>ERZ827181.2345-NODE-2345-length-16602-cov-41.477428_pt1 | contig 16602 bp, 13 predicted proteins | sample MGYA00519778_ERZ827181 | MGnify/ENA primary metagenome ERZ827181 (study PRJEB31778, sample SAMEA3449273) | human gut metagenome | biome: human gut; feature: human-associated habitat; material: faeces | place: United Kingdom | collected 2010/2012 ...
CGCACGGCCGAGATCGTGCTTTCGGGAGGCTTCGCTCCGCTGCTGCGGACCCTCGACGCGACGGAGCGGGAACTCTCCGGCTGCCGTTTGCTTTCTTCGGAGTTCAAAACGATCCGCCGGGGACGGCAGACCTCGCTGCTGTTGACCCTCGTTGTCCAGCAACTGACCGATAAACCGTAAACTCTTGTAATATGAAATCCGATCCGACAAATCGTTCCCTCCGGCCGTTTCGGCCCGACGCCCGTCGATCCGACCGCAAAACGCCGATCCGGACAGAAAGGCTCTCCGCAGGCTTTCCGGCAGGCGGGGCCGATGCGTGCGAGTCCGAATCCCGGCCGATGTCCGGGACGATCCCGATCCGTCGAACGGGCTCCGCCGACCTGTTCCGGACGGCCTGCGCGCTTTTGTTTCTGCTGTCGTTGCTTTCGGGCTGCGACGACATTTTCGAGCAGGATATCGACCGGGCCCGGATCGAAGTGGTCGCACCGAAGCACGACGCGCATATCGAAGCCGGCGAGGTGACTTTTCTCTGGCGGCCCCTCTCGGGAGCCCGCAGCTATCGGCTCACGGTCGTCTCGCCGAGCTTCGCCCGCGCTTCGCGCGTATGGGCCGACACGACATTGCGCGCCGATTCCCTCCATGCGGCCGACCGCTTCTCGCTGACGCTCGACGAAGGTGACTATCAGTGGAGCCTGCAGGCTTTCAACGGCGTTTACCGGAGCGAGGAGAGCGTCTATTCGCTGAGGGTCGATCCCGCTGCGGCGGACGAGTCGCAATCGCTTTCCGATCCGCAAGAACCCGCAGAGGAAGGGGACGATATGCAGGAGGCGTTCGCAGTCCCGGGCAAGGAGGGTCTTTCCGGCAGCGATGGGCTCGCCATGCCGAATCCCTCGACTGAATCTGCGGGGGGCGTCGGGCCTGAGCGTCCGAACGGTCCGGAGAACCGATTCGAGTCCTGCCGTGGCAGGAATGGGATGCTTTCGATCACGTATCGCGCGCCACGGCAGACTATTTCAGGTATCGCGTTCGGGCCGGCCGAAAGACGATTGCCGACGGAGAGCGACGGCGGGTTGCGGCCTGCCGGTCCGACATGGGCACTCCGCTCCGATATGCTATCGGCGAAAAAACGCTTTTCAGGTCACGAAACTCTTTCCGAGCCATGAAATCGCGACCGCTGACATACCTGTTACTCGTCGTAGCGCTCGGTATCTGGGGCGTCGTGGCGTGGAAGCTCTTTTTCTCCGGGCCGAAACCTGCGGCTTCCGATCCGGCTGCCGTGCCCGTTGCCCGGAACAATCCCCGTGCGGACATCGATACGCTGCGACTCGACTATCCCGATCCGTTCCTGCGTGCGGTTGCGACGAGACCTTCCGTCCCGGGGTCCGTTTCGGCAAGAGCGCCCGTACGGTCGAAAGCGAAGAACGAACGTTCCGCCGCCAAACTCGCCTGTACGGGCCGTATCCGTAAGGAAGGAACCGACCGTTATCTGATCTCGATCGATGGTCGGAACCATCTGCTGCGGCAGGGTGAGTCGGCCGGAGGCTTCAGACTGCATGCGGTCGGAGCCGATTCGCTATGGCTCGCGGCGGACGGTCGGAAATACGGATTGAAAATTCCCTGAGCTGTGAACCGCCCGGATTCCGATACAAAGAATATGGAGCCGGAATACGGCTCCCGGTCTCGCAGACCGATGAATACTCGGACTCGTTCCATCCTCCGATATCTCGACTGTTCTGTTTTATAGCTGCTAAGGTAAATAGTACGATGAAAAATACGATGAAAGGAATCGGACCATACTCGGCAAGAATCGACCGTCCGCTGTGCCGAGGGGTTCCGCATGTTTTCCCTCCGGCGGAGAACCCGGAGCCGGGTCACGGTCGCAAGGCGGTCGTCCCGAGGCCGAGTCGACCGGACGGACTGTCTGCTTTCCGTTCGGCCTGCCTTCCTGCCGGCGTACTGGCTACGGTGCTGGTCGTCTCGGCACTGATGCTGCTTTCGGTGCTGGGCGTGCTCGCGCTGTGGGAGTCCGATTTTCTGTTCTTCTCCCGCGCGGGCTACCTCTCGCGGCAATGGGCGAACGTCGAGTCGGCCTTCGTTCTGTACGCCGCCGACAGCACGCTGACAGCAAGGCTCGACGAGCAGGGCGGCCTGCGGCTTTACGACGGCCTGCCCGACAGTCGGGTGCGGATCGCCGTCCGGCCATGGGGACTGTACGAGGCCGTGCGCGTCGAGGCGGCCGATTCCCGAATCGCTCCGACCCGGCTGTTCGGGTCGGCCGCCCCCTTCGCATGTTCGCCGGGCGAAGAAAGCGGTCTCTGGTATGCGACCGATGCCGCTTCGCTGTCGCTTGCGGGACGCACCATGCTGCACGGACGCCTGCGGCTTCCCCGCCACGGCGTGCAGTACGGACAAATCCGTTCGGTCTTTTTCTGCGGCGAACGGATCGAAGGAGCCCGTAGCGCTTATGCCGGCAAGAAGCTTCCGCCGGTCCGAACCGATGCCCGCCGAATGACCGACAGTCTGTTGCGCCTGCTCAAAGCTCCCGGGGCATGGATACCTACGCCGGACAGTCTGAGCGTCGGATTCGGCGAGGCGGAGCCCCGGCTGCTGGATGCCGGGAGCCTCGGACCGGGGGCTCGCGTCGAGGGCATGGCCGTGCTGCTGGGAGAAGCGGTGTCCATCGACAGCACCTGCCATCTGCGCGATGTGCTGGTCGTGGGGCGCACGATCCGCGTGGGAGACGGATTTCGGGGAAGGGCTCAACTATTCGCATCGGACACCGTTCTGATAGGGCAGCGGGTGACGCTCGGTTACCCGTCGGGGATATTCGTCGCACGGGAGAACCCGGACCGTTACATCGAAATCGGCCCGCACAGCCGCGTCGAGGGCTATGCGATCGTCGACGGGGACGGAAAGCCCGATGTAAAACGCGCGAACTACCGACAAGACCGCACGGCCGTACTGCGGGGACTGCTGTGGACGGACGGCGCGGCGCAGGTGCAAGGTATCGTGTCGGGTTCTCTCGCAGCCGATCGCTTCGTCTATTACTCCTCCGAAGGGTATTACGAAGACATGCTTTACGATCTGACGCTACTCGAAAACCCGGCGGCGGCCTATCCGCTGTGGGCGGAGACGGCCTACTGGAGAAAGGAGGCGGGATGGGTGCGATAAAACGTCTTCCCGCCGCCTCGCTGCTGGAGGCGATCGTCGCCTCGGTCGTGCTGCTGATTGTCTTCGCCGCGAGTCTGGAGACCGTCGTCCGGCTGACGGCAACCCCGTCCGAGGGTATGGCTTGCGTGGACGCCGATTACCGGGCCGCCTGCACGGCGAGCGAAATCCGACGGGGGGCTTTCTCTGAGGGCAAGACCGAACTCTCCTACGGATGGGGAACGCTGACGGTTCTCATCGAGCCCTACGCTCCCTGTCCGGCGCTATGGCAGGCGACGCTGACGGTGAAAATCGCGGGCGGACGCAAAAGAATGGAATACCGGTATTTGGTCGATCCGGACGGTTTCGACCGAAACACGATCATCGGCAATGAATGACTGCAAAACCGTACGAAAGCGACTGACGGAAGGACGCGCTGGCTACCCGAGCCAACTATGGCCGGCCGCGCGCTCTGCGGAACGGGATCGGACCTGTTGTCCCGGTCGTTCCACGCAGGGCGCTATCCGCCCGGAACGGATTGCGGGACAACGCTTGCCATGTACCATACACGGCGAGCAACGTCCTGCTTCGGATAGGAAGGAAGTTTACCGGCGGTGGCAGCCGGACGCTCGCTGTGCTCGTAAGCGGGCAGCTCGAACCGGGCCGGGAAACCGACCTCGGCTTCGGATCGCGGGGAGCGGACTGCCTGCCTCGACGCTGGTCGAGGTACTGATCCTGATGATCCTCAGCGGAGTCGTCTTCCTGTCGGTCATGGACGGACTGGGACTGCTGAGTCGCTTTCTCGATCGCACTTCGCAACGGATAGCAGAGCGTACGGAGCAGTATGCCGGCTACTTCCGCACGGTCGATCTGGCGGGAGATTCGGACAGCCTGATCTCGGAAGGCGAAAGAACATTGGCGCTCTATCGTAAAGGAGGTATCCATGCCCGGCTCTCACTGGCCGACTCGGCGCTGATCGTCCGGCAAGACGAACGCTCCGATACGCTGTTGCGGAATGTCGTCCGACTGCGGACCGTTCCCGAATCCGTCCTCGGAGCGCAGATCGATACGATGATCGTCGAGCTGCGGACCGAACAGGATTCCGTACTGAGCATCGGATTCGTGTCCCGCCGTCCGCCCGATCCGCTGCTCGAGAAGCTGAGCGAGCAGGAAGCGAAGTACAGATACGAAGAAAACGAAAACGAATCGAACGAGGAATCGAAATAAAGCGAACACGTCCCCGAAAATGAAGAATCCGAAAATCTTATGCCGCCAACGACCTTCGATCCACAACACCGCACGAGACATTATCGGTCCCTGCCGGAAAACGGCCGAACCGCCTATCGGTATCCGGATTGCCGCCGAGAGCGTTCCGTGTCGACTGCGGCATCGTGCACGTTCCGATACCCGGTTCTGCGCCGGAACGCAAGCGAATACGGGATCCCGTACTGTAACAAAGACGAGAATATCCTAAACCGAACGATCGAACTGCCATGAACCCGAACGATTCTTTCGCTTTACCCAAGCACGGTGCCCATCCGCTCAAGGACGCCCGTAAGGAAGCCATGTTCGCCGAGCTGCACTCGCTGCTCGGCTCCGGACTCGATTTCAGCCGCTCGTTTTCATTGTTGATCGAGGGAGAGCGGGATGTACAAACAAAAACGCTGCTCAGCAGTCTCTACCGCTCGGTCGTGCGTGGCGAGGCATTGGCCCGCGCCTTCGAGCGGAGCGGACGCTTCGCTCCGCTCGATTGCGGGGTGCTGCGCATCGGCGAGCAGACCGGCCGGCTCGACGAGGCGCTGGCTTTTCTGGCCGATTACTACCGCAAGCGCATCGCGCAGCGGCGTATGATCAGCGGCGCGGTGAGCTATCCGCTAATTATCCTTTTTACTGCAATCGTCGTCGTGATTTTCATGGTGCTGGTGATCGTGCCGATGTTCGAGCAGGTCTACTCGCGCATGGGAGGCGAACTGCCGGCGATGACCCGGTGGATCATCTCGCTGTCGAGAGCTTTCCCGACCTATCTGACCGTCGCGGCGCTCGCGGGTGCGGGAAGCCTGTTGTGGTGGAAGGTCTATGGCGACCGCCCTTGCGTACAGCGGTTCGCCTGCGGATGGCTGCTGAAGATTCCTATAGTGGGCGACACGTTGAAAAAGAGCGTGCAGGCCCGTTTCTGCCGCCTGCTCGGCCTGCTTGCTTCTTCCGGAGTCCCGCTGTTGCAGGGCATCGGGATGCTCGAGGGAATCATCGTGTTTTATCCTTACCGCGTCTCCTTTGCACGGATCGCCCGCGAGCTGGAGCGGGGAGCTTGCCTGTCGGAGGCGCTGGAGCGCTTCGCGGAGCTCTACGACCGGCGGCTCGTCACGCTGCTGAGGGTGGGAGAGCAGACCGGCCGGCTGCCCGAAATGCTCGCCCGAGAAGGCGACGTACTGACCGGGGAGCTCGAGCACCGCCTCCGCTCGCTGGGGAACTTGCTCGAACCCGTGCTGATCCTGCTGGTCGGCCTGCTCGTGGCCGTCATACTCGTCGCCATGTACCTGCCCATGTTCCGTCTCGGAGGTATCATGGGATAGAACCTGACACAACGCGACATACCTGACACCCAACCGATAACCGATGTCGAATCAAAAAACTATTTGGCCTATGACAAAAAACAACTGAAAAACAAACAGATGATGGAAATTCATTGTCAGATTCTACGTCTAAATTAAAGTATGTCTCATTTAAAGAAAATGGATCATGTTACCTAAAAAAACACCGAAATACTTATGGATATTAGCTATGAGTATTTATATGATCTGTGCTCCGATGACAACAGATGCGCAGATGGTTCAATCGGACGGCATTATTTCATGCCCTGCGCCACAAGCCATGAGTTTTATGAGGTATGGCGGTACACCGGTAAAATTATTTACAGGCACTGTATCAGCAGAAATTCCCATATACACATATAAAGACAAAGATTTCGAATTCCCTGTTTCAGTAAGCTATTCCTCGAACGGATATTTGCCTAATCACCCTACAGGTCCTTTGGGACTCGGATGGTTTTTAAATACCGGAGGCTATATATCCCGAGAGATAAAAGGAGCTCCGGATGATGCCGTAGAATTGGATTCGACAGAAAGCAATTTGCAACCGTTATTTTGGATTGCTAAAAAAGGCTATTACCATTTCCATGTACTTGATAATCCACAATATAGCATAGTAAAGCAATTATTCAATGCTTTCTGGGGTAATACTGCTTTCCTTATTCACAATGTTCAGGATACGATGCCAAATGGAGCAAATTATCACCAGTATTATGAAACGTGTTCCGATATATACACGTTCAAATTCGGAAATCACTCGGGCACGTTTATGTTAGGGCCCAACGGGGAAATTCATGTTTTCAACACCAATCATCCTCACGGAGAGTATAAAATCGAATTTCTGGCATTGGATGAGTTCGGTTTCACCGGGATGAAAATAACAACCGGGGACGGTTATACATATACATTCGGAGGTACTCCCGAGCTTAAGAATCATTCGAGACCACAATCAGAGCCTGTTTCGCCCGATTTGTATTTTATGAAATTTATGAGCTATAAAAGTAATTGGCCGCTTACTTCGATTGAAGCGCCTAATGGCCGAATACTTAAACTACTTTATGATTCGAGTACAGAGGCCTCTGCTCATTATACCTCATACAATTCGGCTGTAAGTCACTATAAACCACTCCCCGTACTCAATGATACCATCGAGAATTACAGGTTCATGCAAATTACCCAAGCAGAAACACTTTCATCGTCATATGAGATTATTTATGATTCAAGACTGATTGGAATCAATATCGATGATCGGGTCCAAATAGACTTTGAATATGGAACTAAGCGTCAAGAACAGACAGTGTCTTTAAGAGACGATCAAAAAGAATTACGGAATCGAGGTTGTTTGGCTTCTGTCACGGTACGACGACTGGATGATAATAAACAGTTGAAAAAAGCGACGTTCTCTTACACATATAGCAGTCCGAACGGCAGTCCGATGCAATTTTTGAAACACGCTTATTTGTCTGGCGAAGGCTATTACAGCATGGCTTATTATAACGAAGGCGATATATTTCCAAAACATGGAACTCAAGAATACGATCTATGGGGATATTATAACCTAAAATCAAATAGTGTCTCTCCTAACGCGAATGCGGCACGTTTCGGCATGCTGCATACGATCACATATCCGACCGGAGGTTATACACGGTTCGAATATGAAGGCCATGATTATTCATATACGGTTGCCAGACGGGCAATATCGCCAGAGAAGCAATTTATGTACCCGTGCAGCACGACGCCTATGGGAGGTGTACGTATCCGGAAGATCACGGATTATGCTTCCGAAACGGATTCCACATACCGAGAGTTTATCTATACTGCCAATGGTCGAAGTACGGGTATTGCACTTTGTTTTCCTCGCTATATTATTTTTAGAGGAGACGACACTCCTCCGACAAAAGCAGGTCCGGGAGATTCTGAAATGGGCCTTCCTTCAGAGCCCGGAGTTCGTGCTTTATACACTACGTCGTGCCGTTATAGCGATGCTTATGTCTATTTGTATTGCCCGGATGGAACTCCTATAGAATATAGTCAGGTAAAAGAAAAACGCAGCGACGGATCTTCTGTCATCTATCGTTTTTCCAACGCGGTGAACATGCCCGATCTAACTCCTTTGATACAGTATGCAGACCGATACTCGCAGGAGTCTGGTGTTGAATATTTACGAGAGTTCAATCCTGTATCTCGCCATATCCAGCGAGGAAAACTTATTAGAAAAGAAATATATAACGATCAGGACCGACTCGTATCTGCCGAAGATCATGTATATGATACGACCAAAGTGCTGAAATATATATCCGGATTAGGAGTCGCTAAAGGATGCATTTATGAGCAGCGCACTTTGGTTGAAGATTATCCTTTGCGCACATTGCGACTAATCACCTATCAAGGAGAAGATTCTGTATGCATAGAGAATCGTTTCGGATATAATGATTTAGGTCAAACGATCCAAACCGAGACGGATGACAGCCAAGGAATCGTGCAAACCGTTAAAACGCGATATGTAGCGGATATTCCGACGGCGGAACGAACGATGGTCGAAAATAGCATGATCGAACACAATGTTCTGCAAAATCCCCTTGTCATTTTCGAGTACATTAAGAAACCGGGGAGTTCGGAAAAATTGGTGCGGGGAATCCGCTCTCAATTCGGAGTATTCGGATATGACTCAAAATTAATCAAACCCATATGTATCGAGAAAACAAATTTAGAGCGACCGATCGATAGTGTGAATTTCGATGCCGAAACGCATTGGAAGATCATAAAGACTTTCGACGAGTACGACAACTTAGGCAATGTGATCCAATCCACGGACAAAGCCGGAGTGACAACGGCCTACATTTGGGGATTCAACGGTTTGCTACCCGTTGCGGAGGCCGTAAATTGCGACCTGTCGCTCGTGGAGATGATCACTCCGTCCGTTTCGATGGGCGGTAATTCCAATTTGGGCGGAAATCTTTCGACAAGTCAGGAATATCAATTGAGATCATTGCCGAACACATCCGTGACGACCTACGAATACGATCCACATATAGGACTGATTCGTAAAACCGACCCGTCGAATCATTCTCTCTATTACGACTACGATGAGCACGGTCGACTCAGAACGGTTTCCGATTCCCATAAGAATATTACGGAACAGTACGACTATCATTTCAAACAATAAAACGGATTACGATGAAACGTATATATTTGTTCATAGCCTTGTTAGGCTTTTTGAATCTGATTCCTCGAAATACGATCGGTTCGCCGCTGTTTTCGGATATTCTCGTTCCGGCCGGCGAAAGCGAGTTCGAGATCTCCCCGACGAGTTTCACCGTAGACGGGAAAGGCGGAACCTGCTATTTCGATTTGACCTGTGAGCGTTGGATCGGACGCAACAGTTTGTCAGCCGATCCGGCCGACGTATCGACGACCAACGACCTGCCTCCGCTCGAAGAAATGAATGTCAACGGCTTCGAGTATATCGGTTTCGAAGATACGGGAGGCCAAGTCGATTCGGTCAAATGCCGTTATTCATCATTGAGTGTCAAGTACAATTCGATCGTATTCAAGCCCAATCGAACCGATCGTGAAATATCGGGGACGGTAACGATCCGGCATTATACGTTGTACACCGACAAGCCGAAGCAGGAAAGGACGTTGGTCGTTACCTACAAGCAAAAGAGAATCGGGCCGACGCTTCCGCCGGAAAACGAACTGATCGACGGCGGCCGCATTACGTCTTCTATCAATCGGAACGACGTATCTCTGCCGGTCACCATACGGAGTATATCGTTACCTGCGGGTGTCGTCGGCAATATTACCTATCGGTGGGAATACAAAGACGGGAATAGCACCCAATGGAGTACGCTGGCCGGAGCGACCGACGTAGAACTCGTGGTTACCAGTTTCCCGCCGTTGATCAGATATTACCGAAGAGTGGCTACGACTCCGGAAGGCGATCAGGGCTACTCCAACGTCTGCTGCTCATATAATCGGTCATTGAGTAACCACAATTATATCAGCAAGATCACTCCCCGTCGGGAAACGGAATCGATGATGGATCAGTATATGGAAGAAAATACCTACTATAACGGACTGGGCTATCCGATACAGATCGTCCAAGCCCAAGCCGTCTCGAACGGAGATTTGGTCACGCCGATCGTCTACGATCGGGCCAATCGTAGCGATGCGAAAAAATATCTGCCTTTCGCGGTAAAAAATAACGGCGGAAGACTCGTAAGCGATCCTTTGACTGAGCAGGAGGACTACTATCTTTCGCAGTTCCCCGAACAACAGACTTATTCTTCTGCTCCCTACGCCTATATCGAAAACGAATACGAGAACTCGCCTCTGAATCGGATTAAGAGCACGCGGAATGCCGGAGCTGTTTTCCGCACGGGGAATGAGCCGCGAATCGTTATCGATTACCAAACCAATGCCGCTAACGAAGTGCTGTGCCTGCAGGTCGATTCGCTGGGGAACGCTCGTGTCGCCTCATACTACGAGCCACATATGCTTTTCAAGAATTCGGTTACGAACGAGGACGGGACGCAAACGATCTCCTTCAAAGACAAACGCGACAGTCTCGTCCTACAGCGCACGGTCAACGGAGTGCAGCATAACGATACTTACTACGTCTACGACGACTTCGGACGGCTCTCGTGGGTAATCAGTCCGGAAGGATCGGCTTCGCTCACCGTCGGCACGATGCTCAACTCCTACAGCCTGATCACTTTGCGATATTGCTATATTTATCGGTATGACGGACAAGGGCGTCTCGTTTCACGTAAGCTCCCGGGCCGCAACGAAGACTATTACGTCTACGATCGGGGAGATAATCCGGTCATGTCGCAGGACGGAATGCAACGTCTTGCGAACAAGTGGATACTGAACCGGTACGACCGGCTGTCCCGCCTTACCCGACAGGCCGAGATCGTCGATTCGAGAAGCCGCGCCCAATTGCAGGCTCTGTTCGATAACGGCGAAGCGGATACTCTGTATCGGTCTCCCGATACGGAGTTGATCAGCTTTCGTTATGACAGCTATCCGAGTATCCGAAAAGACATGATATTGAAGCCGCCTTCCGAATGGGAGGAAGTCGATACCGGCGGAGGGATCGTTACGTTCCCCGGAGAGTCGACAGGAAAGCCGGACGAATATGAAGTTATAATCGGAGGGAAAGAATACGTGAATGATCCGTTGTACTTCTTCACTCCGGTAGAAGGGATCGTGACGAAAGACGATGTCGACACGGAAGTCGTTTCGATGAAAACGGTAGAAAGGTTGGCATTGCTCGCTGCCGACGGGACCGCTTCTTCGAGCGTTTCCCGCTATTATTTTTACGACTACGCGGGACGTATCGTACAGCTTTACGAGGAGGACAGTACGGAGTACAGTCGATACAGCTATCGCTACGACTTCAACGGTAACGTACTGGCCGAGCACCAGAAGCACGGCATGAAGTTATCTTCGAGCCAGTCCGCCAAGGCCGACAGCCTGATCCGCAACTATTCCTACGACCGTTACGGTCGCCTGACGAGCGAAACGTCCGTACTCAACGGCGGTACGCCGGCGACCGTGCAGTACGCTTACGACGACATGGGACGTCTCGCGTCGAAAACACTGGGCAACGGGACGACCGAGACGATGGCCTATAATATCCAAGGCTGGCTCAGCGAGATCGACAGCCGTCATTTCGACATGAAGCTCGACTATTACGAGTCCGACCTCGTCGCAGCGACGCCGTATTATTCGGGTAACGTTTCGGCATGGACATGGAGCCTGAACGGATCGTATCCGAAAAATTACGTGTTCACTTACGACCGCCTAGGACGGTTGACCGATTCGCATCAGTACAGCGGCACCTCCCGACTCGACAATTACGTCGAACACGGTATCAGCTACGACCGTAACGGCAACATCCGGACGCTCAAGCGCACATGGGGAGTCATGCCGGTCGACGACTTGTTCTATGAGTACGAAGGGAATCAGTTGAGTTATCTGACCGAGCGTGCCACGGCTTCCATGGCAACGAACGACGTGTACGTTCCCGGTCCTACTGCGCGGATGGGTTATAGCTACGACTCGAACGGCAACATGACGAACGATTACAGAAAAGGACTGAAATTCCAATATAATTTTGTAAATTTGGTTCGGAGGGTGCAGGACGACGGCGGATCGACGCTTGCGGAGTACACCTATTCGGTCGACGGTCGGAAGCGTCAGGCGGTCGGAGGCGACGGAAAAGGTTTCCGCTATCGCGGCGATTTGGTCTATACCGTCAACGGAGGTTCTTTGTCACTGGAGAGCGCGGCATTCGGCGAGGGACGTATAGCAAAGACGAGCGGGAGCTATTCCCCGTTGTATTTCGTTACGGATCATTTGGGGAGCGTCCGCGTGGTGGAGGATCAGTCCGGAACGGTCTGCGAGTCGAACGACTACTACCCTTCGGGAAGTCGCTGGAAGGACCCGACGAGCAAAGTGTCGACGAACCGTTACCGTTTCAGCGGCAAGGAGGAGCAGACGCTCGGAGATTTGGGGTATCTCGATTTCGGGGCCAGAATGTACGACCCGGCGCTGGGAAGATGGTTCACGCAGGACCCGTTGGCAGAGAAATACTATTCGGTCAGCCCGTATGCTTATTGCAATAATAATCCAATAAAGTTAATCGATCCGGATGGACGGATGATATGGATACATGGAGCTGGAGACTTTCGTTATTTCTATACACCGGGTATGTCATATAATGGAAATGATCTTTTCATTGCTAATGTAGTTAGATTATTAAACTTAATATATTCTCATGGTGGATGGAAAATGCTTAATACATTGGGAAATTCTTGGAATAATTATGATATCCGAGACGGTTACAAATTTCAAAAGAAATTGACAATCTCCGATGATAGATTCATTTTTACTCCATATCCTAATGGAGGAGGTGAAATATACGCAGGCTTACTCAATTCTCCTGTTATACATGATTTTACCAAGATAGAAGGTTTGTCCCATGAATTGTATCATGGATTGCAATACGAACACGGGGAAGGCGGAGCATCTGTCTTTAATGAAGTTACAGCTTACGCGTATGGCCTTAAAATCGCTGAAAACTGGCAGGTAGCAACTAGTGCATGGATTGCCATACCGATGAATACATTAGGAAATGGAACAACATCGGGAGATGTGTATCAGTCTGCATTAGCAAATATACGTGCGAATAATTATTCTACAAGGGATATCATTAATGCTGTGACTAATTTTAAACGAGGTTCTTTAAGTAATTCGAATGGGATGTATAACAGTTTCGATTTGATTTATAACAATCAATTGAACAATGAAGCTCTTTATAAATCCTACTATCCGACACTGCAACAACCCTTACAACGATAGCGATGAAAAAAAAATTTGTATTTGCCTTTCTTATTTATGTTTTGGCGTCTGTTCATTTTTGTTACGGACAAAGTTTTAAGCAAGATATTCCAGTATTATTCGGCATTGATGGTGAGCCCGTTGAAAAAAATATCAAAATAGAATGGGGATATTCCGAAATTCGTGATACTCTAAATGTGGTCACACATGTGATGGTAAATTTCAAATATCCCCTTTGGAATGCAAGTAAACCTATTATTATTAATTCAGTACAGTTAATAGGTTTAGATATATTCGATCAACATAAAAATCAAATTGCGTCCCTATCAAACTTAAATAATGGTTGTGATTTGTTTGAGAAACGCCTATGGAATTATTTTGAAAAAAAACTTTTGATATGGTATCAAGAACAACCTTATGAACATATATCTATTAGAGGAAAGGTTCATCCAGAAAAATCTGACGTCACTCCAGATGAACGTTATATTCAGAAGATGTATGGAGACAGCATTGTCTGGGGCGGAGTTATTCGTCTAATTCCAAGTCAATAAAAATGATAAAATTAGCTGCTATAAAAATAGCAGCTAATTTTATTTAACAAAAAGATATTGTAACTTTTAACATTGTTACGGATTTAGGCGAATTAGGTAATCAGGTGGAAGACATTGTTGATAATTACAGTTCTCAATATGGACAGACTAAAGTCTTTAGTTTATGGTCCCATAGCGCATTAGATGGGCCGTTGGGAGGTATAGCTACTTCTGGAAACCATGCTTTGGACGAGAAGCAATTAACAATAGAAGGTTGGAGCAAAATAGAATTCAATTGGTCGAATGATGCGACAGCTATATTTTGGGGATGCAGGAGTGGTCAATCATTTGCCAATCGGTTATCCTCCCAAGAAAATATGAGAGATGTTAACGTTATTGGTCAAATGACATATTCATATCCCTCTAAGTTTGCTAATGGTCGGGTCTTTGACAGCAAAATGGTACAAGGCGCTTTTACTTATCCTGTTTATATGGTGGGGAGCAAGCCAATAATAGTCAGATTTTCAAACAATTCCGAGCCCATGATAGGTTATCGGAATGGAGTTTCAACAGGAAGATATACGATTGGAATTCATAATATGAAAAAGAAAAGATGAAACGGAAGAAATGGATTTTTATTGGGCTGATCATATTAGCGCTACCCAGTATTTGGGGGATAGACCGACATTTTTTTATGGCTCAACGAATGATAAATTATTCAAAAGAAACAAATTTCCGATCATCATTTTATAACATGTGTTGGAATAGGCCTAATTTTATACATCTTGATTATGTGAAAATTGATCAGGACAATCACCTTGAATTCAGCGGATGGACGATTACGCCTTATTTCGTTTCGAAAAACCTACTTATACTACGATGTCGTAAGGATTCACTAAATGGGATAGGTATTTTCCGTCCTAAAGGAGGATATAATTTCTAAATCTAATTTGGCAAGGATATCTGTGGTTCTATAGAATATATTTATTATGAGAGGCTGACTTTTTATGGTCAGCCTCAATTTTAAATATTATAATTAAACTTCCTTCTCACCATCCCCGCCCCACTTTTCCCGTCTTGACGAGCTCGTACCGGGTCGAGCCTCTCGTATAGCTCTCCGAGCGTTTTGCATCCGTAGTTGATACGGTACTTGGGCATCAGCTTCTTGAGCGTGGTCCCGATCTGCGAGAGCGGCACTTCGTCTTTTTTTGACCATGTTTATTGAGTCATACCATCGACGATTGTTCTATGAGTACGAAGGGAATCAGTTGAGTTATCTGACCGAGCGTGCCACGGCTTCCATGGCAACGAACGACGTGTACGTTCCCGGTCCTACTGCGCGGATGGGTTATAGCTACGACTCGAACGGCAACATGACGAACGATTACAGAAAAGGACTGAAATTCCAATATAATTTTGTAAATTTGGTTCGGAGGGTGCAGGACGACGGCGGATCGACGCTTGCGGAGTACACCTATTCGGTCGACGGTCGGAAGCGTCAGGCGGTCGGAGGCGACGGAAAAGGTTTCCGCTATCGCGGCGATTTGGTCTATACCGTCAACGGAGGTTCTTTGTCACTGGAGAGCGCGGCATTCGGCGAGGGACGTATAGCAAAGACGAGCGGGAGCTATTCCCCGTTGTATTTCGTTACGGATCATTTGGGGAGCGTCCGCGTGGTGGAGGATCAGTCCGGAACGGTCTGCGAGTCGAACGACTACTACCCTTCGGGAAGTCGCTGGAAGGACCCGACGAGCAAAGTGTCGACGAACCGTTACCGTTTCAGCGGCAAGGAGGAGCAGACGCTCGGAGATTTGGGGTATCTCGATTTCGGGGCCAGAATGTACGACCCGGCGCTGGGAAGATGGTTCACGCAGGACCCGTTGGCAGAGAAATACTATTCGGTCAGCCCGTATGCCTATTGTGCGAATAATCCTGCCAAATTAATCGATCCTGATGGACGGATGATATGGATTTACGGCTATGATAATTCACGCTATCAATATATGCCGGGTATGTCATATACCGGATTCGATCCGTTCGTTGCGAACGTAATCAAACTTCTGAATCTTGTAGCGACAAACGGAGGCATGAAAACGTTGAATACGTTAGCCGGATCGGTACATGATTACAATATCTTCAACAATTATTCGTATTCGACGGATGTGTCGAAGGTACAAGATAGAATTCAATTCGAGCCGTATTCTCAGGGAGGAGGTGAAGTCAATATGGCGTTGATAATGACCGGTAAATTCAACGATTATCAAAGAATCGAAACTATTGCACACGAATTGTATCATGGATTGCAAGCGGAAATGGGCCAAGGCGGAGCATCTGTCTTTAACGAAGTGACAGCCTACGTTTACGGCCTGAAAGTCGCTGAAAATTGGAAAAACTCGCCAGTCGGTCTGATTGAAGATTCATGGAATGGATATGGCCAGTTCACTAAAGAAGGGATGGTTTATACGAACTCTATGAGAAAACTTATGAATAAGTACACGACAGAAGATTTGGTGGATGCGGTTAACTCGTTCAAAAGCGGATCGTATAGTAATTCGAAGGGTATTTATGACGGATTGATGTTTATCAGAAAAAATCAAAACGAATCGTTGATACGCTCGTACTATCCTTCATTGCCGACCCATAACGAGCCGATTATAAAATAGCAGTTAAGATGAAAAGCAAATTATCGATTGCGGCATTGTGCTGTTTCGTTTCGGTTATTTGTCTGTGCTACGGGCAAAAGAAAGAAGAGAATATCCCTTTAGTAATTACAACTGACTATTGGACACGATCTCGAATTTGTCTGGATTATCCCGGTATTGAAGATACTTTAATTGTATGTCCGCACGTTAAAGTGAATTTTCAATATCCATTGAACGATCTGTCGAAACCTATACTTGTCAAATCCGTTATTCTAATGGTTTTAGACATATATACAAAAGAAATGGATCCTTTAAAAACTTTATTTTATTTCGATCATAAAGGAA
>ERZ827181.2375-NODE-2375-length-16410-cov-10.761785_pt1 | contig 16410 bp, 16 predicted proteins | sample MGYA00519778_ERZ827181 | MGnify/ENA primary metagenome ERZ827181 (study PRJEB31778, sample SAMEA3449273) | human gut metagenome | biome: human gut; feature: human-associated habitat; material: faeces | place: United Kingdom | collected 2010/2012 ...
TGAAAACAACCGAAAATAAAAATAAGATTATAAAACTTTGATTTACAGGATATTTGTTATCAATTTATTGGATGTTGTTTTCATTCTATACATATAATGCGTAAATCTGGAAAATTTACAAATGGAGTCTACGATAATAAGTCAAAGCCTGTTCTGTATCCTTCACCGAAGGACATGGACTGCTTTTTCTTATTCCGACTCCAAGGTTTTTCCAGAACCCAACCAGACGAATGAGAAAAATATAAGGACATGTCCTTTTTTTTATTCCTATGCAATACATTGGCATACCGTCTGCTTAATTTTGCCACATCTAAACAATTGAAAAAGTTAAACCTAAAACACTGATCCACTATGTCAAAAGTATTCCAAATCATTCCCAAACACACCAAACGGGTGAACGGAACCACCCTCACCCCGGAAATGACAATTATCGTCACTACCCAATCGCACACTACAACTCCTTTTTACAACGGTGCGAAAGAAGTACAAGAAGCCTACATGCGCCTATACGGTTTCGACTATAAGAAAGCCTGCTGCTCGGCAAACGATTTTGATTTCAAAAAACTGGACTAACCTTTACTACAAAGACTATGGACAACAACCGGATTTATCAGAAGATATACGACATTGCCAGCCAACTGCTGAAAGAAAATGCCGTCTATACACGTGCCGACCTGGCATACGAATTACAGGATTTCGGTATCAAAGCGGATTCGTTCGAAATAGGTATGCTGGTATGGAAAGCCTACAAATATTTCAACGACAACGAAGCCATCCGGCACTCTTTCTACGATAATGAAAAGAAAGACCCGCTGGTAGACGAATACCGGACAGATTATCTGATAGAGACGAATGACAACACTTCGCTCTTCCCTTTGCTCCAGCAAAAGTTGGCCAAGGGAAATCAGGCGTTGAACCAATTGGAAAACACCGTAACCCAAACCCTACAGGAACAAGCCGTTAGCGGAAGTATCAGTACGCTTAATACCCTTACAGGTACACAAGGAATCGTAAAAGTAAAAAACGAAGCGACTGCTGTATTCAACCTTTATTCAGAATTAGTCGGCAACTATGACGATGCGAAACATCAAATCCAAGCAGTCACGACCGACTTTGTAAAGCTACGAGGACAAATCTGCGACACATATCGCCAATACGCCCTTGTATTGACCGATGCGTTCGGCGATTCCATTAAAACGGTTAGCCCCGAACTGTTCGACTTCGATTCCATCGAATGGCTTGACGTACACGGAATGCTGCAAAATGTAAAGCTAGACTATGACAAAATAAACGAAAAATGTTCCACCTTGATGAGCAGCATTACCGATAGTTTTGCCCAATCGCTGAAAACGGCAAGCCAATCGTATAAAGCAGCGGGCAGCAAGCAAATCGGGCTGGTACTCGCCGGGCTTAACATGGTGTCGCACTACATCGATGCCGGACAGAAAACCGCCGAATTGAAACAAGACCTGCTCACGTTGAAAAACAGCGTGAAACATGATGTAACCCTCATCAAAGGAGACATGGGAAGGCTATTCGTCATTTACAAAATCCTGAACGACCTGTACATCCCGCAAGCCGAAGCCTTCTGCCGGTTCAGCAAACAGGTCCTTTCAGGCGAATGGCAAAAATTGACCCAAGCCCTCTATGCCGATACGGATATACAATCGCTAAAAGAAGAAAGAGACGAAGCACTCGAATCTTATAAAACCCTTGAACGGGAAATGACCGACGAGCAACTGAACATCGACTATTACACTACCCGTATCGAGGAATGCCGCCAACTGTTAGACGGAATGCAAACCCAATACCAACAAGCCCAAGCAAGCAAACCCGAAAAACCGTTCTTCTTGACCAACCTGCTCACATTGGGCTCCGCCAAGCAAAAATACAACCGGAACATCTACGACTGGAACCAAGCCTGTGCGCCTGTCATTTCCCAATACGAAGAAATGCAGACCGATATGAAATTGGATAGTGACGAACTGGAACAACTCCAACAACACTTGAACGAAAACAAACGGACGCATCAGCTGCTGAAAGAAAAACTGCATCGCCTCAACCGGGAAATAATGAACAATATAAACGTAAGCCCCGCCCTGCAAATGAAGCTGCTGCCCCACTTGGAATCAATGGTCAAGCTGTTGCGCATTGCCAGAGAAATAGCAAACAGCAAATTAGATAAAAAACTGGTAAAAACCGTATCTATCACCCGACAAAATACCGAACTGCCCCAAGAATTGAAACAAAATCTTCAGCTTTTCGCCGATACCCTAAGAGAACATGCGTCTATTGATTATGAAACAGCTAAAAATTCCTTCTATGCCGTATCAGACGAATACCCGACCGACTCCAGACAATCAACTTCAGACGGAAATGTGACCGAAGCAGATTTCGCACAATTATCGGATGCAGAAAATACAGCGATACAAAACACGGTAAACCTGCTCGAATCGTGGAGCCGACTGAAAGCGATGCAAGAGCAAAGCGCAATAGCCCATCAGGCATACGACAAGGAATTGGAAAAACTTCAGGAAGCATTCCGAAACAACTTAGCCGACATTGATAACCGAGGTGTTATCTTGCGCGAAAGCCTGAAGAAAATCAATACCGCCACCAGCGAAGAAGAGCTGAAAGAAGGCTTATTATCGCTGGCACAAAAAGAAGGTGAATCTTTCAGCAAAGAAGAATGGAACGAATTTTTAAACGGAACTAAAACCATCGAACTATGAGCGAACTGCAAAGCAACCGGAGACGTCAGGCTCAAAAAGAACTGGGCTTGACCGATGAACACGAACAGGCACAGATAGAACGTGCCATGAAGCAAGAAGAAGAACGGAAAAAGAAAAAAGAACTGAGACGCATGGAGATAGAAGAATCCTCTTCCTACCGCGCCACCCAGACCATAGCCAAATGGATGGACAAGTATTTCATCGACCCGATACTGGGCTTCATCCTGCCTGCCGGGACCGGAGATGCCTTGACCTCCCTATTCGTAATACCATATATTTATGTCGCAGCCTGCAAGGTGCGTTCATTCCCACTGACCTTAGCTGTGATATTCAACGTGCTCCGTGATGTAGCCATCGGACTGATACCGTTATGGATTGGCGACATCGTAGATGTATTCAACCGATCCTACGTACAAAACGCCCGGCTGATTGTAGGCTTCGTAGAAGATGACAAAGAAATTATTGAGGAAGTAAACCGGAAAGCCTTTTGGACGGGAGTGCTTATCCTCATTTTCTGTGCTATCATCTACCTGTTGGTCAGACTTGCCGTACAAATTGTAGAATGGATAGGAAGCTTTTTCTAATTTAAGCTGTTTTGAGAAGCTGTTTTGAATTTCTCCAAAAAGTTTTTCTTGGCTTGATGTATTCGTTTTCGTGTGTGCTTTGGGCGATTTTTTGGTCCTTTTCGCTCCTGTTCTTCGTCAGATAGCCCGCTATCTTCCTCATCACAGAAGCGAAAATGCCTCAAAAACTCATCCCAAATCATCGCACGATAAATTCAAAACAGCTTCTGAATTTATCGTGCGATGAATTCCTTTCTACCCTCTGTTATAAAATGTAAAACTTATTGCAACATAAAGACTTTTCTCTAACTTTGAAAATGAAGCAACCCTAACAACTATGAGTGCACATACTTTACAACTGATGATTGTCCTCACGGTTTTATCTTTTATAGGAAACAATATGAACCGACCGGATAAAGAAAAACAACACTACTATTGCGAATATTGCGGAAAGAAATTCCCTGATGTCCGCCAGCTCACCTCCGCCACCTGCCCCCGTCATCCCGACGGCTCAAACAAAGGTCGTCACAAGCTGTACGAAGGAAGCGAAAAGCAGGAATACACCTGCAAGTATTGTGGAAAGAAGTTCCCCAGCATCCAAGTGATGACGGGCGGACAATGTGTGAATCATCCGAAAGGTACGAACAAAGGACCACACGCCCCGGCGTTGTAGCCCCTACATATAATAAGGAGTAGAAACTATGTTTAAAGGAATGACCCTATTCAAATGTACCCAATGTGGCAAGCACTTCAAAGCCCCCGACATCGAGTATTGTGCCACTACCTTTTCAATGCCTCAGCCCTGCCCGAAATGTGGAAGCATAAGAACACGCCCGGTAAGTTTGTTCGGGAAAGTGACGGAAGAGGTTTATCGGGGGATTTGGGAGAGGATGGAGAAAGAAATGAAAACAAATTAATATTTGTAATATCATGCCAAAAACATTAAAAAACATAACCTTTTTATACCTAATTATTTTTTTAGTAAGTGCATGTTCTGTGAAGACAGATTTACTATGGATAAAAACTGACGATAACACCTTATTGTGGATTGCTCCATCAGACAAAGTGGAATCATTTTCTTGGAGAGGAGAAACTATTGATAGTATTGCACATGGCAGTGGAATCCTGTCCTCCATTGATAAAAATGGCAAGGAAACGATTTCTAATGTAAACATGTTCTATGGAGCATCCTCACTAGAAGATATTATTACGATGGACGATGGAAGTCGTTATGTCGGAGCTCTTGTGGATGACAAGATGGAAGGTTTCGGTGTGCTAGTGAAAAGCAATGAGGTTTACATCGGTACTTTTCATGAGAGTAAACCTGATGGCTTTCTAAAGCTCTACCGAAATAGCAAACTCTATTATGAGGGAAATTGGAAGGATGGAACTTTCAATGGAGAAGGTACGCTTTACAAAGAAGATGGGAATATAAAGAAAGGTACTTGGAAAAGTGGAAAACTGATACAGTCATACTATAGGAATCAAACACCAGAAGGTTTTTATGATGGTTATGTATTAAACGGAAAGCCAGACGGTATAGGAAGTATGCTATACAATGATAGTTCCCGTTATGAAGGTAGTTGGGATGAAGGAGTATGGTCAGGTAATGGAACATATTATACAAAATCAGATACATTGACCGGTGAATTTCAAAAAGGCCAATTAAATGGTACTGGAACTTACAAGACTTCGGATTTTCTATATGACGGTGAGTGGCTGGATAATAAGCCGGATGGTATAGGGTATGCCTTAACGAATGATTCATCATTTTATACAGGAAGCTGGGCAGATGGGAAAAGAAACGGATATGGCGACATGATGTTCGCTAATGGCGATTCTTATTTTGGCGATTGGAACGATAATCAATTTGATGGACTAGGAACATATACCTATGCACAAAATGGAGATTCTTATTATGGAGAATGGAAAGAGGGATTACAAAATGGCTTAGGAACTTATAAAGCAAAAGACTTTGAATATACAGGTAATTGGGAAGAAGGATGGATAAATGGTGAAGGTAGAATCATTTATTCCAATAAGGACTTCTATGAAGGCAACTTTGTAGAGAATGAACGCTATGGCGTTGGATACTATCAATTCAGTAATGGGAATTCATATGAAGGCGAATTTGTAAATGGAAAATTTAATGGTTTGGGAATTTTTCGTTTTGCAGATGGAAATGTATACGAGGGAGAATTTCACAATGGCAAAATAGAAGGAGATGGCACACTCTATTATACAGAAGGGAATGATACTATAGCTATAACAGCTCATTGGGATGGAAGCAATCATTTTCCTAAGTATGCAAGTGTTTTGTTTGGAAATGGAGATTTGTATGAAGGAGAATTGGTAAATGGATTTCCTACACAAAATGGTACTTGGACCACAGCTAATGAGCGTGAGAGTGGAGAAACGAATGTCGTTAATTCATTGAATAAAGCTAATGAGTTTTATAAAAAACATAAAGAAAAGTGGGGAAAAATTGTAAACTATACTAACGCTGCCTTAACAGTTGTAACGGTAGCCGTTCCTGCTGTTACACCTGTTACTGCTCCAATTCTATTAGCTGTAAACGCTACAGATGCAGCAATTAAAACAGCATCTGCTGGTATCGACACTTACAATGCAATACAAAATGGGGCGGATGCGACACCTGCATTAACTAACCTAGCGTCAGAGGCTTCTGTAAATGTAGCTTTTATAATTCTTCCGAAAGCTCTTAAAAAACTTCCTATTAGAAAAGCTAAAGTGTTATTGAGCGTATCGGCAAAGAATATCAGAAGTACTGCAAATAAGTCTCTTGTGGTGTTAAGTAAGAATAAAACCTTTGGGAGGATGATTAAGATCACAAAAGACAAATCTGGTGCATTGCAGAAATCTGTTAGCAAGTCTACACCTGTTCAAATGGCTAAAAATTTGGTTTCTTCTACTAGAAGAAAGTTTGAATCCGCATATCTCGCTAGTGTGCTTCCAAAGACTCTTATATATAAAGAGTTAAAACAAATGAAAGCCAAAGGGCCAATCAAACTAAAAAAGAAAGATCTTGATTATATATTATCAAGTGAAGGTAACGCTGCGGCTAACCTGAGACATTTTATTCTAACATACACTGGTAATAAAAAGAATTTTTTAGAATTCTTTATACGGTTATCCGATGGGGACAAAGAACAAGTTGCTAAATTATTGAAACATCCCAAAATTAGAAAATTTGTAGATAATTCTATTAGGAACTATGATGGAGGTGGAAAACATGAGTGGTTGATGACTAAAAACTTTACAAGTTTTCTCCTTGATAATAAATGGGGTAAAGATGGTCAATTTTTAGCCGTTGCATTAACACGGCTAACGCAGAAAACTAAAAATTTAAATTATAATCCTCAATATAAACTTTTTGAAAAAATAGAATTTACAGTTGGAGGACATCAATCTAGTGGTAGGCTTCCATCGAAAGAATCAAAAGCTTTTCATGATGAGCTTTCTAAAATAATCGATAATAGCCAAAGTAAAGAAGAACTTTTTGTGAATATCCGCGCATTTGCCAAAAAAGCTTTAACAAAGGAAGCGTATGTTGAGTTTAACGAGGTATTTAAAAATGTATTACAAATAGCAGACAAGTAAAACTATAAACAATAATTGATTATGGAACAAAAAACAATGAAATGTATCAAATGTCACAAAGATGTATTGGTACAGAATGGTGTAAATTCACCAAAAGGTTTTGTATGTAATGATTGCATAAAGAAGGAGAAATCTAAAAAAACGGTTATCATTACGGGATGTATTTTACTACTAGCAATAGTTGGTATTGTTATCTATTTCGTACAATCAAAGAAGAACAGCGGTGTAGGCTTTGAGGGAGTAAATAACATTCAGGATTCTGTTAGTGTATCTATTCAGCAACCTGTAGCAACCTTTAGTATTGATAAAGCTGTAGCCAAAGCCAATCCAGTTATAGCAGGTCAAACCATTGACAATATAGAATCTTTTAAACGAGTATTTGCCGAAAACGTACAAAAGGCAAAAGAGACTAACAAAGGTAGCGTGATAATTCCAAACGTCAGTCTTATGTTTAATTTTAGTTCTTCATCTATTTCTTCTAAAAGCGATGAATTATTGAAAGAATATTCTAAAGCCTATTTGCAAACAAATAAAGAAGCAATAATCCTCGTAGAAGGATTTACTTGCAATATCGGTAACAATGACGTTAATAATTGGATATCAGAGCAAAGAGCAAAAAATGTCCAACAAGCATTAATGTTGGCTGGTATTCCTGAAAACAAGATTGAGGTTAAATGGTATGGTAAATCACGTTTCAATGAATTCAACTATTCCAGCAAGAGTGAATATCGTCGGGTGATATTATCAATCAAATAAAATTAAAGAAATGGATCTGATATACAAAAAGGAAAATGAGATTTTCGAGAAGATAAAGAACGAACTTTCTCAAGATGAACGTGAAAAGTTCGTGCGCGATGGATTATGTTGGGCAGATATTTGTTGTGGAGAAGAGTTACCCGATGATGTATTTACGGAAAATGAGAACTTATACCTGCAACAAAGACCAAGAATTGTATTTCTGCTTAAAGAATCAAATGATAATGCGGGCGAAGACTATCGAGACTGGCATTGGGCAGAAAGGAAAGGGTGTATGACATTCAAAAATTCTATTGCATTATGGTATGAAGGTCTTTTATCAACAACAGCAACACATCTGCCTACATTAGAAGATTTGAGACAAGGGCGTGAGATATTCACAGAACATCCATGCGCAATCGTCAATGCCAAGAAAACATCAGGTAAGAGCAGAAGTGATTGGAATGAAATTTCGCAATTTGCAGAGGCACATGCTCAACTGTTACGGGAACAATTAAATCTATATGAGCCAGACATTATTGTTTGTTGTGGAAGTACGGATAAAGAGCAAAACGAACAACGAATGCTTAACATCGCAAAAAGATATTTATATCCTGAGTTTAACTTTGATAAGATTAATAATTTCTGTCATTATTGCAGTGAAAAAGAACTATTGTTAATAGACAGCTATCATCCATCATATCATTATTGTGATGAATGGAAATTTAATAAAATGTTCGAATACTACTATGAATTCTTGCAAAATGAACATATACCTCCATTTTAGCGAATTATCTTTGCGGCAGACATTCTTTTTAAGTTATGCTGCAATACAGCACATCATATCAATACCTTTGCAACGACTATAAAGAATAAAGCAATGGAAAATAGAATTTTGACTTTAGGGAAAAACTCAATGATCAAATCATCAATCATCTTATTGGCAATCATTTATGTGATTAGTCCGATTGATGTAGTGCCTGATGTTCCACCAGTGGGATGGACCGACGACGCCATAGCCATACTGCTTGCTTTGTTTTATTGCGTATCGCATGGAGAACCCGGTAAGGGTATTATGGATAAAGTAACGGATGTGCTGAAATGGGTAACGATAGGCATCATAACCATTATGGTTTGTTTCATCGTTTTGTGCGTAGCATTGATTATTCATTTGTTAAAATAAAAGATACGAGTATGAAAAAGATTGGGTAGAGGTGGCTTCTCATCTGACTCTCAAAAGCCAGTATATCTTCTTTCAAAAACCTGCTTTTTTCATTCACTTGTGCAACGTTTTGGCATTTCCCCACCTTAATTTTGCACAAGTAAACAAAGAACAATAACCAAAGATGATTATATGGAAACATTCAGAAAGAAAATCCAGCAAATGACCGGTTGGTCAGACACTGTGGTCAATGCCATTCAAAGTGAAGCCGAAGCACGTATCTACATCGGTGCAGGACTGAAAGAAACAACTGTCAACGGAAAACCAGCCTTAATCCAACCCCGGATAGACCCAAACTATCAGATGCCGGAATGGTGGATAAAGGAACATGGGGAAAAGTGGCGCGGATGGACAAACAGCGACTTAATGGGCGAAGGTTATCCTCCACACGATGAAAACGGAGACCCATACGAGCTGCACCATATCGGGCAACTGACCGATTCGCCTCTTGCCGAACTGACCTGGTCGCAACACCGGGAAGGGGAAAACTATGCGGTGCTGCATACTACCGAAGACTACTCGGACATTGACCGCAGAGCATTCGAGAAAGAGAAAGCTGCACACTGGAGAGCAAGATATCAAGCAAATATGTGACAATGGAAAGAAAACAACATACATTTCCGGGTGAAGAGCTGGACGAACGGGAACGGGTGTGGCGTTTTGCCGACTATGCGGCAGGAGCCTGCGTATCGCTGTTGGAAGGATTCATGCGTCACGCACAAATCCCCGACCAATTGAAACCTACGTATGAAGAAGCCGCATTTGCCTTGCACTACATACTCGACAACCAACAGGAAGAGGAATATGCAGACCCGAGAACCTGTGCCCGTGTCTTGTTCGGGTTACATCATTTTGCCATCTGCCTGCCTTTTCTCAATGCCGAATACATAGCTGTAGACGATGAAGACTATGCTCAAACAAACCTACTGATAGCCAAGCGGATACTCCCTGTACTGAAAGACTTTGCAGCACACACCCAGTGTCCACCCAGCTACTTTAACCGCATCTACACAGACATCAAAGACCAGTGTGCCCACTGGGATGCCACCCTGCAAGAGATGATATTTGCTTTCGAGTATTTGACCGAACCTGCCAAGTACCATAACGAAAGAGACATCAAACGGATGCAGACAGGACTACACCTGTTTGCCGAATACTTACAAGAAATGTATAATTGAACCCCATGCGAAAAAGGAACACGCACATGAAATACAGAGACGGGTATTTATGCGGATACGATGACCTTACACAACTGCCGGTAGACATACTGGAAGACATCATCATCCGCATCTACCAAGATGGTTTGCACTGCACTTGGAAATCTGGGACAGGGAAGATACGGAAGAAAGATGTTATTCGGACGAAGAGTGCGATTTATGGGGAGTGCTTTGCGGAGAAGAGCGCAGATATACTCCTTTTTGGGGTGTGATGAGAGACCATGTCTACGTCAACGAAAAAGAACCGGAAGACAATAGTCAGCCCCAACAACGCCTGTACAATCCCATCTTGGAAGACAGATTAAAAGAAAAACAAGCAAACGGGTTGGGAAAAGACTTCTGCTACATGAAAGAAACATACAAGCTTTCGTGGCAGGACATGATGCAGATTTCACGCTTCAACCTGACCGTCAAGATGTATTACGATTAAATTAAACGACCAAAAACCATGACAAAAGACCTGTTTGACAAATATATATGGCTGGTAGATACTATCTACCGTGCCGGAAGAATCACTCTCGAAGAAATCAACAAACGGTGGATGCGCTCCCAACTAAGCGGAGGTATCAGCCTGCCACACCGCACGTTCCACAACTGGCGCGTCGCCATCGAGCAAGTATTCGACATCAACATCGAATGTGACCGCACGGCCGGTTATTATTACTACATCGAGAATGCTGATGACATGGAAAAAGGAGGCATACGCAACTGGCTGCTCAACACGTTTGCCGTAAACAGCCTCATCAATGAAAGCCATCACCTGAAACGTCGCATCTTATTCGAAAACATACCGTCAGGCAGGCAATTCCTGACTCCCATTATCGAAGCGATGCGCGACGGACTGGAAGTGAACATGCTGCATCAAAGTTATTGGCGCGACACCCCCACTCTATACACCGTACAGCCCTATTGCATCAAAGTGTTCAGGCAACGCTGGTATGTCGTAGGCTTTTGCAAAGAGCGTAACGCCCTGCGCACGTTTTCGTTAGACCGGATACACCAGCTGACTACTTCAGACATACATTTCACTTACCCAAAAACTTTCGACCCGGAAGGATACTTTGCCGATTGTTTCGGCATCATTGTAGACGATGAGGATGTCGAGACTGTACGGATAAAAGTATCTGCCACACACCGGCAATACGTGCGTGCCCTGCCACTACATTCCTCCCAAACAGAAGTAGAGACAACGGATGAATACTCCATTTTCGAATACCGTATCAAACCGACTTTCGATTTCAAACAAGAAATCCTTTCGAGAGGAACCGACATGGAAGTCCTTACTCCCGAATACTTCAGAAAAGATATTGCAGACACCATTCGGGAGATGTCTGCCCACTACCTATAATCCCAAAACTTTGTCATCTGTATTCGAAACAGGAGGACGATAAAAAGGAAATTTGAATCTAACCCGATTATGAAACAGAAATTTTACCATAAATAATATAAATCAGAAGTTAAACGTAAAATGAATGTCCGCATTTAGCCGGCAAAAAGTAAAAAAGGAGTTATTTCAAGGAGTTAAAAGGAGCTAGAAGACCAATACTTTTATGCTATTGGCTTTTAACTCCTGCCGAAGGCATAACTCCTTCTAACTCCTTTTACCTACTGGTTTCGTGAGGATATTCATATTATAAGAAGCTATTGATCTCCTGTTTTCACTTCGCTCCATGCCGGCGGATTAACTCCCATCAGGTGGCGGACAAAGAAATCGTAACGTTTATGTTCGCCGAAGGCTTCACCCATGGTGTGGTGCGCACCGGGAATAACCACCAATTCAAAATCCTTGTTGGCTTTGATAAGTGCATTGACTACTTGCATGGTAGAGGCAGGGTCTACATTGTCATCCAGTTCGCCTACCACCAACATCAGCGGACGGCTCAACAGATGGGCGTTTTCCACATTCGAACAGGCTTTGTATGAATCGTCTATCGGGTAACCCATCCACAGTTCGTTCCACCAGATCTTATCCATACGGTTGTCGTGGCATCCGCAAGCTGAATAGGCGGCTTTGTAGAACTCGGGATGTAGCAAGACGGCGTTCAATGCCTCTTGTCCGCCAGCCGAACATCCGAAGATACCTACACGGTCGAGGTCGATGTACGGATACTTCTGCGCAAGGGCTTTCAACCAGGCAATATGGTCTGCCAGTCCGGAGTCTTTCAGATTCTTGTAACACACTTCCTCAAACTCTTTCGAACGGAAGGAAGTGGTCATGCCGTCTACCTGCACCACAATGAAGCCCAGTTCGGCAATCGCCGACATGTAGCCGTTGAAAGGCGAGAAGGTCTTGGGTACGTATTGATCGCCCGGACCGGAATAGATGTATTCGATAACAGGGTATTTCTTCGAAGCATCGAAGTTGGACGGACGGTAGACAATGCCCCACATGTCGGTCTTGCCGTCGCGTCCTTTGGCGGCGAATACTTCGGGAGCTTTCCAGCCGTTGGCGGTAAGTTTCGAAATATCGGCTTTTTCCAGTTCCATCATCACTTTGCCGTTTTCCGCGTTGCGCAGTACGGCTACAGGAGCCTGGTCTACTTTGGAATAGACATCTACCAAGTATTTATGGTCTGATGAATACCATGCTTTGTGCATTCCCTCCTCAGGAGTCAGTTCTTTCATGCCTTTGCCATCGAAGCCGATGCGGTAATAATGTATCAGATACGGGTCTTCGTCTTTGTTCACCCCGTTGGCTGAGAAATAAATCTGCTGGTTGGCTTCGTCGACGTATTGCACTTCGCGTACGTACCACTCGCCTTTGGTGATTTGGTTGATGGGGCTTGCCGTAGCGCGGTCGTACAGATACAGGTGGTTGTAGTTATCCCGTTCACTCGACCAGATGATGCGTTTGCCGTCGTTCAGGTAGTAGCGGTAGATGCGCGGATAGTTGACGTATTTTTCTTCCTTTTCTTCGATAAGCGGGCGTACGCTGCCATCAGTTACCGACATTTCGAGTACCCGGTAGACTTTGTGTCCGCGTTCGTTGTATTCGAAGGTAATTCCTTTGCTGTCGTTGTTCCATATAGGTCCGTACAGTTCATACTGGTGGCTGAAGAGTTCGGTAGAAGGTATCAGCCGTTTACCGTCTTCCACCCCGAAGATGCAAGGCACCTTGAAGGGCAGTTCATCGCCCGGTTTGGCGTATTCTTGCTTGTGCAGTTTGGGCTGAAGCTGGTCGGCTGGTGATGATTCCACGTAGTATACATACCGTTTCTCGGTAGGGCGGATGCGGCAAGAGGCTACATACTTCGAGTCTGGCGACCAATAGATATACGATGAGTAATAGTTTGCCATCGTGCCGTCCTGACTTAGTTGCTTTTCTTCTCCGGTAGCCAGGTTGCGTACGCATACATTGTCGTTTTTGATGAAAGCTACATACTTGCCATCGGGCGAAGTAACAGGTGCTCCATCTTTCTCATCATCCCGTTCCATCCAGTGGCGTTGCGGTCCCGGTGCAGGAAGGTTGCCTTCCTCGGTCAGCTTGTTGTGGGTAATGTCGAAGCACCAGCGCTTTCCTTCAAAAACAAAGCGCAAGGTGTCCAGGCTTTGCGACACGCGGCATCCGCGGATGGGAAACTGCATCGGGTCGATTTCTTTGCTTGTGCTTGCGGCAAGGGATGCCGATAACTTGTTTGAGTCGAATAAAAGAGCGCGTTTCTTCTCGCTGGCATCTACTTTCACGTATTCCTCACCTTCGGGGGTATTTCGTATGTACCAAAAACAATCGGTGCCTTCTATCCACTGCGGGTTTACGTTGCTGTAATATACTGATTTCGGACTGTATTTTTCGCGCAGCCCGTAAGCGCGGTTGTAATCTTCTAATGTGCCTTGCGCCCAAGCCGCACCGCTAATCAGGAGTGCGGCGGTAGTGAGTATGGAATATTTCATTTGTTTTCAGGTTTATATTGTGCAGGTAAAGTATTAAAGGAGCAAAGCAGTAAAGGAGATAAAGGAAGTGAAGTCCGGATATAAAGCTTTATTTTTTAGCGATATCATCTAAACTTTACCTCTTTTATCTCCTTACTACTTTACCTCCTTTACTACTTGAATACTATTTCACTTCCCATTCATAAATTCCGGAAGCGTTTTTCTCTGGTAATACGACTTCCAATTTGACGGCTTTGGTTTTGACCGGTTCGAAATCAACGATGTTCGGGTCGCCTTTCTTTACGCCGTAGTCGTTCAGGTTCTGAACCGGAGTCCATGCACCTGCTGCGTCCTTGTAGTAAATCTTCCATGACTTCGGGACACGGCATCCGCCCCATGGAGCGTCATCGAACCAATAAACCGTAGAGCTGGAGACGGTCATTTCTTCAGGGAACTCGTATGAAATCCATTCGGTTGTCCCTTCTTTAGGCCACCAATGATAATAAGGAATGGTACGGTCGTTCTCATCTTTTGGCACCAGTCCGTCGGAGATAGAAGAAAGCGATGAACCTTTGTGAGATGCATCTACCTTGCTTTTCGATGCCAATGTGGGGATAGCTGTCGGACGGGTAGCGTTTACTTCATAAGGCAACCATACCGCCATGTTGCCCGAACCACGATGTGCCCATGCGTAGTAAGGAATCAGGGTCAGTGTATGGTCTTTTGCAACGAGGCGTCCGTTGTTGTCATATTCCAGGGTTTGTGCCTGAGTTTTGATTTCATTGATGCCGCACAGCAGGTCGGGTTTGCTCACCACTTCAAATTTCGGTGTGCGGTTCATCAGGATGCTCAGTACGTCGAAGTCGTTGTCGGGCCATTCGGCGCAATATACAATCGGGCCTCTTTCTATCGCAATGCGTCCACGGTCGGCTTCCACTTTGTTGTTGGCTTTGACGGTGCGCGGTTCCATGTCGAAGTGCACTTCCACCTGGTCGCCTTTCTTCCATTTCCGGTCGATGGTGAAATAGCCTTGCTGCAGTTCAGCATTCATTTCTTCACCGTTTACTTTCACGCTGTATTTGGGGCGCAGTCCGTCAGTGTACATATACAGGTCGCTCGGCACGACTTGATTTTGTACCCAGCCCGGTATGCGGACTTTCATGGCGAATTGTCCGGCACTGTTACGGTCTACGGTGATGGTGACATCTCCGTTCCAAGGATACGAAGTGGTTTGTGACAGTTCTACTTTCTTGCCGTTAACTTTCAGTGTCGCGTTGTTCGACATGAAAAGGTTGACGTATACATTGCGGTCTTTTACGGCATATACATATCCCGGAAGCGAAGGAATAAAGCGGCAGATGTTCGACGGGCAGCAAGCACATCCGAACCAGGGCTGACGCTGGTGTTGTCCCATAGATTCCAAGGGATTGGGATAGAAGAATCCTCCGCCGTCGAGCGATACGCCCGAAATCAATCCATTGTAAAGCGTACGTTCCAGTACATCGTAATATTTGGCATCGCCATGCAACAGGAAGAGACGGTAATTGACATACACATTGCCGATAGCTGCACAAGTTTCGCAGTAAGCCGACATATTAGGCAGTTCGTAGTTGGCTCCGAAAGCTTCTCCATTGCTGGTAGCTCCGATACCGCCGGTAATATAGAGTTTCTTGCCTACAATGTTGTCCCAAATGCGGTCGATAGCATGTACATAAGATGTATCTCCTGTCAGGGCTGCCACATCTGCCATGCCGGCATACATATAGGTGGCACGCACGGCGTGTCCTACCGCTTCGTCTTGTTCGATGACCGGTTTGTGTGCCTGGCTGTATTCGTCACGACGTGATGTGTAGCCACGTTTGTCGAGGAAGAATTTGGCTTGTTTCAGGTATTTTTCATCACCGGTAACGAGGTATAGCTTGGCAAGTGCCATTTCGGCAATCTGATGTCCCGGTACACGTACCACCTGGTTGGGACCGTCACCGATTTCACGGCATACGCAGTCTGCATAACGGATAGCGATGTCGAGAAAATTACGTTTTCCAGTAGCCTGGTAGTGAGCGATAGCGCCTTCTATCATATGTCCCAAGTTATAGAATTCGTGACTCAGTTCCTCTACTTTCTCCCAACGTTTGCTCCCCGCCCATTCGTGCGGATGTTTGGGATTCATCGTACGTGATGTATACAGGTAGCCGTCGGGTTCTTGTGCAGCGGCGACAATAGTCAACACACTGTCGATGTATTTTTCCAGTTTCTTGTCGGGATAGGTTTGGAGCAGATAGCTGGCTCCTTCAATGGTTTTATATACATCGGTATCATCGAAAGACAATCCGCCTACCTTGATGGTATCGCTTGGATGAGCGGCCATCTCAAAATTTTTATAACGTCCCGTCTCTTTGTCTTATTTTAGAAAAGGTTGACTCATAAATCAGAGTCAAGAAAATGAAAAA
>ERZ827181.2382-NODE-2382-length-16370-cov-3.064481_pt1 | contig 16370 bp, 15 predicted proteins | sample MGYA00519778_ERZ827181 | MGnify/ENA primary metagenome ERZ827181 (study PRJEB31778, sample SAMEA3449273) | human gut metagenome | biome: human gut; feature: human-associated habitat; material: faeces | place: United Kingdom | collected 2010/2012 ...
CGTGATAGGTGAAACCAAAACGGCGGGCAGTGTGAGAATAAATCCTATGCCCGAATTATTGAAGGAAGTTTTGCTTGAATGGCGCGAATACAGAACGGCACAACAAGCCGAAACAGGATTCTCTCTCGTCGAACCTAATGACCTTGTATTTGGAACAAATCAGGGGACGTTGCGTACATACAGCGGAACAAAGAAGATGTTTGAGCGTTTCTTAAAGCGAAACGGGTTGGCGGGAAAAGGAATCCATTTTTATGAATTGCGCCATACTTTTTCAAATACTCTCTTTGAGCAGAACACGAATCCCCGCTTGATTCAAATGCTTATGGGGCACAGAAAGATTGAAACGACAATGATTTATAATACTGTGCGTAACAACAGCTATCTAAAAAATGCGGTAGGTGTTTTTGACGAGCGATACAGTACGGCCGCAGAAAGAGTGGAAGAAAACGAATCTCGCTTGAAATATTATAGACCGCCGAAAGCGAAGCCCGCAGAAGAAGTCCACTCAATTGATGACGTTAAGCAGGCTGAAAAAGAGGAGAAGTGCGAAGTGCCGCAAGAGGAGGACATTTTTTTGCGTAAAATGGCAGAGTTTATGGAACAGCACAACATAAGTACGGCGGAGGAACTTTTTGAGGCTCTTGGGAAAGATAATCAGAATGGTGGAAACGGAAAGGGAGGTTATTCCATGTAACAAAAGGCGCATGCATTTTGCTTGCGCCTTTACTTTGTCTATAATCTTGTAAAATATATTGATTTTCACCGAGAAGTTTGATATGGTAAAACCAACAGGTAAAAACAATGGTTTTAACGTTTGACAGTGGGGTACAGAATATATTATAAGGAATAACTCTACCTGTCGTTCTAAACCGCTATAAAACGGTCTAAAACGAGATATTTGCAGACATTTGCAGACAAAAGCCCTCTTGTTTCGTTTGCAAATGTTTAAGAATAGTGGTATAATAATATAAAAACCACAAGATATAGTGGAATTTTAAGCGTCGAACAAAGTAGAGTAATTCCGTTGGGTGGAGTTGACTTTTTCCTTGGTAAGGACGAGGTCGCGGGTTCAAATCCCGCTAACAGCTCCATAAAAACCACCATATATGGTGGTTTTTTCTTGTTTTAGATACAAAATATAGGGTTTTGATTTTTAGGAAAAATAGAGCGCGTGCCACCGTGTGCCATTGTGTGCCATCAATTGGTTTTTTGGGGCATATAAATCGGCTATCAATACTCAACTTCTGAAATTACTTTCCGAATCGTTCTAAAACGCTCTATTTGTACCCTCGTGGCACACGTGTGGCACACGAAGTTCTAATTGGCACACGAACGGATAAAGACTGAATTTAGCGACCAACTGCGTTTGCGGTTGGTCGCTATTGTAATTTATAACTTAAATTGTATCGTTGCCTTACCAAGGCTTAAGGCATTTATTTTCAAAACACAATATATTGCGGTTTTTGTGAATAATGGTTCTGTATATAGCGTTTTTGTTTGTGACGAGTGCCATAGTGTGTGCCACTAAAACAGACTTAGAGCGTTGCAAATAAAATTTTTACTATTTGTGTAAAAGATTTAAGGCGAACTTTATACCCCTAATACAGTCTTAGCAGAATATATCAATAACAAAGAGAAATAGGGCATTGGTAGTCGATTGGATATGTATCAGATTTGTATATTCAAAACGGGGCGATGCTCCGTTTTTTGCTATAAAATCATGACCGAAAATCGGCTGAAAAAGTGCGGTTTCTGGTGAGTCGGGGGGGTAAAAGGTGGATTATATCGACATATTTTCAGAACGTATTGACAGACGACAAAAATATATTATATAATTATGATAGTAAAAAATAAAGTTCGCAGAGGATTAGCGAAAATTTTGACGGGGCGCGCCCCGTATCTGTTACGGATGTAACAGATATAAAACTTTAATAGGAAGAAAAAAAATTGGAATTTGAATACGGCGGAAAAACATACGGAATCGAGATCAAAAAGGTAGGTCAGGAGCATTGCTTACCGAGAAAAAAGAGCGAACTGCGTCGGAAACGGTATCATTCGCTGCATTTCGTTTTACACGGTTTCGGAACATTGCACAGCGGTGAAAACAAAATATCATTGGGAAGAGGAAACGCTTTTTTACTGTATGCGAATGAGGAATATACATATTATCCCAATGCCGTAGATCCGTGGTCGTATATTTGGGTGGATTTTTACGGGGAGGAGTTGGACGGGCTGTTCGAAGCCTGCGGCTTTACAAGGGAAAAGCCGTATGCGCGAATGACGGATTCGGCGGAGCTGATAGACCTGCTCAAACAGTTGGTGGAAAAATATAACGGAAGCGACGTACAGTCTATGGTATGTTCCGCCTATACGCTGTTGGTATTCGGGCGGTTGATCGAGTATAAAAACCGCTATCTGAAAGTCAGCGAACGCGGGTCGGTGTTTTTCAAACAGTTCAGGGATATCATCGATTATATAAACAACAATTACCGCATGAATCTGACGCTCGAACAGATAGCGGAAGATATGTGCGTATCGGAACGGCAGCTTATTTATATGTTCCGCAGCAATATAGAGATGACGCCAATCAATTATATTAATAAGTTCCGCATCTCAAACGCCTGTGAATTGTTAAAACGAGACGATCTGAAAGTCGAGGAGATCGCGGAAATGGTAGGAATCGAGGACGAAAAGTATTTTACGCGGATGTTTACGAAATGGAAGGGGGTAAGTCCGCGGGAATACAGAAAGGTTTGTAAAGACGACGATCCGTTTGACTGGCTGAAAGAAAAAAATATTGATTTCAGATAAAAAATAATGGTGTAAGCCTAAAAAATAAAACCAAGATAAAGGAGTAAAGTATGAGCAAATTAACAAAAGTGTTCTCTATGGTAATGGGGGTTGCGATGTGCTTTGCAACTGTTACGCTCGCGACCGGTTGTGGCGAGAAAATTCCCGAGGGCACAACGCGGGTGCGGTTTACCTAGTATGAACGACCAAATAAGCATGAAAGAGTACATAGACCCGTTCACGGGTAGCAAGAATAAGTGGGCAAAAAAGGCAGCCAATTTGAGTGGCTGCCTGAAATAGTGATGCGATGCTAAAATTCGTACCCCAGCAGGGGGTAGCAAGTGTTAATCCCTTCTAGGGTCTGTGCAAACCACTAGTTTACTAGTGGTTTTGTTTTTCGGGCTATAGATTGATGATTTATTAACTTACCAAATACTGTTTTTGAGCATAAGAATTTATCTATGCTCTTTTCTTTTTTGAAAACGCTTGACATTTTCTTTTTAGTACGATATTATGACAACAAAAAGGTGTGGGGGTGAATCAATCAAATACTCCTACATATCAAAAAATAATGATTTCTCTACACACTATCTTCAGAGGTTAATCAAATGTGAAAGATGTAAAATAAGAGAAAGAAAACAGAGCGGGGATATAGGGGTAATCAATATTTAACTGACATACGTTCAGAAGAATTTGAAGGAGAAAAAATAGTGACATACTTAGAACGTTTGAAAGCGGTTATTATAAAAATAGACGCTTCACTGGTGGATTTTGACAAAGAACGTTCACGCGGAAATCCTCCACGCAAGTTTCATCCGAATTCTTAACGAATAAGGAACAAGGTGATTGGGCTGAAAAACTTTATTGAATGCAATAAATAGAAATTCCGAGCAGTATATAGCAGTAAAGTATGGCAGGGATGATGATATAGTTGCCGGCGATGATAATTTTAACAAATTCTATGAGGAATACCAGAATGAACTGGATGAGATTGGTAAGCGGCTGGATATTTTGATTTTTAATCGAAGTGATTTTCAATTTGATACATACAATATTAGCAATTTCAGCCGCAAGGATTTAGATATGCTTGTTCCCAAAGCAAAATGCGGAATAGAAGTTAGATCAAGTGCGTTTTTGTTTGAAGAATACGAAGCGTTCATGAATGAAAAGCAACAGGAGTTATTGCATGAAGCTTTAGAATTGAAACAAAAAATTTTAGAAAGATACGGCGAACTGTTGTTAAAGAAAAATTGTAAGCTGCATAAAATTATTTATGATTTAAGCTCTAAAAATTTACGTATAATAAATTTTAGATGTCCTTCTTGGAAAAAAAACTGAACAATTAGCCGATTTATCCTTATGCTTAAAGGAATTAAAACAAGTAATATCGAAAATGAACAAACGTACTTTTTTAAGTATTACTCCTAAAGTGGAGGACTTAAAACTAGTATAAGAGCATAACGCTTGATTGTTTTGTAACGTTTGATAACATCAATGGGCGGCTCTTTGAAGTAAGGAAGATAATTCATAACCTCACATTCCTTGCCGCTCAAAATCTTCTTTTTTTCCGATTTCATTTTTTAACCCCTCGAAATCAAGAAATTTTTTCCCATTTTTCCCACTTTTTCCCGCGGCTTGGACAAGCCCTGCCGCGGGAAATAAGAAAAATTGTTTTTATAGAAAAATGCCTTATGTCCTATGGTGTTTACGCTATTTCGCTTTTACCTCTTTTTATTAAGATTTTTCCCGTTTTTCCCATTTTTCCCATATTTTAATATGTAATGAAATTTTAGGACGAATTTATCCGCTTAAAAGGGGATATCACCACTATTCGAAACAGGTTGTAAAACAGGAGCCTGTTTTGCAGGTGCTTGTCCCGCAACGGCTTGATGTTTCGAGGCGGGTTCTCTGTCGGGTAACACTTCCGCAAAGGCCGTCAAAAGAACTTTCCGTTCGCGGTAGTGGTCGTCTCTGCCTGTCTCTTTGTCCTCAAAAAACTTTACTTCCACGGGTACCATTATTCCCCCGCATTGAACAAAGAAATTCGTGGCGGTACGCTCTTGTCCGTCTTTGTCCACATACTTCGCCTGCTTCTTCCATAACTTTACTTCTGCCATAATAGTTTCTCCTTTGGCTATATGCCGTTAAAATTTTTATTTACAAGGCTATTCGCCGTTGTATCAAAAGGGGGAGTGACTACAACGCCGTCACTCACGGCGGGAATTTATTCGGTCGAGACAGCGGCTTGACCTACTGCGGGAGAATTTATAGCTCCTTACCGCTTTTTCCCTGCTTAAATATAAAAATACTTGCATAAAACAGTCTCAACAACTGTTCTACACAAGTATAAAACAAAAAAAAACGTCGTTTTTTTCTACTTCCGTAAATCCTGTTTGACTTTTTGGAAAAAATAAGTTAAAATAAATAGGGATATTTTCATAGTAAAAAAGACGGAACAAAAAAGGAGATTGAAACATGAAAAACGAATATTCGGAAATCACCCCCTACATTCGGAAATTGGCGGAGCTGTCTAACCGAAGTAACGGGATTCTCCCCGAAATGTATGCGCAACACAAAGTAAACAGAGGCCTGCGCGATCTCAACGGCAACGGAGTAGTGACGGGCCTTACCGAAATTTCCAACATCAAGGCCAAGGAAAAAGCGCCCGACGGGACGGACATTCCCTGCAAGGGCGAATTGTTTTACCGTGGGATCAACGTCGGAGATCTGGTGCAAGGTTTTTTGAAAGACCGCAGATTGGGGTTTGAGGAGGCGGTGTATCTCCTGCTCTTTTCCGAGCTCCCCGATACGGAGCAATTGGCGCGGTTTCGCGAGACGCTTTCCGATTACCGCAGCTTGCCCACTTCTTTCGTACGGGATATGATTCTCAAGGCTCCGGGAAAAGACATGATGAACATTCTCTCGCGCAGCGTTTTGGCGCTCTATGCCTACGACGAAAATCCCGATGATATTTCTGTTCCCAACGTTCTGCGTCAATGTCTTCAGCTGATTGCCATATTTCCTTTGCTGGCCGTTTATGGATATCAGTCGTATCAGCATTACCATCTGGGAAAGAGCCTGTTTATCCATTTGCCGAAGTCGGGCGTTTCTACGGCGGAATGTCTTTTGCAGATTTTGAGGGAAAACGGACAATATTCTCCTCTTGAGGCAAAAATTCTCGATTTGGCCATGGTGCTTCATGCCGAACACGGCGGCGGAAACAATTCCACCTTTACCGTTCACGTAGTTACCTCGTCGGGAACGGATACCTATTCCGCTGTCGCGGCGGCGCTCGGCTCGCTGAAAGGCCCTCGCCACGGCGGCGCAAACGTGAAAGTCGTGCAGATGTTCGACGACATGATGAAGAGTATCGACATTGAAAACGAAAGGGAGATAGAGGAGTATCTCGTAAAACTGCTCGACGGGGAGGCGTTCGACCGTTCGGGCTTGATCTACGGCATGGGGCACGCCGTCTATTCCCTTTCCGATCCGCGCGCGGATATCCTGATGAAATGCGCGAAAGATCTTTCTGTGGAAAAAGGGTTCGAGCGGGAATACGCCCTCTATGAAAACGTCGCGCGTCTGGCTCCGCAGATTATTTCGGAGAAAAGAAAGATTTATAAGGGCGTCAGCGCCAACGTCGATTTTTATTCGGGTCTCGTCTATCGAATGCTGGAACTGCCTTACGAATTGTTCACGCCCATCTTTGCGGTGTCGAGGATTGCAGGCTGGAGCGCACACCGTATAGAGGAGATACAGAACGCGGGAAAAATTATCCGTCCCGCCTATATCAACGTAAAGCCCACGAGACAGTATATCGAACTCGACAAAAGGAAGTGACGCGCAGGCCGCTTAAACCGATTTGCGCCGTATAGAACAAGAAAACGATAGGGAACAGCGGACGGATTTTTGATTTTTCGTTCGCTATTCTTTTTGAAAACGGCGAAAATGCTTGAAAAATACCATATATAGTGGTATAATACATAAGCAAAACTCAATATCATACGGCGGTGCAGGGAGATTGCAAAGGAGTTTTTATGGCAAAAGCGGAAGGATATAAAAAATTTATCGTCGAGGCTCTGAAATCGATTATGGCGGTGGACAGTCCCACGGGGTTTTCCAAAGAAATTAACCGTAAGCTGGCAGAGCTGCTCGCAGAGGCGGGGTATGCGGCGGAAACGACCAACAAACGGCTGGTAAAAGTGTCCGTCAAGGGCGAAAAGCACGATAAAAAGATAGCCGTTTCGGCGCACGTCGATACGCTCGGCGCGATGGTAAGAAGCGTTTCCGCCGACGGAAAGATACGCTTTACCCGGCTCGGGGGGCCTATCCTGCCTACGTTTGACGGAGAATACTGCCGCGTATATGCCGACGGCGGAAAAATTTATACGGGCACCTTTCTTTCCGATTCCTGTTCCTGCCACGTCTATAAGGACGCGGGCTCGCTCGAACGCACCGAAGCGACCATGTACGTGCGCCTGGACGAAGAAGTGGCGTCTGCGGCGGAAGTGGCCGCGCTGGGGATACGCACGGGCAGCGTGATCGCCCTCGATCCCAAGACGACGGTGACGGAAAGCGGCTTCGTGAAGTCGAGATTTCTCGACGACAAAGCGGGGAGCGTCTGCCTTTTGACGGTGTTGCAGGCAATGAAAAAGGAAAATAAGAAGCCCGAGTATGACACCGATTTCTATTTTACCAATTATGAGGAAGTAGGGCACGGCGCGGCGACGGTCGGCAAAGACGCCGACGAGCTTCTCGCCGTAGATATGGGCTGCGTGGGGGCCGATCTCGCCTGTAAAGAAACGCAGGTCTCTATCTGTGTCAAAGACGGTCACGGCCCTTACGATTACGAAATGGTGGAAAGGCTGATCGCCCTTGCAAAAGCGGAGAAAATCGACTACGCCGCCGACGTGTATCCCTATTACGGCTCCGACGTGGGGGCGGCCTGGGACGCGGGCGCGGATCTCAAAGGGGGCTTGATCGGGCCGGGGGTACACGCTTCGCACGGCATGGAACGCACTCATCTGAAAGGGATTTGCGCGACCATCGACCTGCTTTGCGCCTATCTCGGTCTGTAAGGGATGCCGACAGACATACGTCTTGAAACACTGCGCCGCTTTTTAAACGAATTTTGCGACAGGAGGTCGCTGCCATCATCATGAAAAAGCACGTATACGTCGCCGCGGGACTCATATTCGAAGGCGGAAAACTGTTCGCGGCAAAACGAGGGGAAAGTCCCTATCCTTATATCGCGCATAAATACGAATTTCCCGGCGGAAAAATCGAGGCGGGAGAAGCGGAAAAGGACACCGTGAAGCGGGAGCTCAAAGAGGAACTCAATCTGGACGTAAAGGTGGGAGGACTGTTCGCCAAAACGACGTTCGAATACCCCGACTTCGTCATCACGCTCTCCGTTTACGAGTGCGAAATGCTTTCCTCCTTCGTCTTAAAGGAGCACGAAAGCTATCGCTGGATGCCGCCCGCGGAATTGAAGGCCGAGGAATGGGCGCCTGCGGACGCGGATATGGTGGAATCCATCAAGCGGGTCTTCGGAGAATAATTCATGGAGAATATCATTTTGATAGGAATGCCCGCCTCGGGCAAGAGCACGGTGGGCGTCCTGCTCGCCAAAGCGGTCGGGTACGGCTTCATCGACAGCGATCTGGTCATACAGTCGCGGGAGGGCAGGCTTTTGAGCCGCATCATAGAGGACGAGGGCCTGGAAGCTTTTCTCCGCATCGAAGAAAAAATAAACGCGGAGCTTTGCGCGGACAGGTGCGTGATCGCTACGGGCGGCAGTGTCGTGTACGGCGAAAAGGCGATGGAACATTTCAAAGAAATGGGAAAAATCGTCTATCTGAAACTCTCTTATGAAGAACTTGCGGGGCGGCTGTCCGACCTCAAAGGCAGAGGCGTCGCCATCAAAGAGGGATTTACGCTCAAAGATCTTTACGACGAGCGAGTTCCCCTCTACGAAAAATACGCGGACGTTACGGTGGATCTGGACGGCACGGACATCGCGGGCGCGCTGCGCCGCGCCGGGGAGGCGCTGAAAGGATGAACGGGGAAAACAAAAAGATCGCCGTATACGGCGCGGGAGCGATGGGGACGGTCTTGGGCGCGCTTCTCTCCGGGAGCCGCGGCGGGAACACAGTGGATCTCGTCAGCCGTAACCGCGCGCATATCGAAGCCATGAAAAAAACGGGAGCGCATATCGTCTGCAAGGCGGACTCCCGGGAGTTTACGACAAAGGTAAACGCCCTTTTTCCCGAAGAGATGACGGGAAAATACGACGTCGTTTTTCTGATGACGAAGCAAAAAGAGAACGGAGAAATCGCGGAATTTCTCAAAGGGCGTTTGGCGGAAAACGGCGTCGTCTGCACCTCGCAGAACGGGCTTCCCGAAGAGAGCCTTGCACGGGTGCTCGGCGAGGAAAAGGTGTACGGAGCCGTCTGCGCCTGGGGCGCCACGTTCGTGGGCGGGGGGACGGCGGAGCTCACTTCGCAAAGGTCGGCGATGACGATGCAGATCGGAGGCTGCGCCTCCAAAGCGGATAGGGCGGACGCCGTTCGGGAAATTTTGAGTCGGTGCGGCATTTCCGTTTCCGTCACGGAAAACCTTTCGGGCGTCCGTTGGAGCAAGCTGGCGATAAACGCGGCTTTTTCGGGGCTTTCCGTGCTGACGGGGCTGACGTTCGGGGAGATTGCGCGCCGGCGCGGGACGCGCAGATTTGCGTTGGAAATTTTGCGGGAATGTTTTTCAGTCGCTTCCGCTTCGGGCGTCACGCTCGAAAAAATGCAGGGACACGATATGGAAAAGCTCCTGGGGCAAAAGGGATTTTTCGGAACGCAAAAAGCGCTGTTCGTCCTGCCGATCGCCATGCGCAAACATAAAAATCTCGTTTCGGGGATGCTGAAAGACATAGAAAAGGGCAGAAAGTGCGAAATCGATTATATAACCGGCGCTGTCTGCCGTCAGGGAGATAAATTCGGCGTCGAAACGCCCCTTTGCGACAGGGTGACGGAGATCGCGCACGGTATCGAAAACGGACTTTACGAAATCTCCTACAAAAACATCGAGTTTTTTTGATAAGCGTTTAAAAATCCTGTTTGTAGGTTATATTTCAAGAAAACGCAGAGGAAGTACTTTCGATGAATATTTTTTTACATTATATTCTGCCGCCCCTCGTCGGAGCGGCGATCGGATACATCACCAATTGGATAGCGGTAAAAATGCTTTTTCGCCCCCTTTATCCGAAATATCTCGGCAAGTGGCGGCTTCCCTTTACGCCCGGCATCATTCCGCGCCGAAAAGACGCGCTCGCAAAGGCGATCGGCAAGGCGGTCGGAGAGGAGCTGTTGACGAAAGAGGACATTCAAAAGGCTTTTTGCGCCGAAGAGAAGCGCGCCGCCGCCGTCACGAAGCTGACGGACGGCGTAATGTCCGCCGCGGAGAAAACTATCCGCGCTTTGGCGGAAAGCGCGGTTTCGCCGCAAACGTTCGAGGAAAAGAAAGCCGATCTCGCGGAGAACGTTTCCGAAAAAGTCGCTCTCGCGCTTCCCGAAATGCACATCGGGGACACGATTGCCGAAGTCGCGGGAAACGCTGTGCTGGAAAAAATAAAATCTTCTCCGCTCGGAATGTTTGTGGGCGAGGGCACCGTCCGTTCTGTGGCGCAGTCGATGGCGGGGCGGATAGACGAATATCTCGCTCTGCACGGCAAAGAAAAATTGCTGCCCGCCGTCAAAAAAGAAATAGATTCCCTGGCGGAAGCGCCGATAGAAAACCTGCTTCAAGGAGTGGGGCTGGGGCGGGAAAGCGTGGAAAAGGCGATCGGAACGCTGTACGATAAGGCGCTCCTGCCCGCGATCGGCGAAGCGGCTGCGTCCTTCGATATTCCCTCGGAAGTAGAAAAAAAGATCGGGATGATGGACGTAAAGGAACTCGAAAAACTCTGTCTTTCCGTCATGAAAAAGGAACTCAACGCCATCACCTGGCTGGGCGGACTGATCGGGCTGATTCTCGGCGTCGTCAATATTTTCCTGTAATCGGTTGACAACGAAAGAAAGGCGTGCTAAAATAAAGTGAAATTGACAAACGGAAGGTAAATTATGGATTTGAATAAGCTTGCGGAGGCGCTCGTCCCCGACGAAAACGTAAAACCGCTCGAATATTACGAAAAGCTCTATCCCGAGCGGGATCTCCCCAAGGGGGCGGAAGTCACCCGCCTCGCGCCCAGTCCCACGGGGTTTATGCATTTGGGCAATCTTTACGTCGCCATCGCCAACGAACGCGTCGCGCATCAGAGCGGCGGCGTGTTTTATCTTCGGATAGAGGACACGGACGAAAAGCGCAAAGTAGAGGGCGCGGTGGAGGTCATTCATTCCTCTTTGAAATATTTTGGAATCACTTTCGACGAGGGCGCGGATCTTACGGGCGATTACGGTCCCTATTATCAGCGTCAGAGAGCGGAGATCTATCACGCTTACGCGAGGGATCTCATTCGCCGCGGACTCGCTTATCCCTGCTTCTGTACGGAAGAGGAACTCGAAAAGACGCGGGAACATCAGACGGAAAATAAATTGCTGCCCGGTTATTACGGGGAGTTTGCAAAATGCAGGAATCTTGCGGAAAAGGAAATTTACGATAACCTCGCCGCGGGTAAGCCTTACGTCATCCGCTTAAAGTCGCAGGGGGACGTCAATATCAAACACGAGTTTCGCGACGCCGTAAAAGGGGAGATCACCGTCACCGAAAACAATCAGGACGTGGTCATTTTAAAATCGGACGGCATTCCCACCTATCACTTCGCGCACGCCGTCGACGATCATTTTATGCGCACGACGCTGGTGATTCGCGGCGAGGAATGGCTTTCCTCCCTGCCTATCCATATCGAGCTTTTCAAGGCTCTCGGCTTCCGTCTGCCCAAATACGGGCATAACTGTTCCATTCAGAAAATGGACGGGGAAACCCGCCGCAAGCTTTCCAAGCGCAAGGATCCGGAAGCTTCTCTCACGTTCTATCGGGAACAGGGCTATCATCCGCTCGCCGTAAAGACGTACATGATGACGCTTCTCAATTCCAATTTCGAGGAGTGGATGCTGAAATTTCCCGACAAACCGTTGGACGAATTCAAATATTCCATCGGCAAGATGGGGAAAAGCGGCGCTCTGTTCGATATTTTGAAGCTCAACGACGTGGCGAAATCCGTGATGTCGGAGCTTTCGGAAAACGAGATGTACGAATTCCTCAAAAGCTGGGCGGACGAATACGGCACGGAAACCGAGAAGGGATTTTTTGCAGATAAAGAATATATGCTGAAAGTGCTCGCGCTCTGTATGGGCGTCGGCGGCAAAAAGCGCCGCAAGGATTTTGTCTTTGCCAAACAGGCGGTCGGGATGATCTCTTACTTCTTCGATTCCGCCTTTGCGCCGAAGTATGCTTACCGTTTCGATTCCGCGCTCGTCAAATGCGTTTTAAAGGACTTTAAGGGGGCGTACGACGCGGCGGACGATTCCGCCGCATGGTTTGCCAGGGTAAAGGAAATCGCCTCGCAAAACGAATTTGCGGCGGATATGAAGGCGTATAAAGAAAATCCGTCCGCTTTTAAAGGCAACGTTTCGGACGTCGCGGAAATGCTCCGCGTCGCGGTCACGGGGCTCGCGAATACGCCCGATCTTTGGACGATTATGCAAATCCTCGGCGGCGAACGGGTCGCAAAGCGTTTGGACGCGGCGATACAAGCTCTGTAAATCGGAAGTCCTTTTCAGAAATAGTAAATCCCGCCGCGTAAATTTTACGCGGCGGGATTTTTCAAAGTTCCTATGTTTAAACAGACGAAAAAGGGCTATGCGTTTTCGGCGTTTAAGAGATCTTTCATCTCGTATTTTCCCGCGGGCTTTCCCGAAAGGAATTTGGCGGCGCGGACAGCGCCCGCGGCGAATACCCGTTTGCTCCTAGCGCTGTGGGAAATGGTGATGATCTCGTCTTCTCCCGCAAACATCACCTCGTGTTCCCCGACGATCGTGCCGCCGCGCACGGCGTGAATGCCGATTTCCGATTTTTCCCTGGCGCCGACCATGCCGCTTCTGCCTTCTACGTAGCGCTTTTGCCCCTCGAAAACCCGATTGACGGTATCCGCCAGCATGAGCGCCGTTCCCGACGGCGCGTCTTTTTTAAGATTGTGATGCCGTTCGACGATTTCCACGTCGAACGCGTCGCCGAGCACCTCCGCCGCCGCTTTGCAAAGCGCCTGCATCAGATTGACGCCGAGGGAAAGATTGGCGGTTTTAAAAATCGCGACGGAAGCGGAATACTCGTCGATGAGTTTTATATCCTCCGCCGTAAAACCCGTGGAGGCAAGCACGATACCGATATGTTTCCGCTTTGCGAATTCGAGGCGTTCTTTAAGGTTTTGCGGGGACGAAAAATCGATCATCACGTCGACGGCCTCGGCAACGTCGGAAAAGTTTTCGTATACGGGAATCCCGATCTCTCTTGGAAATAAATCGACGCCGCAGACGGCTTTCGCCTCTTTATCGCCTTGAAGAAGGGAAAGGACGTTGCCGCCCATCTTGCCGCACGCGCCCAAAATAAGCACATTCGTCATGCGTTCACCTCCAAACCGTAAGCGAGCATCGCGGCGCGGAGCTTTTCTTTGTTCGCGGCTTCTATTTCGGTGAGGGGAGCGCGGGGCACGCCCGCTTTAAGCCCCATCAGATCCATCGCGGCCTTGGCGGGAATGGGATTCACCTCGATAAAGCACGCCTGCGTCAAGGGGAGAATTTTATCGTTCAGGGCATACGCTTCTTCCGTTTTTCCCGCTTTTATCGCCGTATACATTCGCTTGACGTCTGCGGGAACGAGGTTGGAAACTACGGAGATTACGCCGTCGCCGCCCACGGCGAGAATGGGCAGATTGAGCGCGTCTTCGCCCGAATAGAGGTCGCATTTTCCGCGGAGGAGCCGCAGCGTTTCCATGGTCTGCGCCATATTGCCGCCCGCGTCCTTGATGCCCGCCATATTGGGGATTTCCGCAAGCCTCGCCATCGTCGCGGGCAGGACATTGACGCCCGTGCGGGAGGGAACGTTGTAGGCGATGACGGGGATCTTCACCGCGTTGCAGATACTTTCGTAGTAGGCGACGAGTCCGTTCTGCGTGCATTTGTTGTAGTAGGGCGTAACGGCGAGAAGTCCGTCCGCGCCGATCTCTTCCGCCTTTTTCGCGGCTTTTTCGGCGTGCGCCGTACAATTGCTGCCGCAGCCGAACACCAACTTGACTCTGCCTTTCGCCTTTTTCACGGAAAATTCCATGACGGAAGTTTTTTCTTCCTCCGTCATCGTCGCCGGCTCGCCCGTCGTGCCCAGAATTACGAGCATATCCGTGCCGCCGGAAATCTGCCTTTCTATCATTTCCCCGAAAGCGTTGAAATTAATTCCGCCGTCCGCCCCGAAGGGGGTGATCATCGCGGTGGCGGTACCGCTCAAAAATCCTTTCATAGTATTACTATATTCTCCGAATCGCTGTTTACGATAGCTTTTTAGTCTTGCCTGAAAAAAATTGTTCAGTCGAAATATCCCTTTGCGGCAAGCAGTTCTGCGAGCAGCACCGCGCCTCCCGCGGCGCCCCGCAGGGTATTGTGGGAAAGTCCCACGAATTTATAGTCGAACACGCCGTCCTCGCGCAGCCTTCCCGCGCAGACGCTCATGCCGTGTCCTTCCATGCGGTCCGTCTTTGTCTGCGGTCTGTTGTCCTCGGTAAAATAGCGGATAAACTCGCGGGGCGCGGAGGGAAGGGCGAGCTTCTGAGGCTCTCCGCAATAGGTTGCCCAAGCGTCGAGTATCTCCTGCCTTTCGGGTTTGATTTCAAAGGAAACGAACACCGCCGCCATGTGTCCGTCCGAAACGGGTACGCGAAGACACTGCGCCGTGATCTGCGGTCCGGAGGCGGAAAGTATTTTTCCTCCTTCGACGCGTCCCCAGATTTTTAAGGGTTCCCTTTCGCTCTTTTCTTCCTCGCCGCCGATATAGGGGATGACGTTGTCGACGATTTCCGGCATCGTGGCAAACGTCTTTCCCGCGCCCGAGATCGCCTGATAGGTACACACCGCCGCATTTTTGATTCCGAATTTTTTGAGTGGATGCAGGAGGGGCACGTAGGATTGCAGGGAACAATTGGATTTTACGGCGATGAAGCCCCGTTTGGTTCCCAGCCGTTTTCTCTGCGCGGGAATGACGTCGAGATGTTCCGCGTTGATCTCGGGGATCACCATGGGCACGTCTGGCGTAAAGCGGTTGGCAGAATTATTGGATACGACGGGGATCTCGCGTTTCGCGTAAGTTTCTTCGAGGCGCCTTGTCTGCTCTTTATCCATATTGACGGCGCAGAAGACGAAGTCCACGCGCTTTGCGATTTCGTCTATGTCCTTTTCCGCGTCGAAAACGGTGAGGGAGGCGAATGCGGCGGGAACGGGCCGTTCAAACGCCCATTTTCCGCCGACGGCTTCCCGATACGTCTTTCCCGCGGAGCGCCCCGAAGCCGCCAGCGCGGTGACGCGAAACCAGGGATGGCTTTCGAGAATAAGGAGAAAACGTTGTCCTACCATGCCGGTGGCGCCGATGATGCCTACGTTGTACTGTTTCATAGTATACTCCTTTGACCGACGGCGTTTTGTCGCACGGCGGAATTTTTATCGTTAAAAGTTATGTCTGAACAAAAAAGAGGAAAAGCGGCGGGGGGAAGTTATCATGGAAATAGCGGAAGCCGTCGGGCAGGGCGGCGAGTTCCCGGGAGCTTTTCTACGCCTCCGTCAAAGGAAAAATGCCTGAAAAAGGCGCTTCGGCGGAAAAATTCTGTCCGCTTGGATTTTTCCCGAAGGGACAGGAGGCAGGCTCTTTTGCGCAAAAGAAACGAAAAGAGAGCGCATTTCGCCGCAAGACGTTCGGGCGGAGCAAAGAAAAAAGACGGCATACCGCCGTCTTGCGCTTTAAGGGACTCCCCGAAAGAGGAGGTCGGTAAATAGCGCTTCACGGACGGTGACAGTCACACGGGTCTTCTCCCGTATGCCCAGCGCGGGGGGAAGGCGCCGCGCTTCGGCGGAGATACCCTTTCCGTCCGCCTCGCGCCTCGACAAAACCTTCCCGTTTTGTCTTCGCGGCGGGTACTCATGTTCGTCCGCTCCTCTATTTAACGAGTCTATTTTATCATACGCGGCGGCAAAAGTCAAAGATTTTTGGCGACTTGAAAATTTTATTTAAATTTTTTCCGTATTTTCCTTGAAATAATCATAAATTTGTAGTAGAATAGAAAGCGTAGGTTTTCTTATAAAGGGGATTCTGCGTTTCGGCGCGGATTCCCGATAAAATTTTTTGGAGTTTTCACACATGGCACAAGAAAAGAAAGGGCTGATTGCCCGTATGCTCGAAGGCAAGGAAAAGAGCGAGGAATACGCGAGAAGTACTTTGCCCACCAACCGCTGGCAGCTTTTTTGGGATATCTTCAAAGGCAACTTCGGTAAAATTTTCAAAGTCAATCTTTTAATCCTCATCTTCTTCATTCCGTTTATCGCCATTATCATCTT
>ERZ827181.2395-NODE-2395-length-16299-cov-13.353238_pt1 | contig 16299 bp, 17 predicted proteins | sample MGYA00519778_ERZ827181 | MGnify/ENA primary metagenome ERZ827181 (study PRJEB31778, sample SAMEA3449273) | human gut metagenome | biome: human gut; feature: human-associated habitat; material: faeces | place: United Kingdom | collected 2010/2012 ...
CAGAGGGCTTTGCCCGTCTATGAAAAACCGCCGGCTAGGCCGGCGGATTATTATTCGCGCTTTTGCACCGGAAAAACCGACCGTGCATAAGATGGTGCGGGGCAAATGCCCGATCGAAAAGGAGGAACGACTGTGGACAAATGCAATTTTAAGCAGGGCTCGCTTCCGGAATGCGCGCCGCTGGCGCTGGCGCAGACGCCCATGCAGTGCGCGAGTGAGCCCGCGTATGACAAGCGCATGGCGCTGGCGCGCGGCACGCTGTTTCCGGGGCTGGATCTGCCGTTTATGAATCTGGTCAACAAGCCCGCCGATCTCAGCACGCCGCTGTGTGAGCTGATGGCGCTGGACTTCGTCATCCGCGAGCTGAATCTCTACCTTGACACGCATCCGGATGACCGCGAGGCATTCGAGACGCTGCAAAAGTGCATCCGTATGCGCGCCGAGGGGCACAAGCGCTATACGGAGCAGTACGGGCCGGTCACGGTGTCGGACCTCGCGTGCGCAGACGTCTATGACTGGCTCGACGCACCGTGGCCGTGGCAGCCGGAAGAGGAGGAGAAGTAAGCGATGTTTGTCTATGAAAAGAAACTCGAATACCCGGTGCGCATCCGCAACGCCAACCCCGCGCTGGCGAAGTTCATCTGCTCTCAGTACGGCGGGCCGGACGGTGAGCTGGGCGCATCCCTGCGCTATCTCAGCCAGCGCTATGCCATGCCGTACCCGGAGCTCTCGGCGCTGCTGACCGATATCGGTACGGAAGCGGCGGAAATGGCGCTGCAGATAGAAGCATGATGCAATGCAGACAAAAGCGGGCAAATTTATACATGTTTTTTCGTCAAAAGCCTAAAAAATGCAAAAAGGCTTGACAACCCACGAGATATGCATTAAGATTACGCCATAAAAAATAGAAGATTGCAGTACCTGATAGAGGTTGCGGATCTGATGAGTACCCCGTAATATACGCCGGCAAGCGTTTGCGGGAGAAAGGCTGCTCCGCCGAAGCTGTCTTGCGGTTGCCGCTGCGGACTTGCTGGGCTTGCGCTCAATAGGCGCAGGACTGTCACATACCTCGTATGTGGAGCACTATCAAGGGTTTTCTTACGTTTGTTTCCTTGCAAGAGAGCCTGCGATACCATTTCGGGTCGCAGGCTCCTGTTTTTTTGAATCACTTTTAAGGAGATGCAGAAAAATGCAAGCAAACATGAGAAGAATCGTATCCATCCTCCTGGCCGTCATGTTCTGTGTGGCGTGCTTCACCGGCTGCGGCAGCAGCAAGGATAACGGTGGTACCGCTTCCGTGGACGTACGCAACGCCAAGTCCATCGCAGACCTTGCCGGCGCGAAGATCGCCGCGCAGACGGGCACCTTCCACGCCGATGCGCTCGAGCAGATCCCGAACGTTCAGGCGAGCACCTATCCCGAATTCTCCGACCTTCTGACCGCGCTCAAGAGTGGCGCGATCGACGGCTACGTTGCCGAAGAGCCGACGGCGTTTTCCGTCTGCGCCTCGAACGATGATCTGACCTACCTGCCGTTCAAGAATAACGACACGGGCTTTACCGCAACGGCCGCGGATGTCGGCATTGCCATCGGCCTGAAGAAGGGCAACACCCTGCGCGACCAGATCAACACCGTCCTCGCCGAGATCACGGCCGAGCAGCGCTCCGAGCTCATGGAGCAGATCGTGACGCTTGCCTCCGGCGGCACCGTGACGGAGTTCGCCGTCCACTGTGACGCTCCGGCCACCACGACCGGCACGCTCAAGATCGGCATGGAGTGCGCCTACGAGCCCTATAACTGGACCGATACCGAAGGCACTTCCCTCGGCGCCGTGCCCATCAGCAGCGAAGGCCAGAGCGGCCTCTATGCCAACGGCTATGACGTGCAGATCGCTCAGTATGTTGCAAACCGTCTGGGCCTGAAGCTCGAGATCTACGCCATGGAGTGGGATTCCCTTATTCCGGCTGTCAACTCCGGCGCCATTGATGCGATCGTCGCCGGTATGAGCCCGACGGCTGAGCGCTCGGAGCAGATCGACTTCACCGATACCTACTACGAATCCAACCTCGTGGTCATCATCCGCAAGTAAGAAAACCTCGACGCAGGCGGCAGACACCATGCGCGTGCACGGTGCCTGCCGCCCGTCATAACGGAAAAACGGAGTAACTATGAGCTTCTTAAACGATGTCCTCAATATCTTCATCAAGTATTATCCGCAGCTTTTGACCGGCGTCGGCAACACGCTGCTTATTGCGCTGACGAGTACGGTGGCGGGCCTTGCGCTCGGTCTGCTGACAGGCGTCGTGCGCACGGCACCGATGTCCAAGAATCCGGTCCTGCGCGCGCTGCACAAGCTGCTCAATGCGATCATTGCAATCTACGTCGAGATCTTCCGCGGCACGCCGATGATGGTGCAGTCGATGGTCATCTACTGGGGCTATGCCTTCGCGACCGGCGGCGACACGCTGCCGCTGATCCCGTCGGGCATCCTGATCGTGTCCATCAACACCGGCGCCTATATGGCCGAGATCGTGCGCGGCGGCATCATCTCCATCGACCGCGGCCAGTTTGAGGGCGCGATGTCCATCGGCATGACACATGCGCAGACCATGTTCAAGGTCATCATTCCGCAGGTCATGCGCAACATCCTGCCGTCTGTCAGCAACGAGTTTGTCATCAACATCAAGGATACCTCCGTCCTGAACGTCATCGGCGTGACGGAGCTGTACTACTTTGCCGGTATCATCAAGCGCCAGAATTTCCAGACGTTCCAGACCTATCTCGTTGTCTGTATCCTGTATTTCATCCTCACGTTCACCGTCACGCGTCTGCTGCGCTGGGTCGAGCGGAAGCTGGACGGCAACGAAAACTACACGATTTTCGGCTCGCAGACGGACGTCAACGCCGAGATCCACATCACGAAGGAGGGCTGAGCCGTGGCAGACAATGTGATCGAGCTGGTACATCTGCAAAAGCAGTTCGGCGACCATGCCGTCCTGCGCGACATCAACCTCAGCGTGAAAAAGGGCGAGGTGCTGAGCATCATCGGCGCATCCGGCTCCGGCAAGAGCACGATGCTGCGCTGTATCAACTTGCTCGAGACACCGAGCTCCGGTCAGGTGCTCTACCATGGGCAGGACATCACGGCCAAGGACTTCAATCTCACGCAGTACCGCACAAAGGTCGGCATGGTGTTTCAGAGCTTCAATCTCTTCAACAACATGTCGGCGCTCAACAACTGCATCGCCGGTCAGGTCTCCGCGCTCAGGCGCAGCAGCAAAGAGGCAGAGGAGATCGCCATGGAATACCTGACGAAGGTCGGCATGGCGCCGTATATCAATGCCCGGCCGTCGCAGCTGTCCGGCGGACAAAAGCAGCGCGTTGCCATTGCGCGTGCGCTGGCCATGCAGCCGGAGGTGCTGCTGTTTGATGAGCCGACGAGCGCACTCGACCCGCAGATGGTCGGCGAGGTGCTCGATGTGATGCGCCGTCTGGCGGAAGAGGGGCTGACGATGATCGTCGTCACGCACGAGATGGCGTTTGCGCGTGATGTCTCCACGGACGTCGTGTATATGTCCGACGGTGTCATCTGCGAGCAGGGCAAGCCGCACGAGCTCTTCGAAAATCCGCAAGACCCCAAGACGCGCGAGTTTCTGTCGCGTTTCCTTGCCCGCTGAATCTTATAGTCTTCAAATTCAGGCGGCGTCTCCGTATTCACGGAGACGCCGCCTCAACATATGCGCGGTTACGGATGACGATGCGAGGCTGCGGCCAAAGGCGAGCAGCACCAGAGCAGGAAAAAGGTTGAACGCGATGAACAAAAGCGGTACAATAAACGCAGTAGATACAGCGAGTCAGAAACGCTTTTCCTCCAGCGGGCAAATGGTCCTTCGCCTGCCGGTGAAACAAAGCGTTTTACCAGATTTGGAGAGCACCGATTCTATGAAAAATCGGTGAGCGGATGCGTGGAGATAACCGCGTCACAGTACGCTGAAAGAAGGGGCGTCAATAATGCAGATGACTACAGACGAGCATATCACAGAATTGATGCGGCTGCTCATAATGATGGATCTGAAGAAAAAAGAGATTTTCGAGATCGCGGCAGCCATGGAAACAACGGAGATGCTAAAAAGATTTCTCGACAAGCTGTCGGCGAAGAACTACGACATGACGCCGGAGGAAGTCTATCAAGCGTCGATAGAGACGGTGGAAGAGACAATGTAAAAGAGCAGTTCTCCCTTCGCAAACCGGTGGAGCAGGTGCGCGATCTTGTCGCTGTGCATGGCCTGGCAGAGCAGAACCTGCGTGGCGCACTCGTGCTTGGCGGATTGCCAGTGACGGAATGAAAATGGAAACGTCACAAAGGACATAACCGACTCATACGGGGAAAATCCGCAGGTCAGATTCCTTCGTGACGTTCTATGGACAAGTATAGGCGCTCCTGACGGAAAACGCAACAATTAATTCTCAGAGCACTTTTTTGACACCCTCAGGCGGTGTCTCCGTATTCACGGAGACACCGCCTTTTGCGTGCGCGCAAAGCACCACTTGCCCGGAAAGCCGCGGAGCGTGAGCGTGACGTGCGTGCGGTCGTAAACGGTCATTTGCGTGAGCAGCTGCACCGTCAGCGCTGTGTCGCCGCGCAGCATTGCAGTGGCCTCGGATTCGATGGCGTCCGCCTGCTCGTGCGGCGCGACCGCGTGGATTGCTGCCAGCACGTCGGCTGCAATGGTGTCGCGGTCAAGGGGGAGAGAGGCCCACACCTGTTCCAGAATTTGCAGCGCGTCCTCATTTCGCAGGCTCTCGCCGGTGCAGCCGCGGCAGCGGCCGTCTGTGTCCGTGTGCGGCCGTCCGTATTTCACGGCATTGCCGCAGCGCCACGAGATGGCATCGGTGCCGTCGCGCCGCGTTTTCTTCCGGGCGGCGCAGACAGTGCCGCAGATGCCGCAGCGCAGCTTGCCGGACAGGGGATAGCGGCGGCTGCACTTGCGCTGCCCGGTCGGTGCTGCTGCGCGTTGATCGAGGATGTGCCCGGCCGTCTCAAATGTTGCGCGCGGGATGATCGGCGCGTGGTGCTCGCGCACGATGATATACTCCTCCTGCCCATGGTTATATTTTTTCTCGTGCGTCAGGTAGTCAGGGGTGTAGGTCTTTTTCTGCACCAGATCTCCACAGTATTTTTCGTTGCGCAGGATGCGCAGAATGACGCTGCTGCGCCACGCACCGCCGCGCGCTGCCGGGATTCCGGCTTCGTTCAGCTCGCGCGCGATCGTGTGCGCGCCTTTGCCCTCATCGACGCATTTGCGGAAGATCTCCCGCACGGTCCGTGCACCTGCTTCATTCACATACAGCATGCCGCCGCGCACATCGTAGCCGAGCAGGTCGCGCCCGAACACGACGCCTTGCTCCATGCGCCGCCTTTGTCCCCATTTGACGCGCTCGGAGGTGCGGCGGCTCTCCTCCTGCGCGATGGAGGAGAGAATCGCCAGCCGCAGCTCGGCGTCACCGTCAAGCGTGCAGAGGTTGTCGCTCAAAAACAGCACGCCCACACCCAGACGTTTGAGCTCGCGCGTGTAGTAAATGCTGTCGAGCGTGTTGCGCGCAAAGCGCGAGATCTCCTTGGTCACGATCAGGTCGAGCGTGCCGGCGCGCGCACAGGCGATCATGCGCTGAAAGGCAAGCCGTTTTTTCGTGCTCGTTCCGGACAGCCCCTCGTCGGCGAAGATCCCGGCGAGTTCCCAGTGCGGCTGCTGCGCGATATAGGCGCGAAAGTAGCGCTGCTGGCTCTCGAAGGAGTTCGCCTGATCGTCGCTGTCCGTGGAGACGCGGCAGTAGGCGGCCACGCGCAGCGGTCCTTTGTCCGCGCTCATGTCAGCGCCTGACCGAGCAGCGCGGCGCAGCGATCGTATTCCGTGCGTGTCAGCCGTCCGCGTGCGAGCAGCAGAGAGAGCACGGCGTGTTCAAGCTCCAGCGCGCAGGCAGCGGCGGCACTGCGCAGCGCTGCATCCCCCGGCTGCGCGGTGCAGACCCAGATTTCCGGCATCCTATCACCTCCCAAGAGAGCGTATGCACATTTTCGGCGGTATGAGAACAGGCTGGGGAACATTTTAGCCGCACCGGCAGGTACGGAAGAGCTGGGGCACCTGGAGATGGTCGGCACGATCCTCTACCAGCTCACACGCAGCATGACGCCGGAGCAGATCAAGCGCTCCGGCTACGACACGTATTTCGTTGACCACACGGCAGGCGTGTTCCCGCAGTTTGCATCCGGCACACCGTGGACGGCGGCGACGATCGGTGTGACAGGCGATGTGATCGCTGATCTCTCCGAGGATATGTCGGCCGAGCAGAAGGCGCGCAAGACATATGATAACATCCTGCGTCTGTGCGATGATCCGGATGTGACGGATGTGATCCGCTTCCTGCGAGAGCGTGAGGTTGTGCACTATCAGCGCTTCGGCGAGGCGCTGCGGCTGGCCACGGAAAAGATGGACCAGAAAAACGTCTATGCGGTCAACCCCGCGTTCGACCGCACCTGAGCGTTGATCCCGCCTCTACAAAACATAAGTCCTCGGCAAAATGCCGAGGACTTATGCTTCGCGGATGATAAAAACAGCAGACACCCGAAGGTGTCTGCTGCAAAAGTCAGGGGTTGATCAGCGGATCAGAGTCCAGCGCTCGGTGACCGGGTGCTTGATGTTCTGGAAGATGTCGCCCTTGAGGTCTTCGAAGGTGTTGAAGTTGACATCCAGCGTGTAGTCATGGCTGTTGGTCGCTTCCTGAATGGCGGCGTAGTACCAAGCGGTGGTGTCCATGTTGTCGGGCCAGGTCTTCATCTGGTCGGCAACGGCGCCGAAGCTGGTGGTGCCTTCGCCGGGCAGACGGCCGATAAGCTTGTTGACAACGGTGATCGCCTGCGCACGGGTCAAGGAATCCTTCGGTCCGAACATGTTGTCGCCCTTGCCCTCAAGGATGCCGAGCGCGTACAGGAAGCTGATGTACTTGTCAGCGAAGCCACCGTTGAGGTCCTTGAAGATGAAGCCGGCGATGGGCTGATTGACCTTGATCATGAACAGCTGCGCGATCATCGTCGCAAACTGCTCGCGGGTCATAACGGCGCTCGGATCGAAGCGGCCGTCACCCATGCCGACCAGAATGTTGGCCTTGGTCATCATGGTGATGGCTTCGTAAGCCCAGTGGTCCTTGCCGACGTCGATGAAGGTCTTGCCGGCCTTCTTGTCGTACTTCGCCTTGGACTCGTCGGTCATGAGCTCAAAGATGATCTGCGCAGCTTCCGCACGGGTGAGCGTGTTGTTCGGGCGGACAAGGCCGTCCGGGTAGCCGGAGATGTACGCATCATGATCGGTATCCTTCAGGCCGATGCTGAACGTCGGGTAAACGGTGATGACATCCATGTCCAGAACCTTGCCGACAGAGATTCTCGGCGCGGACTTGAACGTCAGGCCGGTCTCCTTCTGCGTCCAGGTGGCGGACATGGTGTAGGCCTTCAGGCGCTGATCCTTGGTGAAGACGGCAACGCCGTAGGTAGCGACCTCGGAAGCGACGACCGTGTTGCTGTTCTGGTTGTAGAGAACGACCTGAGCACCCTTCGCGAGCGTGCCCCACGGGGTCTTGACGACGACCAGATAGTTGGGCAGTTTGGCAAAGATATCGGTGATGATGCCGGCGGTTTCCGGAGAGATCTCCTCGACAGAAGCGGGGACAACCTCTTCCGCTGCAATGTCTTCATCGGCTGCAAAAGCCATGACCGGCAACAGGCTGACGACCATGACCAGAGCGAGAAGCATGCAGAGCAGTTTGCGGGATTTCTTCATAGTTTCCACTCCTTTGATAGATTGCATAAGCGCCGTTTCGCCGGAAGCAGGGTAAAACAACCGGCTGCGTACACTTATGGTCACAGTATACACGTGCCCATGGGAAAAGTCAAGCTATGGAAGCAATGTGCACAAAGATCATCTGCGCTAAGGACCCGGAAAGAGCGGGTTTTGCAGATGCCGGGATCGCATGAAAATGCAGGCGCAGCGCCGCAAAGCGCACCGGAATCTGCGCATTTGCGGCATCTTAGAGCGTAGTCTTGTTAACGGACGCAGTGTTAACTTCCGGAATTTTTATTCGGAGCAGATTTCCTATTGACAAGGAGGGGAAAAGACGATATAATCCTATTAACCTATAGAGAAGGTAGGCGTTAGCGTGAGAAACCGAATTTCCGGCCGCCTGTGCATCTGCTGGCACTGTTGCGGCGTCTGAGCGCAGAGACATATACGAAACCAGACATACATATAGTATTTTAGACAAAAATGGAGGAATCTCTTATGAGCAATATCTATACATCTGCAGATCAGCTGATCGGCAAAACGCCCCTGCTGGAGCTGACGCACATTGAAAAGGAACAGCAGCTCGAGGCGCGCATTCTGGCAAAGCTGGAATACTTCAATCCCGGCGGCTCTGTGAAGGATCGCGTGGCGCTGGCCATGATCGAGGACGCAGAGCAGCGCGGCGTGCTCAAGCCGAGCACCGTCATCATCGAGCCCACCTCCGGCAACACCGGCATCGGCCTTGCCTCCGTCGCTGCCGCCAGAGGCTACCGCATCATCATCGTCATGCCTGAGACCATGAGCGTAGAGCGCCGTCAGCTTATGAAGGCCTACGGCGCGGAACTCGTGCTCACCGACGGTGCGCAGGGCATGAAGGGCGCGATCGCGAAGGCCAACGAACTTGCCGCGCAGATCCCCGACAGCTTTGTCCCCGGGCAGTTTGTCAACCCCGCGAACCCGGCGGTACATCGTGCGACGACGGGACCTGAGATCTGGCAGGACACGGACGGCAATGTGGATATCTTTGTTGCGGGCGTTGGCACCGGCGGCACCGTGACGGGTGTCGGTGAGTATCTGAAGTCCCAGTGCCCGAAGGTCAAGGTCGTGGCCGTCGAGCCGGCGACCTCACCGGTGCTGAGCGCCGGTCACGCCGGAGCGCATAAGATCCAGGGCATCGGTGCGGGCTTTGTGCCGGAAGTGCTCAATACGAAGGTCTATGATGAGGTCATCCCGGTCAGCAATGAGGATGCGTTTGCGACCGGCCGACTGATCGGCCACAAGGAGGGTGTGCTGGTCGGCATCTCCTCCGGCGCTGCCGTCTGGGCGGCGATCGAGTTGGCCAAGCGTCCGGAGAACAAGGGCAAGACCATCGTCGTGCTTCTGCCGGACACCGGCGACCGCTACCTGTCCACGCCGCTGTTCGCCGACTGAGGGCGCATGATACCGAAATCATTGTGGGAGCTGCCTTTTGGGCAACTCCCACATAATTTATTGTATGGTATGCCGTAAAAATTTCCGATTCTTTTGCACAGCAAAGACAAAAACAGATGCAATTTTGTGCGCAATGCGCTATAATAGCTGCATTCTTATATACAAGAGGTATCATTATGCGAATCGTCGTCAAAGTCGGCACATCCACATTGGCGCACGCCACCGGACGGCTGAATATCCAGCGTATGGAGCGGCTGTGCAAGGTGCTCAGCGATCTGAAAAATGCGGGGCACGAGATCATTCTCGTCTCATCCGGCGCGATCGGCATGGGCGTCGGCAAGCTGAGCCTGTCCGCGCGGCCGAAGGACATGCCCACCAAGCAGGCTGCGGCCGCGATCGGGCAGTGTGAGCTGATGTATATTTACGACAAGCTGTTTTCGGAGTATAATCACATCGTGGCGCAGCTGCTCATCACCGCGCCGGATCTGGCCGAGGGCGGCAGCCGCAAGGCGCACTTTCACAATACGCTCGCGCGCCTGCTTGAGCTCGGCGCGCTGCCGGTCATCAACGAGAACGACACGGTCTCCACGGATGAGATCGTCATCGGCGACAACGATACGCTCTCGGCAATCGTATCGGCGACCGTCTCGGCGGATCTGCTGATCCTGCTCTCGGACATCGACGGCCTGTATGACCGCGACCCGCGCCGTGACCCGGATGCCAAGCTCATTGAGACCGTCCCGGTCATTGACGCGCGTATTCTCTCGCTCGCGGGCGACAAAGGCTCGGAGCTTGCCACCGGCGGCATGATCACCAAGCTGCACGCGGCGCAGATCGCCACGGCGGCCGGCTGCGAGATGGTTATCGCCAATGGCGGAAAGCCCGAGGTGCTCTATGATATTGTCGACGGCAAGCGCGTCGGCACAAGATTCTTGATCCCAAAATCTGAGGAGGAACTGCTATGACGACTCTCGATATTCTCAAGCGGACGAAGGCCGCGTGGCCGAGCATCTGCAACGCCTCTGCCGAGGACAAAAACCGCATTCTCTCCGCCATGGCCGACAGTCTGCAGGCGCAGTGCGACGCGATCCTGCGCTGCAACGCCGAGGACATGGACGCCGCGCGCGGTCACATTTCGGACGTCATGCTTGACCGGCTCTATCTGGATCGCGGGCGTGTCGATGCCATGGCCGACGGCATCCGCGCAACTGTGGCGCTGCCGGATCACACGGGGCGCATCCTTGCGCAGATCGACCACCCAAATGGCATGAAAATCTATAAAAAGCAGGTGCCGCTCGGCCTTGTGGCGATCATTTATGAGAGCCGTCCGAACGTCACGTCCGACGCGGCGGCGCTCGCCATCAAGAGCGGCAACGTCTGTATGCTCCGCAGCGGCAAGGAGGCCTTCCACACGGCCAAGGCCATCGTCGCGGCGCTCAAGCAGGGCATTGCCTCCGTCGGCGGCGATGCGGACATCGTCAACATCGTCGAGGACACCAGCCACGAGAGCGCCACGGAGATCATGCAGGCCAAGGGTCTCGTCGACCTGCTCATCCCGCGCGGCGGCGCAGGGCTCATCCGCGCCTGCGTGCGCAATGCCACCGTGCCCTGCATCGAGACCGGAACGGGCATCTGCCACGTCTACGTCGATCAGTACGCTGACCTCGATAAGGCCGTGCGCATCATTGAAAATGCCAAGACCAGCCGCCCCTCGGTCTGCAACGCCGAGGAGGTCTGCCTCGTGCACCGGGCGGTTGCGGCGAAGTTTTTGCCCATGCTCAAAAAGGCGCTGGTCGATGACCGCGCGGCACAGGGGCTCACGCCGGTCGAGCTGCGGCTCGATGCGGCTGCGGCGCAGATCATCGACGGCACACCGGCGGGCGAGCAGGACTTTGACACCGAGTATCTCGACTATATCCTCGCCGTCGGCGTGGTCGACAGTCTGGACGCCGCCATCGCGCACGTGCTTGCCCACTCGACGCACCACAGCGACGCCATTGTCACCGAGGACGCCGCGAGCGCCGAGCGCTTTATCAACGGCACGGACAGCGCCGCGACCTATGTCAACGTCTCCACGCGTTTTACCGACGGGGGCGAGTTCGGCCTCGGCTGCGAGATGGGCATCTCCACGCAGAAGCTCCACGCCCGCGGCCCGATGGGGCTCGACGAGCTGAGCACCTATAAATACATCATCCGCGGTGACGGACAGATCCGCTGAGGAGGAAACACCATGAGTAAGTATGAAGCCGGCTTTCTCGGCGCCGGAAATATGGGCGGCGCGCTGGCGGCCGCCGCAGCGCGGCAGGTGACGGGGGAGCGGGTCGCCGTCTCGTGCAGCACCTCCGCGCACAGTACGGCAGCGGCCGAGCGGCTCGGCTGCCGGGCAGCTGCACCGGAGGAGATCCTGCGTGAGAGCAGATTCGTGTTCCTCGGCGTCAAGCCGCAGATGCTTGACGGCGTGGCGCAGTCGATGTCCGCGCCCATTGCGGCGTCGGAGAGCGTTTTCGTGTCGATGCTCGCGGGCGTGCAGCTCGAGCGGCTCGAGCGGACGCTCGGCGCGGATAAGAAGATCATCCGCATCCTGCCGAACACCCCCTGTGCGGTGGGGCAGGGCGTCGTGCTCTACTGCGCGAATGCGCGCGTCACGGACGATGACATTGCGGCGTTTTGTGCGCTCATGGCGGACGCGGGCATCGTCGATCCCGTGCCGGAGCATCTCATTGACGCCGGCTGCGCCATCACGGGCTGCGGTCCAGCGTTTGCGTATATGTTCATCGAGGCGCTCGCCGACGGCGGCGTCAAGTGCGGCCTGCCGCGCGCCAAGGCCGTCCGCTATGCGGCGCAGATGCTCGCCGGCAGCGCGGAGATGGTCCTGCGCTCCGGCAAGCACCCCGGGCTGCTCAAGGACGAGGTCTGCAGCCCCGGCGGCAGCACGATCGCCGGTGTGGACGCGCTCGAGCAGCGCGCCTTTCGCGGCAGCTGCATCGCCGCCGTGGAGGCGGCGTTTGAAAAGACGCGCCGGCTCGGCTGAGCCCATAACGACCGTTCGCCCGGCACGTTTGCGTGCCGGGCGAACGTATGCGCTGCGTTTGTTGACATCTTGCGTGGACACACAGCGTCAGAACAGTGTGTCCGAAAAAAGAAAAAGTCCTGTATTCCTTGAGAATACAGGACTTTTTGCTGGTCCGAGTGAGAAGATTCGAACTTCCGGCCTCTTGAACCCCATTCAAGCACGCTACCAACTGCGCTACACCCGGATATCTTAATTGCTCAAATAATATAGCACACGAAAACCGAAAAAGCAAGAGGAAAAATGCACTTTTGGCAACGAATTAAAACTTAATATTCAATTGCTCATAAACTTCAATTTTTTCAATAAAAATCCTTGACAATTTCTAAACGCTTTGCTACTTTGACCTTACCATCGTGACGGACAACGAGCCGAATGGGCACAGGCTGTTGTTCCGGCGAAAAAATGACAGGAGGAAACTACTATGACAGGGAAAAAACTGCAGCGTCTGCTGGCGTGCTTGCTGGCGGTGCTGCTGCTGTCGCAGGTCGGTGCGTTTTTGCCGGCCGCGCGTGCAGCAGACGGATACTCGCTGCAAAACGGTACGGCCATCATCAAGTCCGGTATGTCGGACGCTGAGGTGAACCGTGCCTTGACGCGGGCACTGGTCGTCGGCTTTGACCAGATGAGCGAAGCGGACCAGAACGCGCTTCTGGGCAGCCTCACGTGGGAGTACTACACGAATGCCGTGAGAAAAGACATTGGAATCGAATCGAAAAGCGATAAGATGTACTGGGATTCCATTGGCGGTGGCAAAACTGTTAAAGAAGGTAAGTATGTTAAAATTACGTATACTTGCCCTGCGCTTGCCAAAAATGACGACGGCAACTATCAGGTCCGCGTTCGGGGTACGAATGCTGCGGTGATGCTCACGAAGGCGGAGAAGCTCGATTCGTCCATCTCGCTGCGCAGCGGCGTCCAGGTGAAGATGCCGTACACCGATGCCGGTGCGCTGGACTTTAACGCGCTGCGCGCACGCATTTTTGAGCAGGTCGTCGCGAGCAGCACGCCGAATCTGACAGTGAACGACGTGCACATTGAGTACTATGCCAAGTCCGCGTTGTTTAAGTATGAGGACTGGGTGAAGCTCGAGGGCGAGTATAAGACGATCCCGATTTTCAACCAGAAGGTCGGCTATCCTGCCATTTCCGAGGGCAACTGGAAGATCAAGATCACCTTCGACGGCAACGCCGATTACAAAGGCTGCAGCGGGGAAATGGATGTGACGTTCCTTGACCGCAATGCAGCTCCGTTCCACCTCAAGGGCGGCGTGACCGAGGTCGGCATCGTCTACAACGCGGACCTGAGCATCAACTACGAGGCGACCGCGCAGGCACTGCGTGAGGCGCTCATCGAGAGCACAGATCCGAGCTACCCGGTCGATCTGGTGAAGGTGGAGTATAATATTTACGGCACCTCCATTACGGATGATTGGATCGCCAACTATAAGGACCTCAGTTACAAGGTGCTCGACAGCGATCTGCTCGATGGGATCAAGGCCGGAAAGTTCGGCCTCGGCGATCAGCTCCTGCGCCTGTCCTGGCGCGGCAATGCGGACTACAAGCCGTTCGAGGAGACGCGCGTCCGGGTCAAGATGGTCGATAACCGTCAGCCGACCGAGGTCGTCCTCAAGCCGAGCATCTCGCTCATCTACAATAAGGACGTCTCCGTCGTTGCGGGACAGATCTTCGAATATGTCATTAACTGGGACGACTCCAAGCTGCCCGAAAAGGACACGCTAAGCGCGGACGACTTCACGTTCGAGTACGAAGCGGAAGTCATGATCACGGATAAGGACGGCCTGGTCGTCGGCACCGGCGAGAAGCGCTGGGCACCGATTGCGGGCGAAAAAGTCCTGACAAGCTACACGTTCTGTGAGCAGATCGGCGCGGGCGAGCAGAAGATCCGCGTGACCTACAAGGGCAACGCGGACTACCGTCCCAGCAATGGTGCTGAGCTTCCGGATGGCTGCTATCTGACGATCAAGAAAGCGCCTGTCACCGTCAAGGTGCACTCGACGAGCATCTATGCCGATGAGGAGCTCAGCAAGGACTTCATCACCACCGATCCTGCCGATAATTTCGATATCTTCACGGTCTTTGGCGGCGTGACCAACAACGTGACCGGCAGCGTGTTCGTGCAGCTGCCCGAGCGTTTGACAAAGGGAACGATCATCAAGCTCATTGACAAAACGCTCGAAGGCCTTGGCCAGAAGACGCTCACGCAGATGATGCAGGAGGGCATGACGGTCGGCGAGCTGCGCAAGCTCTTTAACGATATTATCACCAATGCTGATAATCTGCCGCAGGAAGTGAAGGAGCTGCTTGCGAAGGCCGGCATCGATATTGACACCCTCGTCAAGCTCAACGAGGCGCTCAACAAGTTCCCCAATCTGCTCGACGATGTCCGCGTGGCCTTCGGCACGCCGGATCAGGCGGGCATCTACACTGTGTGTGCAGTCACGAATAATAAGAACTATCACACCGGCTTTGCGATGGGCAGCCTTGTTGTGAAGGCACACGTGTCCGATGTGCGCCTGACGTGGAATGCGCCCATCAACGGGAAGCTGACCGTGGAAGAGGCAGCTGCGTTCGATTTCGGCGCGACGCTGCGCTATAACGAGAAGCCGGTCGCGGACCAGTCCTCCGTGAAATGCCTGTACACCGGCATCACGAGCAACTGGCAGGCTTACTCCAGCACCACGACCCCGCCGACTGAGCCCGGCCGCTATGTCATGACGGCTGTGACTGTGGGCGGCAACTATCAGGCGGCGCCTATCACGCGCTCGTTCCAGATCACGAAGTAATTTTCCCACGTTTGTCTCCCGGGTGATGCTGCCCGGGAGACATTTTTTGCGCCCGGAAAACCGGCCGAAGCGGAAAAATGAAAATCACCGAAAATTTTTTCAAAAATTACTTGACACCGGTCGATTCGTCTGGTATATTAAACGAGCGCTGAGGCGACGAGGCCGAGTAGTTCAGTCGGTTAGAACGCTAGCCTGTCACGCTAGAGGTCGAGGGTTCAAGTCCCTTCTCGGTCGCCACCCGCGGAGCGAAAGCTCCGCGGGATTTGTATGCTGCTATAGCTCAGCCGGTAGAGCGCATCCTTGGTAAGGATGAGGTCCCCGGTCCGAATCCGGGTAGCAGCTCCAGAAAATAACCTGTAACCGCAACGGTTACAGGTTTTTTTCTTTTTCTGATCCTTTTGCGCGCCGAATGAAACCGCAGCGCCGGACGGGGTAGACCCGTCCGGCGCTGTTTGTTATTCCGTTTTCTCCAGATAGGCCAGCGCCTGCAGATAGGTGTCCCTTTTTGCGGGCGCAGCGCCGTCGATCCGCCGTGTGTCGAGGTTGTGCCGCAGGTCGGCGCACTTGACCTTGCGCGCGATCGGATTTTTCGCCAGCGCCTGCACGTAGTCCATATAAGGCACGCCCTCGGCGTGCGTCAGCAGCCGGAGCGCATCGAGCACGGATGGTGGAAAGCCGGCGCGCTCCAGATCCGCGAAGGAATACATATCCCCATGATCCTCGATCACGTCGTGCAGCAGCGCCACGCACGTCGATGCCTCGTCGTCCATCTGCGTGGCGAGATAAAACGGGTGGAACACGTAAGGGTAGCCGCCCTTGTCGAGATCGTCCTTGTGCGCCTGAAACAGGATGGTGCACGCTGTTTTTACGAGCTGGGAGTAGTACATATGCCCGGCCTCCGTATGACGAATATCGGCGGTGTGCGCCGTATATCTATTGTAGCAGGCGCACGCCAGCTGCGCAACGGCACTTTGCGGTATACATACAGCAAGACCCCGCCGTTCGGCGGGGTCTTGCAGATACTGTCAAAAAAGTACTACTTTTTTGACAAAGAGGTTTGCGGCCTGACTGCATCGCACTCGCTGTCCGCCGGATGCGGACAGCTCGCACGTTTGCAGGCCGAGAAGTATTTTCTTCGCCGCACATGTCGCCGAAGA
>ERZ827181.2399-NODE-2399-length-16281-cov-2.801553_pt1 | contig 16281 bp, 6 predicted proteins | sample MGYA00519778_ERZ827181 | MGnify/ENA primary metagenome ERZ827181 (study PRJEB31778, sample SAMEA3449273) | human gut metagenome | biome: human gut; feature: human-associated habitat; material: faeces | place: United Kingdom | collected 2010/2012 ...
GTAAACTTGCCGTAATAGTTTCATCTTTGCATCACGTAACAAGTACCAGATGTTATAGATGATTGATTATTCTGCCAAGAGGGACGTTTAATATATCTTTATCTGTAACTAGCACTTACTACGGATCTTCTTTTGTATTAGTTCTGTTATTTATGAATTAAAAAAATAAATTCATCTAATTAGATATCTACTAACTAATATTACGAAAGAATTTTGATTTACATTTTGAATCGAAATATAATTTAGAAACATATCTAAATTACTATCTAATTGTTAGTCTTATTTTTAGATTAAAAATTAAATATCTATTTTTGCAAAAAAACAAATGGTTTTTGATGAATTTTTAAAACTGAAGGTGAACTTTTAGGGTTCTGTTATTGTTATGATTAATCTAAAGACTAAAGCTGATGAGAATTACGATGCTTTTGTATTATTGAAGGATAATGGCAAACTTAATTCTTCAATACATTGTGCTTATTATTCAGCTTTTTTATTATCTATATATTCATTATGTGTGAGATTTGGATATCTTTATGAAGATATACAGAATAATTCAAGAGGAAAAGATAGTCATGCTTATATCAGGAATGAGCTGGGAAATAAGATACATCAAGCGAAACCATTAGATTGTGTTGAGTTTCACACTTGCCTTGGTAAATTAAAAAAGGAACGGAAAAAAGCTGATTATTCGAAAAATCTGGTTACAAATAAAGATGTAGTAAATATACAAGATACTATAGATAAATTCAGAGATTTGATAATTACAAAATATATTTGATTATGGATGCAGTAAAAGATTTTATCATTGAACGATTAAAGAAACTTAGTAATATGTTCAAGGGCATTTCTATCAAATATGCGTTTGACAGTATAACTGAATTTCATATAATTGAGATATCACCGGAAAATATTAGAAGAAGAGATGATGAATACATAAGGTGGGAGTCTGATATGTGGAATGATTTCTTTGCCATGTTCCCAGATGAGGATTTGCTTATTTCGGAGCCTTGCGAGTCTAATGATATGCATAATGTGTTATTTGACAATATTCCGATTGTGGATAGTGGCAATTTGCTTTATTGTATAGATTTAGATTTTGGTGAGATGGATTCTTTTTTAAATATTGACACTATAGATTTGTTAGCAGCGTGATTATGGCAGAAAAAGTAGCAAGTTTCCGTTTAAAGGAATATAAGATAAATAAGGCTAGTATAGAATTTGATCCTGATAAACCTCTGTCTAAAATGTCAATAGAGATCGAGAGAAAAGGTGATATAGAGGAAAATAATATTTATAGGATAAATATGTATATTGGTGTTTCTGATGAAACGAACAATTTCAAAATCAGTGCAAACATGGTAGCTTTGTTTGAATTTGATTCTGAAATATCTGAAGAGAATAAAACTAGTTTTGTAAATTCGAATGCGCCAGCCATTTTGTTCCCCTACTTTAGGGCATATATATCTACATTGACATCTCTTTCTGGAATGCAACCTGTTATCTTGCCGACAATAAATTTTGCTAGAATGCTGGAACAGCAGGAGAAATAAGATAACATTAAAGGGTTATCATTATTGGTAACCCTTTAATGTTATCGTTTTATTGTCTATACACCTTTTCAACTTCTTTTTTCACTTTTTTAGTGATAGTCTGTTTCTTGTATTTTTTTTCCATATCTGGGTATTCCGGATGTTCTTCCAACCATTCTTTTTTATCTTCGGCTTCGTCATGTTTTCTTTTGAGTTTTAGGAACTCTTTTTCATTTTTCAAAGTTTCCTTCTCTTTTTCATTGAGGTTGTTGATGATGTATTTCTTTTTTATTTCAGAGTCTTTCCTTTTAGATGTTTCGTCTGAATAGGGCAGTTTCTTTCTGTAGTCATTAAACAGTTTTCCAGCCTCATACATCTTGTTCAGATATTCATAAGGTCCCATATCCTTGTATAGTTTCTCGGCCATTTCCTTTCGTTGGGATTTGGGAAGGTTGATTAGGAACATAAAATCTACAAGGTCGGGGCGTCCTTCCCTTATGGCGGATTCGGCTCCCCGATAAATGTTTTCCAGTGTCTCTACATTTAATCCGGCAAATTTCCCTAATTTGGCGGCCAGCTCCCTTTGTACATTCAGGTTGAATCCGTCTTTTACCGCCTCGCTTATCAGATTTGACATCTCTGTAATGAATGAGAGAGGATCATATTTGTTCCCTTGTGATATGGCGTTGACAAACTGTCCAATGGAAGTTCCTCCCAAGGAACTTAAAGCAGCAGATAAAAATATGCTTTTCAATTGTTCATCAGTGAACCATAAATCCTCATCCCCGTCCCCGTATCCGAATATGGCGTAGATATTGGATATGAGTGGTGCTGTGATTCCTGCAATACCATATCCTCCTGCCGCCCACAAGCCTCCCATTACAAATAGTCCGAAGGTGGCTTTCCTCAGCCCGGTAAGATAGCTGCCCATCATTGTTCTTTGGGCTTCGTCTTTATTCATTCCGGATTCAATGTTCAGATTGTATATCCTTTTTGCTCGTGCCATTTCAAGAAGCCCCTCAATACCCATCCGCTGGTATCCTATGTTGCTGCTTTGGTAAGTGGTCAGCGCCTTGTAGAACACATTGCCGCTTGCCTGCATGGGGGACATCATTTCCGGGCTGGAACTCTGCTGGCTTTCATTGAATGCTATTTCAGCGTTGTATTTGGCTAAATTGGCGGCTTCCTCATTGCCCAGACCTCTTTTTTGCGCACGTTTATATTCAAAATTGTAAACGGCTCTCGCTCCGGCCGCACATGTCAGCGCATCAATAAGCTTGTTGGGATACATGCCTGCATTGGTAAGTTTCTCCAGCTTGTTTTTGAATGCATTTTCATCCTTTAATGCTTCGATCCCCATATTTCCCGTATCAACCCGTTCTTCAAAAGAAGGAAGATACTCCTTCGCCCATTTCATGTTTCCTGCCGGGGTGAATATGTATTTGAACAAATCAGCCTGATACCCCGGATTTCCGCTGTATGCGGAAAATGCCGGATAGGAGAGCACCTGCTTCATTGCGGTGTTGAGTCTGAATGCGATATTGGAACCTGCCCAATACCTTAGTATCTTGTTTAGTCCGTTGTTGAGCGAGTCTTGTTTCTGCTTGTCGTTGAAACTCCGTACGGCCACCTCCGCCGCTCTCATGAAGATATCAAACATTCCTTTATGGTTCGCCTCCATATAGTTCTTGAAAGCCTTGCTTCCCCGCAGGAAATTAAGATCCTGGCGCAGCTCAGCCGTTGCCGCCCAAGTTTCCATATCTCTTCCGTATTTTAGCATCAGATCAAAAGCGTTTCTGCTAGTGTCCACCTTCAGGGTATTTATCGTACGGTTGATTATGTTTCCGGTTATTGTGCTTGGCATACCGATGATTGTTTCTCCCAGCTCCCCCTTTTCACGGATTTCGGATTTGGCTATGACCATAGGGAAATAATTCTCCCGTGAAGCCATGCTGGTTCCCGTCATTCTTACATGGACCGGATTGTACCTTTCTTCTCGTAGCCTTGGAAAGAAGTCGTCTGTGATCCATTCTCCGAGTTTCATGTATTTATCGCCTATAAAGGATTCTATCTCGGTCATGCTGTCTTCCGTCCATCCGTCCGCCTCTAGCTTCATCTTTCCGTCCGGCTGTCTCCATGTGAGCCATACATAGAACGCCTGCCCTTTGTTTAGGTTTGCCTCATACAGGTCGCCCTCCTTATGGTAATTGCTGTCGTACATATATTGTTTGTGAATCCTTTTTTCTGATTTTTGAGAATCCCTGAATACATTTTCCATTGATTTTCCGAACAGTTCCTTTATTTTTTCTTCCAGTTCTTTGTAAGCCTTTACCCCCAAATATATCCTATCGTTGGCTTCCACCACTCCATGACTGCTTTTCATGAAATAATCGTATAAGGGGCCTTTTCCTATGGCGTGGTTCCTGTCTATGGCTTTCAGCAGATAATCGAAACTATACATGGGATAGGCGATAAAGTCACCGATGCTTTGCAATATGGACACAGTTTTTTCCATATTTGTTTCTTTCTCGTTTATACCTTTTATTCTTTTATCTTTTACGGCATTTATTCCCATGCTGATAATTCTTCCCCGGTGCGCGGCTTTTTCCTTGTTCAGCATGGCAAGGCGGCTTTTCCCGGTATCAACAAGTTCTTTCAATTCATTGTACACATTATCGGTTATCCTTATTAACTCTTCCTGCGCTACGGGTATCTGTGCAGCTATTTTCTCAGCCTCCTGCAGATAAAACTTTCGTGCTTCACCCTTGTTGTTGTAAGCGGCTCTTCTGGTGGTCACAAGATCGCCCTCCAGTTTGTCCAGATCTCGTTTCATTTTTCTGGATTCGGCCAATAGTTCGCGTATGGAAAGAGAATCATACTCATCGGCCATAGTCTGTGTGAACACACCTGTTCCTTCCGCCGCTTCATCCATGGCATTCTCTAGCTCTTCCCGGCGCTTCCGTATCTCTTCAACGGATTCAAGTTCTTTAGTTTTCAGCAGTTCGGCTCTTTCTTTTAATAGATTATCCCTTCGGCTTTTCATTTCATTCTGCTGACCGGTAAGTATGGTGATGCTTTCAGGGGATGTCTCAGATTTTATGAGTTTTCCCAGTTTTACAATTTCGCTTCTTACGGCACGGAGTTCACTGTCAGCGCTTGTTAGCAACAGGTCTTTGTAAGCGGATCGTATACTGTCAAACACACGTCTGGTAGCCTCATCAACAACTATCCCTTTTGATACGCCTCTTGTATCCTGCCCGGAAAGCTTCGTTTTTATCATTTTTTGCATCCTTTTCACCGAACTGTCATATTGGGCATAGTTTATCAACTTTTCAACAAGATTTAGTGGTTCCTTGAGTTTATTTGTTGATGCGGCCTTGTTTACTTGGGCAATCAGTGACTTTATCATATGTGGCCCCATTTCTTCTCCCGCTTCCTTGGTCAGTCTTTGATCTATAAAGGAAAGCATGGCTCTTGACGCAGTCTCGTATTCCTCTTTATTTCCTTTTCGTGCCTGATCCAATTGCTTTTTCAATTCCCGTATCTCTTCTTTCAGATTTTTAATAATCTCCTTCTTTTCTTCCTTTCCTGGAATACGGAACAAGGTCTCTCCCTGAGGAACAGACGGGATGGTACGTGAACTGCCTGAGAACTCACCAATTCCCAGTTTTGAACGCATGACGGTTTCCTTTGCCACATCAACAGGATAGTTTGACTGTTTCAGTCTGTTGTGGCTTTCATAAAGGATGTATCTCAGCTCATTGTCCGTCAGTTCAAATCCCAGATTCACTTTCGCTTTACGGAGCATGTCTATAAAGAAGGCTTTGATTCGTGTCCACAAGGACTGCTCCGCAAAGGTAGCCGGTCCGCGTTCGGACAGGTCTGCCATATATTCTTCAGTTGCTGTACGGATGGATATGTTCTCATTTTCCGCCATCCGGTTGATGGCCTGTCTGATTGATGGTGCGGCATTGTTGTATACATTGTCAAGGAAGGTATCGAAGTCCTTTCCGAACAGCTCACGCAATCCCTTATGTGCCACCACCTCATGGAATATAGTCGCCTGTGCGTCCTCCACGGATGTTGTGTTTGGCATATATAGATATACCTTGTTCTCCTTTGGTGAGTACCATCCTTTGATATTGGCTCCTGATTCGATACGTCTGCGCGCCTCGCCTTGTGGTAGCTGGTCTTCGGAAGTGATTTTTTCTATAGGTGTATGAAGAGACTCAGAAAGTTCATTCACTGCTGTATTCATGGGAGCAGACACAGAAGCATAAGCCTCCAAAGCGTCGTTTATAAATATCTGGTCTTCTCGTGCTACATCTTCCGTTTCCGAAGCAAGAGTATTGCGGCGTTTCTCAGGTGTCATATTCATACGGGATTGTACATTACGTGCTTCAACTTCACCTGATAGTTCATTGTATCTGTCGTTTTCTCCACCAAGTCCAAATTTTTCAATAAGAGATTGATACTCATTATAAGCATCCTCATATCCTTCTTTATCATAACCTCGCACCCAAAGATTGAATCCCTTATCAAAAGCATTACGGCTGGGGATAAAGCCATCCCCAAACTCGAATCCATCTGAGTGATATTCATTTACCAAAGCATTATAAACATCCATCTGTGAAGCGTCTTCTCCAAGTTCCTCACGCTTGTCAGCAAACTCTTCAATCATGGACCAGGCATCGCGCTTTTCTTTTAATGCGTCAAGGTATTTTCTATAAGTCATACTGTTTCCACCACGAGCGAATCCTTCAATTGATTGTACGGCATGCTGTACCTCATGCGCTAAGATACTACGGAAATCCGCCCTGTCTAGAACAAACTCATTCACACGTATCAAGTTTTGGCTTCCATAATAAGTCGCTCCCGTATTGCTTGTAGGGGCGTTGTATATCTCCACGCGTATCTGCTTCAACTCCGGATAAGTCTTAAACAAATTCTCATCCTTCACATAATCGTCAAGATAATGCACGTCGTTCGCTTCGTATGTGGCGCGAAGTTCTTCTGCCTTTTCTGATAATTCATCAAAACGGGCTGCTTCTTCTTCCGTCAGCTCTACTCCATCAAACAGTTTGTCGCTTAGCGCATCATACTCTTTGCCCCATGACAGGTTGGACCAAAGTCTGTTTTTTCGCGCAAGTCCTTTCGGATCAATCTCGAAATCCTCCACTTCATATCTCCATTTTCCGTCAGCCCCACGTTCCCAACCTGTAGCCTGCTTGATTTTCCTAGCATTTTCTTTTTCATTTGTTTGGAGAATCGAAAGCAAACGCTTATCTTTGACATCAGATAAAGGCGAGTTACCATCTATTCCAGCTTTTTGTATTGTTGGGGCAATGGATAGTAATTTGCCTTTCTCTATGTTAGTCAGTTTGTGGTCATAATACCGTTCTCCATTGTTTTGATTGGCGATAACAGCTTTCACAGTATAGTCAACACCGGCTATTTTCAATCCACATACATAATAAGAGAATGATTTTACACCGGGATATTTCTCCAAATCTTCGTTGGCAAGTTCTTCAATGAAGACGGAGTTTTCAATAATCTGAGGTACGGCTGCGATAGATTGCAGATGTTCTACATCCTTATAATCATGCTGCAATATTTCACGAATACCTCCCCGACTATTGCCTCCTGTCACAGAGATAATAGCTCCCGTATCTTTATTGATATATTCTCCACGTAATGACTTTTCATATTCCAACGCATTTTTTTTGTACTGTTTCAAGTCATCGCTCGGTTCTATCTCTTTACCCGTAATCTCTATCGGCTCACTCTTCCGCAGCTTCTCAATGCGCTCTTTCTTCGTATTGAAAGCGGATTCCATCTCTCGTGCCACATTCAGGTTATCAAGGCGGGTAGTTGCTTCCTCTGCCTTATCCAGTTGGGATGCGCCTTTCTCTCCAATAAAACGATATCTTACATCCGCTTTTCTTGCATTGAATCGCTTGGAAGGAGGAATAACATTACCTTTGTCGTCACGGGTTATCAGGTCATTCAGTTTTCGGTTGTTTTTTGTATTCTTGTAGCGGTAATCGCTCCTGTCATCATATCCCCATTCGTTGATATCATTCCCGTCCCAATATAGATTTTCAGCCGGTACTTCTTCCTTCATAATTCTGTAATTGCCGTTTAAGGCATGTTCTCCATGAACTTTTACATAGGATTCAGACAGGGAAACCCAGTCACCGTTTCTTACCTTTCCTTCTTTCAATGATTTTGGAACGGCACGATAGATGGTAACGGTCGGTTTTTCTCCTTTGTCAATGGCAGACAATGCTTCATTGATTGCGGCGGCACTTTCATTTCTGTATTGATCCCTGTTCATGCGAAGCTGCTCATTAAAGGATTCGCGTATCTGATCTTTGTTTGCGGCAATGTCAACCATGTTTTTATCAATACCTTCCTCATCATAAGAGGGGGCGCGGTGTGCCATTCTGAATTCATCGGCGGAAACATAACCGTTTCTTCGTGCGGATTCGTTTATGATATCACGCATACGGGCTTCATTATTTTCTTTCATAGCCTTTAAATAGGCCTCATCCATCTCTTCATCCGTCATCAGTTCAAATTCCTTTAGACGCTTCTTTTCCGATTCGGCTTCTTCCTCTGCACGTTTACGGGCGGCTTCCATCATGTTACGGGCTTTCATTTCCTCTTGCACGTATTCATCTCTCAAGGCATCCACATCACCGAACTTTTCATACAGCTCTTTTTTGATCGGAGAAAAAACTTTTACGAATTGCCCTAATGACAGGTTGGAGTTCTGGAGACGCACATTTCTGCTGATTGATTTGAAAGCATAACTTGCGCCACCCAGATTTTTCATTTTCATGGATTGTGCGTACTTTTTTACATCGGCTTCATCAAGGTTGTGCTTGTTGGCGAAAGAGCTTATTTCCTCATTTCCAACCTCGCGAAACCGGATGTCACTGCCTTCGGAAGTAAGTATCTCATTGCTTTCGTCATTCATTGCGCGTAAGCCGGAATATTCGGCTTCAAGTTCCTGCTGTTCCTGGTTCAGTTCCTGTTGCTCGGAGAAAACAGCGTCTCTCTCAACGGAGTCATTTCCGGCTTCTACCAGAATATCCTCCAGTTCTATCTTCCTGTCCTCTATTTCGGCCAGTCTTGTTTCTATGTCCTTCATTCTGTCCGCATTGGCGGATTCTATGGAAGGTGCAAGTTGCACAGGATTCACGCTCTTGTATTCAGAGAACGGCTTTGTCTTTTTTACAGAAGAATCAATCCATTTATAGAACTCATCCTTCGTTACTTCTGTAATGGTACTTATTCGGTTCTCCCAACCGGGAGAATAGTTTGCAAGATAAGAGGAACGTGCTTCATCCATAGACGGAAAACCGTACATTACCTTACTTTCGTCAAATTCACCCTTTTCATTGAGCTGGTCTACTACAAACACATTTCCTTCGGACGGATTGTCTGACAGGAAGATGTCTATATGGTCACCGTCCACGGCTTTCGTACCACGGATATAACCGTAGTCGTTGTTCATGGTAATGCTCCATTCCTGCCCGTTGGCATCCCTTCCGCTACGGACAGAACCTTTGGGATTCTCGATGGTCACATCGTATCCGTCAATCCTGACATGACCTTTTTTGTAGTTGCCGGCCTCCTTCTGCGCTTCAGTAGGAGAGGTGTCGACCATTTCGCGTGCTTCCGCGATATGGTCTAGGAGTTTGTTTGTGGATGTGTTATCTTGTACATTGTCATTCTGAGGATGCAGTCCTTCATCAGTCTGTCCTTCCATTTGTCCGGATTTTCCTTGATATCCTTCAGTTCCGACGGCATGAACAGGTTTTTCTCCTTGCAGAACCGCATCGCCTCTTTCGCGTATGCCAAATATTCCTCCTTGCTCATCGCTTTTACGCGTTCCGATTCCTTCGTCAGTTGGATTCTCTCTTCTGTTGTCATATTCTTGTTGCTTTATTATTTCATCGGCAAATGTATTATAAAATTCAGACTTTTCCTCATTCGAATAGACATTTGATTCAGAAAAGGCCTCATCATTAACCCATGCTTCATATTCATCCGGAGACATGTGGTATTGTTCTTGGTAGAATTGTTCTTTTAGTTCATCCTCATATTCTTTTTCCGCATCTATGGCGCGTTGCGCTTCTGCGGTTCTGTTGTTTCTTATCATATTGCTGATATCACCAAAAGTTCGGCTTTGTTGTAGAACGGATAGGATCGCGTTTGTGCCGGCCATGCCGGTATTGTCATTTTCCAGTCCTTCTTTCGCCACTATTGCCGGATAACTTTCATGGGCGATGCTTATCAGTCTGTCTCCGGCTTCTTCTACGGTCATACCCCCCTTCTCTTTTTTTCTGAAGATGGAAAGAAATGGCGTCAGGTCTTTGTGACTTAAGCCAGTCATGTTTCTGACACTTCTTTCTCCTGTCATTTGCAGGAACAGGGATTTTCCCAGTACCAAGGATGCAAGCTCTTCCAAAGTTTCCGGCTCGGTACGTGACAGAATTTCCTGAACAAGAGGATTTTCCGGAAGCTCCGTATCCGTTATTGACTCAGATATTTTCGCAGCAGGCTTCTGAATACTATTTTTCCTGCCAGTGTCCGGAATTCCCTCTGGTCCCATGCGTTCTTCACCTGTTCCCTTAGCTTCGGGTCTCTTCTCAGTTCCTCTTTCTTTGCCTTGTTCGCTTGTTTCTGAAACTGGTACGGGCTCATTTGTGTCATTTCCATTCGTGCCAGTCTTACTGCTTTCTGATATTCCATTTGTTTGGTTATTATTAGTTTCTGTTATGGGTATGACAGAGTTGTAGAAATTCTTTATTTCTTCATTCTCCGCTTTTGCTTCTCTAATAGCGTCCCTTATCTCATTTCTTTTTCCCCGTGTGGCGGATGACAGGGATTTATTCAATTTAGCTATCTGTGCATCACTCGCCTCTATATCCTTTCTCAAGTCATCCAGAGCGGTTTCAAGTGATTCTGTCAGATTTGTGTATTGGAATGACTGCTGTGGCGTCAGAGATTCATAATCAATGCTTCCGTCCTTCTTTTTAGGAAAGGAGGATATAAGTTTGTCCAGTTCGGATTTTTCGTAAGTCGGACTCTCTGTGCTTTCCTGCAATGGTTGGTTTCCCATCTCTTTTCCTTCAGGATCGGTTTCATTTGTTGAACTCTTGGATTTTTTCACCCAATCGGTGTACTCTTGGACGGGAACCGCACCTAACTGGTATGCTTCATTTTCCAATATATTCATTGATACCTCATCGCTTTTGACCTCATTGTACTCATCGGTTGGAACGACAAACATACCTCCGATTTCCTCATCAAAACCGATAATGGTCATACTTTCTCCTTCTGGAGTGATATAGGAGGCGCCGATTTCCGGAGCCGCTTCCGCATCATCTTTTCTTTGTGCGTCAAATAGCGACTGTTTGTATTTGAAATATTGCTCTTCTGTCACGAGTACGGAACCTGTTTCATTACCGTTGTTGTCTATGATCTTCCCGGACCATCCGCCGGGAACTTCCTCATCAAGTACTATCTCTTTGCCTCCTGTATATATCTTGTCACCTTTTTCGGGTTGTAATGCAAGTACTTCCGGACTGAATTTCCGAATTAACTCTTCCTGTCTTCTATTTTCATCCTCTTGTGCGTATTCAGTCCGTATTCCGGCTTTGTCCACATTGTCTTTCATGGCCCGGAGTTGTTCATCGCTGACAGAAACCGGCTCCCGACTTCCTTCCATGAGTACGGACCAATTGCCCATTGTATCCTGACCAACAACAGAAATGCCGGTCACTGTGCCATTATCATCCGCTATGCTGAATGTCTGTCCTGCGGATATGGGCTGTGCTTCCATGATTGCGGCATCGGCGTTGTATGCGCCAAGCATTTGTTCAAGAACTTGATCCCGTCCGACCATTGAGATCTCTGTGTCTGCATTGATTCTTACAGTCTTGGCATTATTCTCATCAAATGAGGCGAATATCGGACCTTCTGGACCGTTTTCCAATGGCACTACCATGAGTGTGCCTGTTTCTCCGGGTTGCCCAGTGGCATCTATACCATTTATGACAACTCCGTAACTGTGCTCCTTGTCTCCGAATCTTCCTAACGGAATAGTGACAACTTGTCCTTGGGGAGACATTTGCTGGACTTTGACAGCCGCCTGTTCATATTCGGAAGCATGAGCCTCATCCAATGCGTCCTCAACTGCGTCATGACGGTCTTTCTGCCGTAGGTAGTCCGTAGCCAGATGTTTGGTCTCTTCGTCCATGACATCCAGCATTTCCGCACGTTGGGCGTCATTGGCACCGGCAAGCGCATCTATGGCTTCATCATCCAGTACGGATGAAAGGCGTTCACGGGAAACTTCCTCACGGAGTACTGTCGTGCGCATGGCTACTGGATCATGAGTTGTATAGATATCCGTTCCCTCTTCTTGTGCTGCCGTGCGCTTCTCGGACTCCTCACGGGTCTGCTCTCCTGCAATGTCCTCCATGGCATTGTTCTTCGCAATGTCAAACGCATATTCTATCTCGGCCTTTTTCTCTTCCTTGCTGAGGCTACCGTCATTCATGGTTTCTTTGATGAAAATCCTTATGTCGTCATTGCCACGTTCTTTTGACATACGTTCCAGTTCGGACAGTTTCTCCTGTTGTTCTTTGGTCATGTTTCCGAAAGCCGCATTCATCTTCTGGCGGTGTCTTACCCTTTCAGCCCCCATGCTTCCAAGTCCTAATAAGCCGAAAGCGACGGAAGTGGGAGCCAGTCCAAGGAATGTGTCTATATTGTTGTCAAGGTCTGTGGCTTCTTCCAAGGTCATTTCACCTAACGGGACATTTGCAAGATTATTATACACCTCTTCCATATATTCTTCGGGTAGCCCGTGGAACTGCGCTTTTTTTGCGGCTTCTTTGAAAGTAGGGTTGTCCTTTATCTCCCTGTATAGCTTACCGGCCCTGCTGTTCGTTATATATTTCATGAATTCACTTGCGCCACCGGGAACGGTCTCTTCCACATTCTTCCATATTCCTTTGCCCAGTCCTTTGAATGCGTTGAAAATCATCTCGGATTGGTTCTCAAGAAAAGTGGAAGCGATTGATTTGCCGATGGCTTTACCCATATCCATTCCTCCTTCACGTCCTCCATAAGTCAAGTTTCCATCCTTGTCAACATCAAACAGAATATTCCCCATCATTCTGTCTTGTGCTCCTGCTGCGACACGTGCCAGTCCTGTGCTCCCTTCCATTCCTGCTGCGGCCAAAGCGTCTCCGGCAAGACGTGCCCCCATTTTTGACATCCCTTTTTTCATGGCGGACGCGCCGAATTTCTTCATACCGTATTTTAGAATGCTTTTGGCTATTCCCTCACCTGTCGCCGATATCGGGTTTATGGCGAATTCCAGCATGAACGGGATACTGGCTCCTGTGGTTTGTCCAGCCTTGTATCCTCTTCCCAAATCGGAGGAATAATAGGCGTTGACCGCCATGTTGGTGACAGCGGCGTCAAGCAACTTCTCTTCAGAAGGTGAGAGCTTTTCTCCTTTATCCGCTTTCTCCACCACATTCTTCAGACGGATGCCGCCTATCATGTCGGATATGCCTAAAGTCCATTGTTGGGGATCAAATGCAGTATCAGCGAAACCACGCGCTAGACCGCTAAAAAAGTTTGTTTTCCCTTTCTTCCCAGCTTCCTCTATTATATTGTTCGATTCATCAATAAGGTTTTTCGCCCCTTCCAGATAAGTCCTTTCTCCTCGGTACTGTGCTAATGTAGGATCTTCCCTCGTATTCATTCTGGCATTTACCATCGCATTACCGGAATCGTTTCTTAGTATTTTCTTTTGTTCAGTAATCTTTTCCTCTATGTCATCAAGGTCTTTGTTTACTTCATTGGTCAGGGTGTTAAGATGGGATCCTACGCTCTTTTTGGCAAATCTAGCAAGGTCACGTTTCATGTCCGTACCATAACGTGAGGTTATCTCTTTATTGTATATGTCCTGATATGGTTCTAACTCCTTGCTAATGACCTCTCCGTAGGTCTTCTGAAACGCTTCGTTTGCTTTTTGGTTAAGTTCGTTCCCTTTATATTGTTGTGACAGCTTCCTGTATTCGTCTGAGGCAAGAAACCGGTTGGCATATTTGTCTTGAATCTCCTTCTGTATTCCGGCCATTTCTTCCGAAAGCTGTCTTCCTCTTTCTGTCAGGGCAAACCTGTCACGATAGTTGTTATATACATCATTCATGGACGATATGGAACGCGGGGTATATTCCTTGTCCAAGCGGCTTTCTTCTTCAACCGTAAATAGTTTGTCCAATTTTCCTTTGTCCATATCTACTTTCAATCTTTCTCCCAAATTTATCGGAGAAAATTGATATCTAGCTGAAACCTCCGCCTTGTCTGACTCCATTTGCGATGTGGAGGGGGGGATAAACTGAAAGTTGTCTTTTGAATGCACTTGTTCACGTAAGCCGGGACGTGTGCTGGGATTATAGTTTCTCATATCAAAAATCCTGTCCGCTTCCTCCTGTGTTCCGACACCACCTGAATATGTTCTTGAAACAGGGTCATATCCGTTGCCTGTTTGAAAGTAATCAGACTTTGGAGTTTGAGGGGTGTTGTTAGGTTGCTGTATTTGTACAGAGGAATCAACTGGTTGCATGAATTGATTAAAGTCCTCATATGAGTCAGAGTATCCGGTCTTATCCTTTAATACGTCATATACTTTCTTTCTGGCTTCCTCATTTTCATCCATGAATTTGTTAAAATCCTCATATGAGTCAGAGTATCCGGTTTTATCCCTTAATACGTCATATACTTTCTTTCTGGCTGTATTATTATCTTGCATGATTCATGTTATTTTAGTGACCAACTATTATTCCCCTTCAATGACCATGATTTGTTTTCCGGTTTTGAAGAGGGATTGAACGCTTCTCCGCTTTCCACTTTTTGCTGTTTCCCATAAATGGAGAGAATATAATCTCTCATGCCTTTTATGGATTTGGGGCGTTCATCCGCCTGAAGGCCGAATGTTTTTTCCAAATCGTTATACATTAGTGCGACATCTTCATTTTTATTCAGGTCATAGGCTCTTGTACTGCCGGAAAAGCCTTTTTTTCCACTTATGCGATATGAAGGATATTTATTTTTTTTGCCATTTTGCTTTTGAGAATCATTATCTATTCTCATTAGACTGATTCCCTCTGTGGCTTTATTATGTCTTTCGATTTCCGCCTGTTTAGCGGCGTTTTCTTCCGCCTTACGTTTGGATTCAGCCGCTTTTGCAGCCTGCTCGGTTTCAAACTTATATGTGTTCCAGTTGTATTCCCGTTCTGCTGCTGCTTGTTGTGCCTTCCATCGGTCTTGACGGGCCTTCTCTACATCTATTCTCGCTTGCTCGGCCCTGTCACGTGCGATCGCTCCGATATAGTCCTGATAATTCTGACGTGACAGATTGTCCCTGTATTGGCGTATTCTGTCAATACGTGCTTGGCCTTCACGTCCGGCTCCTGAAAGATTCATTGACGGATTGCCTCTTCGTGTCCTTACCACATTCACCAGATTGGCCAGAACACTTCCTACAGCATTGATGCTCTCGGCGGCACGTAAACGTCTTTCGGCGTTAATCCTGTCCTCCTCGCTTTGTAACGGGTCCCTTCCTCTCAAGGCTTCTGCAAGTTCGGTGTAAGATAATCCCTCTTGTCCTTTTTGCTTGCGATAAGAAGCCACTCCTGACAGGTATGCGGCCGGTGACAGCTGGGGATGAGCCGCATAGGCTTCTTGTGCGCTCATTTCCTGCCACGGCTTTTCTGTACCAGGAAGCTGGACGGGAAGCTTGTCCGCATTTTCCCGTTCTTGAACGGTATTGACTGTAGACACACTCGTCGCAGGTTTTTGAACAGCCACCGTGGGACGTAACGGCAACTGTTCCCGGGCGTTTTCCTCAGCTTGTCTCGCCACAGACTCATCATGGATCTGCCGCTCTTCCTCCGGATTGACAATGCCGGCAGCTTCTTTTCTTTTTTGATAATTGGTATATCTGTCCGTAACTGCCATACCTGCTATTTCTTTTTAGTGATTTGACTGGCTACAGCACCGCCTATGGGGCCACCGAAAACAGTGGCCGCAGCCGTTATACCTGTATTGAGAAGACCTCCTAATGCCGATGATTCCTGTTGGGCCTGTTGTTGTTTCACATTATTGATAGCCTCCGTATATGATCGGTTTGCATCCAGATAATTTTTCATGGCCTGATCTTTTTTGGCAGTGGCGGTTGAGGCTATTCCGGCCGTAATATTTTCAAGTGACTGGTTGGCTCCCTGCTTCTGCAAGGCAACGCTCTCATCTGTAGCACCTGTTACAGCGGCGCTTCCTGCTGTCCGTTTGTTGTTTGCCATCAGCAGTTCTCTGGCTTGACGCAGAGCCGCCTGATTCGCACTGTCCTGAAGAGGATCAGCGTAAGCCTGTTCCTGATAATAGTTCATTTCAAGATCCTTCGCCTTTTGAAGATCTTTGATTGATTCCTTATAGGCTTTATTGCCGCCTAGAACACTGGATAAAAGTCCCATAAATCGTAAATTGCACTTTATTATTTAATATCAAAAGTAATCAGTTACATTTGTATCATGTTGATATAATGCAAGACGGAAGTATATTGTATAAGGAAGGGGACAAGGTGGCTCTTGATGGAACCTCATGGAAAGGCACGGTTGTCAAAGTTGAGTCGGACGATAATATATGCGTGGAACTTGAC
>ERZ827181.2402-NODE-2402-length-16272-cov-15.143121_pt1 | contig 16272 bp, 18 predicted proteins | sample MGYA00519778_ERZ827181 | MGnify/ENA primary metagenome ERZ827181 (study PRJEB31778, sample SAMEA3449273) | human gut metagenome | biome: human gut; feature: human-associated habitat; material: faeces | place: United Kingdom | collected 2010/2012 ...
GCTCTGGGCGCTGCCGAGTATGCCCGTCAGAAGGGTCTTGCCAAGAAGTAAGCCATACCATAGAAAACCGAAGCGGCCGCTGATCACTCAGCGGCCGCTTTTGAGTCTGTCAAAAAGGAATCCTTTTTGACAGAGGGGTGGGCTGCCTGACTGCAGCGCACTCGCTGCCCGCCGGAGGCGAAACTCTACGAGGTTCTTTGGCAAACTCAGCGGCCGCTTTTGCCTATGCGGAGCATGGACGAAAGCAAATGCTCCCATTCAAGGCGGGCGTCCTTATTCCCAGTAGCCGGAGATGCCGTCCGGCGCGTGCGCCTTGCTTTTGGGCACGGCGTCAGGTATTGGCATATGCCCGGCGTCGCTGCGCTCGCGCTTTCCGGCGCGGTGGTCGTGCCCGGTCTGTACCGGTGCGCTCTTGCGCCCGCCGTTTTTGTGATCGTTCATATTATCCTCCTTGTCAGTGGATGCCGCATACGGCGAGGATCAGCCCGTAGACCACGCTTGCGCCGATGCCGTAGACGATCACCGGCCCTGCGATCGTGAAGATCTTCACCGCCGTGCCCGTGACGAGCCCTTCGGTCTTGAATTCCAGCGCCGGTGATACGACGGCGTTGGCAAAGCCCGTGATCGGCACCAGCGACCCCGCTCCGGCAAAGCGCGCCAGATCGTCGTAAACGCCCAGCCCCGTCAGCAGCGCGCCGAGAAACACCAGCGTGATCGAGCACCAGGCTGCCGCCGTTTCCGCCGCTGCGCCGCAGGCTGTGTACAGGTCTGTCAGCGCCTGCCCGATCGTGCAGATCGCGCCGCCGACCAGCCCCGCGCGCAGCAGATCGCCCCAGATGGGCGAGCGCGGCGAGAGCGAGTCGACAAAGGCCGCATATTCGTCGCTGCTCATGCGCATTGTCCTCATCTCCTGCGCACAGTATGACCGCACACGCGAAAACTATGCGCTATGCAAAAAACAACACGGCCGCCGGATTTTGCCGGCGGCCGCGTTTTCGATCGGTTATTTATTTTAAATGTGTGATCCCTTCCAGTGCCAGCAGGCGGCGCTTTGTCTCCAGCCCGCCGGCATAGCCCGTGAGCGAGCCGTCCGCGCCGATGACGCGGTGGCAGGGGATGAGGATCGGCAGCGGGTTGCGGTGGTTTGCCATGCCGACGGCGCGCGCTGCCCGCGGGCTACCGATGGCGGCGGCGATCGCGCCGTAGCTGCGTGTCTCGCCGTAGGGGATCGTGCGCAGCGCCGCCCACACGCGCAGCTCGAACGCCGTGCCGCGCGGATCGAGCGGCAGGTCAAATGTGCGCCGCGTGCGCGCAAAGTATTCGCGCAGCTGCGCCTCGGCCGCGTCAAGAAGCGCCGAAGCGTCCCACGTGCCCTGCGCGCCGAAGCGGACGGCCGTGATGGCGTCCGCCGACGCGGTGAGCGTCAGCGCGCCGACGGGCGTCTCGATCGTGCGCGTGCTCACGCCTCGATCACCAGATTTTCCACGCCGGACTTTTCAAACTCATCCATGTATTCGTCCATACGCGCGTTGAGCTCGGTCAGATCGGCGGGCTCGCCGTCGAGACAGCCGAGATCGCGCCGCGCGAGCTCCTCGGCCAGAATGTCGAAAAACACGGCGTCCTCATAGTCGGCGATGGCCTCGTGGATGCCGCCGTTTTCGTAAGCCTGCGAGGGGAAGATATGCCCCTGCCAGCGGGAGATGAGCGCGCTCATGCCGTTTCTGGCGCACAGCGCAAAGAGCTTCTCCTGCAAAATATCATAGTCCTCAAACCGGTCTTTCTCGCGCGTGGAGTTAAGGATCCAGTTGCCGATATAGACGAGATCCAGCAGCCGCCGGAACTCCTTGTCGGTGAGCTCAATGTTCATCCGGTCATCCCTCCCGACGGGAGCAGCGCCCCCGAAAAATGGCTGGCATCCGCAGCGGTCGGCGGCGGATGCGCTTGTGCTACCATTATAGCAAACGGTGACGGGAAATTCTACACCATTTTTCTGTTGCGAAGTTGGACAAAACAGTATATAGTAATAGAATCGCACAATTATGCAAAGGAGGCGGCGTATGCGGGTCGTTATCACGATCGAGGGCGCTCAGGCGGATGTTCTGGAGCAGGAGCCGGATGAACTGGTGCAGTTTTCGACCGACGGGGAATATACCTGCGTCGACGGCTGCGGCATGCTCACCTATCCCGAGAGCGAGCTGACCGGCATGGCTGGCACGATCACCACCATCACCTTTACGCCGTCAAACGCCGTGCTCAAGCGCACCGGCACTGTCACGAGCCGGATGGTCTTTGCCCCCGGCACGCGCAACACGTTTTTGTACCAGACGCCGTACGGAACGAGCACGGTCGGACTGGAGACGCAGCGCTACCGCTCCACGCTCGGCGAGCGAGGCGGCGTGCTGGAGCTGCTGTACGTTGTGGATTTTGACCACGCCTGCGCCAACCGCAACCGGCTCAGGATCACCGTCAGAGAACAATAAAGATTATAGAATAGAGGGTAACTGATTATGGCCAATCGAATCGAACAGGCACGCGCCGCTGTGGATGCGTGCATCCGGGAAGCATATCTGCGTGCCGTCGCCGCGGGCGAACTGCCCGAGGGCGCGGAGATCCGCGGCAGCGTTGAGCAGCCGAAGGACACCGCCAACGGCGACTTTGCCGCAAACCATGCCATGGCATCGGCCAAGACCATGCACATGGCGCCGCGCAAGATCGCTGAGGCGCTCATCGCGCACATGGAGCTCGGCGGCTCGTGGTTTTCCGGCGTTGAGGCGGCAGGTCCGGGCTTTTTGAACTTCCGCCTGTCCGACAAGTGGTATCAGGACGTGCTGTCCGCCGTCGAGGATTCCGGCGCGGACTACGGCCGCGTGGACGACGGTCACGGGGAGAAGGTCATGGTGGAGTTCGTGTCCGCCAACCCAACCGGCCCCATGACGATCGGCAACGCGCGCGGCGGTGTGCTCGGCGACGCGCTCGCGTCCGTGCTCGAGCGCGCGGGCTACAATGTCTGGCGTGAGTTCTATGTCAATGACGCCGGCAATCAGGTCGACCTGTTCGGCAAGTCCATCGAGGCGCGCTACCTCCAGCTCATCGAGGGTGAGGACGCGGTCGAATTCCCGGACAACGGCTACCACGGCGACGACATCAAGGCGCTTGCCAGGCTCATCTACGAGCGCGACGGCGACAAGTACTTCACCGTGCCGAGCGCCGAGCGCTGCGCGGCGTTCGTGGCCTTCGGTCTGCCGTACAACATCGCGCGCATGCAGCGCGACCTTGAGCGCTACCGCATCCACTTTGACCAGTGGTTCCTCGAGAGCAGCCTGCATAGCTCCGGCTACGTGGCCGAGACCGTGCAGCTGCTCACGGATGCCGGCCTGACGTATGAAAAAGACGGCGCGCTCTGGCTGCGCAACACCGACCTCGGCGCCGATAAGGACGAGGTCCTGCGCCGCTCGAACGGGTTTTATACGTACTACGCGGTCGACATCGCCTATCACCGCAACAAATTCATCGAGCGCGGCTTTGACCGCGTCATCGACGTCTGGGGCGCTGACCATCACGGCCACGCCATCCGCTTTTCCGCGACCATGCGCGCGCCCGCGCTCGGCCTTGAGGGACGCAAGCTCGACTTCCTCATCATGCAGATGGTGCGCCTCATGCGCGGCGACGAGATCGTCAAGGTCTCCAAGCGCACGGGCAAGGCGCTCTCGCTCGCCGACCTCATGGACGAGATCGGCGTGGACGCCTGCCGCTTCTTCTTCAACGCCAAGCCGGACACGCACCTCGAGTTCGATCTCGACCTCGCCGTGCGGCAGGACAGCGAAAACCCCGTCTACTACGTCCAGTATGCGCACGCGCGCATCTGCACGCTGCTGGCCGCCATGGTGGACAGCGGCTGCACCGTGCCTGCCGCTGCGGATGTCGACGCAGCGCTGCTCTCGACGCCGCAGGAGCGCGAGCTCATCAAGCAGCTCGCTATGCTCCCGGAGGAGATCCACCTCGCCGCGCGCGATTACGATCCCAGCCGCATCAACCGCTATGTGACGGAGCTGGCCGCGCGCTTCCACCGCTTCTACAATGTCTGCCGCATCAAGGACGCAGAGCCCCTCGTGCGCGACGCCCGCCTGAAGCTGGCCGACGCGACGCGCTGCGTGCTCGAGATCGGTCTGGGCATCATCGGCGTGACTGCACCGGAAAAAATGTGATTCGTACAAACACCAGCTGCCCTCTCCCGCGTATGCGGGGGAGGGCAGCTGGTTCGTATAGGCCCGAAAACGGCAACAACGTGCCGCCGGAGAGTGGCGACACGTTGCTGTCGAGAGAGCAAAAATAAGAAGAGAAAAGAAAAGAAATCGGAAGAACGTTGAGTTAATTTATTAACTAACGTGATTATTTTATAACACATTCCGTCGGCTTTGTAAAGCAAAAAGTGCGTATTTTTGCAAAATAGGCGTTTTGTCAAGAAAATATCAACCTTGCCGTCTGCTTTTGTGCACTTTGTCGTCCGCCTATGTACCCCAGAGACAGCGCACCAGCGCCGCGGCCGTGACAAAGCCGGTCACGTCGGCGACGATGGCGGCGGGGATCGCCCAGCGGCTGTGCCGGATGCCGCACGCGCCGAAATAGACCGCCAGCACGTAAAACGTCGTCTCGGTCGAGCCGAGCATGACGGCGGCGGTGCGCCCGATGCGGGAATCTGCGCCGTAGGTCTGGATGATGTCGCTTGCGGCGGCCAGCGCACCGCTGCCGCTGATCGGCCGCACGAGCAGCAGCATCGCCGTCTCGGGCGGGATGCCGAGCCGCGCCAGTATGGGCGCGCACAGCCGCGTGAGCGCCTCGAGCGCGCCGGATGCGCGCAGCATGCTCACGGCGGTCAGCAGCGCTACAAGCGCAGGGAAGATGCGCATGACGGTTTTCAGCCCGTCGCGCGCGCCGTCGGTCAGCGCAGAGAACACATCCGTCCCGGTCAGCACGCCGCAGAGTCCGACTCCGGCCAGCAGCAGCGGCACGGTCAGCGCCAGCACCTCGCTCATGGCCATATGCGCGCGAGCCCCTTTCCGGCCAGCAGCCCCGCCGTGACCGAGCAGAGCGAGCTCACCCACACGGCGGGCAGAATGTCGAACGGGACGGCAGCGCCCGCCGCCTCGCGCACGGCGGCGATCGTGACCGGCAGCAGCTGGATCGAGGCCGTGTTGAGCACCACCAGCAGGCACAGCTCGTCGCTGGCGGTGTCGCCGCGCAGCTCGCGCGCCATTGCCTGCGCCGCGCGCACACCGGCCGGTGTCGCTGCATTGCCGAGTCCGAGCAGGTTCGCGCTCACGTTCATGCTCAGCGCATCGAGCGCCTGCGCATCGCGCGCAGCGTGCGGGAACAGCCGCCGCAGCACAGGCCGCAGCAGCCGTGACAGCCCGCCTGCGATGCCGCAGCGCCGCATGAGCTCCATCACGCCCGACCACAGGCAGATCATACCGCCAACCGTCAGGCAGAAATCCACTGCCTGCTGCACGCCCTGCGCCGCCGCAGCACCGAGCTGCGCACCGCGTCCGGAGGCCGCTCCGAAGGCCAGCGCGACGCATATCATGCTGACCCATATCCGGGATAGTGCCATCGTGGTTGCTCCTTTCTATAAAAAATTTTAAGTTTTCGGTGATTATTCACAAAAACATAATATGCGCAAGGGAACCAAAATATGCAAATGGTAGAAAAACGTAAATTAGCTGTGAACGTTTGTCGAATCCGTTGACATTTTGACAACCTTTGGTATAATGCAGTTGTTGAAATGAATGATTTTTGAGTCATCCTTTCCCTTATCCCATACGTATTGGAGGACACTTTTATGAAATCTACCGGTATTGTTAGAAAAGTAGACGAGCTCGGCCGTATCGTGCTTCCCATCGAGCTGAGAAGAACGCTCGGTATCGAGGAGAAGGACCGCATCGAGATCTTCGTGGATGGTGAGTCCATCATCCTGCGCAAGTATCAGCCGGCCTGCATCTTCTGCGACAACGCGAAGGACATCATCAACTACAAGGGCAAGAACATCTGCCCCGACTGCATCCGCGCCATGAACGAAAAGCTCTGAGCGGAGCTGAAAAAAGTCCCCTGACCTCAGGTCAGGGGACTTTTTTCGCCAAAATCAAAATAATTTTGAGATAGAAACCGATTCCATCATGCTCGGATGTTGAGCGCCATCTGATACAATTCGTTTTTGCCGAAGCCGGTGTCGGCGGCGGCGAGCTTGCACGCCTCCTTGAGCGCGCGGCCCTCGCTGCGGTAGCGCGCCACGATCTCAAGCGCCTGCTCGGCCGTGACCTCGGGCTCCGAGCGCTCGGGTGCGCCGCGCAGCACGAGCACGAATTCGCCCTTCGGCGCGTTTTCGGTGAAGTATGCCACGGCGCCGTCGAGCGTCGTGCGCAGCGTCTGCTCGTGCAGCTTTGTCAGCTCGCGCGCGAGCGTGATCTCCCGCTCGCCGCCGAACGTATCGCGCAGGTCGCTGAGCGTGCGCAGCAGCTTGTGCGGCGCTTCGTAGAAGATCATGGTGCGCGTCTCGCCCTGCAGCCGCTGCAGATGCTCGCGGCGGGTCTTGCCGCTCACGGCGAGAAAGCCTTCGAAGCAAAACTGCTGCGTCGGCAAGCCGGACACGGCCAGCGCGGCGATGGCGGCGCAGGGGCCGGGGATGACCTGCACGTCGATGCCCTGCTCGGCGCACTGGCGCACGATGTCTTCGCCGGGGTCGGAGATGGCCGGCATACCGGCGTCGGTCACGAGCGCGCACGTCTCGCCCGCGAGCAGCCGCGCGACGATCTTCTCGCCGCTGGCGTACTTGTTGTGCTCGTAGTAGCTCACGCACGGCTTTCTGATCTCAAAGTGGTTGAGCAGCTTTGCAGTCACGCGCGTGTCCTCGGCGGCGATGAAGTCGGCGCTGCGCAGCGTCTCCAGCGCGCGCACGGACAGGTCGCCGAGGTTGCCGATCGGCGTGCCGACCAGATACAGTGTTCCGCTCATGGTTGCGTCCTCCTGTGATAAATTCTGCGGATCTCGTCCGAGTCCGCGCCGTCGGGCGTGCACAGCGCCAGCGGCGGCGAAACGGTGAGACCCGGCTTTCCGCCGCGGCGTGCCTCGACCAGTACGAGGTTGGGCGCGGCGTCGGCCCTGTATGCCACGGTGCGCAGGCGCTTGGGCTCGAGCCCTGCGGCCGTGAGCGCGCACAGCAGCTCACTGAGCCGCTCCGGCCGGTGCACGAGCGCGGCCGAGCCGCCCCAGCGCGTGAGATAGGCCATGGCGGCGCAGATGTCCTGCATGGTGCAGGTGCGCTCGTCGCGCGCGTGCGCCCGCATCGGGTCAGGCGAGGTGTAGCCGCTGCCGGCGGCGAAATACGGCGGGTTTGCAACGACGAGGTCGAAGCTCCCGGCGGGGAGCAGCGTGCGGTGCGCGCGCAGGTCGGCGCAGAGGACCTGCGCCCGGCCGCTCAAACCGTTTGCTCTGATGTTGTCGCGCGCGAGCTGCGCCGCGTCCGGCTGCAGTTCAATGCCGACGGCGGTCGCCTGCTCCAGCGCGCGCAGCAGCAGCACCGTCAGCACGCCCGCACCGCAGCCGAGGTCGGCAATGCGCCGTGCGCGGCGCTGCGCCGCAAAATCGGCCAGCAGCACGCTGTCCGTGCCGAGGGCAAACCCCGCGCCGGAGCGCACAAAGCGCGGGCCGCCGGGCCACAGGTCGTCATATTCCGGTTGGGTCATGGCGCACGCTCCTTCCGTTGCCGTCATATAGACAGAGGCGATATGCAGCTTGCATATCGCCTCATTCGTTTGCGTTGTTCTCCGAGCGGAACTTAGTCGACGGAGATCGCGCCCACCGGGCAGTTCGCAGCGCAGGTGCCGCACTCCATGCAGCTGTCCGCGCTGATGACGTACTTGCCGTTGCCCTCGGTAATTGCCTCAGCCGGGCAGTTGGCAGCGCAGGTGCCGCACATGATGCAATCATCGCTGATAACAAAAGCCATTGTCGTTACCTCCTATGTTTTTCACCGGGTATCGCTACCACTGGTATGAGAGTCATTGTAGCACAAAAATCTGAAAAATCAACCGCGTTTTTCGAAATTTGAAAATGTGTGCTGATTAAAACCCGGGAAGACGTGGAAATAATACAAATCAGTTTCCCGGATTCGGCACATTCCTTGCGCCGGCCGGAGGATAATAGAGGCGTATGACCGGCGAAGGAGGCAAACGATCTATGCGCGGCAGCGAAAGGTTTACACAGCGGGCATCCACGGCGATCCGCAAGGCGCACGATGCGGCGGCGGGAATGGGGCACAGTTATGTGGGCACGGAGCATATCCTGCTCGGGATCATCCGGGAGGGGGAGGGGCTCGGCGCGCGCATTCTGGCGGACAACGCGCTTACCGATTCCGTGCTCACGCGCATGGTCACGGAGACGGTCGGGCGCGGCGTACCGGGCACGCCCGAGCAGGGGCTCAGCCCCCGCGCGCGGCACGTCATCGAGCTGGCCGCCGAGGATTCCAACCGCCTCGGTCACTGCTATGTCGGCACGGAGCACCTGCTCATGGGCATCCTCCGCGAGGCGGACAGCGCCGGGGCGCGCATCCTCGTGGCGGCGGGCGGCGATCTCAACAAGATCTATACGGACATCATGGACGTCTTCGGCCGCCCGGAGTATAAGCCCCGGCCGCAGCAGGGCGCGCCGCGCGCACAGCCGCGCCGTGCTGTCGAGACGAAAACGCTCGACCAGTACGGCCGCGACCTCACGGAGCTTGCCGCAGCCGGACGTATGGATCCGGTCATCGGCCGCGACCGCGAGATCGAACGCGCCATCCAGATCCTCTCGCGCCGCAGCAAGAATAACCCCGTGCTCATCGGCGAGCCCGGCGTCGGCAAGACGGCGGTGGCCGAGGGGCTCGCGCAGCGCATTGCCGACGGCAGTGTGCCCGAGGACCTGAAGTGCAAGCGCATCGTGAGCGTGGATCTGACGGCTATGCTTGCGGGCACAAAGTACCGCGGCGATTTTGAGGAGCGCGTCAAATGCGTCCTGCAGGAGGTGCAGCGCTCAGGCAGCGTCATCCTCTTCATCGACGAGCTGCACACGATCGTCGGCGCGGGCTCTGCCGAGGGCGCGATCGACGCGGCGAACATCCTCAAGCCCGCACTCGGCCGCGGCGAGCTGCAGATCATCGGCGCGACGACGCTTGAGGAGTACCGCAAGTATATTGAAAAGGACGCGGCGCTCGAGCGGCGCTTTCAGCCCGTGCGTATCGCAGAGCCAACGCCCGAGCAGAGCCTGCAGATCCTGCGCGGCCTGCGCGCGCGGCTCGAGGCGCACCACCGCCTGAAGATCACGGACGAGGCGCTCGACAAAGCGGTCGCACTCTCGGTGCGCTATATCGGCGACCGCTGGCTGCCGGACAAAGCCATTGACCTCGTCGACGAGGCGGCCTCACGTGTGCGGATGCAGGCACTGGTGCACCCCGAGCGGGTGCACACGCTCGAGACGCAGCTCGCCGCCGCAGCGGCGGAGATGGAACGCGCCGTGCGTGCGCAGGACTTTGCGCGTGCGGCCGCCCTGCGGGAACGTGAACAGAAGCTGCGTGCGGAGCTGCGCATGCAGCGCAGCCGCTGGGAGCAGGCCAATTCCGGCTCTGTGCGCGCCGTGACGGGCGAGGACGTGGCCGAGATCGTCTCGCTCTGGACGGGCATCCCGGTCGCGGGCATCACATCGAGCGAGAGTCAGCAGCTGCTGCAGATGGAGGCGTCGCTGCGCCGCCGCGTCGTCGGGCAGGAGGAGGCGGTGTGCGCAGTCTCGAACGCCATCCGCCGCAGCCGCGTCGGGCTCGGCGATCCGAACCGGCCGATCGGCAGCTTTCTCTTCCTCGGACCGACCGGCGTCGGCAAGACGGAGCTCTGCCGCGCGCTTGCTGAGGCGCTCTTCGGCGATGAGCAGGCGCTCATCCGCGTGGATATGTCGGAGTATATGGAGCGGCACAGCGTGTCGCGGCTCATCGGCTCGCCGCCGGGGTATGTCGGGCACGAGGAGGGCGGCCAGCTCACGGAGAAGGTGCGGCGTAAGCCCTATGCCGTCGTGCTCTTCGACGAGATCGAAAAGGCGCACGAGGACGTCTTTAACCTTCTGCTGCAGGTGATGGAGGACGGGCAGCTTACGGACTCGCTCGGGCGCAAGGTGAATTTCCGCAATGCGGTCGTGGTCATGACCTCGAACGTCGGGGCAAAGGCCATCACCGACAGCCGCCGCAGTCTCGGCTTTGCACAGCAGACGGGCGCGGATGCGGGGCGCACGGATGCCGAGATCCGCAGCATGGTCATGTCCGATCTGAAAAAGACGTTCCGGCCGGAGTTTCTCAACCGCGTCGACGAGATCATCGTCTTTCACAAGCTCACGCGCGCCGATACCCGCCGGATCGCGCAGAAGCTTCTCGGCACGGTCAACCGGCGCATGGAGCGCGCGGGCGTGGAGCTGCGTGTGCCGGATGCGGCGCTCGATGCGCTCTCGGCGACGGGCTACGACCCCGTGTACGGGGCGCGGCCGCTGCGCCGGGCGATCCAGAGCACGATCGCCGATCAGGCGGCGGGGATGCTGCTCGACGGCTCACTCCGGCGCGGCGATGTGGTCACGGCGCAGGTGCGGGAAGGAAAAATTGTTTTGACGAAAACGTGCGAACGTGGTATGATAACGCCCTGAATGTAATCTGGACGGAGGCGTACCCCAACATGGAACAAACTATGCAGATGGAAAACAAAGCGGTCTATCTCGACCCGTTTCGTTATAATGAATTCGAGGGCTTCAATTCCCACAACCACATCGTCGTCACCGAGGTCGGCGACGGTACCAGCGTTGTCGAAGTCAAGCTCGCGCCGGAGAGTCTCAACCCGCTCGGCATGGCGCACGGCGGGCTGATCTTCACGCTCTGCGACGTGGCGACCGGCGTCGCCGCGCGCACCGGCGGGCGCATCACCGTGACGCTCGACAGCAACATCCATTTCCTGCGCCGCGCCAAGGACACGGAAAAGCTCGTCGCGCGCGGCCGCGTGGTCAAGGCGGGCCGCACGACCGGCCTTGTCACGGCGGAGGTGTTCGACGATGCGGATAAGCTCATCGCGACCGCAGATATGACGGTTTACTATGTGGACGAGAACACATACACGGACCCCGCGGCGCAAAAGTAAGCACGGAATAAGAAAAAGAGACGTCTGCGGACGTCTCTTTTTTTGTTCAGCCTTCGGCGCGGATGAGCGCCGTGCCGGGGTAGTAGTGCGCGAGGATGTCGGCGTAGCCGCTGCCCTGCGCTGCCATGACGTTTGCGCCGTACTGGCTCATGCCGACGCCGTGGCCGCTGCCGGTGACGGTGAAGGTGAATATCCCGCCGCCGTATGCGACGGAAAACGCCGCCGAGCGCAGGGAAAAGAGCGCGCGCACCTGCGCACCCGTGAGTGTCTCCGAGCCGACGGGGATGCTCGCCACGCGGCCGCTGTCATCGAGTACCGGCGTGCCGAACCACGCGCTCGGATCGTCGCCGAGCACACAGTCCGGATAACGGTCCAGCACGGCATCCTGCACGGCGTCGGCTGCGATCTCGGCTGTGGAGACGTAGTTCGGCACGTCCTGCGCCGTCTCCGGGGAGGATACGCTCACAAGATACGGCGCATCACCGCCCCAGAGTGCGGCGCTGCACTCGGTCGACCCGGCGGACGCGGCGTGAAACACCGCGCGGATGAGCTGCCCGTCGTAGACAAGATACTGCCCGTCCGTGTCGGCGACGGCCTGCCGGATGCGCGCCATATTGCGCGCATAATCCTTGCCCCACTGCGCGCGCAGCGCCTCGTCGTCCTTGTGCGCGCAGCAGCAGGTGTACCGGTCGCAGATGCCGGCCTCCGGATGGTTTGCGCCGCCGCCGCGCACGCGCCGGAGAATGTAGGTGCGCGCGGCGACGGCCTGTGCCCGCAGCGCCTCAGGCGCGAAGGAGGCGGGCATCTCGGCGGCTACCACGCCGGGCAGCCAGTCGGCCATGGTCGTGTCGATGAGCGCATCATCGCACAGCGCCGTGATGGGCGTTGCGCCGTCGGGCGCGACGGTATCCGACACCGGCACGGACGGGACGGGCGGTGAAGCCTCCTCTCCGGCCGGGGCGAGCGTGACCGCAAGCCACGGGATCAGCAGCGACAGCGCCACGAGCAGCAGCGACAGCAGGATGACCCTGCGCATCCGCACCGCCTCCTTTCTGCTGCGCGGGGCGTTTTGCGCCTTGACGCAGCGGGGAAATCAGTATAAAATAGGTCCATTAAATATGTATTGGGACAGGTAGTTTGTTATGCGCAAAAATGCTTGGGTGATCTGCTGCTGTACAGCTGTGCTGTCAGCATTCGGGATCTTTTTTCGCTGGCTGCAGGATCAGGTCTGCTTTGAGGCCGAGACCGGTCTTGCCGTACACGGAAGTATCTGGCCGTACGTCGTCGCGCTGATGATCGCTGTTGCCGCGGCGGTGCTGGCCGTCGTGTGCTTCCGGGTAAAGAATCAGCCGCACACCAGCTTTCCGGACTCGCTTCCCGCGGCGTTCGCGGCGTCAAAGCGTGCGCGCGCGGTCGGCGGTGTCCTGCTCGGCGCGATGCTCGCGCTCGGCGGCCTTTGGCTGCTGCTGAGCAGCGGCGCGCTCTCCGAGCCCGGCCTGCAGCGGGTTCTTGCCGTGCTTGCAGTCGTGACGGGTGTGGTGTTCGCGCGCCAGATGCTCGCCCCCGGTGAGCGGGAGAATGACGCCGGCGCGCTCGTGGGTGTGTCCATGCCGATGGTGCTGCTCGTGTTCTGGCTGATCGTGAGCTACAAGGTCAACATCATCAACCCCACCATCTCTGCCTATGCGGTCGAGATCCTGGCGCTGTGCGCCGCACTGATCGCGTTTTATGAGCTTGCGGGCTTTGCCTATGGCCGCCCGAAAGCCGTCAAGAGCATTTTCTGGAGCCAGTTTGCGGCGTTCCTGTGCATCACCGCCCTGCCGGATGACCGCGCCGGCGCGCAGCAGCTTATGCTGGTCGCCATTGCGGGCATGCTGCTGTTTCAGTCTTACCTGACCGCGTCCAACATCCGCCCGGCTGTATCCGGGCCAGCCGGCGGCGCGCAATAAGCTGTGAAAAAAGCCTGCACGGTATATGCCATGCGGGCCTTTTCATATACGGATACCGGCCGTTACCGGGGAGGAGAACATTTATGAACAACATCTTAGCCCAGCTCAACAGCGCACCTATGTACGCGATCTGCGGCGGCATCATCGCGTTCGTCGCGGCGGTGTGCGTCGTGTTCCTTGTGCGCTCGTACCGCGCGGGTCTGGCCATCGGCATGGACCCCGCACGCATGAAGCGCGCCATCACGTCGAGCGCCACGTTCTCGGTCCTGCCGAGCGTCGGCATCCTGCTCGGCGTCATCGCCCTGTCCGGCAGCCTCGGCACGCCGTGGCCGTGGCTGCGCCTGTCCGTCATCGGCGCGCTGCATTATGAGACGCAGGTCGCACAGGCTGCCGCCGAGCAGGTCGGCATGCACGCGCTGTCCGCTGCCGAAATGACGCCGCAGGCCTTCACGACGATCGCCCTGCTGATGAGCTTCTGCATCATCTGGGGCATGCTCCTGTCCATCTTCTTCAACAAGCGCTACCTCAGGCGCCTCGGCAACGACGGGGCGAAATCCGCCTCCGGCGTCGGCTTCGGCGACAGCGCCATGACGGCCATGTTCATCGGCCTCGTCTGCGCGTACATCGGCAGCTACATCGGTGCGTTTGTGTCCGGCGAGGGGCTGTTCACCTGCATCGGCGACTGGACGCCGCTGGTGGTCGTGGCCGTGTCGGCGGCGGCGATGGCGCTGTTCGTGTATCTGGCCGAGAAGAAGAATATGGCATGGCTCGAGAGCTTTTCCATCGCCAGCAGTATGCTCATCGGCATGGCGGCGGCCGTGCTCGTGCGCCTGTAAGGAGGGGGATATCATGAACGAAACCGAACGCAAAGTGTATCTGGAACAGTTTAACCGCCGCACGCACGTGCTCGGCCGCGCCGTGTGCGTGATCACGCTGGTGCTGCTTGTCGGTGCACCGTTTCTCATCGGCACGTTTCTCGGCGCGATGCCCGACATGGGCGCCGTCGGCAAGGGCTTTTTGTCCGTCGGCGTTGTGTGGGCGGTCGCAAGCGTGGCGGAGTTTCTCATCTACACGCCCATGCTCGGCGCGGGCGGCGGCTACCTCGCCTTCATCACCGGCAACCTCATCAACATGAAGATCCCGTGCGCGGTCAATGCGCGCGACATTGCCGGCACCAAGACCGGCACTGCGGAAAACGAGATCATCTCGACGCTCTCGATCGCAACGAGCTCGCTCGTGACCATCGTCGTGCTCGCGCTCGGCGTGGCGCTGCTCGTGCCGCTGCAGCCCGTGCTGCAGAGCCCCGTGCTCCAGCCGGCATTTGCCAACGTCGTCCCCGCGCTCTTCGGCGCGATGGCGTATCAGTATTTCCGCAAGAACATCCGCGTTGCCATTGCACCGCTGGTCATGATGAGCGTGCTGTTCATGCTCGTCCCGTCGCTGACGGGCTCGACCAGCTTCATGATCGTTCCGAGCGGCGCGCTTGCCATCGGCATCGCCTACGCGCTCTACCGCAAACAGAATCAGGAGGGTGAAACAAAATGAAATTCCGTCCCGGTTATCTCGCGCTCGCACCGCTGGCCCCGCTGGGAGCGGCGGTGGCGCACGCCGTGCTCATGCCGAAGAAAAAATCCGCCTATCAGCCGCAGCCGGATGCAGACCGCGCCATGGCTTACGCTGAAAAGCTCGCCGCCATGATCCGCTGCGACACCACGTCGTATGCCAACGTCTACGACCCGGAACGCTTTGAGCGCTTCCACGCGCAGCTTGCGCAGCTGTTCCCGCTCGTGCACGAAAAGCTCGAGCGCACGGTCATCGACGGCAACCTGCTCTTCTGCTGGAGGGGCAAGGTACACGACCGACCGATCGTGCTCATGAGCCATCAGGACGTCGTGCCCGCCGAGGGCACATGGTCGCACGCGCCGTTTTCCGGCGACATTGCCGACGGCAAGGTCTGGGGACGCGGGGCGTCGGACACCAAGGCCTCGCTCATGGCGTTTTTCCAGGCGGTCGAGGAGCTGCTCGCCGCCGGGTATGAGCCCGCCAACGACGTCTATCTCTCCTCGTCCTGCACGGAGGAGTGGGCGGGCGACGGCGCGCCGAAGATCGTCGCCGAGCTCAAGCGCCGCGGTGTGCGCCCGTTTCTCGTCTGCGACGAGGGCGGCGGCATCATCACCGAGCCGATCGGCGGCATCCCCGGCAACTTTGCCATGGTGGGCGTGTTTGAAAAGGGCAAGGCGGACGTGAAATTCACCGCCCGCAGCAACGGCGGCCACGCCAGTGCACCGATGGCGAACAGCCCCATCACGCGCCTGTCCGCGTTCGTGACGGACGTAGAAAAGCACGACCCGTTCCGCAGAAAATTCCTGCCGGAGGTCTCGGCCATGTTCGCGCGCCTTGCGCCCTATGCGCCGTTCGGCCTGCGGCTCGTGATGGGCAACCTCTGGCTGTTCCAGCCGCTGATGAAGATCGTGCTGCCGCGCGTGTCGGCGCAGGCAGGCGCGATGCTGCACACGACGATCGCCTTTACGATGCAGTCCGGCGCCGATGCGTATAACGTCCTGCCGCAGGAGGCAACGCTGGGTGCGAACATGCGCTTCATCCCGCATCAGGGAGAGCAGGAGAGCCTTGCCATTATCCGCCGCCTTGCCGAAAAGCACGGGCTGGAGATGGAGGTCATCCACGCCAATGACTACTCCGAGACCGTGGACATCCACGGCGAAGCCTTCCGTCAGGTGGAGCAGGTCATCGGCGAGACGTTCCCGGGCCTGCCCGTGAGCCCCTATGTCATGACCGGCGCGACCGATGCGCAGTTCTATCAGGAGATCTGCAGCAACTGCCTGCGCTTTGCGCCCGTGATCTACGGCCCGGAGCAGATGAAGGGCATGCATGGCATCGATGAGAACATCGAATATAACTGCCTGCCCGGCGCGGTCGATTTCTACAAGAACCTGATCCGCGCGCAGGAGCGATAAAACCGAACACAAAGAGCAAACCGCCCCGGTGAAAACCGGGGCGGTTTGCTCAGCTTGTCATAGAACCTCGTAGAGTTTGCGCCCGCAGGCGCAAAGAAGGTCCAATCATTTTCTTCGGCGACATGTGCGGCGAAGAAAATACTTCTCGGCCTGCAA
>ERZ827181.2411-NODE-2411-length-16219-cov-3.107523_pt1 | contig 16219 bp, 10 predicted proteins | sample MGYA00519778_ERZ827181 | MGnify/ENA primary metagenome ERZ827181 (study PRJEB31778, sample SAMEA3449273) | human gut metagenome | biome: human gut; feature: human-associated habitat; material: faeces | place: United Kingdom | collected 2010/2012 ...
CATCTCGTCGACGCGCTACTATTTTGACGCTTCCGGCGCCATGGCCACGGGCTGGATTCTCGATGGCGGCGATTGGTATTACGCCGACGCTTCGGGCGCGTTCCATTCAGGCTGGCTTTCTACAAACGGAAGCCTCTACTATCTCGACCCCGCATGCGGCCTTAAGTTGGCTACGGGATATTTCTCGGTTGACGGGTCGAACTACTTCGCAAGTGATTCTGGTGAAATTGCCGTGCGCCAATGGGTGACCGCCGAGGATGGAACGACGGTTTTCGCGGGCGTCGATGGCGCGCTTTGCGGCAAGCTTGACGGCGGCGTGCTGTATGTCCCGAATGCCGATGGCGTGCTTGAGCCCGCTTCCGGCTTCGTTGAGCTGGGCGGTTGCAAGTTCTATATCGACCCCGAAACCCACGCGCCCTCGTCGGGCTGGAAACAGTTTGACGGCACATGGTACTACTTTGACGAAAACGGCTGCGCGCATGCTGGCTGGCTGGACGACAGTGGCTCCTGGTGCTATTTCGACAAGAGCGGCGCTCTGCAGACTGGTTGGATATATGTCGATGGGTCCTGGTACTATGCAAACGCTTCTGGGCGCATGGAAACCGGTTGGCTTTATGTCGGGGGTGCGTGGTATTACGCAAATGCCTCCGGTCGCATGGAAACTGGCTGGCTCTCCGATGGCGGCTCGTGGTACTACTTCAGCGAGAGCAGCTGCGCCATGCAAACTGGCTGGATCGATGTGAATGGCACGTGGTATTACGCGAACGCGTCTGGTCGCATGGAAACCGGCTGGTTCGCTTCGGGCGACGCCTGGTATTGGTTTGACGGCAATGGCGCCATGGCTACGGGTTGGCAGTGGATTGATGGCTCTTGGTATTGCTTCAAGTCGAACGGCGTTTGGATTTCCGATTCAATGAATGCGAAGGCCCAAAGCTACGCGAGCCGCACGAACTGGCTCATTCTGGTCGATACGTCCCGGTGCGTCACGAGCATTTACTACGGCTCACAGGGCAATTGGGATTTGGACAGGCGCTATGTGTGTTCAACGGGAAGGGCTGGAACGCCGACGGTCATCGGCGAGTATGAGGTGTTCGGCAAGGGCTACTCGTTCGGCCATGGCTACACCTGCTATTACTACACGCAGTTCTACGGTGACTACCTGTTCCATTCCTCCCCGTACTACGTCAACAGCAACCGAATCATGGATCCGACCATGGGCGTTCCGTCATCGGCCGGGTGTGTGCGTCTGGAAATTCAGAATGCAAAATGGATTTATGACAACATTCCCTATGGCACGAAAGTCGTGACGTACAATTAGCAAAGTTGACCATGTCTTATATTTCGGAGAGCGCCGACAATGATGGAGCTGCCGTTTAGGCATGCGGAAGGCCATCGTTGAAGGAAGCAGCTCAATGGATGTTTCGATTTCGAAGCGAGTGATGCCGCTCTTCGGCTTGTTGTGCGCTGGCGCGTTGATGTGCGCCAGCGCTCTTTTTTTGCCCGAATGTCGCTTTGGCGCAGTCCGGTGAGGCGAGCGGCAGTGCCCGCATTTATATTCTGCCGTTTAAATACATGGATGCGATTCTCATCGAGAGCGATGGGCACTTTGGAATGGTCGATTCCGACGGCACAATGGCGACTGGTTGGCGCGAAATCGATGGCCAGTGGTATTTCTTCAATAACAGCGGAGCGATGCAGACGAGCTGGTACGACGATGGTTCGTCTTGGTATTGGTTTGGCTCTGACGGCGCTATGGCGACGGGATGGCGTTCTATCGCGGGGTCGTGGTATTGCTTCGATAGCTCGGGCGCTATGCTTACGGGTTGGAAACAAAGTGCGGGTTCGTGGTATTACCTGGACGGCTCGGGCGCTATGGCCACGGGCTGGTTGAATGAAAATGGCTCCTGGTATTACTTTGACGATTCGGGCGTCATGAAAGCGAATTGCTGGATGGGCGATTATTATTTCTTGCCCGATGGCGCCATGGCGACGAATACAGTGATTGATGGGTATCGTATTGGGCCTGATGGGAAATGGATTCCCTAAGCGAGGCATTTGAGGCTCTTTTTATGGAGGGCTCCTATCGATTTGCCTTACAATGCGTCTGTAAGATTGAAAGGCTCTTTTCGGTGAATGTAATTCGTTCTTCGTGTTTAGAGGTGGCGACTTCTGCTCGTGTTTGGATGGGCGCCATCGTTTTGGTTTTGGCATGTGAGTTGGCTCCAGCGGCCTATGCGTCGGAAGGTTGCTCTTCGAGTGCAAGCGGTGAACCCGCGGTCGAGGCGTCTGCCGACGCCTCGGCATTGTCCGAAGCGGCGCATCCAAAAAACGGTTGGGAATACGACGCGGCTTCTAACCAATGGTTCTACTACCAAAACTCTGCCCCAGCCAAAGGATGGCTGTATACAGGGGGCTTTTGGTATTGGTTCGATAACGAGGGCGTCATGGCTGTCGGCCTTACGGAATGCGCAGGTGGGCGCTACCTTCTGAACGCCGGCGACGACGCTTCCATTCCTTATGGCGCCATGAGGCTCGGCTGGGTTGCGTGCGATGATGGCTGGCGTTTCTTCAACGCATCGGGAGCAATGGAGCGATGCTGGCTGCTTGACGGCTCGAATTGGTACTGGCTCAACCCCGAAACCGGCATTATGGCCACGGGTGCTACGCAGTGCGGTTCGAGCTCGTATTGCTTCGGCGTATCGGGCGCTATGGCTTTCGGCTGGGCTTATGACCGCGGCACCTGGTATTATGCCGACTCTTCTGGCGAGCTTCAGAGTGGATGGCTGTATAAATGGGGCGCGTGGTATCGGCTCGACCCCTCGACGAAAGCTATGGTGACGGGCCTGGTGAACGATGGCTCGAATCTCTACGCCATGGGTGCGTCGGGCGCCATGCAAACCGGTTGGGCTCTTGTCGATGGCGTCTGGTACCATGCCGCCGAATTGGGCGTGCTGGATGCGGGTTGGTATTGGGACGGGTCTCATTGGTACTGGCTCGACCTCGAAACTCGTGCGATGGCGACTGGGGAATTCGAGGCATATGGCGAGCATTACTACGCCTTCGCTGATGGCTCGATTCAAATGTCCGGATGGGCTCCCTGCGGCGAGGGCTTGGCGCTGCTTAAATCGAACGATTTTCGTCGCGGGCAAAAATGCTTCGGGCGCTCCTGTGGTGCAGAGCGGTACGCAAAGCACCGTGCGCGGTGATTCGTGGGAGCAGGCTCTCCCCGGGTTCTTTTCCGTCGACGGAAAAACGTTTTACGCGAATGCTGATGGCGAGCTGCAATCGGGATGGGTGTGCATAGACGATTCGTTCCACTTCTTCGATTCCGATTACGTAATGCAAACAGGATGGTACTGGGGCGGCTCGTCGTGGTACTGGCTCGATTCCGATGGATCGATGGCGACCGGCTGGCGCTCAATATCGGGTTCGTGGTATTTCTTCGATGACTCAGGCGCTATGGCGACGGGCTGGAAGCAATGTGGAGAGGCATGGTATTTCTTCAGAAGCTCGGGTTCCATGGAGACGGACTGGCTGAGCTGGGGTGGTGCCTGGTATTACCTTGATTCGAGCGGCGCCATGCAAACGGGTTGGCTGCATTACGGCTCTGCATGGTACTGGCTCGATGAGGCAACGGGATGCATGGCGTCTTCCGGTTGGTACGATTGCGACGGAACCTGCTCATGGTTTAACGCTTCGGGCGTGTGGGTCGACGCGTCCGGCTCCGTCTTGGGCGTAAGCAGGCAGCGTTTGCTCGAGCAGCTGATTTCTCACGAGAACGATTCCTACTATCTTGGCACGCGCTACGATACGTCCTTAAGTCCCGTGAGCTGCACGTATCCCAATGGGGAACCGAGAAGCGATGGATTCACCGGAATGAATTGCGGCGGTTTCGTGTCGCATGCCTATGCGAAGGCCGGTGGCGATTTGTCGAAAATCGCGAACAACCAATCGAATTCGCCATGGCCGGGAGGACCGGGCCGTGGGAGCTTCTGCAATGCATACCGTTGGTATGGCTATGCTCTTGACAGCGGAGCCACGGTGTTGCAGTTCAACAGCGTCTCGGAATTGCTCGCGAGCGGCGAGGCGCGCAAAGGCGACTTGGTGTTTTTCTATCCGTTCAACCCGTATTCGACGGATTGCCATATTGGATTTTTCTGGGGCGACACTCCGTACGAGAATCGTTTTTGGCACTCTTTCGGAGGCATGGGTAACAGCATTTCTGAATTTGTGAGTGATGGCCCGTCTTGGGTAATCCTCATGCGGTAAAGAAGGGTTGAAGCATGAAGAAGATGTACAGGGCGACGTGTCCGCTGGCTCTTGTGGCGGCGTTGTCGCTGGCGTTGCTTCCGGGTGCGGCGTGGGCGCAAGATGCTTCCGCGGTGTCCGTCGGATCGCTTGTCGGCGCAGAGCAGACTGGCGACGAAGCGGCACTTGTCGTTGCGGAAGCGAATGGAGCGCAGGCCGAAGGAAAAGAGTCGCAAGAAGTGCATCCGTCTTTTGACCAGGTGCTATGCGAGTTGGGGAGCACTTCAGCTGAATATACCGGCGCCGCGATTACCCCGCAGGTCGTGGTGCGCGACGGCGAGCGATTGCTTATTGAAGGCCTTGACTACGCCGTTTCGTATGAGAATAACGTCGTTCCCGGCGAGGCTTCGGTGCTCATTGAGGGCTCGGGCGATTATGCCGGCTTTGAGGCACGCGTGCCGTTCGCCATCGTGAAAAGTGAAGGCAATCGAATCGCGCTTCCCGGATCGTGGCAGCATAACGGCGCTGGATGGTGGTATGCCTACGATGATGGCGGCTATCCAACGAGTTGCGTCTTGGAGGTAGATGGTGCTCTGTACAGCTTCGATTCAGCAGGCTATATGCACACGGGCTGGTATATCGTCGATGGCGCATGGCGTTATTCCTCTTCGAATGGCGTAGTAGCTTCTGGCTGGGCGTTTGTCGGTGGGTCGTGGTATTATCTCGACCCCCAAACTGGCGACATGCGCACCGGCTGGGTGAACGATGGCGGCACCTGGTATTTCACGAACTCGTCGGGCACGATGCAAACGGGTTGGCTGTGTCGCTTTGGCACCTGGTATTGGCTCAACGGCTCGGGCGCTATGGCGCACGGCTGGGCGTGGATTGATGGCTCGTGGTACCTTTTCGCTGAAGACGGGAAAATGCTTACGGGCTGGCAAAAGGCTGACGGTGAGTGGTTCCTGCTCAACGACTCGGGAGCCATGCGAACGGGCTGGGTTCTGCAAGGCGAAACGTGGTATTACCTCGCGGGTTCTGGCGTTATGGCGACGGGCCGCGAAGAGATAGGCGGCTCGTGGTACGCATTCGACGACAGCGGGGCCATGAAAACTGGTTGGGTGCCGTGCGACGACGGTTGGGTGTATGCGCAGCCGTCTGGCGCGCTGCAAACGGGCTGGCTTGCCAAGGGCGGCTGGTATTGGCTCGATCCCGAGCAACAAGGACTCATGGTCGTCGGCATTCAGCAAATTGGCGGCGCTTGGTATAAGTTCCAAGACGACGGTCGCATGGAGTCGAGCTGCTGGTTCGAGTACGAAGACGGAAGGGCGGCGCACGCGTCCGCTTCCGGTGCGGTTGACTACTATGCGAAGTATGACGAAAACGGCGATGTCGTTTTGAAGAAAGAAAGCGGCGATTCGTTTGCAGGCTGGGAATTGCTCGGGTCGAGCTGGTTCCACTTTGACGAAAACGGCGCATACGACACTGGCTGGGAGTACATTAACGGCGCCTGGTATTACTTCGGCTCTGATGGAGCTATGCTCACCGGCTGGTTTAAGGATGCAGGGAAGTGGTATTACCTTGCATCGTCGGGAGCAATGCTCACAGGGTGGCACACCATCGATTCCCACTACTACCAGTTCGGCGGCGATGGGGCGATGCGCGAGGCGGAGCCGTTGGCGACAACCGATATACAGCGACAGCTCGTTGCCGCCTGCGGCGTGGTTCCCACTCCAGGGCCAGGGCTTTGCTCGGAATGGGTCGCCTCGGTATTCAAACGCATTGGACAGGGCCAATTGCTCCCCAATAACGACTACGACGCCGATGACATGTTCTATGCCTATTGCGGTCTCGATGACCTGAGCGAGCTCCGTGTCGGCATGATCATCGCCGTTCCGTCCCATACCCATACGTATGCGGGTTCGATTTGGGGCCACATTTGCATCTATGTGGGCAACAACACCGTTATGGACAACATCGGCTGCATTCGCACGATGCCGCTCGACGAATGGCTCAGCTATTACACAACGACCTATTCTCCGAAATGGGGTTGGTATAACGGCGTTCCACTTGAGTAGCGTTTTGGGGTTTTGATTTTCCAAGGGACGAAGGGCGGTTCGCCTTATTGCGGGCATCGCGTCGAAAGGTGCGGGCCCGTTTTCTGTGCGGCTCTTGCGGTTATTTTTGACCGCTCCCGTTCTTTCTTGTTAAAAAATGTTATCTGGGTGAATCATTGCTAAAATTATCGCCGCAAGCATCGAGTTGAAAAAGAGTGCAAGAATCGAGCGGGATTATGAAATACGGAAGAGCGGCGCTGCTCATGGGAATCGCGCTTCTCGTTCCATGCCAGCTTTGCTGGGCGGACAATGCGTCCCTGAATAGTGCAGCATCTAATGCTCCACACGCGGTTCAGCCTGAGAACACTGCGGACGTATCGTTGAATTCTTCCATGGGGTTAAACACGGGCTCTTCCGAACGAACTGGCGCCTCGGCAGCTGATCCGGAGCCCAATACACCATCGACCGGCGAATCTGAAGGCGCTGGTTCTGATTCGCAGTCGCCCGATTCGTCTCATCCGACATATGCGAAGGGCTGGAATGAAACCGAAGACGGCTGGGTCTACCTTACGTCTGATAACCAGGATTCCTTTTGTGAGGGGTGGCTCAAGCTCGGCGATACGTGGTACTGGTTTGACCCCGCCACCCATCTTATGGCGACGGGTGTCGTTGAATGCAATGGCTGCATGTACCGATTTGTCGATTCGGGTGCTCGCGAGGGTGCTATGACGGTTGGCTGGTCGTATGACTCCGAGGCATCGCTGTGGTATTACGCAAGGCCGTCGGGTATGCTCGAGTGCGGCTGGCTGGAGATCGGCGATACATGGTATTACTTCGATGAGGAAACCTGCGCCATGCAAACGGGCTGGCTCGAACTCGATGGCGCAGCTTACTACTTCGACGAATCGTCGGGAGCCATGGCCACTGGATGGCACTGGATTGATGGGGCATGGTATTCCTTGAGGCCGACGGGCGTGCTCGAGCGCGGCTGGCTGCTTGAGGGAGACATGTGGTATTGGCTCGACCGCGAGACTGGCGCAATGGCGAACGGCCCATGCGAAATCGATGGTACCCCCTATGGTTTCTACTCGAGTGGCGCTATGGCTTCGGGTTGGTTCTTCTTTGACGGAGCATGGTATTACGCGTCAGATTCGGGCGTGCTGCAGAGTGGCTGGCTGGCCGATAGCGGTTGCCGGTATTACCTTGACGAGGAAACGTATGCCATGCGGACGGGTTGGATTGAGCTCGATGGCGTCGAATACTATTTTGACGATGCTTCTGGAGCCATGGCGTCGAACAGGTGGGTCGTGGATGGCGACGGCCAAGCGTTCTACGTGGGCTCTTCCGGCGCGATTCTGTGCAAGGGCGTGCAGTCGGCCGACGGCATTATCGTGACTGGTGAGGACGGCCTGCCTTTTGCCGGGTGGATTGAGCTCGATGGCAATCGGTTCTTGTTCTCGGACGAGGGGCTTATGCTCACGGGTTGGCAAGAGCTTGATGGCACGTGGTATTACCTCAACGACCAGGGAATCATGCAAACGGGCTGGCTGTATTGGGATGGCCATTGGTATTTGCTCGGCAATTCTGGCGCCATGCAAACAGGCTGGAATTATGTTGACGGAAACTGGTATTACTTCAACTCGTGGGGGTATATGGCGTGCGGCGGTTGGCAGTACGTCGGCTCAGTCGATTACAAGTTCAGCTCGTCGGGCGCGATGGTCGGCGCATGGGTCGACGTTCCGTGCTACATGCAGTATCCAGAATTGCCGACGGGTTGCGAATCGGTTGCGCTTACGAACCTTTTGAATTACTACGGGTTCGGCCTTTCGAAGACGACTATCGCGGGTCACTATCTTCCGCTCAGCCGGAGCAATAATTTCGTGACGGCGTTCGCTGGCGACCCGTTCACGGGAACGGGCGGGCTCAACGGCTGCGTGGCCCCCGCAATCGTCATTGCGGGCAACAACTACTTGAGCGCTGCGGGAAGCTCCCTGCGCGCCGTAGACGTGTCGTTCAGCTCCATTCCCGCCTTGAAGAGCCGTCTGTCGTGTGGCCAGCCGATTGAGGTATGGAACACCGAATGGGGCGGATACCCCGGCGGGCGCTATGCAGCTTCGTGGTACAACGGCCACAACTACGGCTTGTGGGGCGGAAACCATGCGGTCGTGCTGAAGGGCTACGATGACGAAGAGGGCATCGTGTACGTTTCCGATTCCATTTCGGGCGACGTGACGAGGGATGCGAAGGTCTTCTTTTCGACGTGGCAAATGATGGACAGCCAAGCCGTCGCGATTGAGTAACGAGCGTCCCAATCGCATCGAATGACTGAGCGACGGTAAAGCCTCCATCGATTCAAGACAAAAGTCCCGCCGCGGGTTTGCTCGCGGCGGGACTTTTTCGTGCACGCTGTCCGAAGGCATTCGCCCTGGGCGGCTTATATTTTCTTCGGGGTTAGAGGTATTGGTTCACCATAACGCCGCCGAAAACGCTCATGCGGTAGAAGACGCGCAGTTGGCCGTTGTCGTCGAGGTCGGCACGCGTTTCGTCGAGAATGCCGTTCTCTTTCGCGGTTGCAAGGGCTTCCTCAACGTCTTTGTTGGTGAGCAGCTTGTAGCCCGCGTAGTCGCTCTCGAGTGCGGTCACGATGTCGGCGGCGCAATGCTCGGCATCGTCTTTGAATTGCCCAATAATGGCGTAGTAAAGGGGCGGCAGATTATTCTTCATTGTTCTGCTCCTTTCGTTTTGCCAGGTAATCGGCGGGGTTCACGGCAATCAGGAAGATGCCTGCGACCATGATGAGCGCGCCAACCCACTGCATGATTGACAGGGGAGGATAGTCGGCCGACATGCCGCCGATGTTCAGCACGCCCAGAACGATCCAAATGAAGAACGGTCCCCAGAAGGCGTACATGCCGTTGCAGGCCATGCCCAGGGCGGTGCCGCACATGGAGTTGCCCTTGTACCAGAACGAGAACGCGGGCATCGCGAACAGGCCCGAAATGGCGAAGATCACGATGGCCGGGTCGGTGATGGCGCCTGCGAGAATCGTGGGCACGCTGGTGATGTCACCGCCGAAGGCGGCGAGAACGGGGAAGGCGATGACGAGCTCGAGCAGGCCCGCGGTAAGCTGGCGAATGGCGATGCCGATGCGGTAGTCGATGAGCACGGTACCGAAGCCGGCCACGCAGCCCTCGAAACCCCAGCCGAATGCGGCCAGGAAGGCGAACAGGCAACCGAACAGCGCCTCGGGGCCCATGTTTGTGAAGCTCGTACCGCCAATCGCGGCGGCGGCGGCCAGGCACACGAGCACGCCGGCGATTTTATGCGCGCCGAGGCTCTGCTTGAACAGAATGCGGCCGAGCACAGCGCCAATGGCACAGTTGAGCGCCGCGATGGGAACGATAACGCCGGGGTTGCCCGCGGCGGTCGCCGAGTTGAGCGCAACTACGTAGGCGATGGTCGCGAACGGCCCGCCAATGGCGGCGCACAGCATCATGACGCGGCCGGGCTTGGTCGCGATGGTTTTGCGCAGGTCGCCGAGCTGGCCGTTCTTGGCGCACATGACGAGCGACCACAGGCCGCTGAACAGGTCGTTGAGGCCTGCTGCGAGTGCGGCAAGGGTAAAGGTGATGGCGAACGCGCTTAGTGGGGCGTTGCCGTTCCACGCTTCGCCCGCGAACCATGCGCCCCACACGCCCTGGGTTTCTCCCAAGGTAAGAAACGCCGTGTACAGGCCGTAGCAAATGCCCGAAGCGACGGCGAAAGCGACGCCCTTCATCATGAACGAGCGGTGCCTTTGCTTGCGAAGGGCCGCGATATCCTGCTGCATGTCTTCTCCTGATCAGTAACGTACGTGTTTTCGTTGTGCCGGCGCGGTTACTTGCCGGCTGCTTCGTAGAGGTCGAGTGCCTTCTTCAAATACGTCTTGGCGTGGCGGTAATAGATGTATGCCCATTCGCCCACGTTGTCGCCTTCGCTTTCCTTAAGCAGCGACCAGGCGTACCAGCACCAGCCCGCCATGCCGACCTGACCCAGGTTGTGGCGCCATTCGACGTCGGTGGGGGTGCGGTCGAAGTAGCTGGTGAGCGCCTGGAGCATTTCATCTTCGCTGAGCTGCTCGCATACGCAGAAGGTGCCAAAATCGTTGGCATAGTCGCCCATGCCGGCGTATTCCCAGTCGATGAGGCTCGTGTTGCCGTCTTCGTCGATGAGGAAGTTCAGGCCGAAGAAGTCGTTGTGGCACAGCACGGGCTCGCCGCCGTCGGCCACGAGGTACTCGTTGAGCTTGGCCGCCTGGTCGCTCATTTCCTGCCAGTCGTTCACGCTAATGGGGCCGCGGGCGAGCAGCGAGCGCTCGTAGTTGCGGCCTTCGTCGTAGAAGCTGAAGCTGCGCTCGACCTTGGCGTTCGACTCGTGCAGCTTGCGCGCCATGCGCATGGCCTGGTCGAGCTGTTCGCCGTTGTGGGCGTCGAGGTTTTTGCAGTTGACGACGAACTTCGAAATCTTCCAGCCGCGGCGCGGGTTCTCGAACACGAAGGTATCGTCGAGGCCGAGCTTGGCGGCCGTTTCGAGCGCGGCCTTCTCGGCGTTGCGGTCGATAAGCAGCTCGGTGCCAATGCCGGGGTGGCGGTAGACCCACTCGCCGTCGTTGGTAGCGAAGTGGCAGCTCAGGTTCGTGATGCCCTGCTTCAGCGGGTACACGTCGTGGATTTCCGATTTCTCGCAGCCAAGCACGGCGACGATGTTGTCGAAAATCTCGCTGTCGAGGTTTTCCAGGAACAGCGGATCGAATTCCTGCAGTTCATCGAGCGAGTCGAACTCGTGGATGATGGGATTCTCGTAGCGGCGGATGGTCATGTCGAACTCGTTGAGGTGCTCGATGTAGAGGTTCTCCCAGAGCTTGTCGCGCGTTTGCGGCAGGTCGTATTCGGCTTCCAGAATTTCGCGGAAGTGCTCAGAGAACGCACGGTCGAAGTAGGCGTGGCCTATCATGTACCAGGCGTCGCTGCCGCCGATGGTCACCTTCGAGATGCGGTCATGCGACTTGGTTTGCATGCACCATTCCTTCGTGGGGCCTTCGGAGTATTCGGCGGAGTAGTACGCCTTCCACACGTGGCTCTCGAACGGGTTTTCCTCGAAGTAGTTGTCGGAAGAGCAAATATAGGTGTTGCCCAGAATCTCGCGCACGAGCATGAGCGAGCTGTTGTTGTTGCGCTCGGCGTAGGCGCGGTTGACGACGATTTTCACGCCATATTTGTCTTCGAGGTAGAAGAACGATTCCTTCTTGTAGCCGACCACGATCACGATGTCGTTCACGCCAGCGGCCTTGAGCTGTTTGATTTGGCGCTCGATGAGCACGTCACCGCGCACCTTGAGCAGGCCTTTGGGGCGTTCGTACGAGATGGGGGCGAAGCGGCTGGAAAGGCCGGCGGCCAGGATAACCGCGTTGTCGACGGCGTAAGGCTTGAGCGCCGCCATGCCCTTGGCCGTAAGGCGGCCGTCTTCGAGGAGGCCTTCCTCGGCGCATTCCTTCATGGCGACGTTCACCGTAGCCAGGGCCATGCCCGTGGTTTCGGCGATTTCGCGCTGCGTGAGCCCAGCCGTTTGCGACAGGGCGTTGATGACTTTGAATTGGTTATGGGTAAGTGCCATGGGAATTCTCTCTCTTGTTCGGATTTCGAAAGTGTAGCACAAAAACCGAACACAGGATAGCAGAGCACATAAATCGAGCACAGAGGCGTAGAGGGGGTTGCGAAAATGTTGCGCAACAAATTTTGGAAATGTGGGGGGATAATAGAACGTAGGATTATTGTGTGATGGGAGAGGCTATGAAAAAAGTCGACCACCTGGTAGCTCGCGCGTTTAAGAGCGCGATGGCATTCGTGCTTGCGGTGGGGCTATGCCCCGTTGCGCCGGCGATGGCGCAAGAGGGGGCGACGGCAAACGAAGAAGGGGGCACCGCTGCTGCTGCGGACGATGGCGCGGATGTTTCCACCGATGGCGCTGTGGCCGGTGCGACTGGTGACGTCTCGGGTTCGGAGGCCGACGGCGTGCAGCCTGGCGGCGTTTCCGGCGATGGCGATGCTGCGGCGGATGGCGCTGGTGTTGACGCTCCCGGGCAGGATGCTGTTGAAAATGATGATGCGGGTTCTGGCATTTCGACTGACGTCGTAGAGGCGGCTGCCGCGGCCGATGGGGAAGCCGACAGATCCAACGATGCCGACGCCCAGACCGATGGCTGGCAAGCTTTGGGCGGCTGCGAATGGATGATTGACTCCGAGGGCTGCCTGACGATTCGTCCGAAAGATGGCGCTGGAGTGGGGCAGCTGCCTAATGTTGCAGGTTATGCGCCCTGGTGCGCTTCGGAATATAATCGAGATATAGAAGCCGTTAGGGTTGAAAATGGCGTTAAGACCTCGGAATATGCGGGAGGTCTGTTTCCTGGTCTTTCGCTCGTCGAGACCATGGATCTTTCCGGCCTCGACGTTTCGTCCGCCACAAGCATGAGCAACATGTTCTCCGGCTGCTCGTCGCTCGCCACCCTCGACGCCTCCGGCTGGGACACCTCCGGCGTCACCAGCATGGGCGGCATGTTCTACGGCTGCTCCAAGCTCGCTGCCCTCGACGCCTCCGGCTGGGACACCTCCCGCGTGGCTGATATGGCCATGATGTTCTCCCGCTGCTCCTCGCTCGCCACCCTCGACGTCTCCGGCTGGGACACCTCATCCGCCACGAGCATGACATTCATGTTCTCTGACTGTTCGTCGCTCTCGTCCATTGACGTTTCCGGTTGGGGGACTTCGAAAGTATCCAACGTGGAGGGCATGTTCTCCGGCTGCTCGTCGCTCGCCTCCCTCGACGTCTCCGCCTGGGACACCTCCAGCGTCGCGATATGACGTCCACGTTCCAGGGCTGCTCGTCGCTCGCCTCCCTCGACCTCTCCGGCTGGGACACCTCGTCCGTCACGAGCATGTCGTCCATGTTCTACGGCTGCTCCAGGCTCGCCTCCCTCGACGTCTCCGGCTGGGGCACCTCCCGTGTGGCGGATATGTCCAGGATGTTCTACGGCTGCTCCAGCCTGACTTCCCTCGATGCCTCTAATTGGGACACATCTTGCGTAACCGATATGGCGTCCATGTTCTCCGGTTGTTCCGCGCTCGTCTCTCTCGACCTTTCTAGCTGGGACGCCTCGAACGTCGGCGATATGGCGTCCATGTTCTATGTCTGTTTGCGACTTGAGCAAATTGCGGTAGGGGATGGGTTTGACTTGTGCAGGGTAACGGTCGATCCTTCTTTGGTTGAAGGTTGGACCGGGAAGTGGGTGAACCAGGCCGGGGATGCGTTCCCTATGGCTGCTATTCCTTCGGGGACGAAAGACGTTTATCGGGCTCAAATCGCCTTGTGCAATGACATGTTTGAAGTGGACTGCAGCGATTCTCCATATACCGGAAGCGAGATTACGAAGGAAATTCGGTCGTCGAAACTTCAAGAGGGAGTCGATTACGAAGTTTCGTATTCGGATAATGTCTCCGCCGGAACTGCATCGATTAGCATATGCGGCATTGGCCGCGCGGTCGGAACGCTGCACTATGAATTCAATATTACGAAAAAGTCTCCGACGTTTGATGCCCCCGCGCCCTTGAATGCTACCTACGGTCAAAAACTTGCTGACCTCATGCTTCCCGAGTGTTTCTCGTGGCAGGACGCCGGCGACACCGATGTTGGCGACCCCGGGGAACATGAGTACTTGGCTATATACACTCCTTCCGATGAGGCGGAATACGAGACCGTCCGCGACGTCCCCGTGAAGGTGCGCGTCTTCCGCGACATCGACGCCTCGATGTTCTCCGTCGACGCCGCCGGCTTGGCCTACGACGGCTCGGCGCACGAGCCGGCGGTCTCCTCGGCAATCGTGCCCGAGGGCTCCTACTCGGTCGGGTACCGCGACAACGTGAGCGCCGGCGAGGCGACGGCCGTCGTGTCGGGCGAGGGCTTCTACCGCGGCTCCTGCGAGCTCGAGTTCGCCATCGCAAAGGCGACGCCCGGCTACGAGGCCCCCGCGCCCGTCGAGGCCGCCTACGGCCAGAGGCTTTCCGACGTCGCGCTCCCGAAGGGCTTCTCGTGGCAGGACGGCGATATAGTTGTTGACTGGTATGGAAAGAAAACGCTGTTTGTCCGTTTTACGCCAAACGATCAGGCGAATTACAATTCTATTGACGGGATTCCTGTTGATGTGGTTGTGCGCCACAAGGATTTAAAGATTGCCGAAATCAAGTTTGAGGGGTCGCAGTTTGAATATACTGGTCACCTTGTGAAGCCAAGCCCGACTATAGCGATGGACGGAGAGTCTCTTGTCGAGGGCGTTGACTATTCCGTCGAGTATAGGAATAACGTTCTTCCTGGTAAAGCTGAGGCTCTTGTTTGTGGTATGGGACGTTTTGCTGGATCTTCCGTTGGGGTTAGCTTCGACATTGTGCGTAGTGCCGGCAATACATCGCGCTTCCTGGCCACTGGGCGACTGGATCTGGCGGTTGGTGGTACCCCTACGACAACGGCGGCTATCCTGCGAACGAGTGGTGCATCATCGACGACGCTTGCTACCACTTCAACGGCTCGGGCTATATGCAAACGGGCTGGCTGAATTTGGGCGGCACGTGGTACTACCTTTCTGGCTCCGGCATTATGCAGACCGGCTGGCAGAAGATTGGCGGCTCCTGGTATTGGCTCGACGATTCCGGCGCGATGGCCTCGGGCTGGCGCGTGGTTGACGGCTCGTACTGCCACTTCGACGGTTCGGGCGCCATGCAAACGGGCTGGCTGAGCACGGGCGGCGCCTGGTATTACCTCTCCGGCTCCGGTGTCATGCAGACCGGCTGGCAGGTGATTGGCGGAGCGAAGTATCACTTCGACGACTCGGGGGCCATGGCTTCCGGCTGGAGCGTCATCGACGGCTCGTACTACTACTTCGACGGCTCTGGCGCCATGCAAACGGGCTGGCTGAATCGAGGCGGAGCCTGGTACTGGCTCGGAGACTCGGGCGCCATGGCGACCGGCTGGCAGTCGATCGGCGGCGCGAAGTACTGGTTCGACGATTCCGGCGCGATGGCCACGGGCTGGAAGTGGATCGACGGCTCGTGCTACTACTTCGACGGCTCGGGAGCCATGCAGGCGAGCAAGTGGATCGACGGCTCCTACGTCGACTCCGATGGGCGATGGGACCAAAGCGCATAGCTTTCTCTGAGCTGGCGTTTCACCGTTTTCAGAACGGCGTGCGGCCGGGGCGTTTGCTCCGGCCGCTTGTACGCGCATTTCGCTGAAGGGTGTTCACCTTTGCCTTTCAGCAATGCACAACCCGATTTTCGAATTGTTCCATGCGGTTGATCCCTCAATCTAAATGCGAAAACTCCCCAGCTTTCTCTCTTGAATGGGAGAAAGCTGGGGAGTTTTCCTGTCTTTGGCCCAACACGGGCTCTTTCGTTTCTTTCCGATGTTGTCCCATGCGGTAGAGTGGAGAGGTGTCGCGCCTCTTTTCAGCAATCTCTTATTCGTTATTTGCTCGGAGGCGACGGTTGTCTGCCTGTTTTGGTGGCGCGTGGCACCTCAATGAAGCCGTCTGTTCAAGGCGGCGGAGCTGGGGGGGCGGGCACGTTTGATTACGATTGATTGGCACATGGGCACTTCTTCGCGCGACGTGCGATGGAGCGCTCGCTGTGCATGGCGGTTTTTGGAGGGGCTGCGCATGGCAAAGCGTAAAACCTGTTTTCTTGTTGCGGCGTGCGTGTGGATGGCACTACTTGCATGCGGCGCGTTGAACTGCGCTTATGCGGATGAGCCTTTCGATGGGGCGAACAGCTGGCGCTTCCTTAATGGCGAGCTCGTTTTAAGCGACAGCGGTGCGAGCACCGATAATCTGGGCA
>ERZ827181.2421-NODE-2421-length-16164-cov-20.366627_pt1 | contig 16164 bp, 13 predicted proteins | sample MGYA00519778_ERZ827181 | MGnify/ENA primary metagenome ERZ827181 (study PRJEB31778, sample SAMEA3449273) | human gut metagenome | biome: human gut; feature: human-associated habitat; material: faeces | place: United Kingdom | collected 2010/2012 ...
GCCAGGTAGGCTCTCCGCCGTCGCGGCCCTTGGCCCCGTTGGGTAGGCGGTGGCAGGAATCTTGGGTGGCCCGCCTACCCCGTTTTTCCGCCCTCTGTCTCCTAGGGGCTCGGAACGCCCGTTCGCCCGTGTTCTCCCGTGGGGTTTCCGCTTTCGCCCGGTTTTCGGGTGGCCGAGCCGTCGCCCTTGTTATTGCTATTGTTTTTGTGTTTTTCCTCCCGCCCGGATGTCGTTCCGCTATGCGGGGTTATGTGGAGCAGATGGATTCGTTTGCCCCCATCGTTGAAATGCTTGTGATGCAATGTTTGAAATGCTTGTGCGTCCATTGTTGAAATGCTTGTGCGTCCATTGTTGAAATGCTTATGGGGTCATCGTTGAAATGCCTGTGCGCCCATCATCGGAATTCCCATGCCTCCATGATTCGAGTCGCCCATGTCCTCGCGTTTCGCAATCGCGTTGGAGTCGGGTTCCGGCCTTCGGATGGCGGGGCCGGACGCGATGGCGGCCTTTCGCGTCCGGCCGGGTTCCTTCACCAGTTCCGGGTCGAGCCTTGCAGGTGGGTGCCGATGCCGAAGCGTTCGCGGCCCCTGCGCTTGACGTGCTCGCGGTTCTTGCGGCATGCGCATCCCTCGGCCCGTTCCAGCAGCGGCTGCGTGGCCTTGTCGAAGCCCATCGGCTCCCGGAACGGCTTGGCTCCTCCCGTCTTTCGGTCGTAGAGGCATCGTCGGATGGCGTTGCCGCTCGCCTCGCCCATATACGGCCAGTCGAGCGGATGCAGGGCCGCCCACCGGTGTTCGGGAACCGGGCACAGGTGCGAGGGCACCACCTCGTTCCACGCCGGAGACACCTCGATCGCCTTCAACAGGAGGTGCCGATAATACTGTCGGCGCGGAGACCTCGTGTCCGTGTGGTCGCATTCCGGCACGCCGTCGCGCAGGATCGCCCGGCCCATGTACCAGACGATTTTACGGGCGTCCTCGATCACCGGCACCGTGACGTCACGCTTGGCCTCGTCTTCCGTTTCGTCATGGCGGACGATCATGCCGGCGTATTCGTCGAGGTCGCCGACCAGCTGGATGTCCATGCGCGGACCCCATCCGGGGGCGAGCGTCCCGCGCAGGCACTCCACGAAGCACGACTCGACGCGCTTGCCGCGCATGTGCATGCTGCGGTCGAGGTCGAGCTTGACGCGCCACGTTTCCTCCGGCAGGCGGATGAGCATGTGTACGTGCGCCGCGAGCCGGGCCTGCAAGTCCTTCACGTACAGCACCGCCGCCCCCGGAATCTCACGGCGCAGCCGCGTCAGCGTGGCGTTCAGGCGGTCGCTCAGCGAAAGGTTGAACAGGGCCAGTCCCATGAAGTCCACGTTCCCGAAGTCCATGGGCAGGCCCGACAGGGCGAAGCCGGGCTCGTGGTATTTCCCGCATGCCGGGCATCGCCTGCGCGCCTCGCCTTCCTTGGGGGCGACGTGCACGGGCACGCCCGGCCTGACGAACCCCGGGGCCGTGAGCGTCACGAACACGTAGATCCCGGGCTTCCCCAACCCCGCTTCCCCCTTCCGCACGAACCGGTAGCGCTTTCGCCGCAGGCACGCCGGGCAATGCCCGCAGGGCGTCTGCCGGCCGTCCGGCGTGAAGTGCGGGTTCTCGCAACGCCACTCCCACGGGCGCGCGGGCTCCCGGCAGCCGGAGCATGCCACGGCGGTCGTGTCCCCGGCGGCTGGCGATGCCGCGACTTGGTTACGCGTCTGTTCGATGAGCTTTTGGACGAGATCCTTGTCCATGGCAGTCACCGTCCTTCGCGCATCGCCGGACGCGTGTTCGCCGCATTGCCGCCGCCCGGCCTGTCGGGATTTTTCCGCCGGATGAGCTCCAGTCGCTCCATTCCACGTAGATCGATCGTCGTGCCTGTCCCACGACCGGAGAAACGGGCGGCAGCGCAACCACGCAGGTCGATGAGCGCACCGGACGGCGTGGGCACCGCACGAAGGGGAGCAAGCCCGTCAAGAGGTCCCTCGACGTCACCGGTTTCGTGTTTTCCCGCGATCCCGCCGTCCGTCGGTCGACGTTTCGGCCGCAATCCGGCGATCTCGTCCACGCGCAGCAGCAACGTCCGGCGCACGCGGATCGAACGGACCCGCCCGGCCTTTCCACGGCCCTCGCCGCGCGCCCACCGGCCCAACGTCTTCGCGCTCACGTCGAACTCGCGGGCGAGGTCGGAGGCCTTCGCCCATGTGCGCGTGCCGTTGACGGCGCGCGCGAGCTCGGCGTCGTCCCTCACATATTCCGGGGCGAACGCGAGGAACCATGCGATCACGTCCACATGGCCCCGGGAGGGCCTGCGGCGCAGTCGTTCGCGCATGCGTTCGCGGGCCAAGCGCCCGTCCTTGCCCATGTCGATCGCCTTATGTTCGGCGCGGCGCGGCAGCTCGTAATCGTTGCCCATGATGCCGCGCAGCGTGTCCGTGGCGATGCCCAAGTATTCGGCGAATTTGTTTGTTTCAGCGATGTTTTTCTTCGTCATCGGCGTTATCCGTTCCGGATGCTCCCATGCCGTTCGCCCAGTGCGAGCGGTTCGCGCATCCGGTGCGTAAGCGCGCGGTTCACTGATCGCCGCATGGAAACCGAAAACGCCGGTTATCCCGTAGACCCCCGGTTTCAGGCCGTCTGAGGCCTCCGCAGGGTTTTCGATGCGGCCGGAAGCCACAAGACCCCCGCCCGGGAGGCCTCCTGTGGCGTCCGCGATGTTCCCGGCGTGCGCGGGAAGCCCGAAGACCCCGCCCGGGAGGCCTTCCGGCACGCGCGTTCCCCAAGACGAGAAAGGCCCCGCACGCTTTGAAAAGCATGCGGGGCCTCATATGGCAATGCCCGGGACTATCCGTCGGACAGTCTCCGGGCGATGTCCCCCAACAGTTCCCTCAACTCGCGGTTCTCCCGGCGCAGGGCTTCCAGCTCATCGCCGCCGGCGGCGACCGTGGGGGACATCTGCTCGGTGAGCCGGCGCAGCCGTTCCCCGTCGCTGTGCAGGTAGTGCAACGCCATGGCGGGCGTCGACCAGCCTCCGCGCCGTTGCAGGTCGGCCACGGTCGCGTCGGTGTGCTGGGCGAACCAAGTGTTGCCCGAATGACGCAGATCATGGAAGCGCACGCCCGGGAAACCGGCGGCGTCGCGGGCCTTGGCGTACATTTTCTCGAACTCTCCCTGATACAGGAACCCACCCCGCGCGCCGTGGAACAGCAGGCCGTCCGCACCCGGCATGGCGTGCTCGTCGAGATGGGCGCGGATATCGCCCATCAGCGGCCCGGGAATGGGGATGTCGCGGACACCGGCCTCGGTCTTCGGCGTCGAATCGACGAACCCGTCCTCCTTGGTGTACGACAACGCGTGCGTGACATGCGCCACCCGCTGTTCGAGGTCGATGTCGCGCCGGCGCAATGCCAGCACCTCGCCGAGCCTCAACGACAGCCAGAACGCCAGCGACACTGCCAGACGATATTCGGCGGGCATTCTCCCGGCGATGGCGGCGACGGCGCCGGGGCCCACCACCGGGCGCTCCGCGCTCCTGAGCGTCGCCCCGCCGCGGATATGGCAAGGGTTGAACTCCAGCAGCGGGTCGGGTGGTTCGCACGCCGACGCGAGAACGCGCTTGAGCAACCCGTACGCGCCGGCGCGGGCGCCCGGCGTGCCGGCCAGCGACTCGTACCACGAGGCCACCATGTCCGGCGTGATGTCCCTGACCGGGGTCCCGCCGAACACCGGCAGCAGGTGGCGGTCGAGCAGATGCCGGTACGTCGCCCGCGTGCGCGGCTTGACCTTGTCATCGCGCACCTTGCGCACAAGCCACCGTTCGGCGAACTCGCCGAACGACACGGCACGCGCCTCGACGGCCTCCCGCTCGCGCCGCGCCCTTTCCAACCGCTCCCTCGGATGAATCCACGAACCGGACTCCACCAGCCGCCGCTCGGCGGCAAGCCACCCCTCCGCGTCCTCGCGCGACGAGAACGCATGCGGGGCCGTGACCCGCTCCGACCCATCCACCGGATCCCGGTACGACGCGTAATAACTCACGCCGCCCTTGACCTTCCTGCTCCTGATGGCACCCCAACCGCGCCGCCTCGAACCAGCCATGACACACCTGCCTCACGCGGGCGACCCCCGGAACGGCAACCCACCGAACCGGCCTACCCGCATGACAGCAGACCATAAGGCAAGTGCAACCACCGTGCAACAACGATGTCCGCCCCTACCGGCGAACGTCCCCAACAACCCGCCGCACGACGGCGCGAACCCGGCGAAACCACGCCAAAACCCAGCAATACCGCCAATCCCGCGAACCCCGCCCATAGAACATGTTGTTCGTGCGGATGCGCCTGCGGTGCCCGTCCGGGAACTCGTCCAGCAGGTAGGTCGTCGTCTCGCCGACGCCCTCCCGCAGGCAGTTGGCGGCGGCCCTCAGCCTCCTAGACCTCATCTCCGCGGCGACTTGTTCGGCTTTGTCCAGCGCGGATTCCCGGCTTTCCATGGCGAATACCGCCTTCAGGGCGGCGGACGCGATAACGCCCGCCAGGTACATGTCGATCAGGGATTCCTCGACGCTCTGCTCGCGCCGCCGGTAGCGTTCGATCACCGCGGACTCGAACAGGGCGCCCTTGAGTTTCGGCACCTTCAGCTCGAGCCTGCCGGCCTTGGCGGTGAGCTTGCGTTCGTAGTGGCCGGCCCTGTACGCCTTCCGTCCCCCGCTGCGCTCGTATCTGGCGGCCCCGGTGATCTCGTCGGCCTCGGCGTCGAGCATCGCGTTGAGGATCTGCGTCATCTTCTCGGTGATCAGCCGGTCGAGCCTGGTCTCGAGCAGGTTCTGGTCGATCTGTATGATGTTCTCGGGCATGGTTCCGTCTCCTGGCTTCCAATCGCGGTTTTTTGTTTTGGCGAATGAAAATCGTACACAGGACGCGGGCCATGCCCTCTTACGTCAGGGCCGGAATCCGAAAGTGCGCAAGAATTCGGGCGTTATCCGATGACAACCTCGTGGAAGCGAACTGATCATCGCTCCATGGACGGCCATGATCCAAAGTGCGCAACCTTTCGGGCACTACCTAGTGGCGTGGATGTTTCGGGTCGGCCATCGTCGGCCTCCAATCTCATGTCATTCGTCCCTCATCGGACTGTCTAATACATTGTAGCCAATCCAAAGGCAGAAGGCTGAAGGCCGCGGCCGACTGCCTGCGGGAGGGGATCGGCGAGACGACCACGTACCTGCTGCCGGAGTTCCCGGACGGGCGCCGCAGGAGGATACGCACGAACAATATGATCGAACGGCTCAACCGGGAGATCCGGCGGCGCACGCGCGTCGTGGGCAGCTTCCCGGACGGGAACAGCGCGCTCATGCTCGTCTGCGCGCGCATCAGGTACGTGACCGCGAACGAGTGGAGCACGCGCCGCTACCTCGACATGTCCCGGCTCGATGACACCCTACAGGCAGCGAACTGATTATCGCGCCATGGACGGGCATGATCCAAAGTGCGCAACCTTTCGGGCACTACCTGGCTATGACCTTCGTCTTGGTCAGGCCGTTCTCGACGTGGTCGCGCGCCGCGGCGACCTTCGTCCCCCAGTCGTACCGTCTGCTGCCGTTGCCTCCCATGACCGCCTCCCCGCCTCCGGACCTGTATAGTATAATCCATTTTTCCGCGGTCCGCCTGGGCATGGCAAGCCGTCTGGCGAGCGTTTTCCCGCCGGCTCCTGCCTTGATGAGTTCCAGCGCCTCGCGCCGGAACCCGTCGTCGTAGTGTTTCCTTCGATCCTCGCGAATACGAAAGAACCGCACCTCCGATCATCGAATCTGAATTTCTTCAGTCCAACAATCGGGGTGTGGTTCAAAGAGTCGGCCTTTCTTATCATGCTACCACATAGGAATATATGGAATAATTTCACCGTAATTTTTATATAGATAATGAAATACAAATACAGCAAAAAGATATAAGAACATTGTTAGGCGCAATAGAAAAGCTACTATCCGTATGTTCCGCGAACGTACTGCATAAATATTCAATATCTTTTCTGTATCTTCTTGTCTTAGAGCCACGGTCAATGCACAGAACACTGATAGATACAAACCGATACGTCCGGTGTCGCCACCCATAGAGGTAATTAACAGACCAAATACTGATAAAGAAACCATAATAACCGTCCAGAAATCATTGCTCCTCGATCTGCTCAAGACCACAATTGCTATAGGTAGAGAAACAAGTAGATTTTTAATTATCGTTCCCACATGCAAATTCTCTCTACTGAAATAACCTGCGTAATACGTCGAATCAAAAAGAGTCTGCACAATACGTGAAAGCACATGGGGATTACATACACAATATAAGACAATTACCGTAGCGATAATGCCAAGCATTCGTATGTACTTGACAGGTATGTGCAATTGAAAAATATAAATAACGATAATTACAGCCAGCCCAATGATGGCAGAAATATGGAACAAGCACGCGAACACGACGAGCATCATAGGAATAATGCGCTTACCTCGCAGAGCAAGATCTACGGCCAACAACACAATGGAAATGGCCATCACCTGACGACAAATATTGAAAGCTCTCACATACAGAGTTGTGGAGTAGTAGAATGCGGCAAGAAAGACATCCACCCTATTCTGCTCCAGATAAAGAACTAAGCAGAAACACAGTAATGAAACGAAAGCAATCCAGAAATAGAAAAAAGCAATAGGGAGTTTGGCGTTTCTACATATGTCCATGAAGAAACTAAAGCCTGCTTCCACAGTGTTATATCGTTTCCAATGACCTTGGCCATAGGTGAATGTTGTATAGTATTGCAGACTGTCTGTTCCTGTAATACCACGATATGCCAATGGCAAACTATATACAGTCGAAACAAAAAAAATACCGCTAATTTGAAATGCTGCTTGCCGCACCTGGAATATCTCGTGCAGCAGGAAGGGGAAAGTAACCACCAAAGCCGTATAGAATATATATGACAGCATATACGTTTACACCCATCTATTCCGAACAATAGATTTCAGACATGCTTCGTCTTCACAAACTTCCGAAGCGTCATCCTCAGAAAATCTTTGGTGTTTCTCTTCAGGTTAAAAGGATTACACCTCACTCCTCTACAGTAGTAACGAAATGCTTGGCACATTTCACCATTCAGGCTATAGAAATATGTTCCCATCAGATAAAACGATGAGGCAGCCTTCTTATCCAGTTTCAAATCATCATTAATCAATTTACGTACCTTTTCATATGCAATAGTACGGCGATCTGAATGAGTAGAAATGCGTTCACCATCGTAGAAGTAATATATCGCCAGAGGTTTATCGATGTACACAGCTTCATGATGCTTCAGTATCCGTAGATAAAGCTCCCAATCCTGCAATGCGGGCATGTCCTCATTAAAACCACGAACTTCTTTAAGCACTTTCATTCTAAACATAGGGAATGAGCAAGAACCAATGATGTTCTTCCCAATCATCTTAAAGTAGATATTTCCCTCTTGCTGAGGCACCAAAAATCTATTCCTGTCAGGCTCATTTCCCTCATAATGAAGCTCCGCATTGCAATATGCAATCGCAGCCGTTGGATTCGCTTCCAGCTTTTCGACCTGCAGCTGCACTTTTTGAGGAAGCCACTCATCATCATCATCCAAACAAGCTATATATTTCCCTTGTGCCTGGGTCAAAGCCAAATTACGTGCTTTACAGGCACCTCCATTATGCTCCACAACAATGTAATGTGCATTTCTCTTTCCAGCGATCCGCTTAATGGTCTTTCCAAGAGCCTCCGCCATTTCTGCATCATCAGGATAATCGTTGACTACGAATATCTCTAAATTTGAATATGTTTGCCGTACGACACTTTTCAATGCCCGTCCGACAATCTCAGGACTGCGTTTATATGTAGTTATCACTACAGACACCAATGGCTTGTCTTCAAGCATTATCCTCTAATCCCCCTTTAATCCATCCTACGAGGCAAATTTATAATGATGAAGATAGATTTCCATCAATCAAATTACTCAGTATTCTGATAATCGTATCAGTATTCGACTTGTATGTATTAAATTGCATGTTTTGTATGGTTTTTATCTTATCGGCAAGTTGATCAATTTCGTAGCATGGCAGAATTAACTTCATCTCATCAAATTGTTGAAGAATCTGCACTTGATGATCATCAACATGCTCTCCATACTTACTTAGACGCGGTACCGCAATGACTTTCTTTCCTGTTTTTAAGGCACCCACAATTGCCCCTGTGCCACCATGCGTGATGAATAAATTACTCTGTCCACTAATTCGAGCAAAATCATCACGATTAAGAAAGTGCTTGTACCTGCAGTATCGCGGGATATAATCAGACTCGCCGCTTTGGATAAACACCTCATCGGTAATCACTCCGGAGCCTTTTAACATATCAACCGCACTAACAAGTCGATTAAATTGAAATTTTTGCGAGCCAACCGTTACAAAAATCATGATGTTCCTCAGTAAATACCACCGCAATAAATAGCATTAGGATAATAATCCTTCATTGATTCCCATTGGACAAAAAAAGAATCAGCATATTTATACAAGAATTTTCCACTCATAGTCGGACTGTTTACTTTGGCAAACGACTCAATATAAATAATCTTTCCACCAAAAAGCTTTACTATCAAACATAGAGGAATAACAGCAAGCACACCAGTAGTAATAATAAACTCAGGCTTCTCCTTAATTACGATGTAAAATGCTTTTATACTATTGACAATCATGCGTGGAATAAAGCTCCATTCATGTCGATTTACTTGACTTAAGAAGTAGACTTTTTTGTCTACGTTGATTTTGTAATCAGTTTTTTCCGTAACAATAAAGCTTTCATATTTGTTCATTAACGGTTTTAGCATCAGCAACTGTTCGAAATGCCCTCCCGATGAGGACGCGAAACAAACCTTTTTCATCAATCTCTCTCTTCCCTAGACAAAAGCGATGCATAATATCTTAAATAGGCTTCCCTAAAAGGTTTCATGGAGAACTTGTTCTCATATACCTCTCGAGCGTGTTGAGAGAATCGTTCAAGCTCATCCTTGTTGGAATATACTTCGCAAATCGCATCTGCCAAAGCATGCGGATTACACGGCTCAAACAGAAGTCCGTTAACACCATCTACGACAACTTCTCGGACGCCTTCAATATCTGGCGCGATAACGGCTTTGCCTACTGAGCACGCTTCAATGGGTGTCAATGGAAGCCCCTCATATATCGAGGACATCACCACAACATCACTCTGATACATGCAGTTCGCAACATCATCTCTGAAACCCATAAAATGGACAGCATCCTGAACGCCTAATTCTTGAACCTGTTTTTCAAGCTGCGCTCGCAATGGACCGTCGCCAATGATGAAGCAGGCAATATCGATATTCCGGTCAAGAAGATCCCTTACCGCAGAGATGAAGTATTGCACGCCTTTCTGCGGATGCAGCCGACCAGCAAACGCAATGATGAATCTCCCCTTACTGCGTTGAGAATCAATTTGTTCAACGGCAGAGAAAGCCCTTCCATATTCTTCCACTGCATTGGGAATAACGGTGATTCGATTCTCTGGAACGCCAAAAAAATTTTCGGCATTGTCTTTTGCTTGTTCCCCAACCGCAATCACTGGAATGTCATGCATAATCCAATGAGTAAGTTTTGCCCTATCAGAGTACGTCGTATGATTCACGTACACAATCTGCGCATTTGCATGAATCATCCTGGCAAACAGGACAGCCATTCTATGATGGCATTGAATAATATTGATATGCCGCTCACGAACAATTTTTGCTAACTCATGAATGATCTCAACGACATCTTTAGGGCTCTTCGAACTAACATCTGGAATCGTAAAGTGCTCGACTCCGATTTGCTTCAGACGATTGACATATACTCCTCCGCAGGAGGCAACATATACGCCAGACACACTCTCTTTAGTAACGTTGCAAATTTCGTAGATAATTTTTTGCACACCACCATAGCCAAGATTATTGGTAATATGCAAAACTCGCGCATCTTTTAACTCCATTTAGTTCATCTCCTTCCATAAGTTTTGTTGAGAATTATTTTCCAAAATGACCTAACAAACGTCTCACGGAAGATAAATAATAATAAAACATAAAAAATACTATATATAGAACCAACCCACGCAATCTCTATAATCGGATTATCAAAAGAAATAAAACAACGAATCCCAAATGTTAAACAAAATGCGATGCCCGCACTTATTAACGATTGCCAAACCTCAATTGACTTATAGATTTTCTTAAGGAAATCTTTCGAAAACCAGCAACGCATTATTAAGGCGGTAAATTCACATAGGCTACATGCCATTGCAGCTCCACTAGCACCCCATAGGGGGATACAGATAAAGCAATATACAATAGCACTAACCAAACCCGTAAAATTAACTAGCGCATACTTACGCTCTTTACCAATAGAAATAAGATACTGGGAAAGCGTGGTATTTAACGACGCGAAAAGCAACGCAGGTAAAATACACAGCAGAGGTATTGTGACTATTTTGTATTGGCTGCCTCCCAATAACATAACAATCGGTTCAGCACATAAAGAAGCTGCACCTATACCTTCAAAGGCAAGCAATAAAACAAAATTAATATTTTTGACAAGTAGATCGTAATACTTATCGGGGCTTTTCTTCACATAGTACGATAACCGCGGAAGCATAACGTTTACCACACTGTTGATTGCCATACATAACATACTTTTAACTTTGGCTACCAGTTGGTACACACCGACGACAGTATTCGAAGTCAGGAACCCCAATATTACAAGATCAGCCTGAGCATACATTCCAGAAGAAATACTCGAAATCAAAAATGATGACATTGGTTTGAAATGTCTTCTGATATTAAGTTCTTTAAGCGGACGAAAAGTAACCAATGTTCTTAGCCTAAACATATTAAGTATATTCGCGCCATAGCCAGTGAATACTACAATTCCGCCATATATCACATAATCACTTTGCTTATGCACAAAGAAGAACATCAGCAAAAGACCTATAAATTTAAAAGCAATGCTGCGGATCGTAATATAACCATATTGCTCAATAGCTTGATAAAACCATTCGGCCCCAAACGATGCCAGCCACAGCACCAATCCAAAAACCATGAACAACAGTCGATCCTCAGCAAGCCGAGGAATGAATAATACTGACGCAATATATATAAGGAAAATTATCGTCGTGGAAGAAGCTAAAATAATCAGAAGCTCTTCGACAACCCTTGCAAGTTCTCTAGGATCGTCACGAACCTGTGCACATGCGCGTACACCATACATTTGCACGCCAAGTAAGGCAACAAGCGAGAAATATGAAGCAACACTCTGCGCAAAAGAGACAGCACCGATTCCTGAAGGCTGTAGAATGCGCGATGCATATGGAATCGTGATCAAAGGAAAAATCATCGAGGACGAGGATAGAATCATATTCAATACCGCATTGAACTTCACAGAATGTATTCGCTGCCCCACTTTAAGATTTCACCTTCCTCACTCGCCTAGAATAATCGCGCTTCAGACCTTTGACCCCTTATCAATGGTCTGAAGCGCGATACCTAATCAACTATTAATCCCTACGGAACAAATCGCGAGTGTATACTTTTTGTTTAATGTCTCCAAGATCATGAGCGTCATAACGGTTTGCGACAACAACATCTGAACGCTTCTTAAAATCATCCAAATTGTTCACGACCTCCGAACCGAAGAACATATCACCATTCTTTAATGTAGGCTCATACACAATTACCGTTGCGCCCTTCGCCTTGATACGTTTCATTACACCTTGAATCGCAGACTGGCGGAAGTTATCGGAATTACTTTTCATTGTCAATCGATATACGCCTACTGTCACCGATCTCTCAGCCGATTTGCTATATTCGTTGTGGTCACCGCTATATGTGTAATAACCCGCCATAGCAAGTACACAATCAGCAATGAAATCTTTGCGAGTACGGTTTGATTCAACAATTGCCTCAATCAGATTCTCCGGCACATCTTGATAGTTAGCCAGCAATTGCTTAGTATCCTTTGGCAAGCAATAGCCGCCGTACCCGAAGCTCGGGTTGTTGTAGTGCGTGCCGATGCGCGGGTCCAGACACACGCCGTCGATGATCTGCCGGGTGTCCAGCCCCTTCGACTCCGCATATGTATCAAGCTCGTTGAAATAGCTCACACGCAACGCCAGATATGTGTTTGCGAATAATTTCACGGCTTCCGCCTCAGTGAATCCCATGAAGAGGGTCTTAATGTCTTCCTCAATGGCGCCTTCCTGCAAAAGAGCCGCAAACGTACGAGCGGCATCCACAAGACGCTTATCCCCCAAATCAGTACCGACAATGATACGGCTCGGATACAGGTTGTCGTATAGCGCCTTACTCTCACGCAAGAACTCCGGACTGAAGATGATGTTCCTGGAACCGGTCTTCTCGCGAATCGACTTGGTGTAGCCGACCGGGATTGTGGACTTGATCACCATGATTGCGTCCGGGTTGACCTTCATGACCAAATCAATCACAGCTTCAACTGCGGAAGTATCAAAGAAGTTCTTCTTGCTATCATAATTCGTCGGTGCCGCAATAATCACATAATCAGCATCCGAATAGGCCTTTTCACCGTCCAAGGTAGCAACGAGATTCAATTCCTTTTCGCCGAAATATTTTTCGATGTAATCATCTTGGATAGGGCTGATTCTCTTGTTAATCTTCTCAACTTTTTCCGGAACAATGTCCACTGCAGTCACTTGATGGTGCTGGCTCAGCAACGTCGCCAGAGACAAGCCTACATACCCTGTACCAGCAACAGCAATTTTCAAAGAATCAAACTTGCGCACTTTTTCTCTCTTTCCATCAGATTATGCATCTACTACCATACCCCTATACCCGTAAAAATGCTAACAAAACTTTAACCTCAACATACAAAAGCGTCTTTGACTATCAACTCGACAATTTTCTTTCCGAATCAACAGTCAAAAGACGCTAAACTACAGCAAACACTTATTGTTTGTTGGTTACTGTGCAGTTTGGTGTGACGTCGGTGATCAGCTGGCCGCCGGCCACAGCCATCGAGTCGCCGGACGCCCAGTAGCCCTTGCCGTCGAGCGAGTCCCAGGCCTTGCCGTCGGTGAACGTGACGCGAACCTGCTTGCCCTTCGTGTCGGCGATGGTGTACTTGTACCAGCCACCGCACGCCTTGGACATCGACACGGTCGCATCCTTCGCGTTCGCGGAACCCAGACGCCAGTTCACCTTCACCGTCGTCCACGACGACGCCGGCTTGTACCACACCGTCATCGGCTGCTTCCCGACGGCCTCGACCGTGACCTCGACGGACGCGCTCTTGCCGCCCGCGGTCGCGGTGACCGTGGCCTTGCCGGCCTTCGAACCGGCGGTGACCACGCCCGTGCCCATCACGTTCGCGACGGAGCTGTCGCTCGACGTCCACGTGACCTTGCGGTCCGTCGCGTCGTCGGGCTTGACCGTCGCGGTCAGCTGCACGCTCGCCCCGGACTTCAGCGAGAGCTTGCCGCCGCTCACGCCATCACCAGAGACCGAGACGGACGTGACCGGGATGGTGGTCTCGCACTCGACCGCGCCCAGGGCCGCGGAGGAGCCATCCCAGCTGACCTTGCCGGAGAATTCGATGCCGGGCTGGCTGGCGCCAGGGGTCTGCGCTCCGGAACCGTTGGTGAAGATCACACGGTACTTGCCTTCGCCCAGATCCGGTACCTCGTACTTGTAGGCGCCGGCCTTCGCACAGGAATCGTCAGCGGTCAGCTGGGTCATTTCAACGCCCGGCCAGTTGCCATTGTTCTTGGACGTGGTGTCGTTGTATACGTAGGCGTAAATCTTGCTCCAGCCGGAAGGCTTGGTGGCGTAGATCACGTTGGAGACTTCCGGCTTCATGCCGGTGATCGTGATGGTGATGGAGTCGGATTTCTTGTTCGTGCCGGCAGTGGCGGTGATCTTCACCGTTCCCGCCTTAAGGCCGGAAACCTTGCCCTTGGAATCGACGGTGGCAACAGAGGTGTCGGAAGAAGTCCAAGTCACGGAAGGACGCTTGCCCGCCGGATCGGTTGTCACATCCGCCTTGAGCTGCACGCTCTGTGCGGAAGCGAGATCCATGGAAGTGTCGCCGGAAACCTTGATGGCAGTAACGGTCACATTCCTTGGATGGCAAGGCTCTTTGGCGTCAATGTAGCAATCCGGATCCAGACCGTTCTTCTCCATATACTCCATGCAATATTTGTCGCACGGGCTGGAAGTGCCGTCACTCGGGTCATAAGTAGGATCGCCATACTTGGTGTAAGAGTACGTGTGCTTGATGGTTTCGCCGTCTGCACCGGTGCCCTTCACTGTGACCGTCACCACTTCATCCGACTTGGCCTTGCTGCCGATTTCAATGGTGTCGCCGTCCTTGAAGGAACCGGACTGACCGTCGGAAGTGGAGTAGGTGGTGTTGGTGGACTGATAGGACCGGAGGGTGATCGTCTTAGATTCGCCCGGAATGGTGCCCTTGTTCGGATACGCCTCGGCGGTGGAGACCTTGCCGGAACGGGTCTTATTGGAAAACGCCGCGATGGACTGGCCCTTCACTGTGCCGGAGGTAACCTTACCGCCGGAAACGGTGATGGTGGAGCTGGTCACTTCATCCGTATAGGTGCCGTTGGCCAGCTTGGTGCTAGTGCCCGCAAGGTTCTTATCGGAAGCGTTGGCGTTGGCCACCACCATGCCGTCCTGAGCTGCGGAACCGGCATAACGCTCGACCATCAGGCAGTTGTCGTCGCCGCAGTTGGAGACGTTTGATGCTTCGCCAACCATGGCGTTGCGGAAGTGGTTGACGGCCACGACTTCCGGGTCCTTCCACAGGTCGGAGCCGGCGTCGCCGAGCTTGGAGTTCTCGGTGAACGGACCGCTGCCATTACCATAAGTGCCAACGCCACCAGTGCCATACGTGCCGCCGTCCTTATACGGGCGGTCGAAGAACAGGCTCATGCCGTTCTTCTGCGCGGTCACACCGGCCCAGCCGTACTTGATCCATTCGTCGGAGAGCTCCTGCGGGATGTTGGCCTCGCCATTGGCGAAGTTATCGTGCGATTCCACCCAGTTCACGGACTTGTCTTCGGTCACCTTGCTGTGCGAGGTGAAGTGGCTTGCGCCCAGATTCTTGAACTGCACGGCGTTACGGACCTCATGACCGTAGCTGGAGTCGGTGATGCCGCCACCGCCAACAGAGCTCTTGTTGAACAGGTCGGCATAGTCGGCTTCGCGAACGTTGGCATCTTCAAGCACTTCGCCGTACTGGTACTGTGCGCCGTTCTGCAGGATGGTGTCCCAATAGTGGGACTGCTTGCCGCCGAATACCTCATCGGAAAGCTCGATATGCTTGGCAGCGTCATACCGGAAGCCATCAGCGCCGTCGGCCACGGTCTGCACGAGCAGATCGTGCATGCCTTCGGTGACGGTATCATCCTGAGTGTTCAGATCCCACAGGCCAGAAAGCTTGTGCTGGGTGCAGTCCTCTCGATTGTTGTAATCGGAGATCTGCTTGTCCTCATGGTAGTAGGCTTTGTTCTTCCACTTACCTTCGATCACATCAAAATCGGAAGTGAAGTGGTTGGACACGGAATCGACGATGATGCGCAGGCCGTACTGGTGCGCCAGCTTGCACATTTCCTTGAATTCGTCTTCCGAACCGACCACATAGTTACCGATGGACATGTCGGTTGGCTGGTAGACATAGTACCAGTTGAGGTACCAGTTGCCGGTGCCGAGCTTGCGGTTGTCCTTGATTTTGACGATTGGTTCGGTTTGGATGGAGGTATAACCGGCCTTGGCGATATCCGGAATGTTCTCCATGATGGTTTTGAAGGACCATTCAAAGGCGTGCAGGGTTGCACCGTCCTTCATATCCTTCGGCAGGCCGTACTTCTGACGGGCTGCTTCGAACGTCGGATTGCCGATGGTGTCGGCGTAGCTGTCACGGGTGGCGGCGTTGGCCTGCTGCGGTGCGGCCGTAGCGAGTGAAAGACCCGCGAGCAGCGTGGTGGCCGCGGCAAGGAACGCCACGGTCTTCTTGCTCAGACGAGCAAGCGTTGCTGATTGTTTCATCATCTTC
>ERZ827181.2430-NODE-2430-length-16119-cov-3.246514_pt1 | contig 16119 bp, 17 predicted proteins | sample MGYA00519778_ERZ827181 | MGnify/ENA primary metagenome ERZ827181 (study PRJEB31778, sample SAMEA3449273) | human gut metagenome | biome: human gut; feature: human-associated habitat; material: faeces | place: United Kingdom | collected 2010/2012 ...
AAGGATGCTTTCCGTTACAGCTGCCCGCCTCCGAAGCCAGCGACTGCTTGCCGTTGGCGTCCACGGCCACGATCTTGTAACGCAGCGTGTAGCCGAGTCCGGCGTCATCGTCGTTGTTGCCGCGTACGAACGTACAGCTGGGGGCTTGGGGAGCGGGCAGGCTGCTGTTGAGGGCCACGGCTTCCAGTGTCCAGCGGTACCCGTGGCTGCGGATGGCATTTTCCGGCAGGGGGGATTCCGGCTCGCTGTCCGTACTGCGGACGAGCTTGTGCAGCGGATAGGCCGTGTGGGCCAGATAGACCGTATCCCCCACCTGGGCGGCGCAGATCTCCAGCAGATGCCGGGCCTCGTAAGGGGTAGGCAGCCGGGGGATGCTCCCTTCCTGCGGGTCGAAGCCGTGGATGTCGGCGATGCTCAGGCCATTCCCCGAAAGGACGAGCACGAAGTTCTGCTCCGCCAGAGCATTGAAGCTGAAAGGCAGGAGCACGGCCTCGTCTTCGAGGCTGCCCAGGAACAGGGTCCCGGGGCGGCGGCGCACGTCGCCGTGCAGGCCGGGCAGCATGTTCTCCATGCATTGCACGGAACTGCCGTAACGGGAAAGGTCATAGCGGGCGGCCAGGATGGGGGAGACCTCGCCGCCGGTGAAGTTGTGCAGGGCTATGCGCATGGATCCTCGAAAAAGGTGGAGGTTGCGGGATGGGCAGGAGAACCAGGGAAAAGCCTGTGGGAGCTGTCCCGGATCGTGTGGAAAAAGGCAGCATCACAGGACGTGGAGGGGGGAATGGGGATCGGCCAGACGCAGGATGCTCGTGTTCACGTTGCCGCATCTGTCCCAGCCCGTATGCTTTCGGGCACGGGCCGTGACGGCATGTGCCGGGGCCGGTATCCGTTGCAAAGAAAATGGGCCGTTCCCGCATCCGCCGGGGCTCAGGCCGCGCTTGCTTCTTCCCACTGCCACAGGCCCGCCGTGCCCGGCACCCAGATGCAGGCGGGCATGTCGGCCCTGGCCAGCCAGAGCTTGCCTTCGTAGCTGTAGTAGCTGTCCTTGGTGACATCCATGCCGTAGAGGAAGGCGAAGGGATGTTCCCGGCTGCCGTCCGGCTCTTCACCGGTCTCCGGGGCCACGGACAGCGGACGGTACACGGCCAGCATCCCGGTGGCATCCGGGGGCTGGTTCTCGATGGCGGTCACTTCCTGCATCACTTCATAGACGACGCCCTTGTGGGCCAGGCGGTAGGCCTTGGCGTAGGTCTGTCCGGCGGCCCAGTCCGTGAACAGCCCGGCTTTGGCGAAGGTGGCGAACTCGGCGGCGGCGAAGGCGCCCGTCTGCACCATATCCGCCTGCATCCGGGCCATGAGGACGGTGCGCGACTGCGCCCTGGCCTCGGCTACGGCCTGCGCGGCCAGCTCTTCGTCAGTGGGCGGGCGGTTGGCCTCTTTTTCCAGACGGGCCTTCTCTTCTTCCCACAGGGCCACGAAGGGGGCCACGCGCCCGGCGTAATCATCGGTGGAAAGCTCCTCGTTGGGCAGGCCGTCGCCGGGCTCCACATGGCCCGCGCCGTCGTGCCACTGGAGGGCGTGGAAGGTCTCGGATTTGATGCCGTCCAGGAACAGCACTTCCCCGTCCACAGAGATGATGCCGTCGGACGGGATGACGGTGACGTGTGTTTTCATGCTAGACCACCTTGATGAAGAAGTTCATGGCGAGATGCGGGTCGGTGTGCGTGCCGGATACCGAGCCGGACAGGGGATGCGTGTGGGAACCGTTGCCGCCCGTTGCGGAAGTACTGGAACTGCCGCTGTCGTATAGGTTCCCGCTCTCCATATACCGTCCTTTAGTCGATATGACGGCAGAGAACGGGTGCGTGTGGCTGGGCATCTGCGTTGTACTCAGCGTCGTGGCCCCGGTACTGCCGGAAAGATCCACAGCGACATCTTCGCTGCCGCCTTCCGTGCCTTCGGGCTCGGCTTCGCTGGCACCGCGGACATAGCGGCCCTGCAGGTCAGGCACGGTGCCGTCCTTGCCGTCGCTGCCGCCGTCGCAAAGAAACCATTCTTCGCGTGCCTGCTCTTCTCCGGGCATGATGGCCCGGCGTCCGTCACTGCCGCCCGGCGTCGCGCCCCAGATGGGGACGGGCACGAAGGGCGGGAATATGTCCCAATAGTCAGGTCTGGGCACCCAGCTTGCGTCCAGCGTGCCGTCTTCCCCGGCCTGGGGCACGGCGTTGGCTGCCGCCGTGGTGCTGGCCAGCACGCCGCCACGCTGGGAAGCACTGGCCTTGCGGACGCGCAGTTTCCCATCTGTTTCGAGTTCAAGGCCGTCCTCGTGGCCGGTCTGGGGCATGACGCTGCCCAGGCTGGTAGGGGTGGCGATGGCCGACGCCCTGGAATCGCCCTTGGGGATGCCGAGATGCAGGATGCCGGTCTCCGGGTCATAGTCGCCGCCGGCGGGCAGGCCGGGATCGAGCGTGGCCACCTCCACCTGCAATCCCAGGATGGACGCGGCGCTCCGGGCGGCCCTGTCCTCGCTCCCTGCCGCGGCCTCCGCGCTCTGGCGGGCTGCCGTAGCGCTTTGGGAGGCGTCGGCGGCACTGGCGGCTGCCGCTGCCCGGCTTTGGTCGGCGGCTTCTGCCGAGGCAGCTGCGGCCTGTGCGCTGGCTGCGGACTGCGAAGCGCTGGACGCTGCTGCGGATTCGCTGTCCTGGGCAGCTGCGGCGCTGGCTTGGGCGGTCTTTCCCGCCTGCAGGAGCTGTTCGGCCATCTTGATGGGCGTCTCGTCGCTGGTGGGGGGCAGGATGACCGCCCGCTGGAGCTGTTCCAGCAGCTGCTGGCGTTCGGCCGTGGCCCGGTCGAGGCCTGTCTCGATGACTTCGGCATCGAAGCGGGTCCCGGACACCAGGTCGATCTGCTGTTCAAAAGGCATGTTGCGGGTGATGGCCAGTTTCCAGCCCGCGGGCAGGGGAGCGCCTTCGTGGAGATAGGTCACGCTGCCGCCGTCGTCGTTCAGGCGGGCGGTCCAGCCGCTGGCCGGGCGGCTGTTGCCGTCGGGGCCGGTCAGGGTGACGGTCAGTTGTTCCGTTCCCCAGACTTTGAAGGAAAAAGGAAAATCCGTGGCCGTACCGTTTCCTTCGAACAGGGCACGGCCGGGACTGTAAGGCATGGTCATGCGAACTCCCGGAAAAGGGGCGGACAGGGAAGGCCGCCATATAGTGAAGAGCGGCTATCGGGCCGTCAGCGGGCCTGCAACCAGCTGTCGGGCAGGGGCAGGGGACGGCGCTCACTGGCATCGGACTGCCGGGCCTGGGGAAGGCTGGCGCTGTAGAGCTGTTCCAGCTCCGCGATCTTCTGGCTGTTGCTCTTGAGCAGCGGTGCCGCCAGCAGGCAGGCCAGCTTCCGGGCCAGCATGTGGGCGAAAAGGTCGTCGAACTGGTGGCAGTGGCGCACGTCTTCCGTATAGAGCAGCAGGGCCCGGCTGGCGCTGGTGAGCAGGATGGTGGCATCCCCGGCGGGATCCCGCGCCAGACAGAAGGGGCGCGGCAGCAGCCCTTCGTGCCGGACCTCATGCGCTTTGAGGCAGGCCTCGGGCAGGGCATAGGCAAAGCGGTATTCCTGCTCGAAGCCCGAGGGCAGGGCCACCCGGGCCAGCCAGGCCCGGCGCTGGGCAAAGGCCCAGGGGTAGTCGCGCAGGGCCTGCCGCCGGGCACTGTCCCAGTACAGGCGGCATTGCAGGGCCTCGGGCGTGTTCTCGTCCTCGGCGGCGATGCTGCGGGCGCCCAAAAAGCCCAGGGCCCGGTTCCAGATGGCGATCTGGGTCAGGGTCTCCATATGTCTTCCTTGTGGTGGCATCAGGGAAAAAGGGAACGGAGGGGGCTCCCTCACGTTGGGCAGGGGGGCGGGGCAAGCGTCCGCCCCGCCCCATGAATGAGGGGTCTGTCGCCCGCCGGTCGCGGGCATGATCCTGTCTCCGGTGCGGCGACCGGGCTGTGAGATGGCCCGGCCGCTCCCGGTGCAGGAAAAGGACTAGCGCACGCGCAGTTCCTTTTCGTAGGGGAAGTCTTCCTCGCGCAGCAGGGCCGCGAAGATGTGCCCGTCATGGCTGCCGCTCCCGGCCGGAGACAGCTTGAGGCGCAGCCAGCTCTTGCGCACGGCCTGGGGCACGAAGCGCCAGCCCAGGCGGGCGCCCTCGCCCAGTTCCGCCCCCTGGACGGTGATGGCAGCGCCGGGCACGTCCTGCCATTCGCCTTCGGCGCTGTCGGCTTCCTGCAGGGTCAGGGCCAGCGAGGTGGTCTGTTCTTTGGCGAAACCCTTGGTCACGGAGATGCGCAGCGGCATGGGCTCCATGCGGCCGGGCAGGCGCAGGGCCGTGAGGGGGACGGCCTTGCCGGTGCTTTCGGCACTCAGGGGGCCTTCGAAAAGGATGCAATGACTGTCGATGATGGCCATGAGGACTCCTTGTTTCCTGAAAAAATGCATGGGGAGCGGACGTATGACGGCCGCAGGTCGTGCAGTCAGAGGGGAGGGCAACAGGGGGCCGCCGGGACACGGTGAAGGCGGAGGAAGGGGAGCGCCGCTGCACGGACAGCGCATCCGCCCGGGGATCGTGCCGTAAGGTCCCGGCATCCTGGCAGCAGCGGCAGCTCAGGGCGGTCCCCCCTTGGAAGGGCACGGCTCTAGATGGAAGCCTCGTCCGAGGCGATGGCGTCGCACTGGCGCACGGGGCGGCCGTGCAGCACGGGAACGGCCTTGGCATCGAAAAATTCGCCGTAGTGCAACTGCACCTGCCCGGCGTCGGAGTTCTGGAGTTCCAGCGCGGTGAGCACATCGGCGTTGGCGTACCAGACGGCTTTCTGGCGCAGATGCTGGGGCATGCGGTTCTTGGCTTCGATGGTCAGCTTCTGCAGATCCACGAAACCTTCCTCGCCCTTGCGCTTGCCCAGTGCGGCCACGGGCACGTTGGCGATGCGCACCACCCCGCGCCAGTCGCGTACGGCCAGACCGCAGCGCCAGTTGTATTTGTCGCCCGTGACCTGATATTTGCGGCCGTTCTCGTCCTGCGCCATGTAGGTCTTGAGATCTTCGTGGGAAAGGCCGCCGCGGCTGCCCTTGGGATAGATGCCGTGCACGGACTGCGGCCCCCAGGAGACCAGCCAGAGCGAGGTGCAGCCGCCGTCGCGGCCACCGGCGTCCAGCACGTTTTCGGCATCGCTGGCCGGGTAACGCATGGCCAGGCCGTTGAATTCGTCGGGGTTGCGGTTGCTGTCGCCATAGAACAGGGTGCGGGCCACCTTCTGGCGCATGGCCTCGGCAAAGGCGATGCCCTCGCTCATGCGGAAGGAGCGGTCACGGTCGCCGTACAGGCGGATCTCTTCCACATCCAGTTCCATGATGGCCTCAAGGATGCCGCAACCTTCCTTGACCTGGCTCCACTGGGACTTGGCGGGCGGCGTGCCCTGATAGAGGCGGCGCCAGTATACGGCGGGCAGGCCGGTGCGGATGCGCGTCAGGTGGCCGTCGGACTGGTTGGCCTCCATCCAGGGCACGTCATCCATGATGTCGTTGGTCTTGTTCATCAGCTCGATGATCTGGCTGGCCTTGTCGCCGCGATAGAACTGTTCCATTTCGGCCAGCGTGGCCACAAAACCCAGAGTGGCGGACATGAAGTCTCCTTGGCAAAGGTGGTCGGGAAGGGGCCGTCAGCGGCCCGGTACGAAACGAGGGAAAGGGGAAAATGCCGTGTGCCGGTTGGCGACCTGCATGGTCAGGATCGCTGCGAGCTCCAGCCCGCGTACATGCGTTCTTCCAGGGGCGGCAGGCTGCCGCCGCCTTCGCTGCCGGGCAGGCTGTCTTCCAGCAGACTGTCGGCCAGGCGGCTGAAGAAGCGCAGCACGGCCGGGTGGTTGCCGTAGCCGCTTTCTTCCAGCAGGCGGCCGATGCTCTTGTCCGTGTCGAAGCGGTCCAGGGCCAGCTGGGCCCGGGCCACGGTGGCGGCCAGATGCTCGCCGCCCAGCTGCGGATCGTCGGCCACTTCCTGCCGCCACTGTTCCACCTGCTGCTGCCAGCGGGCACGACGCAGGGCGTCGGTCTGGCGCAGATGGGCCTCCAGCCGGGCGGCGTCATCGGCTGCGGGCTGTTTTTCCTGCCCCTCGGCAGAGGACTGGCCGGGGGCGGCGGGCCGGCCTTCCTCCGGGCCGCTGCCCAGCAGGGGCGTAGCGGGGGACGTCCCCCCCTCGTCGGCAGGCAGGCCGTACAGACCGCTTTCCGGCCGGGGGGCCATGCGGCCTTCGTCAAAGATCGCTTCAGTTTCGGGCATCGTCTTCCTCCTGTGTCAAAAAAAGTCGGGGCAGGTGAGAGGGATCGGCCTCCTGCAAAAGGCGGAGCACGGCCACGCCCACATGGCGGCGGCCCTCCTCCCAGTAGATCTGTCCGGCCGGGGTCCCCGGGCCCGGACAGGCGGCGGTGAAGCAGAGCCCGGCCTGCAACAGCCAGCGCAGCAGGTCGCGCCCTTCCGCCGAGGTCATGAGGCCGTCCACGGCCCGGCACAGTCCGGCCCGCCAGCGCTGCTGTGCCGGGGAAGCGGGGGCAGGGGCCCCGGCGGGGAAAAGCCGGTCATCGTGCATCGTGTCCTCCTTCCGGGGGCGGCGTCGTGCCGCTCGTCTGCTGCGGCCGCAGGGCAGGGGCGGCCCCGGCGGCCAGGTTGGCCAGTACCTGCAGGACGGAGCTTTTTTCCCCTTCCACGGTCAGGTCGCTGTCGGCCAGGGTGTGTCCCAGGTCGGCGGCCTTCTGCAGCAGCTCCAGCTGCTGTTCCGTCTGCCGCGCTTCCTCGCGTCCGGCCCGCAGCCGGGCCCGTTCCTCACGGGGACGTGTCAGGTTCGCGGGCAGGCCGAGGCTTTGGGCATAATTGTCCAGCAGATTGTCCACATCCACGCTGTCCAGGGCTTCGGGCCAGGCCGAGGCCGCCTTGAGGGTCAGGGCCAGATACTGGTCCGTGGCGCTGATGCCCACCAGTTTCTGGGCCTGGGCCAGCAGGGAGACGAATTCCACCTTGAGGTGGCGTCCGCTCAGTTCCGGCGGGCAGGGGGGCAGCATGTCCAGGGCCAGCATGAGGCGGAAGGTACGGTCGATGAGCGGGATCAGCAGCTCGTCATGCAGGCGTTCCAGCACGGGACCGATGAGCAGCAGCTTCTCTTCCTCGCGGGCGGCTATCTCGCTGGCCGTGACCTTGCTGCGCCCTTCCAGGATCAGGCGGAACAGGTCGTTGTAGAGCCCGGCCCGTATCTGCTGCTGCACGGCTTCCATGGCGGAGCGCGCCTGGGCCAGATCGGGCTTGACCTGCAAAAGGGGCGTGGCCACGGGCTGGTTCTGTCCGGGCAGGCTGTCCACGAAGTTGATGCCGCCGGGCGTCAGGTCGAGCCCCACGGAGCGCAGGCCCGCATGGACGCTCATGGGCGGGTCCACGGCCTTGTGGATGGCCTTGAGCGTGGTGATGCCCATTTGTTGCAGCATGCGGCAGTCGGGCAGGGCATCCATGGCGGGCGAGCGGCCATAGACATCGTTGGCCGCCACGTCCCAGCGCGGGCCGAAACCGGGAAAGCCCAGGAAGCCGGATTCCTTCAGGGGCACGACCTGCCCTTCCCGTCCTTCCAGCCAGTAGACCGAGGCCCAGGGCATGTGGCATTGCCCCGCCAGCCGGGGCCGGCGTTCCGTGCGGGGCAGCACGGCATGGATGACCGCATGTCGCTGGTCCGGCGTGCGCCGGGCCGCCAGACGCAGGTTTTCCGGCAGGGCCTCCAGACCGAAGCTTTGCACCATCTGGCGCAGGCTCATGTGCATGCGGTGGAAGACCGTGTCCACCCGCCGGGCCGCGTCCGTATCCAGCACATACTGTCCGGCGCAGAGCGGCACGAAGCGGAAGCCGTGGCGCAGGTCGGCCAGTTCGAAGACGAAGGCCGTGCCGAAGGTCCCCAGTTCCGCATAGATGGTGTGCATGGCGTTGTAGAAGTTGCAGCGCTGCAGCACCACGCGCATGCGGGCCTCCACTTCATCCAGATAACGCTGGCCCGCGTGGCTGCGCGACAGTTCGGGATCGTCCAGGGCCAGCCGGAACCAGGGCCGGGCGGGGCTGGTCATGCCGCCCTGCAGGCCGGCGGCCAGGGTCCGCATGGCCAGGATGCCCGTGGCGTCCACCAAGGAACGGTTGAGCAGGGGACGGTCGTCCGGACTGTCGTCGGTACGGAAACGGGTGGGCAGAAAGTGCTCGGCCAGGCTCTCCCAGGCCGTGTCCCAGGGCGAGCGCCGTTCCAGCAGGGCCCGGTAACGCCGGGCCAGGGCCGGGACGCGCAGGGCAAGACGCTCTTCGGCTTCCGGCCGGTCTCCTGCAGGCAGCGGGGACCCCTGATGCGCTGTCCCGAGCAGGGCGCGCAAAGCGGGGCGCATCCTATTGCCCCAGCAGGGTCTTGCCGCGGTTCTCCTGCGAGGCCAGCGGCGTGGTGTGGATGGATGCCCGGATGCCCGCGGCCTTGCTGGCCTTGTCCTTCTGGTTCTGGCGGGCGGCCGTGGCCGCTTCGGTGACGGGTTTGGGAGTGGCCGCCTTGGGGGCGGGCTGGACTTCCGGTACGCTGGGGCTGGAGGAGCCTCCGAATCCCATATGTCCTCCTTGGGGATGAAGGTTGTTTACGGATGGGCCCTGTGGCCGGATGGAGACATCTTTATGGCGCGCGCCAGCGTCTCCGGCGTGCAGAGCAGCTGGATGCCGTCCATGTGGACGCCGCGCCGGGCCAGCCAGCAGGCGGCGGGCAGGCGTCCCGTGATGACGAAACCGCAGGCCGTGGCCAGACGCCAGGCATGGCGGTTGCTGACCGGGCACAGGCCCCAAAGCGCGCTGGTCTCCGTATGGCGGAAGACCCAGCGGAAAGCGGCACGGGCCAGCGGCACGGCCAGCGGGAATGCCGTGCGGAAGACCGTGAAATCGAATTCCCGGATCCGCCCGCGCCAGGGGCTGAACAATCCGCAGGCCAGCGCCGTGCCGTCAGGGGCCGTGGCCTGCAGGAGCAGGCGGCCGGGGGCGCTGACCAGATGCAGCCAGTCGTCTTCCCGGGGATGGGGCCAGGCGTACATGGCGCAGCCCGTGAGCCCTTCCCGGCACATGCGGGCGAAGAGGGCTTTGCGACCCGCGTCGTCCCGGACGGCTTCCAGATGGAATGCGTCCTGCACGTGGGCCTGGCCGCAGGGCTGCGGTCGTGTGTTTTCCATGCGGGCTCCTGTTGTTGGGGGATTTGCGGGATAGGGGCGTGCGGGATGTCGTCGCAGTCATGACGCTGCCCGGGACGGGGGAGGAAAGCCAATCTCGACCGGCTTTCCCCTGTTTGGCAGGTCTCCCGGCACGGCCCTGTCACGGGCGATCCCGGCGATGGATCTTTTCGGGCCTGTCGATGGCACGGGGACGTGGAAGCCTTCCTTTCATCGCCCCAGTCCCAGCACGTCATAGCTGATGCGGGCCCGGGCCGGAGGCAGGGGGCGCTCCGGCGGGCGAAAGCCCGTGACCGCGTAGCGCAGGGCATCGGCGGCGTGGCTGGAGCCGTCATGCAGCGGGCCGGAGGAGAACTGTTCCTGCCGGGGCCGCCATTGCCGACGGTAGGAGCGCAGGGCCGCCAGTCCGGCGGCGCAGTGACGGCTGTCGAACCAGAGGCGGGGCAGGGCGCGGCGCACGGCATCGATACCGTCGGCCAGCGGCAGGGACGGCGCGATGTCGAAGCGGATGCCCAGACGGGCGGCGCTCTCCAGACGGCTCTGGCCCGTGCCCAGTTCCCGCACCCGGATGTCATGCGGGGCCAGGTGGCGGCCGTAGCAGAATCCGCGTCCCGCAAGGCCGTCGGCGGGGGCCGTTCCTTCCGGCCGGGCCTTGGCCGCCAGCACGGCCGCGTAATGGGCCAGCCCCTCGCCGCTGGCTTCGTAATAGTCCAGCATGCGCCAGTTGCCGGAAGGCTCCACCTGGAAGAACCAGATGGCCGTGGCATCATCCATGCCCAGGTCCCAGGCCGTATGCACGGGCAGGTCGGGGCTTACCGGCAGGGGGCAGATGCGTCCCGCCAGATCGGCGGCATCCAGCTGGGCGGCATAGTAGGCCCCGCGCACGGCGGCGGCGAAGGAACACTCGAATTCCTGCTGGTACTCGGCCTCGCTCATGCCGCGGCGGGCGGCGTCCAGCTCGGTCTGCGGCAGGTAGCCTGTCTGCGAGGCCGGGAAGCGGAAGCGTGACCAGCCCTCCGCCGCCCCCAGACTGCCCGCCAGCTGCCAGACATCGTGCAGCAAATTGTCACAGCCCTTGGGCGTGCCGCAGAACAGGGCCCGTCCCTGCCGGTCGGCCAGAGCGGGGCGCAGGATCTGGCTCCAGACCTCGCGGGGGATGTCGGCGGGTTCGTCCAGCACCAGATCGTCCAGATACAGGCCGCGCAGGGCCTGGGCGTTGTCCGTGCCGTACAGGCGGATGCGCGCGCCGTTGGGCAGGTCACAGCGCAGTTCTCCTTCATGGAAACGGGTACCGGGGATCACGCCCGCGAAATGCCGCAGATAATCCCAGGCCACGGCCTTGGCCTGCCCCAGATAGGGGGCGGCGTAGGCGGCGCGCCAGTCCGTGCGGGAAGTACGCAGGGCCGCCCGCAGCAGGTCGTTGACGGCGGCCACGGTCTTGCCGAAACGGCGGTGGCAGAGCAGTACGCAAAAGCGGGTGCGCTGCTGGTGGAAGCGCCATTGCAGCGGGCGCGGCGCATAGGGGATGATGCAGGGCGTTTCCATGTCGGTCTCGGCGGGCTTCAAAGGTTACGGAGGGCCATCTTCCGGCTCCTGCCCGGCCCAGATGACGCGCAGGGGGGCGGGGGGCTTCCGGTCGCCGTCCTGTGACGTGCCCTCCTGCTCCAGCGTGCGGGCAAGGGCGTGCAGTTCCTTGATCTCTTTGACGATGTCGATGCTTTTTTCCGAGACCTCGGCAGTGTCGAGATGTTCGGTCAGGCGTTGCAGGCGCTCGTGCAGGGCTTTTTCCAGGGCTTTTTTCCGGCGGCGTACCGGCATTACTGCACCTCCCGGGGAGGGCGGCAGTGCAGCAGGGCGGGCAAGGCGGCGCCGGGCAGCTGCTGCCAGCGGTCCTCCTGCCGCTCCAGATGCCGTTCCAGACGTTGCAGCAGGCGTTCCAGGCCGTAGAAGCGCGCTTCCTGGGCCTGCAACTGGCTGTGCAGGCGGCCTGCGTCCTCCCGCAGGGAGCGTACCTCGTCCGCCAGCGGCGTCAGGAGTTCCCGTTCCTGCGCCAGAGCCTGTTCCAGCAGATCGAGGCGGCGCAGCCACAGGGCTTCCCGTCGCTGTTCTTCCCGGCGGCAGCGCAGATGTTCGGCCTGCGGGACGAAGCTGCGGCGCAGACTCCACAGGGCCCAGAGCAGCAGCCCCTGTACCAGGGCCAGCAGCAGGGGCAGGAGAGCGGCAGGCAGATGGGTGGTCATGGGCATCTCCGTGGTTCAGAAGGGCAGGCCCAGCATGCCGGCCAGCAGGCCCAGGATCTGGTCCAGGGCCGGGGGCGGCAGGTCGTCCAGCAGGTCGGGCGCCAGCAGGGGCAGGAGCAGCAGGCGCACGGGCACTTCCCAGCAAAAGAGCAGGGCCAGCACCCAGCCCAGGAAGGAACGCCACAGGCGCAGCACACTGGAAGGGGCATTTTCCGTTTCCCGTTCGTTAAGGCGGATCTGGGCGGCCAGCAGTTCCTGCCGTTCCCGGCTGCTGCCCGTCAGGTCGCGCAACAGCCGGGTGCCCAGATCGCGCAGCAGGTTCCACATCACTGCGCCTCCCGTTCCAGATCGGCCAGATGCTGGTGCAGGGCCTTCACCCTGTTGCGCCAGCCCGTCAGGAAAACCTTCATGGACGGGCGGGACGCGGCCAGACGGCGATAGAAGGCGTCCCGCAGGCGCAGGCTGCTCCGGGCCGCGTACCAGTCCAGATGCACGTCGGCCAGCGCGTTGGCCAGCTCGCGGGTGTCCGGGCCCATGATGCCGTCCTCGGCGATGGGGGAGTAGTGGTCGAGCTGGGTCTCGCCCGTGGCGTTCATGGCTTCCTGCAACTGCTTCACGGCCCGGCTGGCGCCCATGTTGACCGCGCCGTCATAGAGCGTGACGGCCAGCGGCAGGGGCAGGCGGTCGCAGCCCAGGGCCTCCCAGAAATGCCTGCGGAACAGACGGGCCGCCTGTTCTTTGGTACAGGCGCGGATGTCGTCGGCGTCGATGTCGCCGTCATTGTCCAGATCAAGGCTGAAGTAGTCGCAGTCCGGGCCCGTTCGCCGGGGGCAGGTATCGCACTGCCGGGCATCGCGCAGGCAGCGTTCTTTGGCCTGCCGGGCCAGATCCGTGACCCAGCGCAGGGAGATGCCGTGATTGGTGATGCCGCCGGGATCGGCTTCGTGGTCGGAAAGGCCGCCTTCCCAGCGGGCCGTGAACGTATGGGCCAGAGTGAAATTGTCGCGCATATGCCCTCCTGCATGGCGGTGGAATGATGGCGGGGCGGTGTCGCACCCGTGAGGCCACCATGCCGGAAAAGGGCGCTGGCGTAAGTTTGAAGGATTTCAGTAGGAGAAGTGTCGTGGAGGGACAGGAAGGGAAGGAGATGGTACGGGGCCGGAGAGGGAAGAAGCCAGACAGGCACCCCGGAGAGGAGAGCCCGTGTACAGGCCTGCGGGGCTCATCCGTCCCTGCCGGACATGCCCCGGCAAGGAGCAGCCTGCGGACAAAAAAACGGGAAAGGCCGCAGCCTTTCCCGTCCGGCCTGAAAGGGAGGTGCGGGGATCAGCCCTGAAGGGCGTCGCCGGGGGCCTGAAGGGCCTTGTCCGGCAGTTCGGCCTCCTGCTTGAGCAGCTGCCAGACGCGCCGGTCCGTGATGCCGTACCGGCGGGCCAGAAAGCGCACCTCGGCATTGCTGGAGGTACCGGCGGCGGTATGGCGGCTGAAGGCGCCGAGCAGCTCCCGCTGGCGCACCTGACGGGCGAGACGGGCGCAGCGGGGGATATACAGACAGGTGCCGCCGTAAGCCCCCAGCAGGCGGCGCAAGACGGGCTCGGGCAGCAGGGCGCGCAGCAGGTGCCCTTCCGACGGAAAGCGGCGGGGGATGCGCAGGGTCAGGCCGCCGCAGTGTTCCAGAAGCCTGTGCAGGGCGGCATCATCTTCCAGAACCTGGCGCAGCAGGCGTACGCTTTCGGGCAAAAGGGGCAGCAGGCTGTCCCAGTCCACGGGGGCGGCGGATCCGGCCGTGTGCCGGGGAAGCGTGGCAGGACTTCCGCTACTGGACCACATGGCGGGCCTCCGGGGCCAGGGGACTGCGGGGGCGCTGGAGATGTGCCTCCAACGGTTGTTCCGTGTCGTCCGCCCCTTGCCCGGCCATGAAGGTCCCGGCAGCAGGGATGGCTTCCGGGGCAGGCGGCATGGCATCGCCGGACTGGCGGGGAGCGGCCTGCATGTCTTCCAGCATGCGGGCGATGCGGCGCAATTGCGCTGCCGCCCAGAGCAGGGAACCCTCGGCGGGTTCCTCTTCACTGTCGGCGGACTGCGTCAGGAGACGCTGGAACTGTTCCAGGGATCGTGTGTTCATGTCGGCTACTCCCTTTCTGATAATGGCACGGTGTCCCGCAGCGGATCTCTGCGGAAAAGTTATGTTGCGGAAAAAGTTTTCTTTTGCCCGCAAAAGCGGGCCCGGGCTGCTGTATCCATTGCCATTAGCTACAGGTTGTTCTATGTTTGACAGCAGTCATAGCCGTACTTTTTACATGTTTTCTTTTTTCAATCAAAGGAAAAATTTTTAACTTTTCTTTTAAAAAGATTTAATAGCCTGTTTTTAATGAATAAAAAAATTTGGAGCGCGCATGGAAGATAAAAATAGGTTTTCCTTTATCTCTACACAGGGCTTTGCCGAGCGCCTGCGCCGCCGTCGCCTTGGCCTTGGCCTGCGCAAGCAGGATCTTGCCGCACAGGTGGGGGTCAGCCTGACCACTATCCAGCAGTACGAGAACGGCCAGTTGCCCAAGGGGGAGTTTGCCGTCCGGCTGGGGGCGGCCCTGCGCTGTTCGCTGGACTGGCTGCTGGCCGGGCAGGGGAATGTGGAAGGGGCCCTGCAGGACCAGTGGGCCGGGCTGGTCATGGTGCCCATGGTGGAGGCGCGTCTTTCCGCCGGTACGGGGAGCTTCGAGACCAGCGGCGATGTGGTGCGGCACTATGCCTTCCGCGAGGATTTTTTGCGGCGCAAGGGCAGCCCGTCGCACATGGCTTTGCTGCGGGTCTCCGGCGACAGCATGGAGCCCCGCATCTGCCACAATGACGTGGTCCTTGTGGACCAGAGCCAGAAAGACCCGGTGCCCGGCCGCATCTATGCCGTGAGCGTGGAGGATCTGGTCTACCTCAAGGTGGTCAACGCCATGCCGGGGCGCCTGATCCTCAGCAGCTACAATCCTGCCTATCCGCCCATCGAGGCCTGCACCACCGACCAGCTGGCCGACCTGGTGCGCATCGTGGGGCGGGCGGTCTGGGTGGGGCGTGAGCTTGATTGACGGCACGTCCCGCGTACCTTGTTCGATTTGTTAAACATAGTAAAAGACTTTATTTTATTATCCTTTAAAATCAATATAATAACAAAAAATATGCATGGCGCAGGCGTTTTCTTGGCCTGCGCTGACACTTTGCTGACAGCCGCAGGCGCAGTGTGGAGATGCGGACAGGGCCCAGTCCGCAGGGGCCGGGACGTAGCCGTGCCCCCACCCGCAACTGTTACGGATGGCGGTCATGCCGCCAGAAGGAGATATCCCATGCGTCTGCTGCTTTCTTGTGTGATGGTTCTGGCTCTTGCTTTCCCCGCCATGGCTGCCCAGGGCGGCTTCCAGGGCCCGGGACAGGCTCCCGGCGGTTTCCAGGGGCCCACGTCCGGCGTCCAGGCCGATACCGTGGCCAAGGCCCTCAAAGCCTGGGACGACGCGCCGGTGATGCTGACGGGCCATATCGTGGAGCGTGTGGCCGGCAGCGATGACAAGTACAATTTCCGTGACGCCACGGGCACCATCGTGGTAGAGATCGACCATGAAGTGTTCGCCGGCCGTACGGTGACGCCCGCCGACCGGGTGCGCCTTTCCGGCAAGCTGGACAAGGAGATGATGGATCCCACCAAGGTCGACGTGAAGGTCCTGGAAATCCTCAAGTAGTCTGACAGGCGGGCCGTGCGCTACCGGCGGGCGGCCCGCCAGCGGAGTCGTGATGCGAATTTTTTCTGTGCTGCTTCTGCTGGCCGCCGGCCTGTTTCTGCTCCCGCCGGGTACCGGTGCGGCGGGTTTCGTGGGCCCCGGTGTCTCGCCGACGCTGACCCGTGCGGCCGACGTGCTCAATGCCTGGGATGATGCCCCCTGTGTTCTGGAAGGCCATATCCTGGAAAAGATCCCCCGCAAGGACCGTTACCTTTTTGAGGACGAGAGCGGCCGCGTGGTGGTGGAGATAGAGCACGAGACCTTCGGGCACCTGACGGTCACTCCGCAGGACAAAGTGCGCCTGGTGGGGCATGTGGACTGGAGCTCCAAGCACCCCAATGAGGTGGAGGTGGACGCTCTGGCCATCATCCAGTGATGTTCGGGCCCTGCGGGGCCTTTCGGACGGCGGGGCATCCGCCGGGTTTTCCATTCTTCAGGGGGCGCACGGCGCCCCGTCCTTTTTTGCGGAGGTGCGCATGGTGCCTGTCTCTGTCCTGCTGGTGGAAGATAACGAGGACATCCTCGCCAACCTGTACGCCTATCTTGAGCCTTTGGGCTATGAACTGGATTGCGCCCGCAACGGCCGTACGGGCCTCGAGATGGCCGCGTCCGGCCAGTTCGATCTGGTGGTGCTGGACATCATGCTCCCCGGGCTGGACGGCATCAGCCTGTGCCGTGCCCTGCGCGAGGAACACGGCGTGCAGGTGCCGGTCATCATGCTGACGGCCCGTGATACCGTGGCCGACCGTGTGCTGGGCCTGGACGCCGGGGCCGACGACTACCTGGTCAAACCCTTTGCCCTGCGCGAGCTGGAGGCCCGCATCCGGGCCCTGCTGCGTCGGGGCCGGACGCAGGAGAGCGCCCAGGGCGGC
>ERZ827181.2435-NODE-2435-length-16104-cov-2.411054_pt1 | contig 16104 bp, 13 predicted proteins | sample MGYA00519778_ERZ827181 | MGnify/ENA primary metagenome ERZ827181 (study PRJEB31778, sample SAMEA3449273) | human gut metagenome | biome: human gut; feature: human-associated habitat; material: faeces | place: United Kingdom | collected 2010/2012 ...
GAACATCAGCTGCAGGCTCGTGGTGGGGCCCAGCTCGCCAAGGGAAGAGGTGGCAGAGACATTATTGAAATCGACCTGACTCATATATACTCCTTAATTATGATACCCTGTTGGAAAAGAAGAAAATCAACATTCGGCACAGGCGGCGTGAAGCCTGCTGCCCGTCCGCCTACAGGCGGACGATATTCCGGCGGCCGCCTCCGGGGATGCCGCCGGCAGCGGTGCGGGCCTGGGCGGCACGGGCTTCACCGGCACGACGGGCTTCGGCCTCGGCTTCTTCGGCCATTTTACGCAGTTCGGGAGTCAGGGTGGCCGGATCCGTCTTTTCCTGCTCTGACAGGCCGAGCTGCTTGCGCATGGCTTTTTCCTGGCTTTCCAGACGGGAGAACTCTTCACGGAGGGCGGCGAAATCTTCCATCTGCTTCTTCATATCCTGTTCCGTAAACGACATAACAAATCTCCTTTTGAGTGCGGTTGCAATTGGCAAAGCATAAAGCGTGCCATGCTTGTATTTGGCTAAAAACGCATCAAAAATGCCCAACAAAGCGCCCGATTGCCAACTTTTTTGATACTTCACTTTCTCCGATAAACAACAAAATTCCCGCAACACTCTCCCGGACAGGACTTTTTTACGAACAGGACGCCAGATCCCGCAGGGAGTACCCTTGCTGTTGCCACAGGCTCGTGCTACCAGAAACATATGGCATGATTCTGGCATATCACATATCGTGTTGCCAACATTTTTTTACGGGATCGGGAGGCGCAGTTCGTCATGAGCATCGATTTTTCCATTCAGCACTCCCAGGTGCAGCCCACGTCCCGCAATACGACGGCATCCTCCGCAGCCACAGGCTCGCTGTTCGGCAATACGGCCACCGTGGTGGAATCTCCTCTTTCCCTGCTGGCCGAGGCTGCCGAAGAACTGACCTTTGCAGTGGATACCACGGACGATTTCGAACTGGAGGAACGCAAGGAGCGGGACGAGATCAACGAGGCCATGGAGGAACGCATCAAGAAGTACCAGGAGATGATGCGTGAAGCCCGCGAGGTCCAGAAGACAAGGGATCTCAAGGGATTTCTGGACTCCCGGACCGAAAAGGAAGAAGCCCTGCGCCAGCTGCGCCGTTTCTTTCCCGACCCCTCCGAGGCATGGGCCGCCCTCAAGGACATCCAGGAAGAGCTGTCCGCCACCCCCGACACCTCGCCGGAGACTCTGCGTGTCCTGAACGAAGCTCTGGAAGAGCTGGAACGCACGGAAGGCCCCGCCATACGGGCCGGGATCAACGGCGCGCTCAATGCCCGGGGATTTGAAGGACTGGGCGATGCCGGCGCGCTGGGGAGCTTTTATCGGGAAACCGTCCGTCATTTTGAAGACGTCAACAGCCTCTACGACCATATCCAGAAGACGTACGGCAATAATTTTGAAGCCGCGCTGGACTTCCTTTACAAGGCACTGGCCAGCGACCTTGCGGCCGACGTGCCCAGTATGGAGACCAGCCATCTGGAGCACGTCAACGGCAGCCTGGGCGAGCTGCGGCAGCTGCAAAGCGCCCGCAGCCTGTGCGCCCGCCTGCTGGAACGCTGGAGCAGCGTCCACGGGATCCGGCACTGCCCGCTGGACGATATGGCCCTGCTGGGCAAGGTGCTGGACCTGCGCAAGGAGCGCTACATCAGCGGCAGCCGCATCAGCCGCCTGGCCGAGGAAGCCGGTGCCCCGGACATCGAGCGCAAGGTGCTTTTCCTTCAGGAGCTGCTCAACACTACGCGTTCCTTCGCCCCGTCCCTGTTCGACGGCAACGAGGGCCGCATGAAGGTGCTGGATGCCGTCCAGGATGCCGTGGACGCCGCCATCGCCGAGGAAGACGCCTGGCTGGCGGAACAGGGATAAGCCTTTGTCCAAGACATACGCGGAGATCTTATGCTGGACCACGAACTGAACGCTTTCGGCATGCGCATGGGCCTGCCCGGGCTGGCCTTTTCACCGCAGGGGCTGGTGGCTCTTGATGTCAGCGGCATGGGGCGCCTGTATTTCGAGAAGCAGCAACGGCATGGCCGGGAGGAGTTGCTGGTCTATCTGGCCCGCCCCTTCCCCCCGCATGACAGCACGTTGCCCGAACGGGCCCTGGCCCTGTGCCATTACCGGCATGCACACGCTTTTTCCCTGACCGCCGGCATGAAAGGAGATACCCTGATCCTCCTGACCCGTCTGCCCGAACGGCAGACCACGGCCGCCCTGCTGGAAGAGGCCGTCATGGAGCTGGCCCGCGTCATGAACCATCTACAGGGAGCCTGATCATGGCAGCATCCTCCATCAACCTGCTGGATCCCGGACTGGGGATACAGAACATCATGGACCCCGGGACGGCGGGGCACCTGCCTGATGCCCGTCCGCTGGCCTCCAGCGCCATGCGTGAAGCCGGTCTGGACGAACTGTACAACAGCCGCAAGGCAGCCCAGCAGCTGGAGGCGGCCCTTTGTCCGCCCGTGGGCGACGGCTCCCTCCTCCAGCCCGAACTTTTCCATATGGAGCTGCAGGGCGCCCTGACGGCCCTCAGGGACAGCGACAAGCCCGCCGTGCGGGCTTTCGTGCGTGACGAGCTGGCGCCGCTGCTGGAGAACACCGAATTGCTCCGGGCCTATACCGGCCTGATGGTAGGAGGCTAGCATGGCGGAGGCCACCTCCCCGCTCACCACCGGCCAGGGCCGTGCCCTGCAGGTGCTGGGCCATCTTTTTCTGCGCATGGGGCAGTTCCAGCGTGCCCGCAAGCTGGCCCTGGCCCTGCTCGCCCTGGATCCCGCCGACCTCTGGGCCCGGCGCTGTCTTGCCGTGGCCTGGCTGGAGCTGGGCGATCCCGAGCGCGCCCTGGAACAGCTGGACCTCGTCCTGGCGGGCGGACCGCTGGCCTCCCGTGATGTCGTGCTGCATCTGCTCAGGGCCCGTGCCCTGTGGCAGGCGCAGCGCCCCGACGAGGCCCGCAATGCCCTCAATGCCTATCTTGCCGCAGGGGGAAGCCGCCTGTGAGCCTGTTCTCCGACGCACGCAACATCGTCTCCCTGACCACGCGCCACAGTGACCTGGCCCTGGTGGGCCTGCTGGTGGCCGTCATCGCCCTGATGATCATGCCCCTGCCCACGGCCCTGGTGGACACGCTCATCGGCGCCAACCTGGCCCTGTCCTTCGCCATCATGATGATGACCATGTATGTCAGGACACCGCTGGAGTTTTCTTCCTTCCCCACCATGCTGCTGTTCACCACGCTGTTCCGCGTGGGCCTGAACATCACCACCACCCGCCTGATCCTGCTCAACGCCGACGCCGGCGAGATCATCCAGACCTTCGGCGAGTTCGCCCTGGGCGGCAATTTCGTCGTTGGTGCCGTGGTCTTCCTGATCCTGACCATCGTGCAGTTCCTGGTCATCGCCAAGGGTGCCGAACGCGTGGCCGAAGTGGGCGCGCGCTTCACCCTGGACGCCATGCCCGGCAAACAGATGTCCATCGACGCGGACATGCGCGCCGGGGTCATCGACATGGAAGAGGCCCAGCGCCGCCGCGATGTCATCAGCCAGGAAAGCAAGATGTTCGGCGCCATGGACGGCGCCATGAAGTTCGTCAAGGGCGACAGTATCGCCGGCATGATCGTGGCCGTGGTGAACATCGTGGGCGGTACCGTCATCGGCATCACCCAGCACGGCATCTCTGCCGGGGAAGCCCTGGAGATCTACGGCATCCTGACCATCGGTGGCGGCCTCGTCTCCCAGATCCCCTCGCTCATCATCGCCATCTCGGCCGGTATCCTCATCACCCGTTCCGGCGATACCCAGGAAGATGTGGGCGCGCAGATCGGCGGCCAGTTCTTCGCCCAGCCCAAGGCCCTGCTCATGGCGGGCGGGCTGATCTTCCTGTTCGCCCTCATCCCCGGTTTCCCCAAGCCGCAGCTGTTCGCCCTGGCCTTCGCCATCGCCGGGCTCGGCTACATCCTGGACAGGATACGTTCCGCCCCCGCGCCCCGGGATGCCCGCAAGGAGCTCAACCAGTCCCTCAAGTCCGCCACCCGCAAGGAACGCAAGGGGCGGCCCTCCGGTCCCCAGGACGACTTTGCCCCCACGGTCCCCATCATCCTCGACATTTCGGAGGGCCTGGCGGCGTCCCTGGACTACGACAACCTCAACGACGAGCTCTCCGCACTGCGCCGTGCGCTGTATTTCGACCTTGGCGTGCCCTTCCCGGGCATCAACCTGCGCGTTTCCTCGTCCCTGTCGGGCCTGACCTACGAGCTCCAGGTCAACGAGATCCCCATGTCGCGCGGGCATCTGGAACAGGGCATGGTGCTGGCGCGCGAAAGCGAGGACACCCTGCGCATGCTCGGCCTGGACGTACGGCGCGGAGAGAACTTCCTGCCCGATGTGGAAAGCCTGTGGATCCCGGCGGAAAAACAGGCCCTGCTGGAGCAGGCCGGGCTCTCCTGTATGACCCACTCGCGCATCCTGGCCTATCACCTTTCCCTGATCCTGGCACGGCATGCCTCCAGCTTCATCGGCATGCAGGAGACAAAATACCTGCTGGACCGCATGGAAGAACGCGCCCCGGACCTGGTGCGCGAGGCCACCCGTCTGCTGCCCGTGCAGCGTATCGCGGAGATCTTCCAGCGTCTGGCCCAGGAACAGGTCTCCATCCGCGACCTGCGGAACATCCTCGAGGCCATCATCGAATGGAGCCCCAAGGAAAAAAATACCGTCATGCTGACCGAATACGTGCGCGGGGCCCTCAAGCGCCAGATCAGCTACATGTATTCACGGGGCCAGAACATGCTGCCGGCCATCCTTATGGATCCCTCGGTGGAAGAGACCATCCGCAAGGCCATCCGCCAGACCTCGGCCGGGGCCTTCCTGGCGCTGGATCCCGACACCTCGCGCCGCTTCATCGCGGCCGTGGGAGCAGCGGCGGGCGATTACCGCAAGCATGTCCAGATGCCCGTCCTTCTGGCCAGCATGGACATCCGGCGCTATGTGCGCCGCCTTATCGAAGGGGAGCATTACCGCCTGCCCGTGGTCTCCTACCAGGAGCTCACCCCCGAGATCAGCGTCCAGCCCATGAACCGGATCCGCCTCTAGGAGCTAGGCATGGAACTTGCCATCGATTACGCCGTCAAGGCCCTGTACCTGGTCATGATCCTGTCCCTGCCGCCCATCATCGTGGCTTCGGTGGTGGGCATCGTGCTCAGCCTCATCCAGGCCATCACCCAGCTGCAGGAACAGACCCTGGCCTTCGGCGTCAAGCTGCTGGCCGTGGGCCTGACGCTCTTCCTTATGGGCAAATGGCTGAGCGGCGAGATATTGCGGTACAGCGAGGACATCTTCAACCGCTTCTACCTGCTCTGAACGGCAAGCCCGGATACGGCTGACGGAAGGGGTGCCCCCAGGATACGCCACGGACAGGACACGCATGGATTTTTCGCAATTTTTGCAGGAACTCGGGGTCTACGGGCACCTCACGGCCTTGCTGCTGGGCATGCCGCGGCTCTTCGCCCTGGTCACGGTGGCGCCCTTCCTGGGCTCTGCGGTGGTGATGGGCCAGATACGTCTGCTGCTGGTGCTGGCCCTGTACCTGCCCCTGCATCCCGTCATCGTCAGCCACCTGACCGACGAGATCACGCTTTCCGCAGCGCTCTCCCTGGCGGTGGGCGGCAAGCTGGCCCTGCTCCTGCTCAAGGAGGCTGTGCTCGGCCTGATGATCGGCTTTCTTGCGGGCATCGTCTTCTGGACCGTGCAAAGTGCCGGATTTTTCATGGACAACCAGCGCGGGGCCAGCATGGCTGAAGGAACGGACATCCTTTCCGGCGACCAGAGCAGCCCTTTGGGCCAGCTGCTGTTCCAGAGCCTGGTCTACATCTTTTATACTTCCGGGGCGTTCCTGGCCTTCGTGGGGCTGGTGTACGCCAGTTACGGCATCTGGCCGGTGACGCAGCTCCTGCCCCTGGATGTGCCCCAGGGAGCGCCCCTGTATTTTGCGGAAAAGGTCGGCTGGCTCATGGGGCACATGCTGCTGCTGGCCGGGCCCATCGCGGCAGCCTGTCTTTTGACCGACGTGGCCCTGGGCCTGATCAACCGTTTTGCGTCCCAGCTCAACGTGTATGTGCTGGCCATGCCCATCAAGTGCGGCATCGCGGCTTTCCTGCTGTGCTTCTATTTTGGACTGCTGCTGTCGCATGCACCGGAACTTTTTGATTTTACACGGGAATCCATCCTCAAGCTGAATAATCTCCTGCCGGGAGGGGAATGATGCCGCCATGCCCGCAGGCCATGACGGCAGATGCGGAGCGCGGGAGACTTTGAGCCTATGAGCAGCGAAAAAACAGAACAACCGACCCCAAAACGCCTGCGGGAGTCCCGGGAAAAAGGGCAGGTCGCCAAAAGCCAGGACGTGCCTTCGGCCCTGACCGTCATGGCGGTGGCCGTCTATCTGCTGGCCATGTCTTCCGACATGCTCAATACCTTGCTGGCCATGGGCGAGGCCCCCATGCTGCTCATGGACAGGCCGTTCGAGGAGGCCCTGCCCCTGGCCGTCACGTCCACCCTGCTCTGCGCCCTGCGTGTGGCCCTGCCGCTCATCGGCATGGTCATGGTCGTGGCCCTTTGTGCCAACATGATGCAGGTGGGGGTGCTGTTTTCCGTACAGGCCGCCATGCCCAAACTGGAAAACCTGAGCATGAACAAATGGTTCAAGCAGGTCTTTTCCCTCAAGAACCTGGTGGAGTTCCTCAAGAACATCATCAAGGTGCTGATCCTGGGCATCAATGTGTACGTCATTTTTTCCGACTACATGCCGCAGCTGTTCCGCATCCCGCAGGGTGACATCGGCGACATGTGGCGCCTTCTCGGTTCCGTTTGCGGTGACCTTGTCCTTGTTTCGGCGGGTGTGTTCTGCGTCATCGCCGCCGCGGACTGGTGCTTCCAGAAGTGGCAGTTCAACAAGCAGCACATGATGAGCAAGGAAGAAGTCAAACGGGAATTCAAGGAAAGCGAGGGCGATCCGCTCATCAAGGGCAAGCGCAAGCAGCTGCACCAGGAGATGATCGCCCAGAACCAGATCGCCAACGTCAGGAAAGCGAAGGTGCTTGTGACCAACCCCACCCATTTTGCCGTGGCTCTGGACTATGAAAAAGACAGGACCCCCCTGCCCGTCATCCTGGCCAAGGGCCAGGGCGTGCTGGCCCAGCGCATGATCGAGACCGCCCGGGAAGAGGGCATCCCCATCATGCGCAACGTGCCGCTGGCACGCAGCCTGTACGAGCAAGGCACGGAAAACGCCTATATCCCCCAGGACCTCATCGGCCCCGTGGCGGAAGTGCTGCGCTGGGTGCAATCCCTGCGCCAAGGATAAGCCATGCACGAAAAGAACGCCCGAACCCTTGCCCTGCTGATACGCCTGTGCGACGACCTTGCCTGGGGTCGTCCCGCGGACGAGGATGCCCTGTTCGCCCTGACCCGGGAAGGCAGCTCCTCGCCGGAGCTGGAACGTCTGGCCGAGGCCTTCGGCATGATGATCGTCAAGGTGGAAGCCCGTGAATTCCACCGGGCGGAACTGCTGGAAAAGGTGGAACAGCTTTCGCAGGAGCTGGGAAAAAGCCGTCTGCGCCTGCACGAGGAGAACCGGCAGGTGGTGGAGACCCTGCAAAAGGAGTACAACGTCCGCCGCATCATCGGTCGCTGCCCGGCCATGCGTCAGGTGGTGGCCCAGGCCCTGGCCATCGCCCGGCGGCCCATCAACACTCTGATCCTGGGGCCTTCCGGCACGGGCAAGGAGATCTTCGCCAAGACCATCCATTACCACTCCCCCAGGCGTGATGCCCCCTTCGTGGCCGTCAACTGTACGGCCATCCCCGACTCCCTGTTCGAAAGCGAGATGTTCGGCATCGAAAAGGGCGTGGCCACCGGCGTCAGCGCCCGCCGCGGCCTGGTGGAAGAAGCTTCGGGCGGGACGCTCTTCCTTGACGAACTGGCGGACATGTCCCTGCCCAATCAGGCCAAACTGCTGCGCGTGCTCGAGGAACGGGAAGTCCTGCGCGTGGGCAGCGCCCGGCCCGTGCCCGTGGACATCAAGGTCATCGCGGCCACCAATGTGGACCTGCGGCAGGCCGTGGCCCGGGGGCGCTTCCGGGAAGACCTGTACTACCGCCTCAATGTGGCCGAGCTGACGCTCCCTCCCCTGCGCGAACGGGGCGACGACATCCTGCTGCTGGCCCGGCATCTGCTGGCCCAGCATGCGCACAATATGGAACGCGCTGCCCTGACCCTGGCCCCGGCCACCCAGCAGTGCCTGCTGGCCTACGACTGGCCCGGCAATGTGCGCGAACTGAGCAACGAGATGGAACGGGCAGCGGCCCTTACCGTGGATACGGTCATCCGTCCGTCGGATCTTTCTCCCAAACTGCTGGCCGCCCTGGCGCGCCACGGCTGCATAAAGACAAGCGCCACCGCCCCCCGGGAACCGCTGCCGGACATCCGGACGACATTCAATCTGGAACAGGCGGAGCGCCTGCTGGTACAGCGGGCCCTCGACGCCTGCCAGGGCAACAAGAGCCGGGCGGCGGAACTGCTCGGCATCACCCGGGAAGGCCTGCGCAAAAAGCTGCTGCGCCTCGACAAGACGGCCCACGGCCATGACGGGGAGGAGGCATGAACGCAAGCCTGAGATTGCGGCTGGCCCTGCTGGTGGTCTGTTCCGTGGCCCTCACCGTCGCGCTGGTCCTCTACCTGACCTGGCAGCGGGTCGGGGAGACCATGATCGGGATGGAAGAAAAAAATTTCGCCACCCTGCTGCTGGTGGAAGAGGAACGGCTCAATACGGCCACCCTCAACCATCTGGCGGCCAAGGTGCGCTCCGTGCTCCTGCGCAAGGCGCAGCTGCGGGACACCTCCGCCCGCGTCCAGGCACTGCTGCGGGCCCTGGCCCCGCAACGTCCCGCGGGCAGCGGGCAGGCCCACCTCGTCCTGCAACCCCTGCTGTCCGCCATGGACGCCGCCAGCATCGCTCTGGTGGATGACGTCGACAGTATCCGCATGGAGATCCTGGATACGGAAAAACTCCGTAGCGGCCAGACGAGTCTTCTGGGCCTGTCGTCCAGTCTGCGGGATGCCAAACAGCGGCCCATGCAGCGCCTGCTCAAACAGTTGTCCCGGGATGGTGATTTTGCCGTTTTTGACCTGCCCCGCCTCGTGGCCACCAACGAAGGCCGCATGGTCCCCTCCGGCACCTATCGCCCCGTGCTGACCTATTTCCTGCCTTTGGGCGGCCACAGGCCGTCACGGGAGATCCTGGTCTCCATGATCCCCCTGGACGATCTGGAAAAGATGGCTGTCCGGGCCCAGATGCAACTGCTGGAGGACACGCGGGAAAAATTCAGGGAGATGTCCCTTTATCCCGGCGGGCTCGTGGCGCTGCTGGACGGTGACGGGCATATCCTGGTCTCCGGTGGTGACGGTCTTCTTCCTGACGGCCTCGACGCGGCCCGGGCAGAAGCCCGCCAGACGGGCATGGCCAAGGTCATCCTGCCGTCGGCACAGGGCGATATGCTCTGCCTGCTGGGCAGCATCCGGGCCTTTGGCTGGTATGTGGCCCTGACGGCCCCCCTGGACGAGATACGGGAGCCTTCCGACAGCCTGCTGGCCAGCCTGCTGGCCGTGAGCCTGCCCATCATGCTGCTGGTGGCTCTGGCGGCCCTGCTCATGCTCATCAGGACGCTGCGTCCCCTGAAACTGCTGACCCGAAAGACCCGTCAGCTGGCCGAAGTGGATTTTGCCGCCCCCGATGCCCTTGACCGGCTCGAGCCCCTCCTCAGCCAGGGGCTGCCGCTGGAACGTCGCGACGAGCTGGGCCAGCTGGCCCGGGCCTATGCCCATCTGGGCGGGGCCCTTGCCACCAACATCCGCAATCTGATGGAGGCCACCGCCAGCAAGGAACGCATGGAGGGCGAGCTCTCCGCCGCACGCGAGATCCAGATGGGCATCCTCCCGCCCCCGGACGGAGCTCCCGAAGTGTGCGGTTTCCGGGCCTCGGCCTTTCTGGATCCCGCCAAGGAAGTGGGCGGCGACATGTACGACTTTTTCGTCACCAGCGACGGGCGGCGGGCCCTTGTCCTGGGAGACGTGTCCGGCAAAGGTGTCCCGGCGGCCCTGTTCATGTCCATGACCGTCACGCTCGTGCGCTACGCCCTCGTCTCCGGGCTCGATCCGGCGGCCGCCATGTCGCAGGTCAACGCCATGCTCGAGGCCCACAACCCGGGCAACATGTTCGTGACCCTCTTCCTGGCCCTGTATGACCCCCAAAGCGGTGAACTGAGCTACGCCAACGGCGGGCATTGCCCGCCCTACATCATCGATGCGGCCTCGGACGCCCCGCCCCGCATGCTGGACAAGCTGAGCGGCCCGCTGGTGGGCGTCATCCCGGACATGGAATACACGCTGTTCACGGATACCCTCAAGGAACAGGAGACCTGCCTGCTCTTTACCGACGGGGTGACCGAAGCCATGAACGGCGACAAGGAACTGTACGGTGAGGCCCGGTTGCAGGATTTCCTGGCCGCCCATCGCGGGGCCTCGCCCAGGGAACTGCTGACGCTCATCTTCTCGGAGCTTGTCCGCTTCCGGGGAGAAGAGCCCCAATCCGACGACATCACCATGCTGGCCTTCTGCCGCACGCACAGTGCGAGCGTGGCCCAACCTGCCTCTCCCCGGACATCCTCATGACCATGCCTTGCTCTTCGATGGACCAGCGCGCGCCCTTGGGCCGCATCCTGGCCGGATGGATCGCCATCCTCCTGTGCAGCCTGCTGCTGTACGATGCCCTGCTCTATTCCTCCCTGCGCACGGCCACACGGGAAGGGACGCAGGCATCGGCCAGTGTGGCGGCCACGGCCCTGAAAAGCCGTATGGCCATAGGGATCCGCTTTGGCAAAAAGCTGGAGACCTACCACAATATCGACCGTCTGCTGGCCAGTGTGGGCCAGGCTGCCGACATGCCGCTGGCCGTACTGGATGCCCGGGGCATGGCCCTGCATCACTGGGGGCGCTTCCCGCTTTTGCCGGACATCAGCGACCGCCTGCCGAAAACGGGAACAGAGGCTGTCCTTTCCCTGAAGGACGGGGAACTGCTGCTGGCCCCCGTCGCGGACAGGGACGAGCACATCGTGGGCCATATCGCGGTCTGGATGCCTTCCCGCAATCTGGATGCCACACTCAGGGACCTTTTCCGGCAGCAGCTGCTCTTTCAGGGCGGGCTGGCACTGGCAGGGATACTGCTTTTGTCCCTCTGCCTCGGCCTGCGCCGTTCCGGTGGTATGCCCCGCAATCTGTGCATCGCCATTTTCCTGCTGCTCATGCTGGGCAATGGGGCCCTGGCCCTGCATGCCGTCAGCCGGCAATATACGCAGGGGCTCAGGAACGATGCCGCGCATACCGGCGCCATCCTGACCGAGGACCTCAACCGCCTGCTGCTGGTGGGTGTCTCCCTGGACGATACCAGCCGCCTGTCCGCCTATCTGACCCGGGCCGCCACCGCCCACGGTGACGATCTTGTCCTGGAGGTCCTGGCGCCTTCCGGCAAAGTATTCGCATCGAGCCACGCTTCCGGCCCCCTTCCCGAACTTTTGCCGCCCGGCGAGGAATTCCCCCTGCTGGAGCTGGCCTCGGCCTTTTCCGTCAGCGGGGATTCGCCGGAGCAGGGCTGGAAACTGCGGGCCACCCTCACGCGCGGTCCCTGGCTGGAGCGCCTGATCGCCAACGGGCTGGACATCCTGACCCTGGTGGCCATCTCCCTCATCTTCATGGTGGAGATGTTCCTGCTGCTCTCCCGCAGTCTGGAAGCCCGCCTGCAGGGAACGACGCAATCCCACGCTCACCGCAGCGCCCTGTTCCGCCCGCTGATGTTCGTCTTCATCCTGGCCATGGACATGACCATTTCCTTCATCCCCCTGCGCATGGCCGAACTCACCACCACGAGCATACTCCCGCGCGACGTACTGCTGGGCCTGCCCATCTCCGCAGAAATGGGCATGACCGGCCTCAGCGTGCTCATCGCCGGGACATGGATGAAGCGCAAAGGGGCCCGGCCGCCCCTCATGACGGGCATCATCTGTATGGCCCTGGGCTATCTGGCCTCCATGCTGGCCTGGACCCCCTGGCTTTTCATCGCCGCCCGGGCGCTGGTGGGACTGGGCTACGGCCTTTCCCTGCTCACTGCCCAGGCCTACACGGTGCGGGACGGCAAACTGGCCGACATGTTTGCCGGTGTCTATGCCGGATCCCTGTGCGGCAGCGCCCTGGGGGCCATGCTGGCCGAACGTCTGGGCTACGGTCCCGTTTTCGCCATCTCCGCCGTCATCCTGGCCTGTCTGGCCCTGGTGCCCCTGCGTCTGCTGCGCGGACAGGAAAAGCAGGAGGACGTCCGGGAAGAAGCCCCGGCCGCCAGACTGACGCTGCCGCAGATCCGCCGCCTGCTGGCGGACCGCCACTTCCTGGCTTTCATCCTGCTGGCTCTGCTGCCCTCGGCCCTGCTCTGCGTGGGTTTCCTCAACTACTTTTTGCCTGTCTTCCTCAAGCAGGCCGATGTGGCCCAGTCCAACATCGGACGCATCTACATGCTCAACTGCCTCATCGTCATCTACAGCGGTCCCCTTTTCGCCCGTCTGGTCGGCAACAGCCTGCACAAAGGCCCGCTCCTTTTCTGGGCCGGCATCCTCTCGGCCCTGTCCGTGGCCTGTTTCTGTTTCCTTCCTCCCCTGCCGGCTTCGGTGGCGGGCTCCATCCTGCTGGGACTGGCCACCGGTCTCAACATCCCGGCCCAGAGCGAATTCCTGCTGGAACTGGACATCGCCCGGGCCATCGGTGTGGATCAGGCCATGAGCCTGCTGGATGCCCTGCAACGCGTGGGGCAGGTCATCGGCCCGGTCTGCGTGGGGGCTGTCATGGCCATCATGAGCGTGGATGACGCCGCCCGCTGGGCAGGCATCATCCTGGTGGCCATTTCCCTTCTTTTCCTGTTGCTGGTCCGCCCGGCCCGCCATTCGGGAGACAGGGCATGACCTCCGCCCGGGACTGGATCCGCAGCCGTTGCCCGGAGGCATTGGCTGCCTTCGAACAGGCAGGAGCGCAGACACTGGCGGACTATGCGGCAGGCTTTGGCGCGGATGCCGCCCTGCCCAGGCCGCCGCAAGCCGCTGACGACCTTGTGGAACTGGCCGCCACGACTTGCGCCCGGCTGTATTCGCCTGATCTGGGGCAGGCCCTGCGCCGTGAACTGGAGAGCGATCTCCATGCCCTCACGGCCAACCATCACGGTGTGGATTTCCACCCGGAATTCTTCCAGGGCGACTTGCTGTTCGCCATGAGCTGCCGTCACGCCGTGCCCCTGTTCAACTGCGGCGCTGTCCCGGCCAACAACGTGGCGTATCCTCGCGGCATCCTGCTGGGATGCGGCACTCCGGAAGAGGTGAGCTTCCGCAGCCGCAAACTGCCCATCCTGCCGGGAAGGGACCGGCATGGGCTCATCAGCGTGCGCCCGGCGTTCACCGCCGCCGAGGTCACCCTGCCCTCGCAGCTTTCCGGTCACCCGGAAGAGCCGCATGCTCTGGACCGTCTTGTCCAGGCCGTCTACCGCCATCCCCGCGTCCTGGAACAGCAGACATTCCGGGATCAGGCCAGCGTCATGAATGCCCTGCTGTGGCAGCAGGTCATCCCGAAAAGCTGTGATCTCCCGCCGCTGGTCTCGCTGGACATGCAATGGCTGTGCGGCCGTCTGATCACGGCCGATCTGGAACAGCCGGACAGCCTTGTCCGGCACCTGCTCCTGCATCCGCCGCTGGCCGCTGCTATCTGGGATGCCCTCAACGGGCAACGGGCCTGCTGGACCGGGGATGCGCAGGGCCTGCAGCGAGGCACCTTCCTGTTCTGGGGCGTGGACGGCAAAGGCCGGGCCCTGGCCCTGCGGCCTGCCCGCGATTTCCGCTCGCTGGTGGCTGTCCGGGATGCAGGCTGGCGCCTGCCGCTGGATGCCCGCAGCCTGGGCAGGGCCCTGACGGAAGAGCGCATCCTCCCCTCGCTTTTCCTTTATTTCGCCACCGTGACGGCGACCAGGGGCCTGCGCTGTGCCGGAGGCATCTTCCAGACCTCCTACCTGCCGCGCATGATCCGGGGCATCTGTACGGCTCTGCGGCACTGCGGTGCCGACGGGCCGGCCACGCGCATCGCCGGGGCATTCCGTCCCTGTCCGCCCTGCACGGGGCTGCTGCCCCTGCGTCTGCCCTGCCCTGACGGCCCGTTGCGGCAGACCGGCCGGGGAGCCGGCGCCGCGGACCTCTGGCTGGCCGGCGGCCTTTCTCCCGCCCTGTGGCAGTCACTGCGGCACAGCCGGGTCGATCATGCCCTGGCAGCCTCGCTGCCGTATCATTATGAAGACCTGTCCGCTCAGGAGATGCGACCGCTGCTGCTGGACAGCCTTTTGCAACAGGCCCCGCCCATCGGGAGCCTGCCCTTTCTTGCGCCTTTCCCCCTGGAGATGCCTCATGCCTGAACTGGAAATAAATCTGGATGCCCTGGCTCATAATCTGCGTCTTATACGGTGCCAGGAACAGGCCTGGGGCTTCCGTTTCCTGCCGGTGCTGAAGATGGTGGCTTCCCACCCGGACGTCGTCGATTTCCTGCGTACGCAGGGCTATGCCTGCTACGGCATCGCGGACATGACGGAGCATCTTCTGTACGGACAGGAGCCGCCTGCACGCACAGGGCGCGTCCTGATCAATCTGGCGCCCCCGGACAGGGCGGACGACGTCGTCCGCCTGTTCGAACGCAGCGCCTTTTCCTGTGAGTCGACCTTCCGGGCCCTGGATGCTGCTGCCCGTGCCGCGGGCCTGCATCACGAGGCCCTGCTCATGGTGGATATAGGCGACATGCGCGAAGGGATCCCGCAGGAAGATGCCCCCGCCCTGCTGCGGGCCGTGGCGACCGCGTCGCAGCGTGCGGCCCATGGCCCGGGCGCCCATGTGGCGGGCATCGGCGTCAATCTCGGCTGCCTGTACGGGACCTGTCCGGACGACGAGAACATGGCCCTGCTCGAAGCCCTGGCGGCCCGGGCAGGTGCCCTGCTGGGGCATGCCCTGCACCGGGTCAGCCTGGGCGGGAGCATCTTCTGGAACTGGTTCGCCCGCCGTCACGGGCATGGACCGCATCTGCCGCCCGGCTGCATCATGGAATTCCGCATGGGGGATCCCCTGCTGCTTGGCCGGGACATGTACCGGGACGAAACCCTGCTGGCCGGGGACTTCCGGCAGGATATCTTCCGCCTGTCGGCCACGGTGCTGGAAGTGACGGAACGGGACATCCGTCCGCCCCGACAGAGCGTCCACAACGGACGGGGGCTGCACGCCGACTGCCCTGATCTGGGAAAACGGCTCCGGGCGCTGGTGGACTGCGGCAGCCTGCATAGGGACGTCCGGGGCCTTTCCCTGGCCCGCCCGGACTGGCGGATATCCGATTTCAGCGGCAATTACGCCATCCTGGACTTGAGCGGCTGCCCGCAGGCTCCCGTGCCGGGAGAACATGTCCGGTTCATCCCGTCCTATTGGGCCGTGGCCCGTACCTGCCGTATGCCCCACATCCGCAAGACCCTTATCCACGATACTCTGCCGGGACGATCCCTTCCCGACTCCCGGCCCGCCTCTCCCCAGCAGGAGACGGCGCCCCTTTCGGAGGTTTCATGAAGACGTCACGATATGTTGCCCCTGTGCTTGCCTGCCTGCTGCTCCTGCCCCTGCTGCTCCGGGACTGCGCCTTTGCCGCCCCTGCGCAGGCCGATCCCGAAGGGGAAAAGGTATGGCGGGTGATCTATGTGGAAGGCGGCCCCTTTTCCGATTACCAGCGCATCTTTCAGGGACTGGCCCTGGGACTGGAGGAACGCGGACTGATCGAGAACGGGCATGTGCCCCTGCCCAAGGACAGCGAAGAAGCCCGCGGCATGTGGGAATGGCTGCACCAGCATGCAGGCGGCAAACGTCTTGTCTTTCTCGCGGACGGTTTCTACTCCGCGGACTGGGACGGCCAACAGCGGGAAAA
>ERZ827181.2453-NODE-2453-length-15943-cov-9.401435_pt1 | contig 15943 bp, 17 predicted proteins | sample MGYA00519778_ERZ827181 | MGnify/ENA primary metagenome ERZ827181 (study PRJEB31778, sample SAMEA3449273) | human gut metagenome | biome: human gut; feature: human-associated habitat; material: faeces | place: United Kingdom | collected 2010/2012 ...
TGAACTGCACGGCGATCTCCTTCGGCTGCGTGTCGGTGGTCATGATGCCCTCGGCAGCCTCATCGGAGTGCGGGCCGAGGCATTTGACCAGCTCCGGGATCCCGGCGGCGATGGGCGCGATGTCGAGCGGCTGGCCGATCACACCAGTAGAAGCTACTACAACGTCGGACGGCTTGATGTGCAGGGCCTGTCCCAGAAGACTGCTCATCTGCTCTGCAATTTCTTTGAGCGATGCGCCGAGCGTATATTGCAGGAAGATGTCCTGCACGGCTTTGGCTTCCGGCTCGTTCCGGACGATCTCGCCCATGCGCATCTGGTAGCCAAACGGCAGCTTCCGATTTCCCATCAGCGTCTTGTCCTTTCGATTTGCTCTGTCAGCTCCAAGCCGTTTTTCAGCCGAAACCGCAGGCGCTCGTTGTTGTCCACGATGATCTTTTCCACAAGCGCATCGAACAGCTCCGCATCAAAGCTGTCGAGGAAATCCGGTCCGTCCTCCAGCACGTCCATGCACAGGCGGACGCACTCATCGCAGATGCGCACGCCAGGGCCCTGGATCATGCGGTGCACTTCGTGCTCGCTCTTGCCGCAGAACGAGCAGCGAAGCTCTTTTTTCCTATCTTCACTCATAAGTCAAACTGTCCTTATCTCTTGTAAATAACCTTGTCCACAAGGCCGTAGGCCTGCGCCTCATCCGCCGTCATCCAGTGGTCGCGCTCGGAGTCGAGCTTGACCTGCTCGGGCGTCTTGCCGGTGTTCTCGGCCAGGATCTTATTCAAGCGCTGCTTGATGCGCAGGAAGTGCTCCACGTCGCTCTCCATATCCGTGACCTTGCCCTGCGTACCGGCGGAGGGCTGGTGGATCATGATCTCCGCGTTGGGCAGGGCAATGCGCTTGCCCCGGGCACCGGAGGACAGCAGGAACGCGCCCATGCTGGCAGCCATGCCGATGCAGATGGTGGACACGTCGCACTTGATATACTGCATGGTATCATAGATGGCCATACCCGCGGTCACGGAACCGCCGGGGCTGTTGATGTACATCTGGATATCCTTGTCGGGGTCCTGGGCCTCCAGATACAGCAGCTGGGCCACCACCAGGCTGGCGGTGGTATCATTGACCTCTTCGCCCAGGAAGATGATGCGGTCGTTCAGCAGCCGGGAAAAGATGTCATAGGAACGCTCGCCCCGGTTGGTCTGCTCCACAACATAAGGGACTAAACTCATAGAAATGACCTCCTGTACAAATAGATGAAACTCAACCCCATTATACCCGCCCGGTGGGTATCTCAAGCAGGGGACGAAAAATTATTCCTCGTCCTTCTTTTCCTCTTCCTGCTTGGCTTCTTCCTTGGTCTCCTCAACAACGGGAGCCACGGCTACGGCGGCGTCGGCCACGGCCTTGATAGCCTTGCTGCGCAGGACCTGCTCGCGGACGTCGGCCTCGGGCAGATACTTCTTGATGGTATCCAGGTCCATGCCGTACTTATCGGCCACGGACTTCATCTCGGCCTCGATCTCCTCGGCGGTGGCCTCCAGCTCCTCGGCCTTCACCAGGGCGGCCACGGCCAGATCCATGCGGACCTGCTGCAGGGCGGGCTCATGGGCCTGCTTCTTGAAATCGTCCTCGGTGGTGTTGGTCATCTTCAGATACTGGTCAAAGGGGATGCCCTGGGCGGCCAGCTGCTGCTGGAAGTTCTCCATCATCTGCTGGGCCTGAACGTCCACCATCTCGTCGGGGATGTCGGCCTGGATGCCGTCGGCCACCTTCTGCATCAGGGCGTCCTCAAAGGCACGCTGGGCGGCGGCCTCGCGGTCGTTCATCAGCTGCTTGCGGGTATCGGCCTTCAGCTCCTCCAGGGTGTCGAATTCGGACACGTCCTTGGCGAACTCGTCGTCGATGGCGGGGACCTCCTTGTGCTTGACCTCGTTGACCTTCACGTGGAACACCACGGGCTTGCCGGCCAGCTCGGGGGTGTAGTTCTCGGGGAAGGTGATGTCGATGTCCTTCTCCTCGCCGGCCTTCATGCCCACCAGCTGATCCTCGAAGCCGGGGACGAAGCTGCCGGAGCCGATCTCCAGGTCGAAGTTCTCGCCCTTGCCGCCGTCGAAGGCCACGCCGTTGTCGAAGCCCTCGAAGTCGATGTCAGCGGTGTCGCCCTTCTGGATCTCGCGCTCCACGCTGACCAGACGGCTGTTGCGGTCGGCCATCTCGTTCAGGCGGTTGTCCACATCCTCGTCGGTGACGTTGACCTCGGCCTTGGGGGCCTCCAGGCCCTTATACTGGCCCAGGGTCACCTCGGGATACACGGCCACGGTGCACTTGAACACCACGCCGTCCTTGCCGCAGGACTCCAGCTCCACCTCGGGATAGCCGACGACCTTCAGCTCCTGCGCCTTCACGGCGGCCTCATAGGCGTCGGGCAGCAGGATGTTCACTGCTTCTTCATAGAAGACCTCTGCGCCGTACATGCTCTCGATCATCTTGCGGGGAGCCTTGCCGGGGCGGAAGCCGGGAACGCTGATCTTGGACCGCTGCTGCAGGTACGCCTTGTTGATGGCGGCCTCAAAGGCGGCGGCATCTGCTTCGATGGTCAGTGCGACCTTGCTCTTGTCCAGTTTTTCACAGGATTTTACACTCATTTTGATTTTTCCTCCGTTCAGCATTAAATCGTATCAATGCAATTCTATATAATAGCAGAAAACAATTTCAATTTCCACACTTTTTTGCTCTAATCACAAATTTTTTTGGGATGAAAGCCCAAATAGTCCCCGGACACCATGAAAAACGAGGTTCCGCCCCGTTCTCCCTGCAGGGCCCGGCGGTGGGAGGGACCGTGGAGATGGCCATAGCAGCACACCTTCACGCCGTATTCCCGCAGCAGCCGCAGAATCTCCGGGCACTGGTACCCCTGATACAGCGGCGGATAATGGAGGAAGCACAGCTTCTCGTGATCTCCCGCCGCCTTCAGGGACGTTTCCAGCCGCCCAATCTCCCGCAGCAGAACCTTTTCGTTGTGGGTGCCCTGGTTGTCCAGCTCATAGAACCAGCCCCGGGTACCGCACAGGGCCGTGTCCCCGTAGAACCGGCAATTGTTGTGGAGAATTTCCATGGTGGTCAGGCCGTTTTCGGCGAAAAAGCGCTCCATTTTGGCGGCGGTGTTCCACCAATAGTCGTGGTTGCCCTTGAGCAGGTACTTCTTCCCCGGCAGGGCGTCGATGAACCGGAAATCCTCCAGCGATTCCTCCAGGCTCATGCCCCAGGACAGGTCGCCGCACAGCACGGTGACGTCATCCTCCGTCAGCACGGAGAATCCCTCCCGGATGCGGGCCACATAGTCCTTCCAGCCGTCCCCGAAGATCTCCATGGGCTTGTCGGACCCCAGGGACAGATGCAGATCGCCAATGGCATACAGCGCCATACGGCACCTCCTTCCTTATTATAGTATATCGTTATATCAGCCTCCGCAGATTGTTCCAGAACAGGTCCTCCAGCAGCTGCCGGGGATAACCCCGGTCCGCCAGAGCCTGCCACAGGCGGGGCATGTCCTGGACGCCCTGCATTCCGGCGGCCAGGGTCCCGCAGCCGTCCAGATCGCCGCCCAGGCACAGAGCTTTCTCCCCGCCCAGCTCCAGAAAATGCTCCACATGGGCCACCAGCTCCTCCATGGTGCCCGCCGGACCCACAAACGGCCGGTACAGGTTCAGCCCCACCACACCGCCGGAGTCCCGGATGGCCCGGAACATGTCGTCGGTGAGATTGCGCCGGCGGGGGCACAGGGCCCGGCTGTTGGAGTGGGTGGCCACCACTGGCCCTCGGGCCAGGCGTACCATATCCCAGAACCCCGGGTCGCTGATGTGGGACACGTCGGGATAAATATGAAACGCCTCCAGCTGCCGCAGGAAGTCGGCACCAAGAGGGGAGAGACCCCGATCCGTGTCCCGGCAGTTGGTACCGGACAGGACATTGGGCCAATTCCACACGGGGTTGAGAAACCGCACACCCCATTCCGCCGCCGTCTCCACCTGTCCCGGGTCGCAGCCTATGAGCTCGGCCCCCTCTATGGAGAGAATCGCCGCCATTTTCCCGTCTGCCGCAGCACGGTCCACCTCTGCGCCGGTGCGGCAGGGGACGATGACGTCCCGGTTCTGCTCCATCTCCTGTAAAAACCGCCGGTGAAGCAGGCGGCCCTCCCGGACCATGGTGCTGCCCCGGGGAAGCTCCTCCGGGTCCTGATACAGGGCGAACACCTGGGCGAACCGCCCGAAGCTCGACGCCCGGTGCAGATCCAGATGAGCATCGTTTTCCCGCAGCTGCGCTCCGGTCCGCAGGCACCGGTAAATGGTATCGCAATGCGCGTCAAAATAGGGAATATGTTCCATACGTCACCTCAGAATGCGTTCTCAATGTACTCTATGCGGCTGGCCTTTTGGGGATGCGGACCCTCAGCGTACACCTCCGCCACGTCGAAGCGGGCGGGGCAGTCCAGGTCCTTCACCATCAGGTACCAGGCCGCCGTTTTCCGCAGTCGCTCCTGCTTTTTTGGGGTCACATACTCCCGGGGCAGGCCACAGGACAAATTCGTCCGGGTCTTGACCTCCACGAAGCACAGCACGCCGTCCTTCCGGGCGATCAGGTCGATCTCCCCGAACCGGCAGTGAAACCCGTGGGCCAGCAGGGTGTAGCCCCGGCGGCGCAGATAGTTGGCCACCTCCGCCTCGCCCCAGGTGCCCTCGGCCCGGCTCATGACTGCCGCTCCTTCCACTTTTTCAGAAACGACTGCCGGTGCTCCGGGCAGGGACCGTATTGGTCCAGCATGGCGTAGTGCAGCTTCGTGCCGTAGCCCTTGTGCTGGGCAAACAGATACTGGGGATATTCCCGGTCCAGCACCTGCGTCACGTACCGGTCCCGGGTGACCTTGGCCAGGATGGACGCCGCCGCAATGGATACGCTGCGTCCGTCGCCGCCTACGACCGTCTCGTGGGGGAGGGTAATGGCGGCGGTTTTGCCGTGATCCCGGTTGCCGTCGATCAGAACGTAGTCCGGGCGGAGGGTCAGGGCCTCGATGGCCAACTCCATGGCCCGGATCCGGGCGCTTAAAATGTCCGTGGCGTCGATCTCCGCCGCGCTGACGGAGGCCACGGCCCAGGCGATGGCCCTTTCGGTGATGACGCCGTACAGGGCCTCGCGCTTTTTCTCCGTCAGCTTCTTGGAGTCGTCCAGCCCCGGGATATTGCAGCCCGGCGGCAAAATCACCGCTCCCGCGCACACGGGACCCATCAGGGGTCCTGCACCGGCCTCGTCACAGCCGCACACAATGGCATAGCCCCGCTGCCGGGCCGCCTGCTCCAGGGATTCATCCGGCTTCATTGCGCATCCTCCACCGTCTCCAGGGTGAACCGGCCCAGCTTGCCGCCCCGGAACTCGTCCAGCAGAACCCGGGCCATGCGCTGGGTGTCCACCTGGGCCCCCCGCATAAGGAAGCCCCGCTTCCGCCCGGCCTTCTCCAGCAGGTCATATCCGCTGTCCTCCGGCTGCACGTCGATCTTGTACCGCTCCTCCAGCACCGGCGCATACCGCCGGCCCAGATAGTCCATGAGATAGCAGGCCAGTTCCTCCATGTCTACCACGTCGTCCTTGATGGCGCCGGTGAAGGCCAGGCGCTTGCCCACCTCCGGGTCGTCAAACCGGGGCCACAGAATGCCCGGGGTGTCCAGCAGCTCCAGAGTGCTGTCCACCGGCACCCACTGCTTGCTGCGGGTAACGCCGGGCCGGTCCTCGGCACGGGCGGTTTTGCGGCGGGCTACCTTATTAATAAAGGTGGACTTGCCCACGTTGGGGATTCCCAGCACCATGACCCGCACGGTGCGGCCCGCCTGGCCCCGCTGGGCCCAGGCGGCCAGCTTGTCCCGCAGCAGCTCCCGGACAGCGGCGGCAAACTGGGCGGTGCCTGCGCCGCCCTTGGCATTGGCCTCCAGCACAGCATAGCCCTTTTCCCGGAAATAAGCCGTCCAGCGCCGGGTCTCGCCGGGGTCCGCCTGGTCCACCCGGTTCAGGACCACCAGCCGGGGCTTGCCCGCCGTCAGCTCGTCCACATCCGGGTTCCGGCTGGACAGGGGAATGCGCGCGTCCAGAATCTCGCACACGGCGTCCATATTTTTGATCTCCGCCGTGATCATCCGCCGGGTCTTGGTCATGTGCCCGGGGAACCACTGGATCTGGCGGCTGTTGATAATGTCACTCTGGCTCATTGGGCCGCTCCTATCTTGCCAAAGGGCAGTACGCGCAGCACAGCTGCGCCCATAATGTCACGTTCGTCCACGCAGCCCACGCGGGTATCGCGGCTGTCGGTGGAGTTGTTGCGGTTGTCCCCCATCAGGAACAGGCAGCCGTCCGGCACCGTGATGGGAAAGTCCACGCTTTCATATAAATACGTAGGCTCGGCGGTGTAGGGCTCGTCGAGGGCCTCGCCGTTGCGGTAGACGATACCGGCGGTAAAGTCAATATCGATGGTGTCCCCGCCCTTGCCGATGACCCGTTTGACGAGGGGCCTGCCGTATTCCGTGTAGCCGTCCACGACAACGATGTCGTCATAGTCGGGCTTTTTTAAAAGGTTGATAAGGATGCGTTCGCCGTTGGAGAGGGTCGGGTCCATTGAATGGCCGTCCACCTTGACGATGCGCACGCCGAAGGTGAACACCAGCGCAATGACCGCCACGGCCATAGCGAGGGCGTCGTACCATTCCAGCGTTTCCTTATTGCGGCGGTAGCGGTCCTTGAAGGATGCTGCCATGTTTTCCACCACCCGGTTAAAAAAATACGAAAAAAGGGAGAACGCCAACCGTCCTCCCCTTTTCTAGTATGCTCAGATACGTGCCTTGACCTTGGCAGCCTTGCCGGTGCGCTCGCGCAGGTAGAACAGCTTCGCACGACGGACCTTGCCGCGGCGAACGACGTCAACCTTCTCGACGAACGGGCTGTTGACCGGGAACACACGCTCAACGCCAACACCATAAGAGGTACGGCGGACAGTGAAGGTCTCTGCGACGCCGCCATGCTTCTTAGCAATAACGGTACCTTCGAAAGCCTGGATACGCTCCTTGTCGCCTTCCTTGATACGGACGGCTACGCGGACGGTATCGCCGACTTCAAACTTGGGCTGGTTCTCTTTGATCATGCCCTCGGTCATTTTCTGCATTGCGTTCATTGATGAATTCCTCCATTGTTTTGCGACGTTCATACCCGCTTACAGCGGCAGAGGACCGCCTGTATAATGATGTGTCATTACCCCGCCGATGGCTCGGCGGCACTAACGCTTAAGTATAATAACATACCCTGGCAGATTTTGCAAGGGCTTTTCGGCAAATTAACAAAATTCTTCGTTGTTTTTTGTGTAAAGCTTCGTGCGCAGCACGCTGCACAGCCAGGGCGGGATGTTGTACTGCTGCTGCAAATAGCCCAGCAGCAAAGCGGGGTTATAGTTCGGTGCTTCGCCGGAGCCGCAGGGCAGCACCAGGTTAAACTGCAGCTGCTCCCCTGCCTGTTCATATTCAACATGCGGGATAATGGTTTTCAGGTCCAGCTCTTTCTGGCCGCGCTTGGTCTTTTTGACCACCATGGCGTTTTCGGCTGCGTTGTAAGCATCCAGCGCAGCGGCGGCGCTGGCGGGCAGAGTGACAAGATAAGAAGCATGGTCGATCTCCGCTACCTTATTCTGCGCCTGCTGGGCGCTGAGCACCTTGATACCGCGCGGCATGTAGGGCTGCAAAACATCGCACCAGGTATCCAGCTGGGGGTCCTCAGCTTCGGTTTTTACCTCGCAACACTCACACAGGCTTTCCTGCCCCAAAGACAGCGGGCACGCAAAGGAAAGATAGATATGCGGGTTAAAGCCCTGGGTGTAATACACCGGCAGACCGCTGCGCTTTAAGATGCGATGGAACACGCGCTGCAGGTCCAGCAGCGAGATATAGGCAGCTTCGCCCGTTTTTTCAAAGCGAATTCTTACTGTAATCAAAGCAGGGTCCTCCCAGCAGTTTATTGGCACCGCAGGCCGAGCATTGGCGGTTGCAGGGCTGTGTGGTCTGCGCCTGCAGGGCCTTTTGGTATTCCCGCACCAGGTGGGCATGGGTCACACCCACATCCAGGTGCGACCACGGGGTTACTTCATCCAAGCCCAAGGCGCGGTAGTTATAAAAATCGGGGTCCAGGCCGCAGGCAGCAAATGCTTCCAACCAGCGGTCATAGCTGAAGAACTCCTCCCAGGTATCAAAGAATGCGCCGTTGTGATAGGCAGTTTCGATCACGCGGCCCATGCGGCGGTCACCCTTGGCAAACACACCCTCCAGCACGCTGGTGGCGCTGTCGTGATAGTTGACCTTGATTTTGCGCGAGTGCACACAGCTGAGCAGGTACTTCTGCTTTTCGCGCAGGGTTTCGCGGCGGTCCTGGGCGCAGAACTGGAACGGGGTATCCGGCTTGGGCACAAAGCAGGCCACGCTGATGGTAACCTGGACGCCCTTGCCTTTGGGGTGCTCCATGCTGTAATACAGGTCCACTACCTGCTGGGCGGTATCGGCAATGCCTTTGATGTCTTCCAGTGTTTCGGTGGGCAGGCCCATCATAAAGTAGAGCTTGACGGAGGTGTAGCCTTCCGCGAAGGCAATGCGGCAGCCGCGCTCGATCTGGTCCCAGGTAACGTTTTTGTTGATGACATCGCGCAGGCGCTGGGTGCCGGCTTCCGCCGCAAAAGTCAAGCCGCTTTTGCGCACCTTAGTGGTTTTTTCCACCAGAGACTGCGAGAAGTTGTCCACACGCAGAGACGGCAGCGACAGGCTGACATGGTCGGTCTCCGCCCAGGAATTCAGCTCGTCCAGGATATCCTCCAGACGGGAATGGTCGGAGGTGGACAGGCTGGAAAGGCTCAGTTCATCGTACCCGGTGTTGCGGCACAGCACACGGGCACTTTCGCTGATGAGCTTGGGCGAGCGCTCGCGGAACGGGCGGTACAGCTGGCCTGCCTGGCAGAACCGGCAACCGCGCACACAGCCGCGCAGAACTTCCACACAGGCACGGTCCTGCACAGCACCCACCATGGGCACAACAAAATTTTCCGGCGGAACAAAGCTGTCCATGTCCTTCACAATGGCCTTGGTCACACGTTCCGGCACACCGGGGCGGTTAGGCTTGATGCTTTCCACCCGGCCATCCGGCAGGTAGGTTACATCATAGAAGGACGGCACATACACGCCGGGAATTTTTGAAAGTTCAAACAGCAGCTGGTCCTTGTTCCAGCCAGCCTTTTTACCTGCTTCCACGGTGGCGCAGATGTCCTGCAGCATCTGTTCGCCTTCGCCCAGCTGCATGATATCAAAGAAATCCGCCATCGGTTCGGCGTTGCAGACGCAGGGGCCGCCGGAAATGATCAGCGGCCAGCGCTCGTCACGATCCGCAGCGCGCAGCGGAATGCCTGCCAGATCCAGCATGGCAAGGATATTGGTATAGCAAAGCTCGTATTCCAAGGAGAAGCCAACGATATCAAAATCCGTCAGCGGGTCCTTGCTTTCCAGGCAGTAGAGCGGAATATGCAGGCGCTCCATCTGCTCTTTCATGTCCACCCAGGGCATAAAGGCTCGCTCGCACCACCAGTTTTCGTGGCGGTTGAGCAGCTCGTACAGGATTTTTTCGCCCAAAAAGGACATGCCGATCTCATAGGTATCAGGGAAGCAGAACGCCATGCGCACATCAACGTTTGCTTTATCTTTATAGGTGCAGCCCGGTTCACCGCCGGTATAACGGCCCGGCTTTTGAACCAGACTGAGCGCTTCTTTCAACTTAGGGGAAAATTCGGCCATGTTGCCACCCTTCCATACCCTGCAGCACAGGTGTTGACCGCAGGCAGTTATTGTTCATTTATTGCTTTACACAACTTTTCTATTTTATATGATAGCCCAAAACAGCGCAAAATGCAACCTCAATTCACGCAGGAATGCTTCTGGGTTTGGATCTTGGAATGAAACAGGATACCCAGGTTGGAGTTGATCTGCCAGCCATCCAGCCCATGGATCGGCAGCAGGTTGAATGCCCCCAGAAGCAGATTGGCCGCGATGAAATAACACAGGCGGTAACTGGCGGGATGGCCCTGCAACCAGGCAATGCCCCCTGCCGCCAGCACCAGATTGACCGCTGGCCCCGCAGCGGCAAGAATGATAAACTGCTTTGGCGCCAGCACCACTCCACGCAGGGAAAGACAGAAACCGGTTGGACAGATAATAAGCGTTGGGGGCAAACGGGTCAGCAGTACCCACACCAGCAGGTGGCCGCATTCATGCAGGCAGGAGCACAGAAGCCCTAGGCGGACAATGCCGGTGTGGTCAACGGCCAGCGCCAAAGCGAGGAGAAAGAGTGTCCAGACCGGGTGCGCGATACGGACGGCTAAAATGTGGTGCGGCTGCTTCATGGTTCCGCCTGGAGACCCGCTTTGGCAAGGGCCCGGGTTGGGTCATACCGCACACCGGCGTGCAAAAGCTCAAAGTGCAGGTGCGGGCCGGTGGCGTTGCCGGTCTGCCCCACAGTGCCCAGGCACTGCCCCGCCTGAATCTGCTGACCCTGGCGGACAAACAGGTATTGCAGATGGGCATAGATCGTTTCATCCCCGCCGGGGTGCAGTAGACGGACATAATTGCCATAGCTCGCATGATTCCGGGCTATGCGCACCACCCCGCTTGCGGCAGCATAAACCGGTGTACCCTGCACAGCGGAAAGATCCGCACCGGTATGGAACTCCTGTGTTTTGCCCTGCACGGGATCAATGCGGGTTCCGTAAGCGGAGGTTTCAACAGCAGGTTTGCCCGGCAGAGGATATTGGAGCATAACCCCCGGCAGATACGCTTCGGCGCTGGCCAGCGGCTGACCGTGGGCAGTGCCGGTGCGGGCGGCGGTTTCCGGCGTTTGGGCGGCGACTTGCCGCAGCACCCCGCGCAACTCGGCAAAAGTTTCCTGTGTAAAGCGCACGACATTGCGGGAGCCATCCGTGTTCCAGAAATCGGGGCCGGGCTGGGCCAGCGCATAGCGGTAATCGGTGCGCAGCGTGCTGTACAGCGGCAGTTCCAGCGCGCGGGCAGCGAATACCCCGGCGGCAATCAGCACGCACAGGATGATCTGTGCCCACAGCAGCGTATCATATTCGCCGGGCTCCGCCGCAGCGGGTGGCGCGGGTGGTGTATCAGTATGTTTGGCGGCATTCTCCCACATAGGCAGTCCCCTTTCTTTGCATTGCGGCATATTTTGTATATATGCAGCGGGGGCGGGTGGGTATGCAAGAAAGCGGGGCGCTGCATCACAAGTACCGTGCAAAGTTCTGCGGACAGAGTTCCCGAAAAAGCAGCTTCCGGTATAGAAAAACGGAGCACCACAATGCAGTGCCCCGCTTTATCTGTTTTATCAATTTACCAAAGATATTGTGAATCTGATTCTGGTTTAGTCACCCAGTACTTTGCGCAAGGTTTCCAGATACTCTTCCAGCTTTTTCCGCGGCTTGGCGAACAGACCAAGACCTTCCACATCCAGCGTGCATTCCAGGCTGGTGGAATCGGCGCTGCCCAGCAGGATGGCGGTAAAAGCGCCGCGGATCTTGCCGCGGGTAAAAGTGCAGCTGATACGGCGGGGCTTATCCAGCTTGTCAAAGTGGATATCCGTGGTAGTGCCGTCCTTGTTTTTCTCAACAATGTGCATGCCTTCCAGGTCAACCTCCGCCGAAGCAACAGTCGGGTTCCAGCTGTTCAGGGTGGGGTTGGTCATGTACAGCCATACTTTGTTGGGAGCGCAGCCATAGGTTGCTGTTACAACACAGGTTTTCATACGTTTATGTTCTCCTTAACCGTTTTACTTTTGGCGGTTCCATATCATTCCGGGGCTGATGCGGCATCCCTGCCGTCAGGCGGGAATGGTGCAGAACAACCTTTGCGGGGGTTACTTTTTGTGGCCAAACAGGCTGTCAAGAAAACCGCGGAAGCGCTTATTTTCCGGTTTGTGGGGATGGGGCGTGGGGCGCTTGGGCTTTTGAACCGGTTTGGCGGCAGCCTTTCTGGTGGGTGCGGCGGGGTGTGCGGTTTCAAAGCCGTGCTGGAAGTAGCCATACATTGCCATCTGGCTGTCCACCGGCGGCTCGCCCTGCTTGGGCTTTACGCGGGTATATATGCCATCAGGCTGCATCTCCCGTGCATTGACGGTATCCCGCAGCTGTAGGTCGAGGATGCCGCGCAGCTTTTTGGCAATCTCACGATCATCCACCCGCACGCCGACTTCGACACGACGCTCGGTGTTGCGGGTCAGGAAGTCGCCGGAGGCGATATAGATGGTCATGTCTTCGCCTTCACCGAAGCAATAAATGCGGGAATGTTCCAGATAGCGGCCAACGATGCTGCGGATGTGGACGTTCTCGGTCTTTCCAGGCACCCCTGCTTTGATGCAGCAGATGCCGCGCACGATCATATCCACCCGCACACCGGCGCAACTGGCCTCGCTGATCTTGTTGATGATCTGCGGGTCATTGATGGAGTTGTTTTTCAAAATCATGGATGCCGGAAGCCCGCGGCGGGCGCGGTCAATCTGGCGGTCCATCTGTTCCAGCAGAACGCTCTTGAAGCGCAGCGGTGCCACCAGCATGGTATCGGCCTCACTGGTCAGGCGCTGCAAAGCCATATTGTTGAACACTGCGCTGGCTTCCTCGCCGATTTCCTGCCGGGTGGTGATGAAGGAAAGGTCAGTGTACAGCTCGCTGGTTTTTTCGTTATAGTTGCCTGTGCCAATCTGGGTCAGGTAGTGGTATTTGCCGTTCACCTTGCTGGTGATCAGGGTCAGCTTGGAATGGACTTTGTAATCATCAAAGCCATAGAACACCGTGCAGCCAGCTTCTTCCAGCTGTTTGGACCAGTCGATGTTGTTCTGCTCGTCAAAGCGGGCGCGCAGCTCCACCATGGCAGTAACTTCCTTGCCGTTTTCAGCTGCATTGATCAGCGCCTGCACGATCTGGGAATCGCTTGCCATGCGGTACAGGGTCATTTTGATGCTGACAACATCCGGGTCGGAACCTGCTTTCATCAGCATGCGGATGAACGGGCGGATGCTCTGGTACGGGTAAGAGAGCAGAACGTCATGTTTGTGGGCTTCGGCATACAGATCATAATCCGCGGGGGCCTGAATCGGGCGGGCTGGCGGATAGGAAAAAGCGGGGTTGCTGTCTGCCGAAACGCGGCTGGCCAGGCGGAACAAAAGCCCGGGGTCCAGCGGCGAAGTTTGGGTATAGCAACGGTCCGCCGGGACCACCAGCTTGTCCCGCAGGAACTTGACGATCTCCTGCGGAGCGCTGGGCCAGAATTGCAGGCGCACAGCGGCCAGCTTGCGGCGCTTTTTCAGCAGCTCGCTCATCACATCGCGGAAGTCGATATCATGATCCATCATGCCCTCGTCCACCGTGATATCCGCATTGCGGGTCACGCGGAACAGACAGGCGTTCTGCAGCGTGCTTTTATTAAAGATGCTGGCGGCGTAATGGGCGATCAGCTCATCCGCAAAGGCAAAGCTTGTGGTGCCGTCTGGATTTTTGATAAACAGCAGCTGCTCAAACTGGCCGCTGAGGGGGATAATTCCGTAATATACACCGTCACTCTTGCTGTTGAGCTGGGCGGCATAATAAATTTCTTTATTGCGCAGGAACGGGAACGGGTGGCGTTGGTCCACCACCTGCGGGCTCAGGATGGGCAGGATTTCAGAGGTGAAATATGCTTTCCAGTAGTGCTCCTGCTGCTTGTCCAGGTGGTCAAAATCGACCTTGATGTACTTGTTCTCTTTCAAGGCGGAAAGTAAGTGCTGATAGTATTTATCACACTTTGCCTGCAGTTCCGCTACGCGCGGGGTGATGGCGGCGATCTGTTCCGATGGCGTCATATGGGTGACGATATCCAGCTTATTGTTTTTCAGCAACGTCTGGTCATACAGCGAGCCAACACGCACCATAAAAAACTCATCCATATTGCTGCCGAAAATGGCGGCAAATTTGATGCGCTCTGCCAGGGGAACGCTTTTTTCTTTGGCAAGGGCCAGCACGCGGCTGTCAAAATCCAGCCAGCTGAGTTCCCGGTTGATAAAAATGCTCTCCGACGGGTTTTCCAAAACAGGTTCCTCCTTACGGATGTTCAGGGGTGTTGAGCGAGGCTAAAATCAGTTTTTATTTTCTAGCTCCACCATCGGGCAGCGGGGTCAGCCGCCAACGGTAATATCACTTCCCCACTGCTGCACCATGCGCTGGGATATTCCCTTCACGCGGGTCAGGTCTTCCGGCGCTGCATAGGGGCCGTTTGCCGCGCGGTCCGCCAGAATGGCTTCCGCTTTTGCCTGCCCAATGCCAGGCAGCCGCATCAGCTCTTCGGCCGAAGCGGTATTGATGTTGACTGGTCCCTGTTCTTCCCGCGTGGGTTCCGGTGCAGGTTCAGCCTGCGCCGGCAAAACAGGCGGCTGATAGGCAGCCGGGGCATAACCAAACTGCCAGACAGGAGCGATCCAGAATAGCGCACCAAATACGATCAGCGCAAGGGCGGCAGCACCGGCCAGCAGGGTTTGCTTTTCGTTCATCTGCATGGCGGGCTCCCCTTTCCTTGGGTGGCAGTATCTGGAAGTTACTCTTTCAAAATATTATAGCACAGTCTCACAAAATGTTCACCCCTGTCAAGAAGATTTTTCAGTGATTTTACATCCAGCCTTTTCTGATGTGATTTGCGTGCGGGGGCGGCACTTCGGCATCCACCATGATAACATCTGTCCCTATGGTTTTGACAGCGGCCCAGGGAATGAACAAATCATCGTCCCGCCCCAGCAGGCCGAACATTCGGGCGCGGCCGTGCAGGACCACCTGGGTGATCTGGCCATCCTCAAAGGCAAGGTCATCAATGCGGCCAAGGTTCTCCCCTGTTTTCAGCTGAATCACATCTTTCTCGCTCAAGTCACGCAGTGTCATGCCACCACCCCTTTTCCCATTTTGCACCTATTACAGATTATGCTGTAAATAATTTATTTGTGCTTTGGGGCAATTATGTGTATAATAAGGGATAATACAGACTGCTATGCAGGTATGATGTAAGCCAAAACCGGAGGGATAAACCGTTTATGTATAAAAACATCATTTTTGATCTGGGCGGCGTTGTGGTGGATTTTAAGCCGCGGGATTTTTTGATGGATCATTTTTTGAACAAGAGCGCCGAAGATGAAGTGTTTGATTTGACCTTTGGCAGCAAAGAATGGGAAGAGCTGGACCGCGGGGTCATCAGCCGCGGCACTGCTAACCGCCTGATGCTGGAAAACGCTGCTGAGCGCGGCCGTACCTTTGAGGTGCAGGCTGTCATTGATGAATGGCAGAGCATCCTGCACACCAACAAGCGCACGGTAAAAACGATGTGCAAGCTGAAGCTGGCGGGCTACCGGCTGTATTACCTTTCCAACATTCCGCAGGACGTGATTGACGAAATCCGCCAGCGGGACTTTTTCCCGCTGTTTGACGGCGGCATTGCCTCGTGCGAAGTACACCTGAGCAAACCCGACCCGAAAATTTTTGGCCTGATGATGCAAAAATACGGCCTTGCCTATGACGAAACCATTTTTGTGGATGATACCAAGGTGAACGCCCAGGCAGCCTATAACCTGGGGATCACGGGTATTTTGTATAAGGGGCCAAAGTCTTTCCAGCGTGCGCTGGGGCTGTGCGGGGTCAAGATGGAGGCCGACAGCAAGCGGCAGGCGGCACCGGAAGCACCAACGGAAAATCGAGGCTGACAAAACCATACTAGGGTGTATCTGAAAAGTCAAAAATATCGTCTATTTCTTTGTTTTCAGATACACCTTAGGGCAATACCGCATAATTCTAAGTGCCGATACGGCGAGCGAGGTGCGGCAG
>ERZ827181.2457-NODE-2457-length-15924-cov-157.436890_pt1 | contig 15924 bp, 10 predicted proteins | sample MGYA00519778_ERZ827181 | MGnify/ENA primary metagenome ERZ827181 (study PRJEB31778, sample SAMEA3449273) | human gut metagenome | biome: human gut; feature: human-associated habitat; material: faeces | place: United Kingdom | collected 2010/2012 ...
GCATGTTTCCGAGAGTGTTGCAATACCGTTCGGCGCGCGAGCTGGCGAGCACGTCCGCCCGTTCCGAGCAGAGCGTCGCGGGCTGGCCGTATCCGCAGGCCGACGAGGCATTCGCCGCAGCTGGGGCGTACAACAAGCGTCTCGCCGAATCGGGGCAGCCGGTGATTGGCGAGGCTGAGGATCCGCTCGCCGAGTTGTACAACAGCAATCAGTCTGGCTCCAGCGACGGTTCCGGTTCCAGCTCGACGGGCGCAGACGCCACTGGCGATGGTAACAAGGATTCCGCTAGCTCCAAAGACGCGGAATACCAGCGTTTGCTGGATACTGGCGATGGCGTGATGGGTTCCATCCGCATTCCAAAGATTTCTGTGGATTTGCCGATTTACCATGGCACGTCGGAGCAGACGCTTGCGTCCGGTGCGGGGCATTTGTATGGCAGTAGTCTGCCGGTGGGTGGCAAGGATACGCATGCGGTGATTACCGGACATCGGGGTTTGGTTGAAGCCTCAATGTTTACGCGTTTGGATGAGATACGGGTTGGTGATTACTTCTATATCGATGTGATGGGCCATACGCTTGGCTATATGGTGGATCGCATCACCGAAATCAACCCGGATGACACGTCGAAGTTGAAGATCGTGCCCGGCGAGGACCGTGTGACGTTGATGACATGCACCCCGTATGGCGTGAATACGCACCGTCTGTTGGTTTCTGCGCTGCGTTCCGCCATTCCCGAAGAGATTCCCGCGGAGGATGATGCGGCAAAAGATGTGCGTGTGATTGCGGGCGTGGTGTCAGCTGCCACGTTGCTGGTCGGTTTGTTGTTGGTTTGGCTGCTCCGCTGTCCGTGGCATGTCCGTAGGCATGCCGCTTGGTGGCCAAAGCGCAACTAGGGGTTGATGGCGTTAATGTTGCACTTGACAGATGCTTTTTTGTCGGGGAAAATTCTGAAAGAGACATGACAACGTTTGCTTATAGTTTTTGCATCGCGATTTACGGGGGCAAGAATACTCTAGAATCGCGATGATATGTGCGATTTCAAGGAAAGTATATCCCCTTGATTACCTCGTTGGGAGGGTATGTATCCCTCTGTTTTTCTCCTTAAGGTTTAGGCAACGAAGCGATTGTCGGACGGTATGTGAAGCGAAGACGCATCAAATATACCGGTCGAAGGAGGAAGGTATTTCCCCGATCGCTTAACGGTACAAGGGGGTAGGCGTATGAGACACGTCTTTGAGCGAAACAGGGCAAGGGGCACAGGTCTGTTCACGCGTCGTGTCATTGCGGCCGTCGCGACGGTCGCAATGCTCGCCGGCGTGGGGTGCGTCACTGCTTCGTCAGCGGCGGCGGAAGATGCCACGGGAGCCTTGGAACAACAAATCGAGCAGCCGGTATTGCAAGAATCTGGGCAAGAGGATTCACAGCCGGTGGAACAAAATTTGATGGTGGGAGAAGAGCAGCCGTCAGAGCAAGAGCAGCCGTCAGATCAAGAGGCTTACCAGCAAGTCGAACAAGAAACGGAACAAGAAACGAAAGAAGAGACTGAGCAGTGGGTTGAGCAGGAGGTTGAACAACAATCTGAACAACAATCTGAACAACCTGATGAGCAGCCAGTTACGTTGTCCGCTCAACCGATTGCGCGAGCAAATCGGGCGCAGTCGGTTGCGCAGAACGAGACCGGTTCTCAGTTGGGCGCTCCGGAGAAGCATAAGCGCATCAAGAAGAACGATAATGGCAGTTACACCGTGAACGTGGATGTGAAGGGCGCTTCCAGCACCACCACGGTCACCACCACCCAGCCGATCGACTTCACGCTGGTGCTGGATGTGTCCGGTTCGATGGACGATCCGATGAGTAAGACGGATCGGACCAAGAAGCGGTTAGACGCACTGAAAGAAGCGGTTAAAGCATTTCTTGGTGAAGCTGCGAACACTAATACGGAGGCCGGTTCCAAACTGGTTCACGTTGGACTGGTGAAGTTCGCCGGCAACGAAAAGGACAAAATCGGGGATGACACGTACCGAAGTGGTGGGTACACCTACAACTACTCCCAAATCGTTAGCGATCTGACTGCGGATATGAACGGTCTGAAGAACAAAGTCAGCAAACTCAAAGCCGCTGGCGCCACCCGAGCCGACAATGGATTCAATCTTGCGGCCAAGATGATGGGCAGTGCTCGAACCGATGCGAAGAAGGTCGTTATCTTTTTCACGGATGGTTCGCCTACATCGTCTAGTGGCTTCGAGGGTAAAGTGGCAAATAAGGCCGTCGAAGCTGCCAAGGAATTGAAAGATGGTGGCGCCACGGTGTATTCCATCGGCATCTTCGCCAGTGCCAACCCGTCCTCGCTCTCCAGCAACGAGAACCAGTTCATGCATGCGGTGTCCAGCAATTTCCCAAAGGCAACGAAATACTACCAGCGCGGTGAAGGGAATATCGAAGCCGGCTATTATAAAAGCGCGACGAACGCTTCGGAGCTGAATGCCATCTTCGACGAGATTGAGAAGAGCGAGACCACCACATCCGCATACACCAAGGTGACCATGGAGGACACGCTCTCCGGCTATGTCGAGCTTGCGGATAGCAACTACAAGGTCGTTGCCAAGGATGCTTCCGGCAAGGTGGTCTCCTTGACTAAGAATGTCGATTACACCTTGACGTATGACGCGAGCACGAAGAAATTCACGGTCGCATTCCTGAAGCCTCTGGTCAACAACGTGACATACACGCTGGAATACAACGTGAAACCCACGCAGAAAGCGTATGACGAGTATGCCGCCAACCTGAACGCCGGTAAGGATGGATATGACGGCGTAAAGGGTAACGCGAACACCGATCTGCCGGGAAACACCACGTCCTCGAACCAGCCGGGTTTCCATACGAACGATTCCGCATGCTTGACCTATACGGCCGATGGCAAGACTCATGAGTGCAGGGAGAACCCGTATCCGCACCCGGTAATCCAGGTGGTGCATTCCACACTGCACGTCGACAAGCAGTGGAGCGGTAACGGCCAGAAGCCGGAAAGCATCACGGTGGATATCAAACAGGGCAACGATACCTATAAGACGGTCACGCTGAAGCGTGACGATAGCGGCAAATGGTCCACCGACGTGATTATTCCGGCAGGCGCCCAAAAGACGTACACGGTGACGGAAGTCGAACCGGACAGCCACTTGTGGAAGGCTTCCTACCAGCACAAGGTCGGCGATGGAAATCTTGCTGACGGCAATGTGGTGACGGTGCCGGAATCCATGGCATCGCAGAACGCCACAGTAGTCATCACCAACACGTTGAAGCAGACCATGCTGACGCATGCGATTGGCGTGCAGAAGGAGCTGAAGGGGCGCGATTGGAAGGATTCCGACGAGTTCACTTTCAAGCTGAAGGCAGACGATTCCAATCCAGACGCGCCGATGCCAGCTTCCTGCAAGAACCAGTCGGCGTGCACGGTGACGGTGAAACGCGATTCGTCTGACGATCACGTTGCTTACTTCGGCGACATCACGTATGACGCAGGTGAAGCCGAGTACACATATCTTGTGACGGAGAACGCTGGTAATGCTTCCGCAATGTATTACTCGCAGGCGGAATACCGGGTGGTCGTGTCCGTGATGAAAGACGAAACGTCCGGTGAATGGAAAGCCGTTGTCAAATCCGTGACCCAGCTGAAAACCGATTATGGTGCCGCTGGTTCGAATTGGGACAAGACCCAGCCAATGCTGTTCACCAACAAATACATTTCGGCATCGTCGCTGCCATTGACGGGCCGCATGGGCGCGGAACGATGGTGGCAGATTGCGGCCGGCGGAGTCGGCGTGCTGGCATTGCTCGCCGTCGCTGTGGGCGATCGGTGGAGACGCAAGAAGCGGCTCGGCTGAACAACACAAGATTTGCGGATCGCGGGGGCGCGTTGGGTTCCCGCTTCCCGCGATTGCAGAAAACAGTAACCAACAATCAAGGAAGAGGAGATTCTCATGAAGATGGGAAAGCTTTTCGCCGGCATCGCCGCCGCGGCGACGTTGCTGAGCGGCATGGCCATCGGCGTCGCCGCCGCACAGGCTGATGATGCTCCATTGCTGCAAGTTAACCACGCACAGGAAGGCCATACGTACACGCCATACAAGTTTGCCACGTTTGAGAATCCTGGCAATGGCTCGGTCGAAGTGAAAACGGTTGACGCATGGAAGGGAGCTGTGACCACCGCTGCTGACGTGGCTGATGAAGGCAATAGTGGTATTCCGGCAGAGTATAAGGATAATCCAGCCGCCTATGTGGCGACGTTCACTGCGTATCAGCTCCGTGTCTTTGCCAAGACCTTGGCTGGAATTACTCCGCCGGCAGGACCTGATGGTACTGGCCTGACCGTAACTACGGAGAAGGCAAATAAGAGCCAGGCGGTCAATGTGGACGGAGAAGGCTGGTATCTGGTGAAGAATACGTTCACCAAGGCTGGCGAAACGACTGTGACGTCGGGAACGCCGGCTGTGGTGGCCACCACCGTCAAAGGACTGTCCAATCTGAAGATTGTGGCCGATGCGACGACCGGTCAGGGCAACATCACGACTGAAGGCCAGTTCAACGCGAAGAACGCGAATCCGACCGACGAGCCGCTCAAGTTCGCCCAGATGAATAACGTGGATGTGAACGGTAAGAGCGTAAAGGTGGGTGACACCGTGGACTTCACTGTGGCCGCGGACGTTCCTCATGCTGCGGCTGGCTGGGATGCGTACCCCTTTACCATTACCGATACCGCGTCCAAAGGTTTGCGGATTGCGGCAACGAGTGACTTCAAGGTCCAGTTCAAAGACCAGACTACTGTGAATCCCGATCTGTACATGATAACGCAGGAAGGCAATGCTCAATCCGGCACCACCACGACCATCGATTTTGCCGATGCCACAACGCTGGCCGGTAAGACGATCGTCGTGTCGTACCAGGGCACCGTCACCAAGGATGCGTTGAATGGCTTGAGCGGCAGTGTGGACAACAAGGCCACAATCACCACCAAGGATGGTACCAGCGGTGAAGGCAAGACTGTCCTTAAGACCTACGGTTTCCAGTTCACGAAGATTGGCAAGGAAGGGAATGAGGCCAAGCCTCTAGCCGGCGCCGAGTTCGTTGTCAAGAATGCGGAGGGCAAGTTCCTTAAGCAGGCTGAGGACGGTGCGTGGTCGTTTGTTTCCAATCAGAATGATGCCAAGAAGTTCACTACTGAGAATGATGGTTTGGTGAAGGTCGCGGGTCTTGCGGCAGGAACCTACACGGTTGTGGAGACTCAGGCTCCGACCGGCTACGCCCAGAACTTTAAGGTCACTTTCAATGTGAAGATCACAGATGAAGGTCTCATCACCTTCGAGCCGGATGCCCTTCGTCAGGTCCAACCGGTCAATAACACCACTGCGAATGCCACCGCTACCGTGCTGAACGTCAAGTCTGTCACTCAGCTGCCGCTGACCGGTGCCGCGGGAACCGTGTTGTTCACCGTCGTGGCGCTGCTGGTGGGTGGCGCTGGCGTGGCTGTGGCGGTCAAGAGTCGTCGCCGCACGTACTGAGCGCATGCGTTCGGTGTGAGTGAGTTGTGAATTGACTCACTCACAATAAAAGTCAATGCGGGCGGTTGTGGATATTCCATAATCGCCCGCATTGACGTGTGACCGACCGGTTGAAGTGATATACGGTCAGCAATATTTGAAAAGCTGCTTGTGAGAAGTCGGATATACACTTGCTTCATCACGGGGCATAGCAAAGGGGGTAAAACGATGCGCGGTGGAGGATCATTCAGCATGGACGAGCTCCAAATGTTGCGGGATCTGCCGGCGGTGGCCAACGTATCGAAAGACCGCATCACGTACTCCAACGCTTTCAAACAGGTGTGTGTCATACGGTATCTTGCGGGGGAATCGCCGACCAAAATCTTCCGCGAGGCGGGATTGCCGCCGGAACTGATTGGGTATAAACGTATAGAACGAAGTGTGGCGCGTTGGAAGGCTGCCGTCCTCAAATCCGTGAGTGGTAGCAGTAACATGAGTAACGGCGAAATCATTACGGAGCTCGTCAACCTGTATGTTCATGCGGTGACGCGCAAGGAGAAACTCGACGACATCGCAGGAATCGCCAATCCCGATAAGGCGAACATTGGAAATGCTCCGCATCCGCTGGACGGGGCGAACGTGTCGGGGGGGGGTATATATCCGCTGACGTGCCCGTCCCGTCCGATGCGGCTGCCATCGCCGTGCCGCCTGCACCTCTCAGCGCGAGCAGCGGCCTTGACAGCGAGACGGCGCTTGTCATCATCAAACAACAGGCTCGGCGCATCGACGAGCTGGAACGCGAAAACGAATCGCTCCGTGGCAAGCTGAAAACCTTGGCAAGCTGACTCCACCCGTCGCAAAGCGTTTTTTGGAAAAGATGCGAATCTGCCACATATAGCGCATTTCGCGGTGCGAACAACGGCGGAGATTGTGCGGTTGGCGCGGTAGGGTGTGAACATTATGACTTTTGGGAATACGAAAACCGGAAAAACTGGTACAAGCACGTCCGAAGCGACGGAAACCGCGCAAATCAAATCCGTCGAAAGCCTCGACCAAAGCAATGAAATGGAGCGAGGCCTGAAAAACCGCCACGTCCAGTTCATCGCCATCGGCGGCACCATCGGCACCGGCCTGTTCCTAGGCTCCGGCAAGTCGATTGCACTGACTGGCCCGAGCATCATTTTCGTGTACATCGGCGTCGGCCTGATCATGTTCCTGCTGATGCGTGCCATCGGCGAAATGATGTACAGCGACCCCAGCCAGCACACGTTCATCAATTTCATCACGCGTTATCTCGGCCGCGGGTGGGGCAAGTTCGCCGGCTGGACGTATTGGATTGTGCTCATTCTGACCGGCATGACCGAAATCACCGCCGTAAGCACGTATTTCGTAACGTTCTTCGGCACATTCGGCATAGACCTGAACTCGTGGAAGTGGCTGATCGAACTGTGCTTCCTCGTGGCGCTCACTGGCATCAATCTGATTGCGGTGAAAGTGTTCGGCGAGGCGGAATTCTGGTTCTCCATGATCAAGATCACGCTGATCGTCGGCCTGATCGTCACCGCCATCGTGATGCTAATCATCGGCTTCAGCTACCCTGCCACGCATATCGAGGGCGTGGACGGCACAGTGTCGGGCGCCACGGTGAGCCTCACGAACATCACCGACGGCTTCCAGCTCGCGCCGAACGGCTGGATGAACTTCTTCATGAGCTTCCAAATGGTGTTTTTCGCCTACCAGCTCATCGAATTCGTGGGCGTGACCGTGTCCGAAACCCAGAACCCGCGCAAAGTGCTGCCGAAAGCCGTCAACGAGCTGATCATGCGCATCCTCATCTTCTACGTGGGCGCGCTCGTGGCCATCATGGCGATCGTGCCGTGGCGCAACTTCCACCAGAACGCGGACGGCTCGTTCGGCTCCCCGTTCATCATGGTGTTTAAGTACGCGGGCCTCGACTGGGCTGCCGCGCTCGTGTTCTTCGTGGTGATCACCGCAGCCGCGTCAGCGCTTAACTCGCTGCTCTACTCGGCTGGACGCCATCTGTACCAGCTCGCGCAGGATTCCGAATCGCCCGCCATGCAGCGTCTCGGCGAAGTGTCGGACCGCAAGGTTCCGGCGAAGGCGATTATCGTGTCCGGCTGCATGATCCTGTTCTCCCCGCTGATCAACGCGATTCCGGGCGTTTCCGGCGCGTTCGTGCTGTTCGCCTCGGCCGCCAGCGCCGTCGTGATCTTCATTTACATTCTGACGATGCTTGCTCACCGCCGCTACCGTCAGAGCACCGACTTTCTGCCGGACGGCTTCGTGATGCCGGCCTGGCAGGTGTGCGATTGGATTGCGGTCGCGTTCTACGTGGTCGTGTATGTCACGTTGTTCCTGTCTTCCGACACGCTCGGTTCCGCAGTCGCCGGCCTGGTCTGGTTTGTCGTGTTCGGTGGCTACTGCCTGCTGCACGAGCGATTCCAGAACCGCGACCTGAAGGCGGCTCTAGGGAAGTAGACGTATTGCCTGTCGCTGCGGTATGCGTGGCATGCGCGTGTTGCGCTACGTGTCGCGCATCCGACGAAAGAGGGCCGGTGGAAACCTTGCGAAAATGTGCGTTTCCACCGACCCTCGTCGTGTAATCGCAATAAAACAGTGCGAAACGTTAGTGCACGAATCGTACGAAATCGGCGCGAATCAGCCGATGTAGTCGGCCTCGTTCGTCGGGCTGGACGGGACAGCGTGATCTTCCGTCACCTTGCCCAAGCCGGACAGATAGGCTTCACGGCCGGCCTCAATCGCGTTCTTGAAAGCGCGCGCCATCAGCGGAATGTTGCCGGCGGAAGCGATCGCCGTGTATGCCATCACCGCGTCCGCACCCATCTCCATAGCCTCCGCAGCCTGGCTCGGCCGGCCGATGCCCGCGTCGATGATCACCGGAACGTTGGAGTTCTTGATGATCACCTCGATGAAGTCACGTGCGCGCAGGCCCTTGTTCGAGCCGATCATCGCGCCGAGCGGCATCACGCATGCCGCGCCCGCGTCCTCAAGACGTTTCGCCGCGATCGGGTCCGGGAACATGTACGGCATGACCACGAAACCTTCCTTCGCCAGCTTTTCCGTGGCCTTGATGGTCTCCTCGTTGTCAGGCAGCAGGTACTTCGACTCGTGCTCGATCTCCACCTTCACGAAGTCCGTCTGGCACACTTCGCGCGCGAGACGTGCGATGCGCACCGCCTCCTCCGCGTTGCGCGCGCCGGACGTGTTCGGCAGCATGGTGATGCCCTTCGGAATGTAGTCGAGCAGGTTGTTTTCGGTGGTGCGGCAGCGGCGCAGCGCCATGGTGACGATCTGCGTGCCCGCGTTCTCGATGGTCGCCTTGATGAGGTTCAGGTCGTAACGGCCGGAACCGAGGATGAAGCGGCTGGTGAACTTGTGGCCGCCGAGAATCAACGGATCGGCGTCGCCGGTGGCGATCTCGTCGTACGCATGAGCGTCCGGCTCCGGCAGGATCGCCGTGTTCGTGGTGGTGCCGACCAGCTCGTCGAGCGTGGCGTTCGGTGCGGCCGCGACGTCGGCGGCTGCGGTGGTGATGGTGTTTTCGGTGCTCATCGTCGGTTCCTTTCGTTGGGGTGTTTGGTGTTGCTGTTGTTGCGATTGCTGTGTTGCTGTTGTGTTGCCGTTGCGTCGCTGTTGTGTTGTGTGCAACGTGCGTTTGTAATCGCAATAAAAATTTCGATTACGGCAGTGGAGTAACGTAGCAGTGCGTCAGGCGTCTTCCTCGCCGAGGATCAGTCGCGTGATCATGTTCGCTTCGTGGCAGGCGACCACGCCCACGCGCGGCGCCATCAGGCCGGCACCCGGTACCGGAGCCGTCTCGCCATCGCCACAGAAGTAGAAGTTCTTCGAAACGCGACGCGTGCTCACCAGGTTGGAGCTGCGGAAGCCGGCCATGCCGGACGCGCTGACGAGCTTCTTGCCCGGCAGATTCTCCAGCACCGCGTTGACGAGCATCGTCTTGTTTTCCGGCACGTCGAACGCCTCGCAGATGATGTCCTCGTTTTCGAACAGCGTCGGCACGTTCTCGTCGGTCACCTTGACGGTGTCGATGGTGATGTCCGTGAACGGGTTGATTTGGCGCAGATTGCTGCGTAGCGCCTCCGTCTTGTACTGGCCGAGGTCCTTCAGGAAATACTGCTGGCGATTCAGGTTCGTCATATCCACGCGGTCGAAGTCGATCAAGTGCAGGTGGCCGACGCCGATGCGGGTCAGCGCCACCGCGATGGTGGAGCCGAGGCCGCCGCAGCCGCAGATGGCCACGTGCGCCGCGTCGAGCTTGTCCTGCGTGGCGGCCGTGTGACGGTCGAGCAGGGCCGCGCGGATCTCCTCGCGGCTGACCAGGGTGGCCGGGTCGGGCTGGTTGTCGAAAGCGTGCTGGCGGGCGTTGATCTGCGCCTGCGATGCGGATGGTTCAAAAGTCATGGTTGTTCTCGGGTTTCTCGTTTTCCGTTCGTATGGTTTGTTGCGCTGCTACGCTCAGCCGCCCTGCACGAACGTGACGATTTCCAACGTGTCGGTGCCCTTGAGTTGCGTCTGCGCACGCTGGGCGCGCGGCACGATCTCGCCGTTGAGCTCCACGGCCACGCGGTCGGCGCGCAGACCGCGCTGCTCCACTAGTTCGGCCACGGTGATCGGCGTGGCGACGTCCTCTTCCTTGCCGTTGATGATCATTTCGGTTCCCTTCTGTATGTCAGGCCCCACGAGTGCCGTTCCCGCCGAAACGGACGTTCAGAACTGTTTTGTGGGCTTCCGAGCGTCTGCTTCCGGTGAATCGGACATTCACGGTTGGTACGAAAAAAGGGTCGCCGAAGGAACCGTACCCTATGAGGTGGTGCGCCCCTCCGTGACCCTAATCACGCGATATTCGGTTATCGCGAACGGAAGATTGAGATGCGCCGTGGCGGCGCGAACAACCCGTCTCCTTACGGCGGCATTACCCGCATCAAGTCCTCGGTCGAAGCTCGTCGCTCCCTCTCAGCCTTTCGGCTCCCGTTCGGTTGTGCCCTCATCTTCCCGCACCCGCCCGACAACCCGCTCCGCGCTGTTTTGTGCAAGAATGGGTGGCGGATTTTGTAGCGACGGATGTGGCGACGGAAGGGAGACGGTTATGACGACCGCACGAAACATGGGCGAATTGGCGGGATTTGCGATTCCACGGCTCGGCATGGGCACGATGGCGTTGGCGATTGAGGGCCGCCCGGACCGCGATACGGCGATCCGCACGATTCACGCCGGCTTGGACGCGAGCGTGCGATATCTGGACACCGCCTGGTCGTATTACCTGCCAAGCCAACCCGGCACCGGCACCGCCGAAGACCTGGGCTACGGCGAAAAAATGGTGCGCGACGCGCTCGCCAGCTGGGACGGTCCGCGCGACGAAGTGCTGATTGCAACCAAAACCGGCTATCGCCGCACCATGGAGGCGCCGAACGTTGCCGAAAACGAGCCGGAACGCCAGCATTTGCAGGCTGTGGGCAGCCAGTACGGGTGGATGGCGGATTCGCGTCCGGAAACGATGATCTGCGACGCGAAGGAGTCGGCCGCGCACCTCGGCGTGGAGGCGCTGGACCTGCTGTACTCGCACGGACCGGACCCGGAAGTGGCTTATGAGGACCAGGTCGGCGCGCTGAAGCAGCTGCTTGACGAGGGCGTGATCCGGTACGCGGGCATTTCCCGCGTGGACAACGCGCAGATCGACATCGCCCGCGAGATTCTCGGCGACAAGCTGATCGCCGTGCAGAACCAGTTCTCGCCCTCGCACCCCGACCCTGAGCATACGATGGAGCACTGCGCGGAACTTGGACTCGCGTTCGTGTGCTGGAGCCCCCTCGGCGGCTTCCTCGACGCGTTCGACCAGCGCGCGTACGACCCGTTCCGCACGGTCGCCGGCAACCACGGCTGCTCCTACCAGCGCGTGGTGCTCGCCTGGGAACTGAGCCGCTACGAGCGGTTGTTCACCATCCCCAGCGCCCGCAATCCGCAGGAAATCAACGATTCCTTCGCCGCCACCGAACTGACGCTCACGCAGGATGAGCTGGCGATGCTGAACGCCTCCGTCGACGCCCGTCGCGGCTGAATTCCGCGCAATACGTACGATTGGCCGCGCCCGATTCCGCACAATAATCGCGATTCTGGCCGCGGCCTTTTTCATGCCTTCTGTAGCTTGCTCGCTGCAAAATCGCCCTGGGAATAACTTACACTGTAAAATGTTTACACTGTAAGATATTATGACGGCGATTGCGACGGAAGGAGGTGCCGCGTGGGCTTTGAAGAGGAACTGTTCCACGAATTGGCGACCAACACATGGGACAAACGCTCGCGCATGCAGCAGGAGATGGTGAAAGGCGCGAAGGGCGAACCCTTCGCCGTGCAGGAACTCTATAGGAAAGGCCCGCTGACGCCATCGCAGCTCGCCTCTTCAATGAAAACCACCACCGGACGCGTGTCCACACTGCTGTCCGCGTTGGAGAAAAAAGGCCAGATCACACGCGAATCCGACCCCGACGATCGCCGTGTGGTGCACGTGAACCTCACCGAAGCGGGCAGGGAACGCGCCGAACGGCAGCGCGAAAGCATGCGCGAGGCGATCTGCTGGATCTTCTCGCAGATGGGGGAGCGCCGCGCGCGCGAATTCGTTGAGCTCACCGAGGAATTCACCACGTACATGTCGCTGTGCATGCCCGGCAAACCGCGCCCCACGGCGGACGAGGTCAAAGCCGCGTTCTCAGGAAACGCACAGGAAGACGCGTAGTATCTTACGCTGTAAATAATTCACAGTGTAAGTAATCGCAATCCAGTAATCGCAAAAACCGCGAAAAATCGCAAAAACTAATCGTAAGAAAACAAGCAAAACACAAAACAAGAGAAGGAACCAAGCATGCTTCGCATCGTACGATACCTCTCCAAAGCGGAGATCGGTCAGATGCTCGTCGCGCTGGTCAGCATCGTCGGTCAGATTTGGCTTGACCTGACCCTGCCGGACTACATGGCCGACATCACGCAGCTCGTCGAAACCCCCGGCAGTGAAATGCACGACATCTGGGTGGCCGGCGGCAAAATGCTGCTCGTCTCGCTCGGCTCGGCGGCCTGCGCGGTCGTCACCGGCTTCATCGCCGCGCGCGTGGGCGCCTCGTTCAGCCAGCGCCTGCGTTCGCTTGAATTCAACAAGGTGGAAAGCTTCGGACCGGCGGAAATGAACCGTTTCTCCACCGCGTCGCTCATCACCCGCTCCACGAACGACATCACGCAGATCCAGATGTTCATCACCATGGGCCTCATGATGATCGTCAAAGCGCCGATCATGGCCGTGTGGGCCGTGTGCAAGATCGCAGGAAAGGGCTTCGATTGGACGCTCGCAACCGGCATCGCCGTGGCCATCCTGCTGGTGGTCATCGCCGTGATCATGAGCTTCGTCATGCCGAAGTTCAAGGCCATGCAGCGCCTGACCGACAACATCAACCTCGTGGCGCGCGAGAACCTCACCGGCCTGCGCGTGGTGCGCGCGTACAACGCCGAGGACTATCAGGAAGCCAAGTTCACCGAAGCCAACAAGGAACTCACCGAAACCCAGCTGTTCACCAACCGCGCCATGGCCATCATGATGCCGTTGATGAACACCATCATGAACGGCCTGATGCTCGCCGTCTACTGGATCGGCGCGTACCTCATCGACGCTGCCGACGCCGTCGACAAGCTCACCACCTTCTCCAACATGGTGGTGTTCTCCAGCTACTCCATCCAGGTCATCATGAGCTTCCTGCTGCTGAGCATGGTGTTCGTGCTCTGGCCGCGAGCCGACGTGTCCGCGCAGCGCGTGCTCGAAGTCATCGACACCGAGCCGATGGTCGCCGACGGCACGCAGGACGCGGGCAAGCCGGGCGAGGAAGGCGAAATCGAATTCCGCAATGTGAGCTTCGCCTACCCCGACTCGCGTCACGCCATGCTCGAAGGCGTCAATTTCAAGGCGAAGAAGGGTCAGACGGTGGCGTTCATCGGCTCGACCGGCTCCGGCAAATCGTCCCTCATCAACCTCGTGCCGCGTTTCTACGACGCCACGCAAGGCGAGGTGCTCGTCGACGGCGTCAACGTGCGCGACTACAAGCTGAAGGCGTTGCGCGACAAGATCGGCTACGTGCCGCAGCAGTCGTTCCTGTTCAAGGGAACGATCGCCAGCAACGTCGCGTACGGAGATACGGACCGCGACGACGACACCGTGCGCCGCGCATGCGACGTCGCGCAGGCGACGGAATTCATCGACAAAAAGCAGAAGAAGTACGATTCTGGCATTTCGCAGGGCGGTTCCAACGTTTCGGGCGGGCAGAAGCAGCGTCTGTCGATCGCACGCGCCGTCTACCGTCATCCGGAAATCCTGATCTTCGACGATTCCTTCTCCGCGCTCGACTTCAAAACCGACCGTGCCGTACGTGACGCGCTCGAAAAGGAAGCGAAGGATTCCACGAAACTCATCGTCGCGCAGCGCATTGGCACCATCATGAATGCCGACCGCATCATCGTGCTCGACGACGGCAAAGTGGTCGGCCAGGGCACGCACGAGGAACTGCTCGACACGTGCGAAGTGTATCGGCAGATCGCCGAATCGCAGTTGAGCGAAGACGAACTGAAGCGCTGAAAGGGGGAGACATGCCAAGAGGAATGGGACGCGGCCGTGGGGCCGTGGAAAAGCCGAAGGACTTCGGCGGAGTGATGAAGAAGCTCGTGAAATTCTGCAGCCGGTACATTCCGGTGATGATTCTCGCGCTGGTTCTGGGCGCTGCCGGCACGGTGTGCCAGATCATCGGCCCGGACAAGCTCAAGGACATGACCAACGAGATCACGAAGGGTCTGCCGGCCATGGTGCATGGCAAGCCCGTCATGAATTCGATCGATATGGACGCGGTGTCGCGCATCGCATGGCTGCTCGTCGCGCTGTACGTCGGGTACGCGCTGCTGAGCTACCTGCAAAGCTGGCTGATGGCCAACGTCACGCAGCGCACCGCGCAGGAGCTGCGTGAGGCGATCAGCCAGAAAATCAATCGCCTGCCGCTGAAATATTTCGACAAAGTCAGCTACGGCGATGTGCTCAGCCGCATCACCAACGATGTGGACGCGATCGGACAGACGCTCGGCCAGTCGGTCGGCTCGCTGATCACTTCGATCACGCTGTTCTTCGGCGCGCTCATCATGATGTTCTACAACAACGTGACCATGACGCTGTGCGCCATCGGCTCCGCGCTGCTCGGCCTGATCATCATGGGCGTGATCATGAAGGTGTCGCAGAAGTACTTCACCCGCCAGCAGGTGGCGCTCGGCGACGTCAACGGCCACGTCGAGGAAATGTACACCGGCCACACCGTGGTCAAGGCATACTGCGGCGAGGAACGCTCCATCGAGCAGTTCGAGAAGTACAACAACGACCTGTACGTGTCCGGCTGGAAAAGCCAGTTCCTGTCCGGCCTGATGATGCCGATCATGAACTTCGTCGGCAACTTCGGATACGTGGTGGTGTGCGTGGTCGGCGCGGCGCTCGCCATGGACGGCAAGATCGAATTCGGCGTGATCGTGGCGTTCATGATGTACATCCGCCTGTTCACGCAGCCGCTGTCCCAGTTCGCGCAGGCGTTCCAGAACCTGCAGCGCTGCGCGGCCGCATCCGAACGCGTCTTCGGCTTCCTTGAGGAGCCGGAACTGTCCGACGAAACCGGCAAGCAGGCGCTGCTCGGCGTCGGTGCGGACGGCAAGCCGCGGCCGGTGCGCGGCGACGTGGAATTCAGCCACGTGCGCTTCGGCTACGACGCGGACAAGACCATCATCAACGACTTCTCCGCGTCCGTGAAGGCCGGCCAGAAGGTGGCCATCGTCGGCCCGACCGGTGCCGGCAAGACCACCATGGTCAACCTGCTGATGCGCTTCTACGAGATTTCCGGTGGCACGATTTCGATCGACGGCATCGACACCAAGTCCGTGCCGCGTTGGAACGTGCACGACCAGTTCTCCATGGTGCTGCAGGACACGTGGGTGTTCCGTGGAACAGTGCGTGAAAACATCGCGTATTCGAAGAAGGACGTCACCGACGAGCAGATCGTGGCCGCATGCAAGGCCGTCGGCCTGCACCACTACATCATGTCGCTGCCGAACGGCTACGACACCGTGCTCGACGACAAGGCGTCGCTTTCCCAGGGCCAGCGTCAGCTGCTGACGATCGCGCGAGCGATGGTGGAGGACGCGCCGATCCTGATTCTCGACGAGGCCACCTCATCCGTCGACACCCGTACCGAAGAGCTGATTCAGAAGGCAATGGACGCGCTGACCGTGGGCCGCACGAGCTTCGTGATCGCGCACCGCCTGTCCA
>ERZ827181.2466-NODE-2466-length-15849-cov-9.599405_pt1 | contig 15849 bp, 13 predicted proteins | sample MGYA00519778_ERZ827181 | MGnify/ENA primary metagenome ERZ827181 (study PRJEB31778, sample SAMEA3449273) | human gut metagenome | biome: human gut; feature: human-associated habitat; material: faeces | place: United Kingdom | collected 2010/2012 ...
ATAACAAGCCCATTGGTAGAATTAAGTACGCACTAAATTAATTCCGCCAACGGGTCTGCAAATCTTTCTGCACAAGGACGAGGGACATTGGTTAAGCGGACTGCCCGAAGTGGATGACAAGGAGAGTTTCCAAGTAGGCGAAAGATGGTTCAAGCCCAATTACCATGCCCACATCGTATTCGATTGGATGAATCACGATACAGGCAAGAGCCGCAAGCTCAATGACGAGGATATGACCGAAATGCAGAGCCTGGCATCCGACATCCTTCTGATGGAGCGTGGTAAGTCAAAAGCCGTAACAGGCAAAGAACATCTGGAACGGAACGACTTCATCATTGAGAAGCAGAAAGCCGAACTCCAACGCATTGAAGCCGTAAAGCGGCATAAGGAACAGCAGGTAAACCTTGCCGAACAGGAACTCCGTCAGGTGAAATCAGAGATACGCACGGACAAGCTCAAAGGCGCAGCCACCGATGCCGCTACGGTCATAGTAAGCGGAGTTGGTTCTCTTTTCGGTAGCGGGAAAATGAAGAAACTGGAACAATCCAATGAAGAATTGCGTCAGGAAATAGCCAAACGGGATAAGGGAATTGATGACTTGAAAGTCCAAATGCGGCACATGCAGGAACAGCACGGCAGGCAGATACGTAACCTGCAAGGAATACACAATCAGGAACTTGAAGCCAAAGACAAGGAAATATCACGGTTGAATGCTATTATTGAAAAAGCGTTCAAATGGTTCCCGATGCTCAAAGAGATGCTGAGAATGGAAAAGCTGTGCGCTGCCATCGGCTTCACCAAAGAAATGATAGAGAGCCTCCTGACCAAGAAAGAGGCTATTAGGTGCAATGGCAGGATTTATTCAGAAGAACACAGGCGGAAGTTTGACATCAGGAATGATGTTTTCAAGGTAGAAAGGAATCCGACCGATGACGGCAAACTGGTTCTGACCATAAACAAACAGCCGATTGGTGAATGGTTCAAAGAACAGTTTGGCAAGTTAGGGCATGGTTTTCGGAAAGCACCTAATGAACCGAGAAAAGGAGGTGGATTTAGATTATAAACATTAATTCACTCGTATCGAACAGAAGGAGTAATCAAAAAATGTTGGTTGCTCCTTTTTTATTCCTATATTTGTGCCGCCTAAGTAAATAAAGAATCACAGACAGGCATTTCCCAAATGAATAAAATCTACGATTTGTATGTCAAAAGAAGAAAAACTGAATATTAAAGAACAAAATGACACAGCGATGGGCATTAAAAAAGTAAAAGTAAGAATCATGTGCAATGATTTCTTACGGACAATTATTAAGTATGAATGTCGAGGCTTTGCAATTTTACTCTTATTACTATTTGTGAGTCTTAACGTTTCGGGGCAAGCTGTCTTGCTTGACAAAACGACCGGTCAACGTATATCATACGCACAGATTCTAAATAGCAAAGGGGCAGTCATAGGTACGACGGATATAGATGGTACATTACCTCAAGACTTGAACGATGAAGTTGTTACTATTCAGCATATTGCCTATAAGCCTAAAAGTGTTAAATCATCTCTATTTAAGGAGGATATCCCTATTTATCTAAACCCCATTGAGTATCAGTTGAACGCAGTAACAGTTACGGCGAAGAATAGAGAATATATTCATCTCAAGACTTACTTCAGAAGTTATCAATTGAATGATTCCTGTATGAAATATTTCAGGGATGGATATTTGGATTTCTTTATTGACACAAAACATAAAGATGCGGAAAGATTTGCAATCAAGATTCGTAACTTCCAAAACGATTCATTGATAGATATGGACAAGGAAAGAGCAAATACTCTTGTAGATAAATACATTTACACACCCAGTTTGGATGGTCTCACTCTAATGGAAAGGTTGAAAAAAGAAGGTTGGAAATTTACTACTGATAGCATAGATAGCCGACTTCGATTAAATGAAGTGGTTGGAGGCGCAATAAGGATAGATACAATACAAAGAGTTTTACGAGTGGAATACGATGTACTTGCAACTAAAAAAAAGACTCCCAAAACACTTTTCGGTTACACTACTCGTCTCGAAAACTATTACCAGACAGAGAATTATATCTATAACCCGGAATATCAGTCTTATATGGATTTGATAAACAGAAAGAACTATAGAAAGTTGTTCTTTAGTCACAAAAAAGACATTAAAGAACAGATGATTGAAATCATTGATGAACTGTATGTTTTGGAACATGAGTATATTACAAAAGACGAAATGAAACTGTACAAAAAAACTTTGAAGTCAAAATTAGCCTCCCAAGTTGAGTGGAATATAGATAGCACAATAGTAACCCCATTAGCACCACAATTAGAGCAAGTATTAATAAATGACTTGTCGCAAGTTGAATAAAGATAGGGTTAGACAAATCATCAATACCGAGCGGAACTGTTAATGCCAAAATCAAGATAAGGGGCAAACTCAAGTAAGTTAAGCCCCTTTCTTTTTGCTTCTTAATGAAAAACACCCGACTTTACATTCTTGGGTGTAAAATCGGGTGCTTATTTTATAAAACATTGATTTCCAATGTTTATTGCGGTGCGTACGGGACTCGAACCCGTGACCCCATGCGTGACAGGCATGTATTCTAACCAACTGAACTAACGCACCATTTTGTTTTTCTTTCGTTGCTATCTCTCTCGATTGCGGTTGCAAAGGTACAACTATTTTTTAAACCTGCAATACATTTCCCTGTTTTTTTTCATTTTTTCTTCATTTTAGGGGAAAAAGGGGAGAATTTCAGCTGAAATCTCCCCTTTATAACAAGTTTCAAGTGATTTTTTTCATTTAATACGCTTATATCCGTATACTGCCAAGTCACCCAATTCTTCTTCGATACGGAGCAACTGGTTGTATTTCGCCATACGGTCCGAACGGCTCAGCGAACCGGTCTTGATTTGTCCGCTATTTGTTGCTACAGCTATATCGGCTATGGTGGCATCTTCGGTTTCACCCGAACGATGGGATGTAACCGTAGTATAACCATGGCGGTGTGCCATCTCGATAGCATCCAGCGTTTCGCTAAGTGAGCCTATCTGGTTTACCTTTATCAATATGGAATTAGCACATCCCATGGCAATTCCTTTCGAAAGGAATTCTACATTGGTTACGAACAGGTCATCGCCTACCAGCTGGCAACGTCCGCCGATACGTGCCGTCAGTTTCTGCCAGCCTTCCCAGTCGTTTTCACTCATACCGTCTTCGATAGAATCAATCGGATACTTGTCAATCAGTTCTTCCAGATAAGCGATTTGTTCATCCGATGTACGTTTCTTTCCTTTTTCCCCTTCGAAAATGGTGTAATCGTATACTCCATCCTTATAAAACTCAGATGACGCACAGTCCATACCGATTTTTACATCCTTGCCTGGTTCGTAGCCTGCTGCCCGGATAGCGGCAAGGATGGAGTCAAGTGCGTCTTCCGTGCCATTCAATGTCGGAGCAAAACCTCCTTCATCACCTACCGCCGTACTCAGTCCACGGTCGTGCAAAACCTTCTTTAAGGCGTGGAATACTTCTGCACCCATACGCAAGCCTTCACGGAAAGAAGAAGCACCTACCGGACGAATCATAAACTCTTGGAATGCAATCGGGGCATCGCTATGCGAACCGCCATTGATGATGTTCATCATCGGGACGGGCATTACATACGTATTCACTCCGCCGATATAGCGATAGAGAGGAATGTGCAGGTAATTTGCGGCAGCTTTTGCCACGGCAAGCGAAACGCCCAAAATGGCATTGGCACCCAAATTCGATTTTGTCTTGGTGCCGTCCAGTTCCAACATTTTCCGGTCGATGGCACGCTGTTCCAGTACAGACCAGCCCGTCAAAGCCGGAGCTATGACCGTATTGATATTCTCTACAGCCTTCAATACACCCTTACCGCCATAGCGTTTCGGATCTTTATCGCGAAGTTCCAACGCTTCGTGCTCGCCTGTAGAAGCCCCAGACGGAACCGAAGCACGTCCCATTATACCAGATTCCAGCATTACATCCACTTCTACGGTAGGATTGCCACGCGAGTCGAGCACTTCACGACCTATGATTGATTTGATTTTCATACATTTATTGATTTTAAAAGTTATTTTCTATGTCCGCAAAATTGCAAACTTTCATCTGTTTTGTCAATACCTGAAAGTAGGTATTTTAAACCGCAAGGGACACAGAAATACTCCTGTATCCCTGTGTCCCCTGTGATGAATTACCGAGCTGTCAAGCAAGGCTTAATAGTTCGTTTTCTGCACTTCAAAGTAAGCTTGTGGATGCAAGCAAGCCGGACAAGTTTCGGGAGCTTCCGTACCTACATACAGGTATCCGCAATTACGGCATTGCCATACCACTTCGGTATCTTTCTTGAACACCTTACCTTCTTCTACATTCTTTGCCAGTGCAAGATATCTTTCTTCGTGCCCCTTTTCGGCAACAGCTATTTCACGATACATCTTGGCGATAGCAGGAAATCCTTCTTCATCGGCAATATCAGCAAACTTCGGATAGTCCAGCGACCATTCCTCGTTCTCACCTGCTGCAGCAGCCTTCAGGTTTTCCAGCGTAGTTCCGATGACACCCGAAGGATAGCTGGCTGTGATTTCCACCATTCCGCCTTCCAGCCATTTAAACATCCGCTTGGCATGTTCTTTCTCCTGGTCTGCAGTTTCGGTAAAGATAGCGGCAATTTGTTCATATCCTTCTTTCTTTGCCGCACTTGCAAAATAAGTGTAACGCATTCTTGCCTGTGATTCGCCAGCAAATGAAATACCCAGATTCTTCTCTGTTCTTGTTCCTTTAATACTTTTTCCCATAATCGTTAGTTATTTAGTGGTTAGACATTGTTTTCTTTTCAACATTACAAAGATAGTATTTTTATTCAAATTTGTAATCATTACAATCAATCTTTTATGTTCTATTAAGACTTTCTTGCCTTTTCTTGAAAGATTAACGGGAATGTAGTCGTTTATGTTCGGATAAATATATACTTTTGCACTTCTTTTTTATTATTTTAATTATTTCAATAGGTATATGAAGACATTTCAGTTTAAGCCGAAGCTGGTAGATACGCTTCAGAACTACACCCGGTCGGACTTCTCTACCGACCTGATGGCAGGCATCATCGTAGGCATCGTAGCCCTTCCGCTTGCCATTGCTTTTGGCATCGCTTCGGGAGTAAGTCCCGAAAAAGGCATCATCACCGCTATCGTAGCGGGATTCATCATCTCGCTTTTGGGCGGGAGCAAAGTACAGATAGGCGGACCTACGGGAGCCTTTATCGTTATTATCTACGGCATTATCCAGCAATACGGACTGGAAGGCCTGATGATAGCGACCTTAATGGCGGGCATACTCCTTATTATATTAGGAGTGTTCCGGCTTGGCACCATCATCAAGTTCATTCCCTACCCCATCATCATCGGTTTCACAAGCGGTATCGCCCTGACCATCTTCACCACACAGATAGCTGATGTATTCGGCCTGCAATTCGGAGGTGAGAAGGTGCCGGGCGACTTTATCGGCAAATGGATACTCTATGCACGCCATTTCGATACCGTCAACTGGTGGAACGTAGCGGTCAGCATAGCCAGCATCCTGATTATCGCGCTCACGCCCAAGTTCTCGAAAAAGATTCCCGGCTCGCTGGTAGCGATTATCCTTGTGACCGTAGCGGTATACCTGATGAAGATGTACGGAGGTGTGACCAGCATCGACACCATCGGCGACCGCTTCAGCATCCAGTCACAATTACCCGAAGCTACCGTACCTTCGCTCGACTGGGAAGCGGTGAAGAACCTTTTTCCCGTAGCGATAACCATCGCCGTGCTGGGGGCAATAGAGTCTTTACTCTCCGCCACCGTAGCCGACGGAGTCATCGGAGACCATCATGACTCAAACACCGAACTGGTGGCACAGGGCATTGCCAACATTATCTCACCCATCTTCGGCGGCATTCCTGCCACGGGAGCCATTGCCCGCACCATGACCAATATCAACAACGGAGGCCGCTCGCCGATAGCCGGTATCGTTCATGCCATCGTGCTTCTGCTCATCCTGATATTCCTGATGCCGCTCGCCAAGTTCATCCCGATGGCTTGCCTTGCCGGCGTATTGGTAGTAGTATCCTATAACATGAGTGGCTGGAGGGTATTCAAAGGGCTGCTGAAAAACCCGAAATCCGATGTCACCGTATTGCTTATCACCTTCTTCCTCACCGTGATATTCGACCTGACCGTGGCTATCGAAGTGGGGCTGGTCATCGCCTGCGTATCGTTCATGAAACGAGTGATGGAGACCACGCAGATATCGGTCATTACCGATGAAATCGACCCCAACAAGGAATCGGACGTGGAAACGCACGAAGAACACCTGGTTATCCCCGAAGGCGTGGAAGTATACGAAATAAACGGACCTTACTTCTTCGGCATCGCCACCAAATTTGAAGAAATCATGGCACGGCTGGGCGACCGCCCGCAGATACGCATCATCCGCATGCGCAAAGTGCCTTTCATCGACTCTACGGGCATACACAACCTGACTACCCTGTGCGAGATGTCACAAAAGGAAAACATCCACATCATCCTTTCGGGTGTCAATCCGCAGGTGCACGACGTATTGGAACGGTCGGGCTTCTATACTTTGCTGGGCAAGGAAAACATCTGCAGCAACATCAACGAAGCACTCGATGTGGCACGGAAAGAGCTTGGCGTAAGCTGATGCCTTAATCTGTTAAAGACTTTTGAATAAGAAGGTACGTTTCTTAAAGCATGTTATAAAACACGTTTTTATAGCCCTAATGCTTGCATATTTCCCAGAAGTCCGTACCTTTGCAATGTGTTTTTCATAGTATTAGATTTAAGGTTAACAAAGGTTGGAGTACAGCGGTACTCCTTTTTTTATGCCCGTACGTTTCGTATGTCCCGATTCTCCAGACTATAAAATAAACTTCGTCGACCTTCGGTTCCTCATACTCAATACTTGCGAATTGCACGAGTGGTTGAGCGAAGCGAAAAAATCCGCAAGAACAGATATGGGATGATTCATCAAAGTGTTGCCTTGCCTTGATGTTCTTTCAAGAACTTGTCACGAATCAGCAAACCGATTATGTGGAGGTAAATCTGTACTGACTTCCCGTGCTGATAAGCAAAATCTTTTATCCGGATGATACTATCCGCATCGAAAAACTTTTCGGGTTCTACAGATGCTGTCATAAAACAATATTCTTGTACATCGTATGCCGTATTTACTCCCGACAGTTCGATATTCTTCCGAATCTTTTCCCAGTTTTTGCTAATAATGCCATCTGCATCTATCTGCGTGGCAATTTCTTTACCCTCATTTGTCAACGATATGGGGCTGTGGCTTTGTATCAGGTTTGCGCCACCGTTGCGCAGGAAATCCATGTTCCCTTTGATATATCTCTTCTTATCTCATCGATTTTGTTTTCTACGCTCTCAAACCGTCTTCGCGTATTATCCTCATTACGGTCAAGCGTGTTCAAGACGCGTTGTTCCATTTCCTGTTCGTCTTTCTCCAGCTCGGCATGTCTGGCATGTATCATCGTCACTTTCTTTGTAATGAAATACACTAACCAAAATGCGAGCATGATAACGGCAAAAGTGATTGCCGCCGAAACTCCGAAAACTTCTTCTTGCATACACTAAATGATTTGATTAATGGTGAAGCAAAGATACAATAGTTCTGTCAAACAAGGAAATGATGAGTTGTTTTATTTATTGAGAAAGCATTCTCCGTATGGAATTGAAATAAGACATACGGAGAATATTGCTTATAGGATTTCTTAAAATTATTGTCATAGTAGCTTCTACTTATCAGCATCTGTCATATCACGGACACAACGTACATAAATATTATTAGAACTCGTTTCTACTGTTATAAAACCTGTATTAACAAGATTACCATTGTTGTTCCAATTTTTAGCTTGAAATGCAAAACCTTGACGTTCATTATTATCATCACGACCAGAAAAATCTGTACTGATAATATAGTAATATAGCCCAACATTGTAATTAAAAAAGCCTAATTGCTGAGCTTGTGAAGACATTACCATCATTTCTCGCAAGTTTGGAACGCGCCATTTGCCATTATAAGCTCCTCCACCTTCAGTATAATTATCACAAGGACGTCTGTTTTCACCTTGGCCACTCCAAATATTCTCTTTATACTCACCAAACGATGTAGGCTCTCCAAATGAAGAAAAACCAACATCATAACGAGCAACCACAAACCCTTGGGGTAATCTATTAGCCTCAGACATATTTGTTGCTATAGGCTCTTCAAAATGTGACTCATATGCACCTTCTTGAGCATCTACACGATATATCCGAGTATCTAACCTATTCTCGAAATCAAAAAGATAATTTCCATCAGAAGTTTGTTTTAGTGTATAAGAAACTGTACCTAAAGCATTATCGCCTACTTCAACCTGATCTGGGTTACTATCCACAATACTCTTCTTTGGTAAATTGCGTACACACCGGACAAAGCCATAATTGCTATTAAAACCACCAAAGGCTCCGACTTCACCTGCCCAAAGCACACGCTTATTAGTACCACTTACTGGATCAACTAATGTACTGGTCATGTAAAGTGCTCCATTGTCCAGAAATTTACTCGGATAATCACTATACTTCTCAATCGTTGTTTTATCACCTTCAAAAAGTCGCGATGCCTCAGACATGGCGTCTGAACCTATACTTAATCGTAAATATTGGTCACCGGAAGGAAGATACCAACGTATCTCATTATCATCAATAGTTCCATTCCCATTCAAATCACGGTTTCGAGACAAACAGGCAAAATATGGATGCAAGTAAGTCTCTTGTAACATATTCGATGCATAACTAAGAGTACCATTTACAAGAGAATATTCATCAATTCGATGATCACGGCTTTTGTCAGCAGAAAGATAACCATTAGTTGAGGATTTAATATAAGTATCCCAACTTTTATTCTCACACTGAGTGAGTCCTATCATATTCAATCGGCCATCGGACGGACTTGTTCCGGCATTCGCATTATAAGTTCCACTTGTAGGTGCTTGCATAGGGCGTAAACCGTTTTCACAATACGTTTCCATGCCAAGAGCGTTTGTATTATCAACTGCACTTGCATTATAAAACGTTTGGACAGACCGTTGCGTAAATGAAGTACGTGCTATAGCATAAGTACTGAATCCATCTGTACTAATATGAATATCACTGGCTATTAGCATAGAACGGTCATTTTGACGAGTATAACTATCCCAGCCTACGATTATTGAACTATTAGTAGGATCCCGTTGATAATAATTTTCGTCAATAAAAGCCGTAAAACGAGCTATTTTATGCTGATTTTCATCATCTTCACTTATGATAATATCATAATTATTACTAATATTTCCATCAGTGTTAGTGATTATTTGTTTAACCAACTTTCCTAATCTTACACAAAGTTCGTAAGGATTTATCAACTCTTTTTCCGCTTTATCATATACTATTGAAGAAGCAGTTTGATCCTTACAATTATCTCCAGGGTATTTAGCTATTTGCCGCTCTTCGCTTTGTGATAAAAAATATATCCATTTATAGTCCATTCCATCGGTGACATTTCCTTCACCTTCACCCGCCAAAGCACGGGAATAGGGCACAACAAAATCGGCATTAGAGAAAGGCGTAGAGGCTTTTAATATAAAAGAATTTCCTATATAAGTATCTAATTCGCGTTCTAGTGCTGACTCTTTCTGCATTTGTTCTTCAATCTCATTAGCTATCGCTGTCAGGTCATATTCAACATAGACTTGCTCAAAATGGCAGTCTAAATCAAAACTTTCAGAAGCTGATGTATTTTCTATAATATCTCCTTCTGCTCCGGGCTGTTCTTCTTTTCTTTCTACAGTTGCCTCCACAACAATTTTATCAACTCCTCGCACCGTTAGAGTATATGTGTACCTGCAATTCCTTTCTATTGTAAAGTTTTCCCACTTATCTTCACTAAAATCTCCTAAATGAATAGTATAATTCACATTTCCTTGTCTAATCAATAAATTGTCTTTATCGCGTTGTGTATATTGGCCAGAGATAATGATATATGTACTTTTCTGTGGAGCATTGGCCCACTTTTTCTCTGTTTTTGCCTCATCTATATATTCATTATTCCAAGCATCGCGGTCATGATAACTGGTAAGATTGTCTGAATTTTGCTGATCATTCTCTGGCATATAGAAAGCTTCCCTCGAAATGCCGTCATTACCAGCTGCATCAAAGTTATACGAAATAGTATTGTAATACGCACGGGTATCATTTCCCGTACCCATCAGACTTCCCATTTCAATAACCGGCATCTGTTGTGGCACGTTGTACACAGCATAAGTCTCCGGGATAAAGGTATGTACATTATCATTATTATCCTTATATGTATTGTTAACATTAAAATTAATCTGAGCAATCGGTCTCTTTAAATATACAGTACCAGATGCCGAACCGTTACTGCCACTCCCACTTATTTGCACTTCTCCATATCCGCTCAACCACAATATGGGGCTGGTTAAAGTCGGTAAGGTTTGCCGGGTAATCAATTGTGTATTGATAGAAAATAAATACTGCTTAAAACTTTCTTCACGAGTCAATCCCTTTAATGTTTCCAAGCAATTTACCCAATAATCAGACATAGCATTAGCTATTGCATAACAATGTTTTGTTCCTGTAGTTATCTTGATGGAAGCGTTTAGTTGATAAGTTCTATTACGAATGATATCGCTGTGTATTTCTTCTAAACTCTCACTCGTAAAATCACCGATATATTCAATTCCTCCTGCCTCATCAAAGAAAAACAAAGTAACACTTTGTATCTCTGAATGAGAATCTGCACGAGTTAACGGTACATCTACTTTTACTACTTGGGAGGCGGTAAAAGTTAAATCATGTACAATCACGGTTTCACCTCTTCCGTTAGAACGAAAGAGTTCGTCATCTTTACACGAGCTAGCCGCAAACTGCAACAAAGCAAGTATAATAAACATGTATTTATAAGTTTTCATAATATTACATCAATCAAACGTGATACCCATTCCTGTTTTGTCATCCCAATGTTGAACGACTAAGTTCAAATTCTCCAAATCAACTTGAAGTCCATCCACATCTACCGTACAATTAATAATTGCCTTTTTATTGCGTCCTATTTCTGTTGTCTCTCCTGTTAAAGATGAAGTTTTATTCAAAAACACCTGATAATTGGAAGTAGACAAAATATTGCTCTTTAATGAAATACTATACCGATAATTATTATTATCGTTCGGTAAAGAGACTGGATATATATAACCGGTAAACACTGTCTTCTTATCATTCTGTGTAATTGTCACTTCTTGGGGTAATTCGAAAATATGGTAATCAATGCCTGTTTCGTACGGCATGTGAAAAGGATTGTGGGCATAATAATAAGTCTTATTACTGAAAAAGCGTCCAAAGCGAACACTGCTAACCTCTAAATTTTCATCCATTTTATTGGTAACATTGACCACTAGCTTTGCCACACAACGTACTAAAGGAATATCTATGGTCTGTGGAAGAGCACTAGCATTAGTCAAATCAACAAGACCGCCATCTTCATAAAGTTTATCATTATAATCATGGTGTCCGTTTTCATCCTCTTCTAATTGTACATCTGTTGCTCCCTTAACGCCGGTCATAGGTAAGCCGTACATTTCAATTTCTTCTGCCATTTTGGGGAAATTACTCCTGCTTGCGTCTTCCCATGCGCGATTGAAGATTTCTTTCAATCCGCCACGCTGACTCATATCTTGCATCAAAGAAGAAGTATCGAAACTCCGTCCCATGCTTTCCTCGTTTGCCATAACTAAGAAACGCACTTGCTGCTTGGGGACATTTTTTAAAGTTACTGTTGTTTCTGGAATATTGTCTAATCCAGACTGGTAGATATTTTGTAAAATATTCCAATTTGCATCCAACAGAATGACACGAAGGGTTTTAATTCCCTCATTATCCTCAATATCCGCATCCATTGTAGCCCGTGTGCTAAAGCGCAGGTTTACGGTAGTGGTATTATTCTTTTCCACAGAAACGAGCTGGAGTTCTTCTGTACAAGATGCAAAGAGGAGCAACAATATATACAAGATTATGTTATCACTCAGATTCTTCATAAGCCGTTTCTTTATTATTTCCATTCGATATCAGATGTCATTATGTCCTCCCATGCACAAACATATATACGGATATTCAAATCCACTTCATCCTGTGGTGTATTGCCTCCGATCTTGCTGATAGAATTTATCTGCAATTGATAGATGTTATTCCGCACAATAGCATACTCCATAGGGCTGATCACATCCGGATTACCATCATCGGCATGCTTTATCCAATAGGTATAATAACAAATACCATTCTCGTAGTAACGTACACCATAAGTAGGATAATTATTTTCGTTCAAATCTATATTATTGCCCATTACTTTTTTTACAGCTTTAAGATCCTGATATGCTTCTCCTGCATACCAATAAAAAGAAGTTCCTGCACTCATGCCAACGGGCGTATATTGTGCTTTAAAAACTACGCCTGTGCAATACCTCGACATATTACTGACTACATACTCGGCTGTTACTACATTCTCTTGCGTGTAGTCTAAGGCATGATAGGTCTCATCTGCAGTAACAGTTAACCATGGTTCTGGATTTGTATTAAGAATGTTTTCGTATTGCAACAAATAAATTCTATCAGTCATGTTGACTGTCTGTGGGTCTAACACATAGTTGGATGCTATATCGTTTACTACCGTTTCATCTCCTAAATAAACAGGTATGTCCGATACATTAGTTCCGTTAGTTACACGCTTAAACACATAAGGATGAGTCTCATGCTTATTTACTAATGTAGCCGATTGAATCACTACTTTGTCTCCTGTCTCTCCAATAGAATATTCGGACTGCATTTTATAATCCACTCGTGCTGCCAACCGCTCGACATCTACCGAAACTATTGAAGGGTTATACCGCGAATTGTTCGCAATAATCGTGATGTTGCTGACTTTTGGTCCTGCCGATGCCATTAGAAAACGTAAATGGTTGTCAATATCAGTTTCAATAGCATCTGTAACTACATGTGTGCGCAAATCTGCAAGATTTGTAGAGTTAAACTTTTCACCGGCATTTACTACCGTCAATACTTCATAAGTTTCATTTATATACAATCCTTCCACTTCCTGTGTCGGAGTGGCATAATAAGTGATTGCTCCTGATGGACTTGGTGTCAAGTTGCTAAAATAGACTTGTATCAATTCGATTTCTTCTGCGTTATCACTGGTATTTAATCCTTTTCCATCACTTGTCTGAAAGAAAAACACATTCAAGTCATGCACCATGTTCTCATCGCCTGTACCCGGTTGTTTAGGCAAATCACCGTCTTCTCCTGGCGTAGGCACACGCGAAGCATTGCTGCCGCCCGTATTCACTACCACACTTACATACACGCCGCTGCCTGCTTCCTCTTCTTCTGCGGGAGAGGCGGGAAGCGTGTCGTCCTTGCAGGCAGTGACGAGCAGTGCCAGCAGGAAGGGGAGGAGGAGGTATGTCAGAGCGTTTCGTTTCATGGTTTTGCTTAATCTAATGATACATTCTGGATGCGTTTGCTCCAGCCGAGGATGCCGATGGATACTTCGGCGTATTGCCACTCGCCACCTTGCAGGAAGAAGGTGAGGCGGAAGTCGTAGCCGCGGTCGAGGAACTCTTGGAGGGAGTAACGCTGCGTTTCATCGTAGTTGCGGAGCTGACCCAAGAGGTTGCACAGGTCGGCTTCTATCACTGTATGGTCTGTGTTGCGGTGGCGGATGACGAGGCGTGCACGGTCTTCTTCGGCGCCATCGGCATAGAGACGTGAGGTCATGAAGTCGGCATGCGCCGTGCGTCCGGCGTCCGACCTTGCTGCCGAAGCATCGGTGTCCGAAGTGTTCCAAGTGGCGTAGGGCGTATAGATAGCCGTGCGTGCTTGGGCAGATGCTTCCAGGTCGTGCGTTGCCGGGCTGTATGCCATGGTCAGGTCGCGGTGGTAAATGAAGAAATCATAGTCGGCAACGTCCATGGTTTCGGGACGGTCTATCTCACGCAAGGATACGGATATCGACTTGGTGTCGCGCACCAGCGAAAGTGTATCGTAAGCATAGCCTTCGGCAGGGACGTAAAGAGGCGTTGCGCTGACGGCGTGCCAAAGCGTGTCCAGCGGCAAGTTGCCATGAGGCACCGTGGCGAAGCCGTTGCCCAGGTCTTGATGTGCCAGCGATACACTGAAGTCGTCTATCCCGTCTCCGACATCAGGTGCCGACCAGGTGAAATTTGCTCCGGGTCCGGCTTGCAGCTCGTCGAAAGAACGCTGCTGGGCTACGGCTAGGAACTGGTAGTTTCCTTGGGGCAAGTCGAGGTACAGGCAGGGCTGCGTGCGGCGGAGATTTGGCTCGATATAGGAAGTGACAAAGCGTCCTTCTTCATCGTAAACAAATACGCCTACGCTACCCACGTGGCCGATCATGTCGGCACGCTGCAGGTTGTAGTCGTACTTGAAGCTAAGGCATACGCCGTGTTCGCATCCGCTGCGGTCGTCGTACATCCAGTCGGTGCAGGCGGAAAGGGTGATTCCAGCCCACAGGATAGCCAGCATTCGTAGGGTATATATCGCTTTCATTTAATAATTAACAATTAATAATGAACACTATGGCACAGAGGTTTTTCTTTCCTAATTTGATGAAAATCAGTTGTCATGCTGAACGCAGTGAAGCATCTCGGATGCGCCTACGTGGATGTTCACGAGATCCTTCGCTCCGCTCAGGATGACATTGCTTATATTTTCTTTTACAAAATTAGAGATCTACGTTTTGACTGCGTTTTGCCCAACTGAGGACGTTGATTTCGGCACGGATGTAACCTTCATTTTCGTCATCCGGATTATCTCCTGGTTTTGTGATAACAGGTTCACCAGGACCACTGATAGAATGGACATTTACTTCATACCAGTTGTTACGAACTACGCCATAACGACCCAAATGTTGTATGCCATAAGACTCACCATCGTTCCATGGTGTTTCTGCATCATTAAAATGGCGTATCCGTGCGGCGTAATAGTAATTTTCTCCACCTTTATAATAGCGGATAGTTCCTACTTGATTCCAAATAGCTTCCCATTTAGTATCGCTTTCACTAGTCAAAGAGAATAATTCTTTTAATTTTTCTAATGAATCATAAATGCCGGCCTCAGCTGTTATTTCTGTCCCCGTTTTTTTCAAGGACAAATCTGTTTCTCCTATTTTACTTCCTTCGGCAAGCACTTCATTAGCACTTTCTTTAACAAAAGTAACAATGTCTTTAACAACTTGATTCTCTACTCCTGTAGGAATATTAGCTACAGCAGGATATTTCATTGGGCTTTCTCCACAAAGGAAAAAGTCTTGCGCTGTTGCTTCTGTCTGATTACCAAACTTTGTTTTATAAGTAGTCTTCAATACTACCGAAGTTGTCTGATTTTGTTTTTGGTCGGAAACAGCCATTGTATTTTCCAAGCAGTAAAGCGCATGGTCTGTTTTCGTGGTTGAATTATCTGCTGTATTCTTATTCCAATCTGTTTCTGTCGGAGTTACATTTCCAGTTGCCGGCTCTTGGTCTGTATAGTACGTATTGAATTCCGTATCAACATTACTTGTAGAAGAATAGTTGCCGTCTTCCGCCCAATAGATGCGGTAATAGTTCGCTGAAGTTTCATCAAAATTTACAGGAATCACTTCTGTCTTATTTTAGAAAAGGTTGACTCATAAATCAGAGTCAAGAAAATGAAAAAAG
>ERZ827181.2468-NODE-2468-length-15817-cov-3.137483_pt1 | contig 15817 bp, 22 predicted proteins | sample MGYA00519778_ERZ827181 | MGnify/ENA primary metagenome ERZ827181 (study PRJEB31778, sample SAMEA3449273) | human gut metagenome | biome: human gut; feature: human-associated habitat; material: faeces | place: United Kingdom | collected 2010/2012 ...
TTCTTTGATGTCGAAAAAAAGGATATCGGCAATTGGACTAACCGCTTGGAAATCATCAAGCGCCTGCGGAAGCTGAGAAAAGACCCGAAGATTCGAGTCCGTTTGCTAATGACAACAGGCTGCATCGAGTATTGGTTGATGCTACACTACAGACAGCTCGCGCCTCCTTTGCTGACGGTCCCGGATAAAGAGAGAATGTTGGCTCAGGTCGTTCGCGTAGAACCGACCTACAGGAAGGGCAACTACGATGCGACCGCGCGTATTGCCCAGAACTATCCGACAGCGGTGAAGAATGCTACAATTGTGCTGCAGAATCTCTTACAAGAAGGAATGCCCGGTTTAGAGGACACGGACGAGCGAAATCGCTGGTTGTGTACGAAATGCAAGACATTTTCGACTGTGCAAGAGGCCATTATTTTTCTTGAGAGCCTACAAAGCTAAAATTGTATTAAACTCTCCATAAAGTGAGGTGTGATTTCGCGTGCTGTTCCAATTCGATATGGAGACCCGCGAAGCACGCCCGGAGTGGTGCATATCGAAATGTGAGCCTAGTATTAGTGGAGACTTCATCAAGACCGCACAGGCGGTTCTTACAGATGAGTTGAGTTGAATCGTGAACATGCAACTGAAGAAAATTCTGCAATGATTAAAGGGAGTCGTGAAATGCGACTCCCTTTTTTTTATGGGTATTTATTATTTTTGGTTGGATTCATTACGAAAATTGGTGGTCTACTAATTTATGTAAATACCCCTGATTCTTTGATACTGCTTTGGTAATTTGCATTGTGTGCCAGAACTGCTTTCGCAAAGTCATGTAGTACAAGCGCACCAAATGTATGACATACTTATTTGTATACTGTTTTATCACGAAGGCACTTTTCTGTCAGAGTTTTCCACTTCCTTTTCAATCGTTCGCTGAAATCCTCAACACTTTCTTGTTCTTTTTGTTGTCCGAGATTATAGTCCCTTGTTGCCTGTTCGTATTCTGTACGCGCCCATTCATTCCAAGTGTCGTAGGCATTTTGCAGCTGTTGCATTTCTGGCAACGAATCTGCCATTTTGGAACGCAGTCTGTTAAGCTGTCTGTTGTGGTACTGTTGCAAGTAGCGGTATTTTGAATAGTATGGGCTTTTTTTATTATTCGCCCTGATGCCTTTATCCTTGCATGCTTTACTACAGTACAGATTATTACGCTGGTTCATACGGAAAGCCTTTCCGCAGTAAGGACAAATACTAATATGCTTGACGGAATCCGGTGAAAGATTTGCGTGATAAAAATCGAGTTTGAGATATTCGTACAAGGAATTAACCGTGTATACCAGAACAATTTTATTATCCAACAGAACAAAGGACGCTGCAAATTTATCAAACTTGAACAGATTAAGAGCCTTATCAGATTGCAGCGTATCGGCTTTATTGACATTGGAACATTCCGAAAAAACGGCATTCAAGTCCGAAAAAGCGCTCTGAATAAGATTGCAGGTGTAGGTTAGAGCCTCCTTGGTGGAATCCTGCTGATTTTTGGTACTAATGCATTGGTGACTGTTCGCATAATCGAGAAAGAATTGGATTGCAAGTGATTGTTCTGAAATAGTTTCAAGGACTTCTTTGTCTGGGCGGCTTAACAAGTTCAAGAACTCTTCTTTGGGTGATGAACGATAGCACGAAAAATAGTTATAAAAATCTATGGTTGCCGTCCCGATTCCTTGCTTTGATACGATGGTGGGGCTACTGTTCGACAGGTCCAGTTGCAAAAGCATCCCGTTACAAAACGTAATATTCACGCCGTTCTCCTCAATTTATTTTTTCAGCCGACACAATGAATCTTTTAGAGAAAGTCCCTTTTTCTGTTGTCTTCTGGCTTCATGCATACGCTGCCCGCAGAGCCCGACACTTGTAGAGCATAATCAGGGTGCCTATATTATGAAGATGATTTCTCATCAAATGCATAACGGAGTTCTCAGCAGCCGAAGCTGCCGTTCACCGAGGCTAATCAACTGGACTCATGGGTAACTCCGCAAGCCCCGTCTATAACCGGCGAACCGGTTTAGGCGGGGCTGTTGACGCTTTTGATAAAATCTATGATAGAGCTATATGGTACACTTCTTGCATATGGATTAAAAGAGATGCTTATTTCCAACGTTTGCTTTGTGACAGGCATCACATTAAATACTTTAGTGTCATACTTGTTTACATAGTCACTACCTGCACCATCATGATAATGTGTTGCCCCATGTCCTGCGTGTCTGACAGAAAAATCTCTACTACGGATTTCCCATATCTTTCTATGCTCCTGCAAATTGGCTGGCTTTAAGTAAATGGTTTTTGCTCTCCCATCCCAATTCGTCAGATTATTTAACAACTCATCCCAATATTTTTCTGAAAAAGTATAATCAATTAAAATATAGTCGTACAACGCTTTTTTTACAGCTTCGTTTATATCCTTATAAAACAATTCTCTTGCAAGTTTGCTTTGATACTCCCTCTGTTCAACGGAATCAAACCCAAACTTGTCCCACATATTCTCTTTATACTCATCTAAGGAAAAGTGCTTGCAATTTGGAAGGTTCTCTTCTAATTGTTTGCATAGCGTACTTTTTCCTAAGCATGCCATCCCTTGTACAATAATTATTTCCATATATAAATAAGTTCTCAGCAGTTCTCTGACTTCTTCTTGCAACTTTTCGGCCAAGGCGGTTTTACATAGTTCGACTCAGATAAGATTTGTTAATGGCAACTAACAGCTCTTCGATTTTCTGCATATCGGGTTTTGCAGGAAGAGAGGACTCTTTTACAGCCTTTTGGAATCGTGCCTCAAAGGAATCCACCATTTCAAAATATCACTTCGAATCTGTATTTTACTCTAATGGAATACATTCTTCCACAATACGGTGCCACTTATCTGTGCTTGCATCGTATTCCAGCACATCTTTTCCGACCATTTCCCCGTTTTCGATGTATTCTAAAATGTGCCGAACACGCATCGGCGGATTATCGTGCTTCGCGTGCCACAACGCGATATCCTTATTATCAATGATGAACGCGGGCTTGTAGCTGACAAAAGGACTGCCGGGCGGTTGTGTTTGCCGACTCGCCTCGTAGTACGATTTTACATACCCGTCACGAGAGGTGTTGCGAATAGCGCGAGCGCCTTCTTTATCGCCCTGCTCATCCAATGCTTGCGCGATTTCGTCCACACACCGACAAAAATGCGTTGGGTCTTGACTGTATTTGGCAAAAATCAGTTTTCTGATTAACCGAACTTCATCTTGCTTTGTCAAGGCTCTCTCCTTTCCTTCTCAGTCGAAACCAAGAAGATTTTCTTAGAGAAAGTCCCCTTCTCTGCTGCTTTCTGGCTCCGTACCTGTTCAATTTCTCGCTTGGAAACAGCGCAAGTCTTGCCCATAGCGTACAGGACCTCCATCACATCCGCCATCTCCTCAGCGCAGTCCAGAACGCTCCGCTCCTTGGCTGTATAGGCTTCCAGCAACTCCTTGACCTCTTCTTGCAACTTTTCGGCCAGAGCGTCCTCGTACTCCTTATCTGTCAGCTTGCGAGTCACGCAAGTTTCACCGTTTTTCTCAATAATTGCCGGGATGTTATCCCGAACCAGTTTTTGATACATCATGGTTTTATGCTCCTTCCAATTTACAGCGCCGCAGCGGTATGCGCAGCTTACGACAGGTGTTTTCGATTTCTCGTTCGTTTTCGGCTCCATCAAACATTACACATCCTTTTTGCTGCTGTTTGGCGAGGTATGTGGACAAATCATCATTTGCAACAGGTATGAAAGAGTATCCGCGTTCGCTGGCGTACATAGCCGCCAAAGCTGCTATTTTCCGGCCGGATTCTGCTGCAATGACGACCTTTTCACGTTTTGCCAGCATTCTGTCGAGGTACTCTGACATTTGCATGCGGGACTTCATCATCGATAATGGAGTTCCCGCAACTCCGCAAAAGAACCAGTCTTTTTCGCAGAGCTTCTCTTCGCATTCTTTACACTGAAGGTATACGACATTTCCGTTCGTGTAGGGACAATAATTTCCCATGCTCAAACCTTCTTGAAGTATTTCTCAACATACTCATCTGGCAATGTAATGCGCATCTTATCCGGTCCGGTGAATTCCTTGAAGCTCTGCTCGCCGCCGCACCATTCTAAGCGCCAGATAGTCCCGCGCTTTACCCGATATGGAATTTTCTTGCCATCTGGACCGATGGCATCAAGCCATACATCGAACGGCTTGACACACTTATAGTTTGTATTGTACATACTGACCCCTTACTTTTTAGGCAGTACCCAAATCTCAACGTTTACATTCCAAGCGTTGGCGGCTTCCTCGATAAGGTCCAGCACCGTTACCCAGTTACCGCCTGCCAAATCACAGCCGAGACCGTAAGGAATGCGGAAGGTGGCGTTAGGATGTACTTTCATTTCCCCAAAAATAGCCGCTGCCAGCGCCGCGTAGTTCGTCTGGCGCTTATCTCTGCCATAGTTCAGTTGCCCGAACAGGTTGGCGACATACAGCTGTGGAGCAACCTGAACTGTCTGGGAATCACCGAGTCTGTCGGTTCCGCAGATTTTCTTATATTCATCGAATACGACAGGCCACTTGTCGCGAATCTGCTTAGCAAGACCTGCGCCCATCACGCCGCAGCAATTTACTTGATGGCAGATGACTGTGTCCTCATTCCGTGTCGGGGTTGTCAGAATATCACCTTTAACATGCTTAACGCTCATACAAACTCCTTGATGTTCAAAATATCGAATTTTTCTGACGCAAATCCAAGCAACTCGTTATAAATGCGAGTCGAAACTTCCAAAAACTCAGTGTCGCGGATTTCTTTGTTGCGCAGGAAACGGTTATCTTTTTGCATCTGCGCTGCAGTGCTTTCCACGATAGCCCAGATGGAACTGTTAATGACAATCGGTGGGACAGGCCCATCTTCCCAGCATTCAATCACATGCTCACTGACTGCGTACTGTGCGTCATACACCTCATCGTTCAGCTTTGTGCTATAATACTTCGCGTTTCTCTCAACCATGATGGGGTTCATGATGTTTCTTGCAGTCAGAATATCCTTGCCTTCCACACTTACTATCTCAGGCCCAAAGAAACCTTTTGTCTTGTTGCTGAGAAGGATGAGCTGCATAGCCAGTGCTGTGGCGCACTTGGAAAACTTTTTTGCAGTTTCATCCGGTATATTGACAGGAATATACTCAGCTGCTGGGCCTTGCAGGTAGTATTTCTGCACATCCTTGTCATTGTGCAAGCCCTCAAATAAAATCGAGGGTAATGCGTCCAGAACAGCTTTATTTGCGTTTTCTTTGACGGTTCTGAGAACCATAATATTGGTCAGCATACTTTGTTCTCCTTGCTTTTATTGTGATGATTTTTTTGTTAATTCTCGTTTCTATACATGAGTACAACATTTGCCATGTTTGTATAATAGCTCAGTGTATCTCCGGCACTGTTTTCAGCTGAGAATTTTATGTTTTGCCCGTTATCGACCACTTCGTAACAAATCAGCTTGTTTGTGACCCACTGATTACTGTGTCGGAAATAAATGTAGTTATAGTCTGCGACTGCGGTTTCCGGAGTCGTATTTGTGCTTATGTCTGCCGTTTCGGTTGTTTCTGCTGTTTGTGCGGATGTCTTTGTGGCGCGTTCCAGTATCTCGTCTACCATCTTGTCATTTCTATCGAGCAACAGAATGCCTACAACAAGTATTAGGATGAGCAGCACATCGCGAATAAGAGGAAGAAATTGCTTCATTGATATTCCCCAAAAATATTATCGTTGATTCGACTTGTTTTTCAATCCCTATGTTTATATTATACCACAAAAACGCGCTTTTTGCAATCATTATTGGCGAATGGTACTAATTGCCACGGGTTTTCAGCAAAGAAAAAAGCCGCCCACCCGGAGGTGAACGGCAAAAGAATACGCCTTAGTCTTCGATATCGAAAGTGTAGCTTTCAGGTTTCATGGCGATAATACCGCCGCGAGACTGGCACTTTGCACCGCCAAGATAAATATCAAGGGTCATGCTGATGTCCTCGTCATCGAGCCACTCAGGACGCATATATGTCGCAAGGTCATGCAGTGCGCCGACAGCATGCACAATCAGGTCCTCGTTGTTAATCGTGTTACCGATGACCTCGTCATCCTCCTCAACGGGAATGCTGATGGAAGCTGCCAGACAATCGGGTGCGTCATCGTCCTGAGGGCGGAATGCGGTGGCTTCGAATTTCAGAATAGTGGTACTCATGGGTGCGCTCCTTTATGTATTGCTATTTCGTTTCTTGCGGTACAGAGGTTATTGAAGATTTTTCGTGGTTTTATTACTTTTAATTCACGCTACACAAACAATATGCCAGAATTTTTTGCAACAAATTTGCATTTTCCGGCGGCTATTGAGTTTGCGTTAGTATCTTTGTATGTTGTTGCTTCCCCATCTTTGGAACTCGCTATTCCTTGCATTACATGAACTTGATTTCCGACAAGGAATACGCTGCCCGGATAGTTGCGGTTCATGTTTCTGTATGTTGGATGGTGCTCTTTTACTTTAAGATTGCAAACGTCATTAGGTTGGCGTTGGCGAAACTCTTCCAAGCTGTCAGTCGTCTGCTCAGTAGCTTTATGTCGATTTGTGGCAACCATCTTGCCATTAAACGTGTACACACGGCTCATGTTTTCGTTATTTAGTGCTCGTCTGTCGTGACGGCGGAACTGTTTGAGTTCATACGGCACACGGCTATTGATGGTTTTATCGCAAGTATCGTTAGGCAGGACAGAACAAGCAATGCAGTAAGCATCGAGCCAATGGTCTTTGCTGACACCGTGTGCTGCACGATAGTCGTAGGTGCTTTTACCATTAGTCACAAAAAAATGCTTCAGGAAAAGAGAACTCAACTCTTTTGTCAGTGCCGGAATGATTTGATTCAACACACTCAAAGCACCATATTTTTTGTTGAGTCCGGTTTTCTTTTTGGCAAGTCTCTTTTGCCATGTGGCATCCTTATGCACAAGGTCGTGATGTTGTGTACATAAACCAACAATATTATCAATGGTGTTGCTGCCGTTTTTATGTTGCGGCACTACATGGTGGTAATGGTCAATCTTCTTTTTGCAAAACAGGCAATGGTGCTCCTGCATTTCAGAGACGGTTTCTTCAAGGTTTGCTTTTTGATAGAGAGGACCTTGCTGATATTGCCATTTCTGAACATTGGGGTTATCCAACCGCATAAACGCAAATTTGTTGATTTCGAGCACAACATCGTCGGCTTCGTACAACAGTTGAATGGTAAACGGTTTTGATGTTACGACTCGTGCTTTTTGTTCTTTAAGTAGATGGCGTACATGTCCACAGCGAGTTGTAGGCATTAAAGGTTTACCATCTTTATTAAGCACATATACAGTGGACATATACGCCACCTCCTTTACGATAAGTCTCTCCTGCCGAAGCAGGAGGTTGTGTTTCCCTTGGCTGGATGACGCCTTCGCATAGTTGTAAGCTGGGAAAACCGTACAAGTGCAGCTCGTCATCTTGATGTACAAAAATACATCCGCCTGTGATATTGAAGAAACTTAGTGGAATGGGGTCATTCCACTAAAATTCTTCAATACCCGTTAACTGAAAAAGAAGAACTCTTTTGTTCCCTCTTCGGGATGCGTACTTGTATCACATTTCTGGCCTTCCTCAGTATGGTCACGGATATATTTGAGGACATACTGCGCGAGGAGATAATGGATATGCGTTTCGCAGCTCTGAGAACCAACACCGGAATCACAATGGAAGCCCATCCGCAGAGCAGATAAAGCACGAATAAAGAGCGCTTTTTCAACTGCCAAATCGATGATTCCTTCGTTGGAAAAGTTTACACATTCCTCGGCCAAAAGCTTCCAGTGTCCACGGCAAGGACTTACAATCTCACCACGGCAGAAAATTGATGCAGCCAGTGCGGAAAATTCGCCAAAACTGGCATATTTCCAATCATCGGCAAAATCCTTGGTTATAAGGTTTTTCTCTTGTATGTTACGGATGTCTTCAATGTTCTTTCGGCACAGTGAAACTTCATACTCGAACTTCTTTTTGAGCAGGTCACGCTGACATTCGCTCATGTTGAACGGGACTCTTTCGCCCATTTCGTGAACCAGAGTATCGTACAGATTTTTATGGACAAAGAAGACGCTTACAAGAGCAAGACCATTCGGATAAGTTATTGTGTTGTTGGTCTTGATAAAATAAGCGTCGCTCCCGCAGAGTTCCTCGGAGATAAACTTTTCCATGTCATCGCCGATTTCGACTTTGTAAGGTGCTGTGCCATCTCCGTTGCTTTTGTAGAACTCATAGGAACGAATCAGTTTGTCGTTCTCTTCAGTGATGACGGCGTCTTCGATGCCGCCATAATCATTGTATTTACCAACAATCGGAAAAGAAAACGGAACAAAGTTATCAGTTGCATAGCAGGTATTTGCTGTAACAGTAGCAGAAACTGCAATAAGGGGAATTACAACGATTTCGTCACCGCAAAAAATCGGCAACCTCGACACGTTGCAAGTAGCGTTCCAACATCCCATGGATTATAGCTCCTTTCGTTTTGTGCGTGTAGCAAACAAAAATACCGCCACCCAACAGGAGATGACGGTATATCGATTTTGAATGCTTACTGCTTTTTATTTTTCGGATATGTTTAGTATACCGACTTTGCAGCAGATTACAAGCTCCACGCCGGGAACTTCACTTTGCGAAGCGGCAACATCGCGTTACCGAATGTCGTCGAGCAGCTTTTTTGCGTGATTCAGCACAGCCTCCTCGATGGGGCGGCCATTCTGGTTCAGTGCAACAAAAACTTCCAAGACATCTTTTTTTGTAACCTTATCAGAAAGCGAGGCCAAACTTGTCATTGCACTTCCGAACCAGTTCTTATCCTCTGCGGGAAGTTCATTGTAAAAACATCCTCTATAGGGGAACCGGTTTTCATAGAACGCACAGAGTGTCATAAGGCGCTGTTTGCCGTCTACGACTTCGTACATACATTTCTTTTCCAACGATTCCTCATAGGGAACTTCTCGGAATACGAAGCGCCCGATTTCCCTTCCGGCGAAAATACTGTCAAGCAGTTTCGCTCTATCCTCATCGTTCCAGACGGAACCGCGCTGATAATCGGGTTCCATGTCCACACCAAAGTAGTAGTACATATGGAGCAGCGATTCGATGGAACGGTTGCTGAACGACATACGGAAAAGAGGCGAATCTTTCTGCGCATACTTTGCTTCCAGAGAAGTCGGAATCGGTCTGACATCGAGCCAAGACCAATAGCCGTAGCATGCACCATCTTTTCCGTACTTGATGCCGTAATACCTGCCGTCTTCACAGACCTCGTCAACGACGCAGTTCTTGAGTGCGCCAATCGATACACTGTCTCCTACCTCAAACCGATAGGATGGGTCGCCGGAATGCACACAAGATGTCATCGCAAATTCTTTCGACGCAGCTTCTTTTGGCGACAAAGGTGTTTTTTCAACTTTCTTTCTTGCCATATCTTACTCCTCCTCAGACTCTTCGTTCCATATATCTTCTAAGGACTTCCCGAAAGTATCTTTGAACTTCTTCTTGAAATCCGCAAGAACAGTAGCGTATTCAGCGTCATCCATTTCAAGCTCCATGTCGAAATCATCGCCATACGTTTCCGCGTAAATAACGAAGATGTCGATTTCGCGTTTATTGGGATGCTCCGCAGCTTTCGGATACCAATTGACGGAAATGGTGACATATTCATCGTTGTCAGAGGTGCAGACATCAAGGCCGAGAGCCTTATCCACATCCATCATCCAGAGATTGACGTTGATGTAATCGTCGTCAAACATCATGTCATCATTTTTGTCGATTTCGTATCCCAGAAACGCATCCATGTCCTGAATAGAAATCTTGCGTTTCGTGCGGAGTTCATTGACTAAGGCTTCATGGTTGTCAACAGCAGTCATCGTGATGTTGCCGGATACGAGAGCACTCTCGATGCAGTCAGCAACGATACTGGCGTAATCGCCATCGTCACGCTGCTCTTGGAGAATGGTCGTGGCGGTATTAAGGGCTTCTTCCTTGGATTGGCAGTCGATTTCAAGCTCGACGGGAATCGTAGCAGTCACTTTGAATTTCATGAACGAAACTCCTTTACATGTCGCAGTAATAATAGCCAGTCAGTTTATCACTGATATTGGCTTTCTTATCTTCAGCCGGGTCGTAGTAACCCGTGGTGGCCGTAAAGCCGAGTGCGTCCAGAATATCAGCCACATGATTGATAACATTTTCGTTCTTGGAAACAATCATGCTCTCAATAAACTCGATGTCTTTGTCATTGGCTGCCAGACGCTTTCCGAATTTCTCGTAGTCGAATTTGTCGCCGAAAAGCTGGTCACTGGTTGCGCAGTAATCTGCGCAGTGGTTCCCATATTTTGTATTCAACTTTGAAGCCGTTTTTATGTCCACCGTTTCAATGAGGTCATTATCAACGTAGACCAGACGCTTGGAATCATCATCATCGTCACGAGGAACGTCAACGATTTTGGTAATCCAAGAATCACCTTCCGTTTCATCGTTGCCTGCATAAGCATAGCCCGTAACATACGGATTCGTCTCATTGGGCGTTTCCAAAATGAACCATGTGGCAGAACTGTCTTTTCTTGCGTTTCTGCTGTCAAGACGAATACTCGGATACGTGTCCGGATTCTCTTCTCCAAGCATGGCGGTTGCAGCGATAGTTTCATCGCCGATAGCCGTAGACATCTCAAAGGAGAATGGCGCTGTTTCATCTTTCCAATATTTATCGATAATTTCCTGAACAGGAATATTACAGGAATGACCGTTGCCGTATAATTTGATTTGCATAGACAAGCTCTCCTTTACATAACAGGCTGGATTTCTTTTGTGGTAATCACGACAATTGGCAAAAGCTGACAATTTGCGTAGTCTGCATAATCGTAGATACTTGCTTCATCGCTGATGCAGTATCCGCCAGGCATAGCATTTCCGTTTTCATCGCTTGCGCCGTTGTCTTCGAGTTTCATACTCTTCAGAAAGTCCTCATAGCGGGCTCTTAGTGCTGTTGAAGCTGCTTCCTTTGTGAGATAGGCATTGTCGTCAACACTGACATAAAGGTCACCGTTCTTGCAATCGCGCGTCACAGTAGTCAATACGAACATTTTATTTCCTCCTTTTTCAATAAAAAACGGCCATCTCGAATTGAGATAGCCGTTAGGATACAGATTTTGAAATCAAAATAAATCAGGGTGTGATATTTTGACTTATCTTGATGTTCTCATTGTAACTACTTTGCAGCAAATAGCAAGGGAAATGGAGCTTTTAATCGGCTGACGCTTCGCTCTCTGCCTGCGGTTTATTCGCTGCAATAAGCTGTTCTGCAACATTGGAGTCCACAGTAGAAACCATAAACCCATTTCCTGTAAGGAAATTATATTCGTCAACGATAGACTGTTTCAGTTCTGCGAGCTGGTCTTTTGTAATCAGAGGATTATCCCCTGCCAGCAGATTTGCGTATTCGGAATATTTGTTTCTGAACTCCGAAATCTGTCCACTATACGCATCGTTTGTATAAATCATGGGATTGTTGGTCATCGTATAGAGCATCGAATTCATTGTGGACAGATAATTGCTGAAATCGACCTTACGAGCCTTGTAATCGCTGATATCTCCCAGCGCTTTTTCCACCTGCATGACAGGATTTGCAATTCCATCGTACTCTGCCTTGACTTCTTCTGTCACCGGGATTTCGGCATAATCGAGAATATCTTCCCAAGTCACATTGTTGTCGGCCAACTTATGAGATTGATATGCAGAAGCTACAGGACCGTTTTCACTTTCCTCGTCATCTGCTTCAATGTTATATTTTTCATATAAGTCAGCAACAATAGTATTGGGTTCTGGAGTCGGTTCAGGGTCTTTGAGCGTATCCAGAGCACTCTTATCCATCTTCTCCAAGTCTTCGTCGGTATATCCGTTGATAGCGGGATTCGTATTCACGCCATTTCCCTGTGCCGCTTCACCTGTCGCAGCACTTGCTGTTTCCGTTGTGGCGGTTCCGATAGTGAGACTGTTTTTATTCATATCCCCTGCTTTATCTTTGCATCCCGCAAGCATAGTACAAAGCATAGCGGCAGAAATAATAACAGCAAATACTTTATATGACATATGATAACTCCTTTTCTGTTGTGATATTTATATTATACCTCATAAACTTGCAATAGTCAATCAATCATCGCTTGCAGAAAACCATATTATTGAATTTTCTGTTCGTTCTTTTAAATCCTCTTTATTTCTGCAGAAATACGCCATATGATTACCGGAAGCGTTATAGGTCGAGTCGATATATGTTATTTCGCCATTATAAACGATAGCGTTCCATGCATGATATATTCCGCCGTTTGTGTAACCTGTGCAGTAGGCTGCTTCATATCCTGCTTTATTCATCAGATACGCAAATGTTTTTGCGTATCCGGAGCAGATAGCTTCTTTTTTCAGAAGTGGAGCAACAATGCTGTTGTATGGATAGTATTGACCGTTCTGAATATTTTTTTCATCCGTATATGTGACATTTTGGCATAGCCAATCATTGACCGCGTAGGCCGCTGTCCAGACATCGTGGTTCAGTGCCTCGGCATTGTTTTGTAAGAATAAATCGGTTTCCTTTTGAAGTTTTTTCTCTAAGCTATTTTTACTATTCGCACTCATACTATAGGCCGGATAAATTTTATAATATGTCTGGCCGTTTTTGTTGTATTCCATTTGATAGCCCGTTACCCAAAAAATATCCGGAGTTTTAAGGCTTTCTTTTAAGAGAATACGCATCGAACGCGGGGAGATAGATGTGTTGATGGTGATGGTTTCATTCATTGCTCGTATATTCTCAATAATGATATTTATAATGGATATTTCGTTGTCTGTGAAATTGTTCCCGCGAACAAAATAGCATTTTTTATTTTCGTTCGCAGAAACAATATCGGTATCTGAATCGTTCGTATAAGAGTATGTGATTTGTCCATTGATACCGTATTGTTCCGGAACGACATATTCTCTTGTAATATTGTCTTTGATTCTTACAGCAAACATAGCACATCCCGCCATAATTGCTGCAAAAAAAACAATGCACAACAATTTATATAATAAGCGTTTCACAGCTGAAATCCTCCCAAAAAGAAAAATCCACTCAAGCATGCGAATGCTTAAGTGGATTATTTTTCGTATGGGTTAATTGTAGCTACTTTGCAGCAACAAGCAAGGCTGCTTTGCGTCAGGCAGGTTTTTTGTCGTTCATCTTGTTACGGATACGGGTCGCAAATGCCATTGCAACAGCCTTTTCGTCATGAATCGGGAAATACTCAACGTCATCCGCATCGTTGTCTTTGCAGATGTAAACGAAGTAGTGTTCCTTGTCATGAGTCAGGCACACGGCACCTTCTTTGTACTCTTCGATGGCGTATACGTTCTCCGGAACATTACCGCGTTTCATCAACATCACCATGGAGTTTTCAAACTTGGTGAGTTCAACCGCAGGCTGTTCCTCTTCATGGGCAGGAGTTTCCTCAACGGGTTCCTTAACAGGCTCCTCTTTAACAGGCTCTTCCTCGACGGGAGCACATGCCTGTTCAACATGTTCGTCCTGCTTCTTTTCCACAGGCTCGGTCTTTTCCTGCATAGCAGACTGGACATCGGGTGCCACTACAACGGGAGGAGTCATATCCTTTTCGTTGTTCTGTTCCATGAGCTTATCAAGCGTTTCGAGCGTAGACTCATCCATGCCCTTGCTTACTACAGAACCGACAATCTTCTTGTCAGAATCTTCCGTATCAGGTGTTACATGGGTAGCAGTAGTGACTACTTCGGGGATGGACTCGCCATTTGCTTCTTCCGGCTCATCGTCATCGGAGGATGTGTCAGGAACGGCAGGAACGGGTTCTTTCTTTGCTTCTTCCTGTACCTGTACAGGAGCCGGAGTTGCCGTCTTCTCTGCTTCTTTGCTTCCCTCTACATCTGCGATGATGTTGTGGATGAGTTTCTTATTCTTTTTGTTTGCGACCATGCTTCGAATCATAGCTGCCAGAGAAAGGATTGCGCATACCGCAAGCACAATGGTAATGGCAGTGACCAGAATGTCGGATGTCAGCATAGTCAACCCCATGGAATAGAGGATTCCGCCCTGAAACAGAAGCAGCGTAACCAGCATGGCAAACGATACGATACACGCGATGGCTGTTAAGACGGATGGTGCTTTAGAGAGAGATTTCGAAATGTTATTCAATTTTATCACCCTTTGTCTTGTGCCAGATGATTTTGGAATCATTCTGACTGATTGTGTATGTTCTTATTCGGTATATTTATATTATACCACAAAAGCGTGTTGTAGTCAACGCTAAATCTGCGCAATAGAAAATTCCCTTGGAAGAATATTTTCCAAATCCCCGTACAGACAGTATGTCATTGCAATACTATCCAGTTTTTCTGCGTAGCGCCGTCTACTGACATCTTTATATCCGAGAGGATTTCCGAGAGCGGCCTCTTCCGGATTTGCTGCTTCCCATTTTCGCAGGACGAAGCGTACACATTGTTCGTCGTCTTCTGACAGCAAATGTTGTACGATTGTTCGCCACGGAATTACTTCCAGATTTTGGCCAAAGTAATCCGGTGGTGTATTTCTGAGCATGGCAATGACGGGAATCACAGTTACAGGAGCGCTTCCGGCAGCATTCAAAAAATGTTTCGGAACACAAAGCTTATAGGGAATGGCCGACTCTTTGCTTTCATTCCAACGGATGATATGTGCCTCTCGGTCTGGCAGCAATCTCTTGATTGCTTTTCGCCATTGTAGCGTTGTACTGATGGTATCCTGACCGATATCATTTTCCCGAATGATTCTTCTGATATTCGTTGTCTTTGAGTTCATATCGCTGGCAATCATATCGACAGACTCACCCATTTCGAGCATATTCAGGATGTCTACGACTGAATTTGACAATCTTTTGTCCTCACGGTTAATCAAAAACGACAACCTCGACATTGTCGCCTTTGGAATCTACGGTTTTTGGTACATACCTTCCATCCGGTTTTGCGATAGCAGAGATATGTCTGGCCCATGCTTTTTCGAGGATTGTAGGCGCAGTATGGTTTCTTATTACAACGATTGCGGTATCCGGAACGTCATCCAGATACCGTTTGAGTTCTTTGACGGTCATTCCGAATCATCCTCCTTTTCACTTTCTGCTTCGACCGCGTTTTCCTCTTTGGTTAATTTTTTATCCCACTTTTTTGCTTTGATGAAAAATGAAATATAAATTGCAAGGAAGATAATATTGAATGCGATTATCCATGTTAACTCATCCACACTAATATATGTAACAATGCTTCCGTAAATATCTTCCAGCAAGTCCAGCAAGATATGTGATATAGAAAAGCATATTAGACAAAGAAGGTTCCAGAATGTGGTTTTAAGTCCAAGCTTGATTTTTGCTTTATCCGTTTCTAAATCATCGCGCCATTGCCAATCATCGTTTAGGCAATGCACACAAAGAAACATCATATTTACTATGTTCCAACTAATCATAAATGTTTCTAAAAAATTGAATATTATAACAGCAATTTTTGCCATAACATCTGTAACCATTGTTTCCGTCTCCTTATGAATTTTTAGTTTTTGTTTTGTTTTCTTAATCGTTCGTAGTACAGACACGTCACACGAAGCATTTCATCGTAGCAAAAAACGTCAACTAAGAACGCTGCCGCCGTACGGCTTGGTTCTCCCATG
>ERZ827181.2485-NODE-2485-length-15738-cov-12.567430_pt1 | contig 15738 bp, 12 predicted proteins | sample MGYA00519778_ERZ827181 | MGnify/ENA primary metagenome ERZ827181 (study PRJEB31778, sample SAMEA3449273) | human gut metagenome | biome: human gut; feature: human-associated habitat; material: faeces | place: United Kingdom | collected 2010/2012 ...
ATTCTTTGTGGGGCCCGATTTGCGCCTCCATGCAATACCAGTATTTTTTAGATTAGCTTTTTCTCTAAATACCGTACTCAAAATAAATAATGCTTCAACGCTTGAGAAAGCTAAAATATTTTGGCAAAAAATAGATAAAAATTATAAGCTCATGATGCTAGGTGGAACCCTTCAAGCGATTAAAACACAACTCGGAATATAGCGTATATTCTCTTCACAAGGCTTTCACGGCGCAACAATGCCTTACCCATGATGGCATTTTCAGTGTTGCGGTAGTTGTAAGCACATTACCAACTTTGTTGGTAAAAATCCAAACGGTTTGGATTTTTTTAGGCTCATGCCACGAATAGAATGCTCCATATTATTTTTATAGAGTGACCATAGGCCACTGCGTGGATTCGGCTATCCCACCGTACTTTACTCTGATATTTCCAAGAAAACAGCTATGTCTATTTATAGAGAAATTCAAAACGCGATTGATGACTCACGACCAACTTCCCTACAATTCAAAATTGGGTTTTGAATTGTAGGAGGTTTTATGCCTATCGGGTGCAATATAAAAGAGGCCTTGAACACGTAGTTCGTTCTTTCCTGTCGTATTGTTGATTGGGCGCGACAGGTTGGTAAGAGCACTTCTTCGCGCAAAATCGTAAAACCTGAGCGCAAATACGTTTCTCTGGATCCCCTTGACGTCTAAAAGTAGGCGTGAGAAGATCCGCGCCTATTTCTTGCGTCGACTGATCTCGCATATCTTCGCCAGAAAGGTCAAAGGGAATGGTTTGGCTTACGGGCCCGTAGCAGTTCCAACTGATGAAGGGAGTTTCCGAATCACTCGTAGGACGCATCGAAATTTTGAATCTCTAAGGGATTTCCAATGCGGAAATCAATAGACGCCAGTATCAAGCGTTCCTTCCAGATATGCAGGCTACAAGTGTGCAAGCAATATACAAGAAGTGATTTCTTCTTTTGAAAGACCCAATGTAAATAACCTCTTTCTCGATACGTCAAAGACAAATACAGAAAAATATTGAAGTATATTTCACGTATCATATAGTCATGCCATACAAATTCAATGAGCTATTTCTATGATTAAGCAAGGTGATATTTTGATGTATTCCGAGTGTTTGGAGGTTGGTGATGAATATTCATTGGCACTTGCCGTTGAGGACGAAGCCACAAATGTCGGGATTCCCATGGTTAGGGTTAGGGAATTGAACACCAATTTGCCACTACCCCCGGAGAACTTCTATGAGGCCAGTAACTTCAAAGTTGTAGGGCATCTGCAAGAGGGGGAAGACAATGTAGCTGTTGTCAGGAGATTACTTCCTCAAAACAAATGGATTTATACAGATGCTCTTCTGAGGGAGAACTTTAAATAACTTTGTACTCCCGAAAGACTACCTTTGGAAAGAGGACTGTATGCATGAAATCACGTTCAGATTTTTGTTCATGAATCGTGAATACAAATAGCTAATTATATTTTCTCAAAGTAATTACGGTCCACTTCATATATTGTTTTTGCATTTATACCGATTTGAAATTCTATCAATTTATCAACAAAATCGGATCCGTCTATAAGATTAATTTGTTGCTTTCTTGCGTTAGAAGCCTCTTCTATTGCTTGTCTCGTGAAGCTGCCTGTTGTTATAAAAATTCTCTTTTCTATATTTTTTGTAAGAGCCCCCTCTAAAATCTCCTATCTCGCTTATTACAACGCTTCCTGTGTAACGTTTACATTGAAAGGCAACATCATATGTCAAAATTCCGCCTATTTTTAATTTTCCGAACCCATCTATTCCTCCATCTGACGTTTTTTTAGTTACAAACACTTGTGAAAATCCACACTCCCTTAATAAACGTTGAGTTAATCTTTCAAAAGCGAAAGGATCCATGTTTTTTATAATATCTGAAACTTCCAATTTCCAAGGTTCCAATTTTTCCGGAGGTTCTATATAATTTGGACGGAAGTTGTTATCTCGGAACGACTTTTTACGGCATCTATATCAATATTGTCTATATCCGCAAAAGCAGGGGTTATTCGCCAAATACCTCTCTCACTATTTACAATAGCACCAAATTTTTTTAATATGTTCTAGCCCAAGCTAATTGATTGTACATTGGGAATTCTTATGTGGTTCATCCACGATTTCATCGGATAACTTTAAATTTTTTATTGCTTCATTGGTTATTTCATTTATAGAAGCTGAACCTCCCAACCTTTTTATAGCATTATATGTTGGGGAAATTAAATCTTCCCTTATAGGTGATAAAATTTTCTTATTTGTTCTCATATTTATAATATATTATAAAAGTTCCGAATTTATTTCCAATATTTGCTTAAAAATCTCCTCCAGAACATTTACAACGATACTGTTCCCCGCGAGTCGTATCAATTTTTCCTGAGTGAAGAAAAGTCTCCCCTTTTTTACATTAAAGTTATTGTTAACAATATTATTGAAGTCGCTTTCTTCAAATCCCATCAGTAGGAAGCATTCGCGTGGAGTCAGATTACGATAGAGCGCTTTCCCTTTTTTTCTCTGTTTGTAAATAATAAGTCCTGAATTTGGATTCCTATCTTGTTTGGTGGTTATAGTTTTTATGAAACTTTTAACTGCCTTTTCTCCGTCATAGATATGGGCATTATTATTGTAAATGTATGTACGAGAATCAGTATCGTTTGGGTTACTCGCATCCGCTTCAGCCTTATATACAGGATTAGAATAATCTACTCGTAAAAATTCTTTCAATGGCTTTGGCTTTACGAATTCTTTATTTTCTAAAGAATTTTCATCAAAAAATTTCTTTACTCTTTGTTTCCTTCTTTTTGATCCACCTACAAAAACACTCAACATATAAGTGCGAACGCGTATTTGCGGGATGCCAAAGTTTATCGCGGATAAACTGTAAATTTGATTATAATAACCGATCTCTTCTAGATAATTTCGCCACTCTTCAAAGTTCTTTTTATGAGTTGCGGATAATATGTTGCTCACATTTTCCATGAGAAGGAATTTGGGCAAGGGCTTATTTAATTCTTTGAGTTCTTTAAGAATTCTCTCTACTTCCCAAAGCATACCTGATCGATTATGGGCATTTCGATCGATGCCGGATTTATTGCCATGCCAAGCACCGCAAATGGATAAATCTTGGCAGGGGAATGAGTAGGTAAATAGATCTACTTTGCATGGGAAAGACTTTCCACTAATGTCAACAATACTTCCAAGGTTATGTGAGCGATCTATAGCCGCAAGAACTCTTCTCAAAGATTCCTCGGACATTGACTTCAATCCAAATTCCGATAACGAATCTTTTCCGTTAGTACTCAATGTATATTTTTTCTTCAGTATGCCAATTAATTCTTTTTTTGTAAAATCTTTGTAAGGCTTCAAGTCGGGCGCACCGTTATGTATTAAATCGTATGCGCAAGTTGCATATATGTCCCAATCAATTGTTGCTACAACTTTGAACTTAGCTCCTATATTTTTTAACGCCTTTGCTTGACTACCAATTCCGCTAAAAGCTTCAACTACTTTAAATTTTTTGGTCATATATTTATTTCGCATAACCTTCCATGCGCAATTTTTCGCGTATTTCAAGGATTTTCACGCACTGCTTGTCGGATGGAAACTTTTTATTCATATTTGCGGCCACACACAGGAAATCTTCCTCAAATGGCGTTACCAATCGGTTTTCTTTGCCCCATTGGAGCAATTCATTCCAAGCCGATTGTCCATAATTTGCCACCTCAATTGGTGCTTGAAGCTTGTTTATGCTCTTTTGCTCCCGTTTTGCGGCTTTGGTTTCGTTTTCCACGGTGTAAGGGTCTACAAGCTCTCCTAGAAATCCGTCGGAAATTTCTATATAATATTTTTGAACTTGCTCCCAGCAAGCAGGGCGCTTTGCCCATTCGGTAACATTTTGCATACCCCTTGATTCATCAGTAAGGATGCCGTATACTTTGTGTATAATGTCAACAAGCTGATTTTCTGTTGTCTTGCTTATCGCTTGTTTTTGCCAGACCGCCTTAAAGTTGAATTTATGGTCATTACCCTGTTCCTTAATCATGTGGAACATCTTTGCAATGGAGTAGTAAATAACATTCGCCTTGTAGCCCGTCTCGCAAATCTTCAGATTTTTTACAATCCTATCTGTTGATTTAAACAATATGGCGCAAGCAACAGCCTGTTTGAAAAAATTTTCATTAAACTGCGTGTCCGATTTTTCCCACTCTGAATCTATCCATTTTGCGAATTCCAGAAAGTTCTTTTGGGACCCCTTGCTGGCAACATCCGGCATCATGCGGCATAAATTGATGTACTTCGCAAAATCGATTTTTGTGAACATTTGAGACTTTGGGCACTCCAATTGGAATTTCTTTGCTTCCGCTTGGGATTTCTTAAATGTCTCCTGTTTATACTGCCCCTTTGCTCTTTCATAATACCATTTTGTGGCATATTGGTTTCCCCCGACTGCAGGAGCCAACACCCTTCTAGAGAAATCTTCCATTCTAACATGGAAAGGATGATTCGAAAAGAAGTCCGCATCGCTAACCTTATTCTGGGTATTTGCGTACCTTGATATATTGGGGATTAGTTCTTGCGATTTTTCTTCTGACACAATGGAAAGCTTCATTGGGACAAATATGTTCGCCAAGTCGTTGGCCTTGTCCCTGTCATTAAACAACGCAGATGCCAAAGACGCAGTGGTCTGGCCGCCATTTACAATCTGCAATCCGGTTATCTCGGATATAAACGGAACATTGTCCACTTTTTCTATCTTTATGCCGGACGCTGTGGCGGCAATTCCGTTGTTGTAGGCAAAGAACATTTCGGGCGCATTTAGAATCGTCCAACGAATCCCCTTGTTGACTTTTCCCTTTGTCGACAGAAATGATCTTACATTTCCCTCAAGCAGCCGGCTGCCGAATCTGTTATAAAGATCGCCCAAGATTTTGCCGGGAATATTGCAAAGATACGCTGTATAGTCGCTAGTTTTGCTCGCTTGCAAGCAAGGAATGCCAGACTTGGAGAATTCCTTTAAGTCTATAACGATATCTTCTTTGTCAAAGGCCGAAAGTTTCAGCGCATAAAGCCTGCTTATATCCCAAATTGAATATTCGCTTGCTTTGCCGTTTATCTCTGACGCCTTGATATCTTTAATCTTTTTGCTCATCTGCCGATCGGAAAATATCATGAATCGATATTTAGCGACATTGGCATAAAGATCCGCGACATCCATGGAAATTGAATATCCCAAAGACGACTCCGCGCCATTCTTTCTTATGTAGCCGGAGAACGACTCGGTTATAAAGTTCTCAGCCCTCGAAAAAAACTTTTTGTAATCAGTCTCGGTAATCGTTTCAAGCTCGTCGTTCCCTTGAAAATCGCACGATACAATAGTTAGGCATTCGTCCAACTCGTTGTAGGAATAGCCGTCTATTTGGATTCTTTTGCCTTTCGGCCCAGTCATTTCAAAATAAGCCTCCCTAAAATCGCTAAGCTCTTCGGCGTCCTCCAATATTGATGCAACCTCGGAAACAAAAGCCGCTCTCTCCGATATGCCCTCGGCTATTGCGGTGGCACGAATTTCCTGCAACAAATCTCTGCGATAATCTTCTAATTTCATAGCGTTCCAATTTTAAATTTTTCAATGGCCGGAATGGAAATATTATATTCCACCTGTAAAATGGCAGGCGGAATGCTTTCCCTCTTTATAGCCGGAAAATCAGGCGTAACTTTGTATAATTCCATTTTTTTAAAGGAGAATCTTACATTGTCATAGAGCCGGTTAAAACAATATCCGATTCCCAGCAGCTTTTCCTCAAACAAGTTTCTCGCAACAGGATTTTGCAGCAAGCCAAGCATTTCATCAAACAGCCCGTTAATGCTAATCGAAGTTGGGTCCGCGAGATTCGAGGAGTCCAATCTTACAACAACAATTTGCCCGTCATAGACTGAATCCAATTGCTCTATTGAGGATATCTGAATGTTTTCAATGGACGATGAGATTGTTTTCACTTCTATCCATGATTTATCAAAGATAAAATCTTTTGGCGATAAAAGCGGGCCCATCCATGACTCCAATGCGGGAACTTCCCCAAGTTGCGGAATCAAGATATTTTTTAACACCAGAATTTCGCCGATAAGGCCTTTTATGACAGACGGCGACAGTATGTCGTTCGGAGCCTTTTCAAAAAGCGCAGCCCATTTGTTGTATCGATTCACAAAAAACGCATATGCATTCTTGTCGGCGACCGCCTGAATATCGGAAGAGCTGATTATGTCTTTGCAGAAGCAGTCAAACATGTCTTCGTATCCAGCGTCGCGAAGAGAGAACATCAGGGAAAACTTCCCATCCGTGCGCTGGCCGGAACCGACCTCAATAGACTTTGAGGACTTTGCAGGAATTGGAGAAGAAGACGTTATCAACAATAACGCATCCCTACCAAATGCATCAACTCCCCGATAAATGTCGAGATTGTGAGACGGTTTTACCCGAGTAAATGTATCAGGCTTCATATTCCAATTTTATTGTGTCGTCTATTTCTTCAGCATTATCAAAACCGTCAACTTCCAGCAGTTCCTCCGCCTTGCGTTTGTTCATTTTATACCTAAATTCAATATCTGGCATGCCGTCAATCTTTGGGATGCCTATGGCAAGGCCGACAACAACGCCCGGCACTTCTCTTTTTACTTTTTCTGCGACTTCATCTCCATTTTCCGGATTGAGGGATATTGGATATATAATCAAAAGCGGATTTCTTTTTATGCCCGAAGAAAAGAATTCATGCTCTGGTATTGTTTTTGAGCTAACATTTTTCCAGTCTTCCACTATCTTTTTTGCTTCCGATTTCAACAGCCCCGATTTTGCAAAATCTATAGATCCTAATCTTATTCGAGAGGATATCTGAATTGCTTTGCGATCTTTATTCACAAAAAACGTACGCTCAATTGGAATAATTTTCTCGCCTAAAAAATCAATGCGCCGGCCGGCGTCCACAGTTGTTGTTGCGATCGCAACATCCCACTTGTCAAGGACTGGATTGCCTTCGGAGATTATTTGAATCAAGTCAGACGTGTTAAAATGCGCGTTCGCCGAATGGACTACAAAGCTAGATAAAAGATCCTTAATGAAACTTAGCGGAAGGTTTCGCATTATCGGAACATCTGGTTTTGCCAACCCCGGCACGTTGGTGGCAAAAGAATAGTTTTTTGAACGCAAATTTTTTACCCAATTTGAAACAATGGTAAAATTGGACTCAAGCATGCTTGAATTTAAATGAAGGTATGGAGTTTCCACAACTTTACCGCTAAATGTTATTGTGCGGGTAAAATCCTGCGCGGTGCGCATTTTGTTTCTCGCCGTAACAAGCAAGGAAGCCATATCAGAACGAACAGCCAAACCAAAATCATTGGGAGTTCTTTTGTCGTTTTGCATTTTCTTTACTTGATTGCGCAAATCGTCTGTAGCTTCCGAAATATATCGATACCACTCAAACATGGATTCTCCCATCCATATTTGGCACAAGTGCTTGTAGGAATCGCGATATCCGAACCAACGCCCCATTTGCATAAGCGTGTCATACATTTTTGAGTTTCTATAGAAATAGCTGACACACAATCCCTCCAGAGTTAGCCCTCTCGATAGGCTCATGCCTCCAATCGCTATAATTCTAAGACCGTTTGCCTTGTGGGCCTCGTAATCCAACATATTGGAGGCATTCCCGCCGTTTACAACCTTAACACATATATCTGAACTTGCACGCTGCAAAGTTTGGCGAACTCTTGCCCAATCATATTTCTCAATATTTGCAAAATCTTTCTCAAATATATCTTTAAAATATGAAAAGGTTTCATATTGTTGAGCACGTTCTCCCGTTTGGGAATAATTGCGAATTTCAGATTTCCAATTCTCGACACAATCAGCTACATGCTCGTATATATTTTGGTGAACAGCTATAAATCTGCTGATGTTGATAAGCATAGATCGATGCGTATCTCCTTCTCCGTTCAAATCCCTAATTGCATTAATTATAAAAAACGAAGCCAACGCCTCTTTTAAAGATTCGGGCAAGCCTTGCATGCGATAATCCGACCTATGATTTATGGGCAGGAAGTCTTCGCAGTCGTCATTGAAATGCAGCATATAAGCTTCTTCCCCGTCGTCCCCAAAAATATTTCTTGCCCCGATATAATTGCTAGGAGGTTCCAATGCATAAATAAAGTCTCGAGGGAAAAGATCGTCCTCAAGCATATCATCATCCGTATCTGGATTTATAAATATGTTTGCATACGGTGTTGCAGTAACCCCAACATAATTCGACTTCGTAAACAGCCTGAGCAGTCTGTTTATGCAGGCGTTTATTGCCGTGGGATCCTGATCCGAACTCCTTGTGTTAACGGAGGCGTTATCGGCTTCGTCGTCTATTAACAACATTGGGTATGTTATTTTTCCAAGCGCATTCTTGTTTCGCGAAGCCAGCCATGTTTCAAGACGGGTTAATACAGCCTTGTTTTTCTTAACTACAAACAACACCGGGGCGGAAATGCTCGAAAGTGAATTTGTAATGTTGCTCTTAAAATCCGATTCCGTAGACGTCATTACATATACTGAAACATCTTTATCAATATTTCCCACTCCCAAGTTTGGGGCTTTCCCATTGTTTTTTCTGAAAAGGCTGCTATCCGCGCCCACAAAGTCGGAGTCTACTCTGCTTTGCGTTTGCCGCCTTAACTTTTCTATAACGCCGGTCAATAGGATAATCACTTTGTATCCCGCATCTGCGGCCTTGTTCATTATTGCCGTATACATTGCGGTTTTCCCGGATTGCACATCCCCAATTATAAGGCCTTTTCGCTGAAAAGTAGAGTCTTTTGGATTTCCCAATAAATCCATAATTTCATCAGACGTCCGACCCAATTTATAAACAACATCTCTTTTGAATTTAGAATATAGGTATTTTTCATACCTGTTCCAATACTTGCGGTCATTGTCTCTCATCGCTGCGCCAAACCAAGGCACATGCTCAACTTTTACGCAAGCGCCATAGTCAATTTTTACAGCTAGCTTATTTTGTATGGATCTAACCAGAAATATTCTTTCTTGTTCATTGGGGACGGGAAAGCCAAAAGTCCGGCGATCGTTAATCTCAGAGTTTATTAACGCCTCTATCTTTTTTTCTGTCGCATTGGCATCCCCATAGGTTGCCAATTTAAACATAACGTGTGATTCAATTTCTGAAATAATGTTGCTCATTTGAGTCTTTCTTTAAGCGCCGCTATAACCGAAGGATAACGGCTGTAAGTATATTCATTTGAAATCATTTCCACCGCATCAGATTCGGAAAATCCCGAGGAAACAAGCATTTCTATATTGCTTTCTGCAAGCAATAAGATTTCATCTTCCGAAATTTGAGGTGTTTCATCGTATACTTTGCTTTCCGCTATGTTTTTGTATACTGGAATATATGGGAGTTGATCTTCCAAGTCGCGCAAAAATGCTTCCATATACTTTAGCCCAGACCCGTCTATATGCGACTCCACTAGCTTAAACAAGGCAGTATCCCTGCTGATTTTATACTGAAATGTACCGCGATTCTCGACTTCATACCAAGCTGTTTTTATGCCTGAGTTTGAAGTTTTACGCCCCTTATATGTAAGCTCGCTTTTGCTCTTTGGAACAGAATTTGCAATGATTTCTATTAGGTTCTTTTTTATCTTGTCCGGCAATATTGCTGTGGATTTTTTAATGTCAATGGACCATAAAGAATCCAGTTCGCTCGGAATATCTACGCGGATTCTCGTCAACTTTTCCAGTTCATACTGGCGATGCAATCCAAACCAAGTCCCCCAGACAATCAATCGCTTGTTTCTGTACAAGTAAAAGCCTTGATTTTTCTTTAAATCTTCCTTTTGCCCCAAATAGCTCAAATGCTTTTCGTTGATCTTGGAGATATACGGCAAAATATACGGTTTAACCAATATCTCCGATTCGTCTATGCGAATTGTTCGCTCCTCCAAAGGCTGCGTTCCCGGATGCGCGGTTAAAAAAGGATCTCTTGCCGCAACAGGCTCACGATTGAAGTAAATCTTTATTGGCACAGAGAAACCATCTCCGCTTATGTAGCGATGAAAGACGAGCGCAACATGATCCCGCGCCGAATTTACTTTATCCAAAAAACTTCCATTAAAGTCTTTTGCGCTACGCTCTAGCTTGTCAAATTTTCTCCACATTACCAATGTCCCGGAGTCAAACTTCTTCAACCCTTCAAGGGCAGGAATGCCTAGATTATTGATTTCGGCTTCAGAAAATTCTTTGATTACCCAATCCGACCTCTCAATCACATAATCCAAATCCCAAACAGCCGCAGACAGCTTCCCGTCTTTTTTGGAGACAACTGTCAATTCCCTGCATTGAGACATTGTCGCTGTCTTCATTCCCAATCCAAATCGTCCTAAGTCAGTTGAATTTCTTGCATCCAAAGAACTACGGCTTCCATAACGCATAGCAGCTCTAAGTTCTTCTTTTCCCATTCCTGCACCATTATCCAGTATACATAAATAAGCATTTGTTGGATGAGAACTGTATTCAACCTCTATTATTGATGCGTTAACACTGAGACTATTATCTATGATATCCGCAAGTGCCGACTCAAAAGTATATCCAATCGATCTTGTTGACTCAACTAATATAGGAGCAAGCGGAATTAATCTCTGTTCTTCCATTCTGCTAAAAATAGTAATTTTAAACTGCTACATAAATCTCAAACAGTCGAATCACATTATGTGATAACAAACTCTTTATTGGGGATAATGGAATTTGAACATTTAGGCTCATAGATGTCAATAGGATTATATCCATCATTGACATCCATATTCCTCTCCCAAGGTGAAGGAATATAGTGACTCTTACATTTGTAACATTCTCTTGGTTAGTATCTAGCCTCAATTCTCCTTTCCAAAGACATAGAAAGGGTCATACCAAGGATGGTTCCTGATATGACCCCGTGTGGCTTACTTATCTCAAACTTTAGAGATATATGTTCCCGTCAGCTATGTTAGCCTGTAGGTTCGGATATCTGTCCTTCGCGAGCTTTTCAAGACCTTCTATGGTCTTAGCGCTATTGAGAAGGGCTTCCACGATTCGTAGGAATGATACAAGACCCTGACGAAAGTAGTAGCGCTTCGCATATAAACTTAAGCGGTTGAAAATCTCTACCGCATGTTGTTTTCCTCACGCTAACGCTCGCTCAAGAGGAATTTTTCGGCATTGATTCCCGAACTAAGTAGGGTATTGATGAATCCAAAGACCGTTGCGTCATCGTAGTTTACGATTTGCACGAGGTCACTTTCCTCATATCCGCATATCGGTTGGCAATCGCACTATTCTTGTTCAACACACAATGCCCGGAGTGCAACCTTAGCGCTTCTGGTGTGACATCACAAGGTATGGGGGACGAGTCCATATGCACTGCATGTAATCCGCGCCAATGCCAAATACAACTACCCGCAGGAAATTCTTCTCAAATTCCCTGTAGGCATATACATTTGCGCGCATCATACATACATAGTGCTTCACGCCGCATTCAACATTGTCCAGAGCTCTTGTGCATTTGGGCTTTCTTCAACTGTCTTTTGCTTGGTTACGATGAGGATGATTTCATAAAAAGCCCCTTATCCTTTCCAAACCATTCCTTTAAAGCACAGTAGTTCACGCCTAACATATACCACGTGCAAATATTTTTGATACGTGTTTGCCGTTAGGAGTTTACTCATAGGTGGCAAAGGACTGTTAGTCACGTGTAATAGGTGATTTATGTCCCTACTCGCTAGTTTTAGACATTTCGCCTATGGCAATCCCCATGGGGATTTGCCCATGCAGATCTTTTTACAGTGTTCCTACATATCCGGAGGCATGTTAGGAACTCTGTCAACGACTCTTCGTTCGATGAGAAGAAATATTTTTCTCTTGAAGAGTACAATTTAACAGGAAGTCCCTGGACTTTTTGTACTGTCCTTCAAGATCAACTATTGGAGCGTTGCGCGCCTCATACAGGATTTGCATCTTAAAGAGCGATTCATTTGATCTCAGTAGTCGCGGGTATATATTTAATCCCGTGTACTTCTGATAATCTGCTACTATTTCATCGTTCTGTTCAGAGATTGGCATGTCCGCTACAAGTGAGCCGTATGATATCATTCGCGATAACATATCCGGCATATGGCGCAGATTGTACTTCTCCTCAAACATTGCCCGAAATAAGAACTAAGTGTTTATGTGCTTGATGTCCATCTCTAGCGATAGTGGCGGTAACCCCTTGCAGACTCGGAAATTTTGCTCAATGAGAACCAAGTCCTCTCCGTTCTGCTCTAGAATGTATTTGCTAGCTCGGCACTGTAATCGCACTTTGTTGCCTAGCACAGCCTCACGACGCCTATTAGTTTCATGTAGGCTGTGGCATCCGCGCATTGTACACTTACCTCCTGCCAACGTTTTTGAGACTCTTCGTAAAAGGGGCGACTTACTCTTTTTTAAGAGCTTCTATTATATGATATATATTTTCCATAGTATTATATTTTTGTTGTTTAACCTTATTGAAGAATCCAACCATTGGACTCTTCATTTTTTTGCTATCGTAGGAAAAAAATTTCCCTTCTTGATGGGACGCTAACATTGACAGCGAATCAGAATAACTGAGAATATGGCAGGAAAGATTACGTCAGGCAGAAAGGGGCAGACCAATATCCGGGGGGATGGGACCGACATGCCCATAAACATCACGTAAACTACGGAATTACATGGCTTAGATGGCAAATAAGTCAGGAGGCAATAATCTCAAAATTGCCACAATTTTGACACAAAAGTGTTAGACAGAAAATTGCGAATTTGGAGATATCCGCTGAAGCGTCTATGTTAGCAAAATTTTTGGGACAAAAATACGCCTTTTTTAGAAAATTAAAAAATTTTCCATTTTAAGACGTTATAGGAGGCTTTTTCTCCGTTTAAAATTTCGCGCAATAAGCCCATTTTCAGCAAGTTCTGAATCTGGGCTTATTTGTGAGACAACACCCCTGTTTGCAAGTAATTGATTATTAGGGTTCAACAAAAGTCAGAGCACACCAAACGTGCAACTAAACTGCAACCGCCACTTGGCAACAAAAGTTGGCGACAACTTTATTATTTAAAGAGAGAATCAGAAGGCTTCCAATTCGTAGCTATTTTATCTGCCTTTTCCAGCCATCGCTTCAATCTTTTTTCAGGCGGTACACTTTCTCCCCAATATTCAACAAACAAGGCATCTTCCATTAAAGGAGCTATACACTTCATTTTACTTTCAAGTAGTTTTAATGCCCTCTCTATATATAAACCTCCAGCATCATCGTTCTTAGGATTGGCGACGCTACCAGCTGAAAATAAATCTCGAGCTTGATGGCATAAAACTCCTCTATACGTGAGTAAGTAAAGAACTAAGTTATCGTATTTATTTTTTGCACGGCCACTTTTAACTATTTCGGGGCATAATAATGCGCCTTCTGCCCTAAATTGATTTTTTTCTGCTTCACTAAGTTTTGTATAGAGTCGAGCTTGTATAGGTAACGTATGAGTTGGCTTTTCGGGATCATCAATCCACCATAATTTACCGTCAGGGTGTATTTTTCTAGCATAATTTTTTATATATTTCATCTTATCACGCATAGGAAGCTTACGAAAATCGTCGTAAGAAATTCCCATTTGTTTAAATAATGATTCTCTCTTCCTTTTTAGCCCATCTATACCTGTATCTATTTCGATTTCAAAACGAGGCACATGAGATGTTCTAACGTGTACAATACTGTCTTCCCATTCTCCCCAACGAACTTCGGGGATTCCTCCCATTTTACCAAAAATAACATAGATATATTTTACAGTTTCTATACGTTGAGTTTCTTGGATACTGTTTGCTATACTCTTCCAAGTATCATTCTCTGAAAATTTAACTTCAACTCCATATTCTCCTAACTCTATATCTGGGAATGCTTGTGGAGGTGGATTGAAGTCTATTTCAATCCCTGTATCCAGTTCAGACAAAACCTTTCTCACTCTATTTTCAAATTGTGAAGATGAGATAAATTTATTATGCTTGGCTTCTTCTGTCAATATATTGCAACACTTGTTAAGTATTGTTATAAAATTCTCTTTTGTCATCTGAGTTTATTTCAATATGTGTTTGATTGCATTTGCGATTTTCCATGCAAGCACAGGTGGAACGGCATTTCCTATTTGTCTTTCTGTTTCTCTTATCCCGCACGGAAAATAAAAAGAATCGGGAAATGATTGAATTCTTGCAGCTTCTCTCATGGAAATCCGCCTTGGGAGAGAATAATGGAATTGGATATTCCCATGACATTCAGAACGTATTGTATATCCCGGACGATCTGCTATTAAGTGTCTATTTCCTTGTTCTCCACTCGGTATTGCTTTACTCCATATGTGAGAGAAATCTTTATTCCATTCTTTGTCTTCTAAATCAGAAATTGCATCTTTAGCTGAAAGTTGCTTTTCTTTGCTAGGATTTGGTGGGGTAAATAGAGGAACGTCTTTTCGAGTTCCTACAATGAAAACCCTCTCACGAGTTTGTGGGACACGATAATCAGCAGCATTGTATAACTTATAGGAAACATTGTAATCTAGAGAATTAAAATCTGATATAATTTTATACAGAGATTGCTCATGGCGTCTCATAAGGAGGCTCCCTACATTTTCTGCAACAAAGGCTTTGGGTCGAACTTGCTTTACTGCCTTTACTATTGCTGAATATAGGCTACTGCGTTTTCCATTTATTCCCTCCATCTTACCATTTATTGAAATATCTTGGCATGGGAAACCTCCAATAATAACGTCAGCGTATGTTGGCATCTGCTCATATACATCGTTAATATCGCCCTCAACTATACTATTTTCTCCAAAGTTTTTTCGATATGTTTTACACGCCGCATGATTGATTTCATTCGCCCATATAATTTTAAAACCTGTCCTTCTATACTTTGTCCCCAAGAAGGTGAAATCCCCAATAAAACCCAAGTCCATTCCGCCGCATCCTGAAAATAAAGAAATGACGGTAAAATCCTTAGCTAAATGACGTTGAGAACGTTTTTTCTTATCTACTATATCATTCTCTTTTTTAGGCATGAACAAACCTCTTCTTCGTAAATATCTTTTATATTCTATGCATTTCTTTTGGAAGATATTTTTTTACAATCGTCTCTCGGGTATCCCCTTCTTCTGCGTGTCCTATTACTTTGTAATAACTTGCTTCAAATACGTTTATTGGCGGTAATGGCAGATCAGTGTTCAACTCTTTAACCTTAACCATTGGAACTTTAGACGGAGTAAACTCGTCATCAAGCGCAATCATAAGAGCATATTCATCACCTTGTTCCAAACATTCGGAGAATATCAGTATATCGTTCTTCTTTATCATGTTAGATTTTTGGTATGTCCATAATTGACGAATTCATCTATGCTTTATATACCATACCCAAAGTACTATTAGATTCAAGATTTTTTACAATCATTATTCGCAAAAATATCTAGTTGGATTTTGATAAGTTATCTCGTTAACTACTTTGAGAGTGTCGCAAATCAAATTAATTTATATCCACAATAATCTTGACAAAAGGGATTGTTTTGGGTTATAATTACGACACTATGGCGAAGATTACTAAGAGATATTGTGAAGGTAGAAAATCACCCTATCAA
>ERZ827181.2487-NODE-2487-length-15734-cov-6.014414_pt1 | contig 15734 bp, 10 predicted proteins | sample MGYA00519778_ERZ827181 | MGnify/ENA primary metagenome ERZ827181 (study PRJEB31778, sample SAMEA3449273) | human gut metagenome | biome: human gut; feature: human-associated habitat; material: faeces | place: United Kingdom | collected 2010/2012 ...
AGCACCGGGAACATGACGCCGAAACCGTAGCCCATGGCGATGTTCAGCCATCCGGCGTGGTGGCCCTTCGTGTTCTTGAGTTCGACGTTGGCGACCGAGCCATTGCCGAAGATCATCAGGATGGCGGTGCCGAAGAACTCGGCAGCCAGCTTGGTAAAGAGGGAATATTCCACGGCTTCTTCTTTTCTCTCCACCGCATCGCAGACATGGCTGACTGCTCACGGTCTCTGGATGATTGGATTTCTCTCGTACTCCCGGCGACTCAATTTCGCTGGGTGCGAAAGCAAACGACGTGATTGTACACTTTACCCCTTGACGAACGGCGATACGGGCGGATTGGACGGCAGAATCCCCGGTGATTCACACCCTGCCCTGCCATGCACACTTGGGTGCAGTCATGTGGAACCCATTGGAATTACTCGCGACACGCCGTACGCGACACGCCGATTTGCATCGCAGCGAGTTCCGAGTATAGTTGTCACTCGGCTCAAGAAATGACCAACGCCCCTGTAGCTCAGTTGGTTAGAGCAGCTGACTCTTAATCAGCGTGTCCAGGGTTCGAATCCCTGCGGGGGCACAAGCAAGGTCGGAATCGAAAGATTCTGGCCTTTTTTTGTTTTCGTCGAGAGGGTGCGCCCGAGTCAAATCACCCCTAATTCGCCACTGGAAGCATGCCCCCGCCCGGGTGATCCTCGCAATCCGCCCCTATCTGCGTTTCAAGGGGTTGATTCAGGCCGCGACGAACATCTATCTGCGTTTCAGGGGGTTGGTAGCAAAGTATAAACATCACGCAAACCGCATGGTTTCAATGAGCAAATGCCCTATATACTCCGTGCATAGTGTTTTGGCCACCCCCTGAAACGCAGATAGATGTTCCCAGGCAGTGGAATCAACCCCTCGAAACGAAGATAGCAGCACATACATCGTGGAATCACGCCGGGCAAGGCCAAAATAGACGAAGATGCCGGTCGAATGGGACAGCCGTTCGACCGGCATCAATGCCATGCGTTGGCCCTGAGCCGATCAGGGCCAACGCGACTCAGGAAATCCGCGCCTTAGATGTCGCGACGGCGGCGAACCGCCACAGACACGGCGCCCGTCGCAAGCAGGCCGATTGCGGCGATGGCAACGACGGACACCGAGGCGTCAGTCGCGGACAGGCCCGGCTTCTTGTTGCCTTGGTCGTCCTTATCACCGTCCTTGTCGGTATCCTTGCCCGGCTCCTTGTCGGGCTCCTTGTCGCCAGGCTCGACGGGCGTCTCGCCGGACTTCTCCTTGACGGTGGCCACACGGGTCACGGACGCCTCGCTACCGGCCGCATCGCTCACCGTGTACACCAACGTGTACGCGCCGGGCTTGCTCGTGTCCACCGTGTCACCGGACACCTTCACGGCACCGGTCACATCACCGTCCACATCATCAACCGCCTTCACACCCGCCATCGGATCAAACGACGCACCGAACTCCACGGCCACGTCATCCGCACCGGAAATCACCGGCGGCACGGTGTCGACCGGCTCGGCCTCCTTCACCGTCACCTTGAACGTGACGGTAAGCGAGGTATCGGCGGCGTACGTCACCGTGATGGTCTTTTCGCCGGCGGTCGACGAGTCGAACTCGGAGACCGTGTATTCGCCCTCGCCGAGCTCGGCGGCGTGCCGTCAGACATCGTGGCGGTGACGGCCATGCCGCTCAGGTCGAGCGCGTCGCCGATGGCGTATTCGGTCTTGGTCGGCTGAGTGGTCACGGCGATCGACGCGACGTCGGACACGGCCGCGGAGTCCTCGACGAGCGTGACGTTGTCGATGTACGCGAACGAGCCGGAGGCCGGATCGGTCTGCGAGATGGCGACCCACAGCGCGGCATACGGGTCCACGTCGAGCGGCACGATGAACGACCCGCTGTAGTGAATTTTGCCGCCTTCCTTGCTTTCGGCGTCCACGGTCTCGCTCAGCACGGTCTTGCGGTACTGGCTGAACGAGCTGACGGCGCCAAGCGACGCGAGGTTGGACTTGACCTGCACCTTGAGCGTGGACGGGGTGTCGTCGTTGCTTTTGCCAAGCGTCGCCCACAGGCCGAGACGGTACGTCTTGCCCGGCGTCGCGGACAGCGTGCGCTGGTTGATGGTGTCGCCCTTGTACGGGGTGAGCTGTTCGCCGCGTACTCGCCGGAGACTACGGCGTCGGTCTGGTTCAGTTCGGACTTCGGGCGCCGAGTGGCACCGCCGGTGTCGTTGTTCTTCGTGTTGTCGGCGTTGCCGAGCGTCCACGGCGATGCCGCGGCGCATGTATTTCTCGTAATCGGCCGCGTTCGCATCAGTGTTGGTGACTTCGAAGCCCTGCACTGTGATGTATTCGGAGTTCTTCAGCAGGATGGTCTCGCTGACGCCCGCACCGGCGATGATGGGCGCGGCGCCTTCGCCGTACGCTCCGATGGTGATGGGCGCGTCCTTGGCGCCTTTGGAGTTGATGACGCGCAGGCCGGTCTTGACCGAGGCGCCGTCGATGGTCTGGGTCGCGCTGGTGCAGGTGGCGCCGGCCTTGAGCAGCAGGGACTCACCGGCTTTGAGGGTGATGCCGTTCGCCGCTGTCAACGAGTTGAACGGGGCTGGCTTGGCTTCCGCGTCTTGAGAACGCCCATCCTCGCAGCAAATCATTCTCATTAAGAAAGGTGCGAGCCCGCCGCAACTCCAAATGAACATCAATGTCCGCAAATCCTTGGAAAACAGCGTTTTCTCATATTGTTCACTTGTGCGTAAATGTTCGCAATCCTCGCACCTTCCTTATTGAGAATCATTCGCTGCGACTTGGAACAATACAAAAAGCCCCTCGCCGCGCGGAGCGGCGGAGGGGCTGATGCTTAAGCTCAGACGATAATCTGTCTGATGGGCCGGAGTTACTCGGCGACGACCTTCACGAAGAAGGAGGCGGTGATCTCCGGGTGCAGGGCGGCCTTAGCCGGGAAGTCGCCGGTGGTCTTGATCGGCTCGACCTCGATGGCCTTCGGGTTGACCGCGGCCTTGTCGGAGAGAGCCAGCGCGATCTGCTCGGCGGTGACGCTACCGAACAGCTTGCCGGACTCGGAAACCTTGGCAGCGATCTCGACGGTAGTGCCCTCGATGGCGGCCTTGGCGGCGACGGCATCCTCGCGGGTGGCGACGGCCTTGGCCAGGCGAGCGCGCTTCATCTGCACGATCTGAGCTTCGGCGCCCTTGGTCCACGCGAAGGCGAGGCCCTGCGGGATCAGGTAGTTGCGGGCGTAGCCGGAGCGGACGGCGACGACATCGCCGGAGTGGCCCAGGTTGGCAACGGTCTGGGTGAGAATAACCTTGGATTCAGCCATTTCTTATCCTCCCTAACTCAGCGACCGGTGGTGGCGTACGGCAGCAGGGCCATCTCGCGGGCGTTCTTGATCGCCTTGGAGAGCTCGCGCTGTTCCTGCACGGTCACGCCGGTGATACGACGGGAACGAATCTTGCCGCGATCGGAGATGAACTTGCGCAGCAGCGCGACGTCCTTGTAATCGATCTCGGTGACCTTGGCGGCCTTCAGCGGGTTCGGCTTCTTCTTGAACGGCTTGACCGGCGGTTGCGGCCTCTTACGTGACATGATGTTCTCCTTGAAAATTACGATTGAATGCTTGCTTCTGGATTGTTACATGCGTCGCGCGGCTTCATATGGCCGCGGACGGGCATCAGAACTCGGGTTCCTGCGAATCGCCACCGAAATCGGACGAGCCACCGAACGAACCGAAGGACGAGCCGGCATCGCCGGACGTGCCCCACGGATCGGTCGCGGGCGCGGCGCTCTGGCCGGCGTTGCCCGCAGCGGACGCGCCACCCTGGTAGCCGCCATTGCCGCCACCCTGATAGCCACCGCTGAAGCCGCCATTGCCACGGCCACCCTGGTAGCCGCCGGCGTTGCCGCCGAAACCGCCGCCATTGCCCTGACTGGCGTTGAATCCGCCATTGCCGCCATTGCCACGGCCGGCGAATCCGCCTTGGCCGTTGCCGCTGGACGTGCGCGTGACCTGCGCGGTCGCGTAACGTAGCGACGGGCCGATCTCATCAATCGTCATCTCGATGACGGTGCGGTTCGAGCCGTCCTGCGCCTGATACGAGCGCTGCTGGAGACGCCCCTGCGCGATGACACGCATGCCTTTGGACAGCGTGCTGGCGCAATGCTCGGCGAGATCGCGCCAGGCGGAGCAGCGCATGAACAGCGCATTGCCGTCCTCGAACTGCCCGGTGTTGCGATTGTAGGTACGCGCGGTAGAGGCGATGGTGAAACTGGCGACGGAAGCGCCGTTTCCCGTGGTCCTCAGTTCGGGATCTGCCGTGAGGTTGCCCACCACGGTGATGATGGTTTCGCCTGCCATGACTTACCTTCTTACCTTTGGTTCAGCGAGTCGCGAACAATCAGAAACTCATACGGCTTACTTGGCGTCTTTACGAAGAATCTTCGTGCGGACGACGGATTCGTTCAGGTTGAGCACACGATCGAGCTCGGCGCTGACCTCGGGAGTGGTCGTGTAGTTGACCACCACGTAGTTGCCTTCGGTCTTGCCGTCAATCTCGTAAGCGAGCTTGCGACGTCCCCAAATATCGGTGTTCTCGACGGAACCACCTTCCTTGGTGACGAGCTCCAGATACTGCTCGGTCAACTTCTTCAGACCGCGCTCATCCAGCTCAGGATCGGCAATGAACATCAGTTCGTACTTATGCGCAGACATCACCCACCTCCTTCGGACTAGTCGGCCATGGACTATCCATGGCAGGAGTGTGTATACGCGCTGCTGAAAACAGCAACTTCTCTAAGCTACGCCATGCCCGCGACAGCTTGCGGGGGCTGTCGCGAAGCGACTGGGGAGTAATCCGTCCTACTGCAAATCCACGACCGCGCAATCCGCGGCACCGTAGCCGTTCGACTTGCACCATGCGTCGCCGGCCTTCACCGAGTCGACCGTATCACCCGACAGGATCACGTAATACGCGGTCGAAGCGTCGGCCTTCGTGTACGTCGGGTAATCGCCGGACCAGATCAGGATCGCGTTCTTGTGCTTGATGCGCTGCTGCAGGAACTGCTCGTAGATGTCCACGTAATGCCAGGTCTTGCCGTCGGCCTTCATGTCGTTTTTCTTGCTGGACAGCTGCGTGGTGTAGGTGGTGTAGAAGCGGGATGCGGCGGATTCGTCATGCTTGAGCTGCCAGCTCAACGCAAGCTGCGCGTACCGCTCGGCGTCCTCGCTGTCGATGTCGGAGCCCGCCAACGCGTCGCCGTCCGCACTGCCCGCCTCGCCGGTGCCGCTCTGACCGGTCTGCAGGATGACCTCGGCGCTGCCGGTCTCGATCTGGTCGTACGGGCGCCAGTACTGCCTCGTGGTGAATTCGAGCGCGACGTTGGCCGTCTCGCCATTGAACTTGACCGGCTGCTTGGAGAAGTCGAAGACGGCCGAGGCGATGACATTGCCTTCATCGTTCTTGATGCTGACCTTGACGTCGGATTCCTTGAACTCCGCCGTGTCGCCGTCCTTCGTCGACGCGCAGTTGGAGGTGAGCTGCAGCTGCGCGACGAAATTGGCGTCGCTGTGGTCGACGGAACTCAGCTCGGCATCGGGCGCAGCGGTGCAGGGCTTGTCGTCTTTCGCGGCCTTGCTGTCGCCGGACTTGGTCTTGCCGCGCTGCTGGGATGTCGACTGCGTCTGAGCCGATTGGGTGCCGGAATCACGCAGCATGAACCACCAGACGCCGAATCCGGCGGCAAGCGCCACGACGAGTACGGCGATGATGATGCCGACGATCAGCGCGGTCTTCTTCTTGCCCTTGCCGGCGGACTCTCCAGGCCGTGACGGTTGGGCTGGCGGCTGCACGGCCTGCGGCGGGAAGACGGCACCGGGCTGGGCGGCACCGTATTGTCCCGCGTACTGCCGAACAGCCTGATAAGGCTGTTCAGGAGGCACCGGCTGGGCGGTCGGCACCGGCTGCGCAGACTGCGGCTGAGTAGATGGCACGGTCCAATCGGATTGCATGGTCTGCTGGAACCGGTCATCCTGCCCCGTTCCAGGCACTCCTGCTTGCGGTGCCTGGAACGGCGGCTTCAGCAGAGGGGACTGACTCAGCATGGTCGGGCCGTCGTCATCCGACTGGGCCGGCTGCGAAGACTGCGGGCCGGCGGACAGCTCGGCACCGCACTGCTGGCAGAACCGCATGCCGGGTTCCGACTGCTGACCGCACACCGGGCACACGGAACCCGCCTGCACGGCTACGGGCGCCCCGCAGTTCTCGCAGAATCTATCGCCTTCAACGACATTCGCACCACAACGGGAACACCGCATAATCTCTCCTCATGACTATCCTGCGCTCAACGTTACACTGCATGACAGCATTCCCCTGCAAATATACTGCGATACGGACCCCAAATGACGTCCGCAACCATTTGACCGAGATGTCTTTCAGATATTAAAATTAAAGATCGATGAAATTTCGAAGAGGAGATTATCATGCAGATCGGAGTAAGAATGGGGCATATTCCGGCATCCCGTCGTACGGTGACGATGGCCATCGCCGTCATCGCCGTCATTACGCTTTCCATTGCGATGCTGTGCGGATGCGGCACGGCACGGAACACGAACCAAGCAACGGATTCCGGCTCGGGCGGGAAACGTCTCGCCTCATCTTTGCAGGCTTATGCGACGCAGCTGCTCGGCCAGGACTCCGGAATGGGCCCCGCGCAGAAAGCGACACTGCGCAAGGCCGCGACAAGCGGCAAAATAAGTCTGTCCGATTACAAGGCCGCATGGAGCCGATACATCACGTGCGTCCAAGACAAGGGCTATCCGAGGCCGACACTGAAAACTTACTCCAACGGCATCCAGCAGCCGCAGGGAGACGTACTTCCTTCAGATAAAGCAGATGACCTTGACTACATCCAGAAAAAGGCCAAGGACTTGAACGCGTGTGGAATCGCCACCGTGGATTCGGTGGACGCGTTGTATATGGCACAAGTCGGCAATCCCAATCTGTATGCGTCTCATAAGGAGGGGGCAGTCGATTGCCTTAAGCGCGCCGGGCTGGTGCCGAAATCCTACACCGTCGAACAATACGAGAAGGAGGCGAACGCAATGGGTCATGCCGCTCCCGGAGAGACCGTCAACACGACGTATGACATGAAGAAACCGGAAGTGCTGGCATGCCTCGCCGCCAACGGCAACGTATTCATGGACAGATGACGCCACAGGCACAGAGAATGCATTGGCATGTTTTCGCCCCTATCGGATATCGGATTACCTGCCCGATGGGGGCGAAAACATACCTTATATGCCCCGCCCAAATACCGCGAATAAGCTGCTGAAGATGACGTGGCGACTGTACAATAAGGAGGGAAGAGCAAACCAAGAAAGGGGCTTGTTATGATATGTCCTCACTGCGGCGCCACGCTGTCCAGCGCCGCACGATTCTGCACGCAATGCGGGCAGACGCTCGCGGTCGCCGCAGCAAACAGCAACGACAACGTCGAAGATTCGACCGTGCTCGGCACCGCTCCACACGGCACCGCAGCCGCGCCTCAGCCGGAAGCACCCGCTCCCGTCGCCGCATTCCCTGAACCCGTACCGGCCCCGCAGGCCGCGGCACCGCAGCCCGAGCCGGCACCCGCATTCCCCGGCGCGGAACAGCCCGCAGCCGAGCCGGCCTTCCCGGCGGTTCCCGAACCAGTCCCCGCACAAGAAGCTCCTGCAGCTCCCGTCCCGGCGGCAGAAGTGCCAGTCGCCGCTCCGGCCGGAGAAGTTCCCGCCGCCGCACCTGTTGCGGCTGCAGCACCTGCTCCCGGCACTTTTGCTGCGCCCGCGCCTGGTGCTCCCGTCCCCGGCGCACCTGTCCCCGTTACCCCCGGCGCACCCGGCGCCCCGGTTCAGCCCGGCGCTCCGCAGCAGTTCGTCCCCAACCCGATGTTCAAGGAGCTGTTCTCCGCGCGTTCGCTGCAGACCGCCGCAATCAGCCTTGCCTTCGGCTTGATCGGCGCGATGGCGCTGGCCCTGATCGGCTCCATCTTCTTCTTGTCGGCCGGCTCATCATGGGCGTCCAAGCTGAGCATGGTCCCCGGCCTGTCCCACATGATGAGTGACGCCAGCGGTTCCGGCACGGTGACGCCGAACTTCTTCCAGTTCCTGATTCTGGTGATGGTTCTGGGCGTATCCGGTCAACTGTCGCCCAACATCACCGGAGGCAACCTCTCCATGTCGTCCTTCGGCGTGTCCGGCCATCTATGGATGCCTGTCGGTCTTTCCGGCGTGGCGCTGGTTCTCGGCACCGCGTTCGGCGCATACTGGTTCGCGCGTAAGTTCGCCATCCGGTTCAAGTGGACCGGCATCGTCAGCAGCGTCATCGTCGGCGTCGTGATGGGATTCGTCTATCTGATTCTCGCCGCGATCTTCCCGCTGACGCTGGGAGCCGGCAGCATGGGCGGCATTCAGGCCAAGGCCATCCTGACCGGCGTCTCCGCCCGTACGTATTTCATGACGCTGCTGCTCGCCGCGATCGGCGCGTTCTTCGGCTATCTGCTCGCCCAGTACGCCTCGGATTCCAACAACGTGTTCACCGCGGCCTGGAAGTGGGCTCACCGCACGCGCGGCTTCGTGCGCACGCTGCTTGACGCGGCGTTCATCTACGCGGTCGTGTTCACGGTGATCGGCTTCATTTGCCTGATCATGCTGTCCAGCAGCCTGCACAACGGCCAGATGTTCATGCTGTTCCCGATTCTGCTGCCGTACCTTTCGTTCCTGACGTTCGCGCTCGGCTCGTTCGGCGCGGTCGGCATCACGGCCAGCGGTAATATCGCTAACCTGTCGCTGTTCGGCATCTCGAACCAGTACGTCGGCTCCATCAGCGCACCGTGGCAGCTGTGGCTGGTATTCGTGGCGTTCCTTATCACCACGTTCTACATTGCGTTGCGCGCCGCGGCACGCAACATCTATGATCCGGCATATGCGGGATGGCAGCACTCGTGGAAGTCTCCGGTCGCCACGCTGGTGATCTGGCTGATCGTCACGTTCCTGTTCACGTCCGCGACGCTGGGTTACACCATGCAGTCCGATACCTCTGACGCGTCGCTGAACATCGCGGCATGGTACTTCCTCGTCGCGGCCGTATGGTCGTTCCTGATCGAGGTGGTGGCGCTGACATTCGGCCCGGCCATGGTGCTGTCGATGGGCGGCGCATGGAAGCTGTTCGTCGGCGGCACGGTCCGCCCGACGCCCGCCGAGGTCACCGCGTATGCGGCGGCATGCGGAGCGTACTTCGGTCGCTTCCCGTCACAGGTCGCCGCGGCCGCCGGCTACACCGGCCCGCAGCCGTCCTTCGGCGGACAGCCTGGCGCCGGCACCGGAGCGCCGACCGCGCCCGCAGCTGGCATCCCGGTTCAGGGCGTTCCCGTTCCCGGTGCTCCGGTTCAGGGGGTTCCCGCTGCCGGCACCGACGCCGCGGCCTTTCAGGCCCAAGGTGGTGCCCCGACTGTCCAAGTTCCTGCCGGCGCTCCTGCAGCTGCACCTGTCGCCCCCGTTCCGGTGGCTGCTCCCGCCGCCCCGGCTGCAGCCAAGGCCATGACCCCGCAGCAGAAGAAGCTGGCCATCATCATCAGCGCCATCGTCGGCGTGCTTGCCCTGCTCGGTATCGCTTACGCAGTGGTCAACTCCACCGTGTTCAGCGCCGATAACACCGTGAAGAGCTACCTGTCGGCCATCGCGTCCGGCGACTATGACAAGGCCAACGGCATCTCCGACCCGCAGGTCGCCAACGGCAAGCGCACGCTGCTCACCAATGCGGCTTCCAAGGGCGACAAGACCACGATCAGCAACCAGCGCATCATCTCCGCCACCGACAACGCGGACGGCTCCCGCACGATGCGGATCTCGTACACGCTGGGCGGCAAGTCCATGACCGACATTCTGACGGTCGCGCCGAACGGATCCAAGTTCCTGATCTTCAAGAACTGGAACATCACGACGCCGCTGGTCAAGGAGATCTCCGTCTACGCGTCACCGGCCATCACCAACTTCACCGTCAACGGTGTCAAGGTCGGCGCGAAGAACGCCACAGCATCCGATTCCGGCACCTACACCTTCAAGGTGTATCCGGGCTCGTACACGGTGAAACCGGTCACGTCGAAGTATCTGACCGCGGATTCGACGACGCTGACCACCTCCTCCGAATCCTCCGCCTCGATCTCTGCCGAGCCGACCGACGCTCTGGCAGACGAGATCAACGCGAAGATCAAGGACAAGCTGGATACCTGCGCCAAGTCCACGGATGCACAGCCTGAAGGCTGCCCGTTCAGCATGTACGGTTCCGATGACGACTACCGCAACATCGCGTGGAACATCACCGAATACCCGACCGTCACCACTGATGACCTCAGCATCGACTCGGGAAGCTTCTACGTGTACGGCGGCGAAGCCAAGGTGGCGTACGAGTACAAGAACTATGACGACTCCTGGGAGCCGACGGACAGTTCCACCAGCTTCAGCATCAGCGGGCAGTTCACGCTGGACGGCGACAAGCTGGACATCACGCTGGACGACGACTGATCGGAATGATTTCGCCCGGCACGGGGCACCTGCTGCGCGCACCGTGCCGTAAGTGGAAGAATCCGTGAGCATCGCAACCCGCCGTTCCTCTTGGGACGGCGGGTTCTTGTATATTGGATAAGGTTTGTGTACGGCAACGTATCACCACGGTGAACGGTAACGAAACTATCGACGGAAAGAGCGGAAAAACATGTCGGCGATCCTTGAGGGCACACCCGATAAGCGACTGGCCTTGGTGACGGGCCGCGCATATCCTGAGCTTGCCAATGAAGTGGCTCAATATCTCGGCATCAACGTGCTGCCCACCACCGCATACGACTTCGCCAACGGTGAGATGTATGTGCGGTTCGCGGAGCCGGTTCGAGGCGCCGACGTGTTCGTGCTGCAGTGCCACACCAACCCGATCAACAAGTGGGTGATGGAGCAACTGTTGATGATCGACGCCCTCAAGCGCGCCTCCGCCAAGTCCATCACCGTCGTGGCACCGTTCCTCGGCTACTCCCGTCAGGACAAGAAACATCAGGGCCGCGAGCCGATCACCGCCCGCCTGATGTTCGACCTGTTCCGCACCGCGGGGGCGAACCGTCTGGTCACCGTCGACCTGCATGCCGCGCAGGAGCAGGGCTTCTTCGACGGCCCGGTCGACCATTTGACCGCCATGCCCGTGCTGATCGACTACGTGCGCAGCCACGTGCCTATGGACAAGGCGACGATCGTCTCCCCCGACGCCGGCCGCATCAAGGTTTCCGAGCAGTGGGCCGCCAAGCTGGGCGGGCTCCCGCTCGCGTTCATCCACAAGACTCGCGACATCACGCGCCCGAACCATGCCGAAGCGCATGGCATCATCGGCGACGTGCAGGGGCGCGACTGCGTGGTGGTGGACGACATGATCGACACCGCCGGCACCATCTGCGAGGCCGTGCGCACGCTGCGCAACTCCGGCGCCGCCTCGGTGACTCTGGTCGCCACGCATGGTCTGCTGTCTGGCCCGGCCGTGGAGCGCCTGCGCGATTGCGGCGCCCGCGAAATCATCCTGATGGACACTGTGCCAGTGCCGCAGGAGAAGCGCCTGGATAACATGACCGTGCTGTCGGTGGCGCCGCTGCTGGCCGCAGGCATCCGCTCCGTCTTCGAGGAAGGCTCCGTGGCGACACTGCTGGAGGGCCTGCCGGAGGACATGCGCCCGAGAAACATCTACGCCTGAAATATAAAACAAAGGACTACATATTTGCCCCCGCTGGCGGAGGCAGAATGACGCGGTCCTGGCCATCCATAACGGATTGAATACAAAATAGGGAGGCCGCCACAGGGCGACCTCCCTATTTCTATTTACTTATATCACTCGGCGCGCTTGCGGGCGATGAACACCGCGCCAGCGGCGGCGACCAGCATCATGCCGGCCATGCCGATGACGGCGACGTTCGCACCCGTCTTGGAGATGGCGTTGCCGTTGGCATCGGCCTTCTCCAGTGCGGCGATCGCGTCGGCGAGGGCCTTCTGCGCGGCGTCGATGTCAGCCTGGGTGGCGTTGTCATCGGCGAGGACGCTCTGGGCCTTGGCGAGGGCGTCACGCACGGCCTGGGCGGACTTCTTCGTGTAACCGCTCAGATCCAGGGCCTTGGCCTGATCGATGGTGGCCTGCAACTTGCTCTTGTCGGTCGTCTCCGGGTTCGGAGTCGGCTTGGAGGAGGCGGGCTTCAGGGCCTTCATCGCGGCGTTCAGCGCGTTATACGCGGCATCGACGTCAGCCTTGGTGGCGTTCGCATTGTTCAGGACGGCCTTGGCGGCATCCAGAGCCTTCTTGAACGCGGCCCACGAATCCTTGGTGTACGCGGATTCCTTGAGCTTCTCGGCATCGGCGACCAGGCCGGCGAGCTTGGAGGTGTCCACGCGCTCTTCCAGAGCGGCGATGGCGTCCTTCAGGTTCTGGTAGGCGAGAGCCACGTCGTACGCGGTGGCGTTCTCGTCGTCCAGCACCTTCTTGGCGGCGTCGCGCTTGGCGACGAGCACCTTCCAGGTGTCGGCGGTGTAGGTGGCCTCGGTCAGGGCGGAAGCGTCATCGTACAGGTTCTGCAGATCGCACTTGTTGACCTTGACCTCGGTGCTCGGCACGTCGCGAACCGTGGTGACACGCAGCTCGGCAGCGGAGGCGTACGTGTTCACCTCGCCCGCGGACTGTCCCGCGGTTTCGAGAGCGGTGATGCGCACCTTGGTGACGTTCTTGACCGCGTCGAACTTGACCTTCTGCCAGACACCGCTGGTCGTGGTGAACGTGCCATTGGTGACGACGTCCTTGGTGGTGCCGTCGGACAGCGTCAGCGTAATCTTGTACTTCTTGATCTTGCCGTTCGCGTTCGCGCTGCCGCTGCGGGCCATGTAGCGCAGGCCGTCGATGGTCGTCGGCTCGTTCAGGTTGAACTGATACCAGGCGGTACCGGCGGACACTGCGTTGGCGCTCCAGGAGGTGTGCCAGTGGGTGCCGGCATTGCCGTCCTGGGCGAGGCTTGCCGGGCCCTCATTGCCGCCCGACAGTGCCTGCTGGCTGCCCGCCTCGACGGTGTAGGCGTCGGTCGCCACGTCGTACGCATCGTTCGAGTCGTCGCCCGGTGCGTTCTTCATGTACTCGGCCAGCGCCACAGCCTTGTTGTAGGCGGTGGTGTAGTCGGGCTTATCCTTGGCGATGAGCGCCTCGATCTCGGCCACCGTGTTCACGTACGTGGTCCAGACTTCGGCGGAGTAGTCGCCGCTCTTGCCGTTGTAGGTGTCCTTGACTTCCTTGAGCTTGGCCTCGGCGTCGGCCTTGGTGCGCTCGGCGGATGCCACGTGCTCGACCTTCAGGTCATCGAGGACGAAGTCCTTGTAGCCACCGAAGGCGGCGGCGGAATCGGACGTGTTCTGCAGGTCGGGAGCGGTGGAGGTCGAGTAGATGCCGAACCAGCTGTCGCCGGTGATGGAACCGGTGATCTCGAACTCGGCCGTGCCGTCCTCGCCCAGGGCCTTCTTCAGGTTGGTGAGCTTGACGGTGCTGGCGTTGTACTCGCCGTCACCGGTGGCGATGGCGTAGATGTCGTCGGAGCCGGACTGGTACTTGAACGACACCTTGTAGGTCTCGCCCGGTTCCAGCTTGACGTTCTGCGGGATCGTCTGGTAGATCAGCGTGCCCTTCTGGATCAGGCCGTTGGCCTTGACGGACCACTTGCCGTCGAGCACGTCGTCCATCTTCTTGACATCCCAGCCGGCCTGCGTGAACGGGGCATGCAGCTCGGACAGGTGGATACGGTTGTCCTCGACGCCTTCGGAGCCGGAGACCACGAACGGCCAGATGCCCTGGGCATTGTCCTCGAAGTCGTTGGTGAGCGTCTTCAGGGTGCCGTCAGCGTTGAGCGTCAGGCCCTTGTAACCGTTCTCAAGCACGCGCACGTCATCGAAGTACACATGGTCGGTGTTGTCGCATGCGCCGGAGTGCGAGAGCGTCACCTTGACGTCGCCGCTTTCCGGAGCCACGAACCACACGTACATGTTCTGGAAGTAGCTGCTGCCGCCTTCAGTGTTCGAGTACGTGTTGTGGCCGTACGCCTTGATGTAGTTCTTGGCGATCGACTTGCCGGTCTCGTTGGTGGCGAGGACCTTGGTGCCGTTGGTCACGGTGATCTTGGCCGGGGAGTTGGTGCGGTTGTCCACGCCCACGTAGATCGCGTAACGCTTGCCCGCGGTCAGGTCGGTGAGCTTCTGGGAGACCTTCACGTCACCGGTCAGGCGCAGCATGGCGTTGTTGGTGCCTTCGACTTCGGCCTTGCCGGTGCCGGAGACGGCCCAGTTGTCCTTGAGGGTGTTCTGGCCGCCGTTGAAGCCGGCGTCCACGACGTGCATGCCTTCGCTCCACTTGACGGAGATCTGCTTCTCGGAGCCCTTGGTCACGACGTACGGGGTCTCGGCCTCGGCGGTCAGCGAGATCTTGCCGCCGGAGACGGCGACGGTCTTCTCGTTGGTCTTGCCCTGGTCGGTGAGCTGGTACACCTTGACGGAGGCGAGGTTCTGCCAATCCTTCGGCAGGGTCCACTCGGTGGTGCCGCCCTGGGTATTCCAGTGGTACAGCTTCTCATCGGAGGACTTGACGAGCTTGCCGGTGTTCACGTCCCACAGCCACGGCAGCAGGTAGGACTCAGTGCCCTTGACGGTGTTGCTGTTGCCCGGGGAGACCGCGCCGGACGCCACGGTGATGCCGTTGAGCGTGATGGTGCGGTTGCGGTACGCGCCGTTGTTGGTGTCGTTGGAGCCACGGGACAGGACGACGACGTTGCCGTGGTCGTCCTTCAGCGTGATCTGCTCGTTGCCGTTGTTGACGGAGGCATCCTTCACGGAGGTGGCGTCGAGCGGGCTGTTGACCCAGCGGACGACCTTGAAGTGCTGGATGAACTTGGTGGACACATCGTGCGTGTACAGGTTCCTGATGTACGCGGCGTAGTCGTTGCGTCCCTGCCAGCCTTCGAAGTCCTTCATGCTGTAGCCGCCGAGCAGCGGGGCGTTCGCGGCCTGGCCGTACGACGGGTAGTCGCCGACCCAGCTGTCCTTCTGGTGGTTGCGCAGGAAGCGCATGACCTGAGAATTCTCGCCCTTCATGCCGGAACCACCGTAGGTAAGGTCGGCGGCCCAGTGCTGGAAGGTTGCGTCATACTCGTTGCCGGCACCCCATTCGGTGGTCATACGCCAGCCGTTCTGGTTGATCATTTGGCTCATCTTGCGGGTTTCCCACGAGTCCTCGGCGCCGGAGGTGTTGTTGCCCCACACGTCGAGGTAGATGAAGTCCATGTTGTCGCCGACCTTGCTCTTGAGGTCAGCGAAGCGGGACTTGCGCATGCCGGAGGCGAGATCGTAGATGCCGTCGATGCCGATGCCCTGATCCAGCCAGTTCCAGCCGTAGCTCAGGCCGCCACTGGAGTTGCGACGCACCATGTCCTCGCTGAAGGCCTTGGCTTCCGGGTACATTTCGGACGCGTTGACGTGCACGCCGAAGCGGGCGCCGTACTCGGTGCCCTTCTCCATCAGGGTGTTCATGTCCGCGGCGCCGCCGGCGCGGGTGTTGATGTCGCCGTAGTCCGGATGGCCGGAGTCGTGGCCTTCGTTGCCGTAGCCCTTGAGCAGCACGGACTGGCCGA
>ERZ827181.2498-NODE-2498-length-15667-cov-2.557776_pt1 | contig 15667 bp, 15 predicted proteins | sample MGYA00519778_ERZ827181 | MGnify/ENA primary metagenome ERZ827181 (study PRJEB31778, sample SAMEA3449273) | human gut metagenome | biome: human gut; feature: human-associated habitat; material: faeces | place: United Kingdom | collected 2010/2012 ...
CTGAACGTAAAAGCGTCCATGACCTTTCCTTCCTCCTTCATCTTGTTGAACTGGTCGATCAGGGCTGTCACCTTCGCTCTGTCCAGCGTATGGGAAAAATCCGTCACGCCAGGCACGGCCCCGTTGGCACGGCCCAGACGATCTAGGGAATAATTGGCATCCGCCATTACTCCGGACTGATCGGGAAGAAGGCCCATCAGCACCATCGCCAGGGAAGCATAATCTTCAGACTCTTTCTGCTTTCCATCCTGAAGCAGGGAACGGGATTTCTCCAGCACTTCCGCAACGTAGCTCACCAGCCGCGGAGTGTACAAAGCCACACGCGTGGGGCTGATATTCATCACGGAAGGGTAGTTTTCCACAAACTTCACCGTCTCACTGCATTTGCCGGTCTTAATAGCGGCATCCACCATCGCCAGGAAGCCATTGGTAATAACGGCATCCGTAATGCGGCGCCCCTTGTAGCGTGACGTAACGCAAGAGGTAAGGTTTTCCATTCCTTTTTCAAAAGCAGGCGGGGACATCTTGAAATAGCATTGGGCCAGAAGCCCCTGCACTTCACCGGCATTGACGTTTCTGGCGACAGGATCGCTACGGTATTCTTTCAGGAATTTTTCCAGCAGCTCCGCGCCCTTGGCAAAATCCCCAAGACGGCAGTAGTTTTCCCCTTCCCGGAACAGGGCCATTTTCACGAGCTGGTTTTTAGCGCTCGGGAACTTGGTGTAACAAGCCTTGAACGCTTCCACAGCTTCCTTGTAATTCTTCAGCTGGGCCAGACAGACGCCCTTCTGGTAATAGAACCAGCCGAAGCCGTCATCCAGCCCCAGCATCTTGATACGGGGTTCATAAACGCGGATGCAGCGATCCACGGCATCCAGGGCCTCCTGCCACTTCCCTTCCTTAATGGCCGTCAGGGCCGTGCGCTGGTAATCGCGCGGGCCATGCTGGGCGCCGGATGGAAGAACCGCCCCGATACTCAGCACGGAAACCAGGCCTGCAGCCAGTGCAGTAGTATAGTTTGATTTGATCATGTGTTTAAAATTCGTTGAAACAGAAGAGATAATAAAACAGGCGCAATATCCGTGCAAATACACGGAATACACCTATCTGTAATGGATTGCGTCATTTTAACAAGATGCGTCAAACTCTAAAGAAGAAAGTTTTATCTTTTTAGTCATCCTTGCAAGAAAGTTCTTCCATCCCGCGTTTATCGGGGGTTGGAACAGGTCGGCGCCGCCCGGCCGGAAAAATACTGCTTTTTCAATACCCTGCTACACACTCTGCGGCCAAAGGAATGCACGCTTTCCGCCTTCAAAAGTTTTTCGGCGGAACACAGCCTACTGCTCCATCATGCCCTTAAGGAGCCTCGAATCCCGTCTGTCAAGATGCCAGAGGCATATTTAATGGCGCAAACATATCGTCCGCCCAACCGGAATTCCATTTTTCCGGCATCCGCAGCCATACCGGCCTTCTCCCCGGCAACAGCTACCCCCTCACCTCTCAGTTCTCCTTTTTCAACATGAGATCCCCTCCGCGAGTTGAAAGGAAATATCATGAAAAAAACAGCTATTCCTCTCCACGGGAGGTACGGGAAAAATACACTTCCTCCCCGTACTTTCTAATAACAACATCACTTCCCGAAAATCATCGACAATGATTTTCCTGTTACTGCACAAATAAGATAAAGGCTTCGAGCCGCCTTTCTCTCTGCTCTGCTGCACCCTCCTTCCAATATACTCTTTCATCTCTCCCGTGAATGAACTGGTTTTCTGAAGCCGGCCCTTCCTATACTCTCCTGAATCCGAATCTCCTGACTGCCTCTCCTCCTCCCAGCCAGACAAGGAATGCAATACTGAAAAAAACGGCAACATTTCTCCTGAAGCCCCGTTCCCGGACAGAATTCACGGCTATCCGCCTGCCACCTGCGGTTTCACAAAAGGGAAAAACGGATTCAAAACCGGGCTATGAAAGGAGTATTGCTCCAGCCAAAACCGCATATCCCAACCAGAACATTTACCGTACAATAAAAAGGGCATGGTCCGGCTCCGGATTTCTCCACAGGGCTTCCCCTCCTTGCCGCAAAATGCTGCCGTATGCGGGCGTCCGTTTCTCCCGTCAATAACAAAAAGCTTCCGCTCCTTTTGGGGAGCGGAAGCTGAGAGTCAATGAAAAAAAATAAGGGTAATTTATTTTTAGTCGTTCTTAAGGTCGGTCAGAGCCACCGTTGTAATCCCGGCCTCCGTCAACGCGTTCATGACGTCGATAACGCGCTGGTGGGGAACATCCCCTTCCACCCACAACTGCACTACCGGCTTGGTGCCTACAGCGCTGGCCTCCTGTTTTTTGGCTTCCAGCTGCTGCACGAGCGTCGCCAGGTTGTGGTTGTTCATGTCATTGTCGATCATCAGGCTGTTGTCCTTACCCCAGTAAATAGTACCGTCCTTGATGATGCGGATCAGCGCCGGCTCAATCTGGGAGGCGTTTTCGCCCATGGATTGGCCCGGCATGGACATATCCAGCTTGCGTTCCTGAATCAGGGAAGTCGCCACAATGAAGTAAATCAACAGAAGGAAACACACGTCGATGAGGGAGGAAATATCCAGCTTGGGATCTTCATCCTCAACCGTCTCCAGTTTTTTGTGTCTTGCCATAGCGCGTAAAGTTATTCAGCCTTGTTTGCAGTAGAGGAATTTTTGGCAGGCAGAACGGCAAAAATCACTTTGATGACACCGCATTCCGCAGCCACGCGGATTACCTCCCGGGACCCTTTGAAGAGGGCCTGCTGGTCGCCGCGCAGATAAAGGCGCGTTTCAAAATCCTGCCTGTCCTTGAAGCGTTCCGCAAGGTTCTTGATATATTCCTTGAGTTCGTCGGAGGAATTGAGCGGGGTGCCTACGTCGGAGGACCAGAGAACGCTGGGATCTACGCCGGGCGGCCGCTTGCCCGCGCCTTCCCCATAAACATTCACCACAATGCAGCCGTTGGCGGATTTCACTTCACCGGAACTGCTGGCCGTAGGCATCTGGATGTTCTTATCCTTTTTAACGGTAATGGCCGTAGCGTTCACCACGAAGAAAATCAACAGGAGGAAAACCATGTCGATCATGGGGGACATATCCATTTCCCCATTTTCTTCTTCAGGCGCTACATTAGCTTTTTTCTTACCCATAAGCTACATTTCGTTGAGGTTCTCCGGCCCGGTTCCGACAGAGCGGATGCTTCCGGGCCGGGCCGTCTGTTCCGGCAATCAGGCCAGGCCTTCGGGGATGCGGGCAAGCTGGGCTTCGGCATTCACCACGTTGATGGAGGTGTTCACCATTTCCTGCACAGTGCCCACGCATTCGGCAATCTGGGCGTTGGCAATGCCCTTCTGGAAGAAGAAGAACGGAGTGGCGATAATAGCGTTGATCAATCCCCAGAACGTCGTCAGAAGAGCCACGGAAATGTCACCGGCTAGCTGGGTGGGGTCCGCCTGGCCGGCGGTAGCCAGCGTACCGAACGCGCCCACCATCCCCTGCACCGTCCCGAACAGGCCGAGCATGGGAGAAATCTGCGCGCAAAGGGCCAGCATGTTGATCCATTTGAACACGGCACGGCTTTCATTGGCCGTAAAGTCGGCCACGGCGTCTTCAATAGCATCTTTGCCGAGGTCTTCCGGACGGGTGGCGTCCACGTTCGGCAGGGCGTAGGCAACCAGACGGCCCAAATAGGTGGGGCTGCCGGCCGCAACTTCAATGGCGGACCGGATGCGGCATTCGGCCATCAGCTGCAACAGAGTGACCTTGAGATCTTCCGGGCAGAATTTTTCCTTTTTCAGGGCTACCATGTTGTAAATCACCAGGAAAATGATGAAAGCTTCCACCAGCATAATCGGAATCATGGTCCAACCACCGGCGATGATCCATTTGTCAAGCATGGTCTGTTCCTGCGGGGCAACGGTTTCGGCGGCTTCCTGAGCGAAAGCGGATGTAGAAAACGCAGCCATCAGGACGGAAGCAAATGCAACGAAACGGAAACCCAGTCTAAAAAGGTTCTTCATAATTTAAGTTATATGGTTGTTCGAAAAGATACTGGTGTATTAAAGCATGCAAATTCAGACTTGCAAGCATCATTTTAGACCCTGTAAAAAATTCAGACGCCTTCGCAGCCGCTCTCCCGGGCCAGCCGGCTGCAGATGGGGCAGTGCCCCCCGCATCCCCGCGCAGGGCAATATTCACGGCCGTACAAGACAATACGCAGATGAAGATCTCCCCACGATTTTTCAGGGAAAAGGCTTTTCAAATCGCGTTCCACGGCTTCCACCGTTTTTCCCGTGCTCAGCCCCCACAGCCGTGAAAGGCGGAAAATGTGGGTATCCACCGGAAAGGCGGGAACGCCAAAGGCCTGAACCATGACGACGGAAGCAGTTTTATGCCCCACCCCCGGAAGAGACTCCAGAGCAGCAAAGTCGCAAGGAACCTTCCCCCTGTATTTTTCCACCAGGATGCGGCTGAGGTTCACGATGGCGGATGCCTTCCTTTCCGAGAGGCCGCAGGGCCTCACAATTTCCCGGACCGCCGCCACGTCCTGACGGGCCATTTCCTCCGGGGTGGAAGCCAGGGCGAACAAAGCCGGAGTCACCAGATTCACCCTCTTGTCCGTACACTGGGCAGACAAGAGAACCGCCACCAGCAGCGTGTAAGCGTCGCGATGCACCAGGGGAATGGGAGGAGCCCCGTACAGGGACATGAGTTCCTCCTGGACAATGGAAGCCCGTTTTTCCGTATTCATGCCGCCAGATTACCACTCCGCCCGCACGGCGGAAAATAAAAAAGCGCCGCCATGCAGCGATGGCGGCGCCGGGATGAAAAACATGGGTCAGTCGGCCTTGGCATAAAACCCCTTGGAAACGCGGTGCTGCAGGGCCGCATACATGGCGCGGCAGTGCCTGTAGCCGCGGCGGCTGCCGAGCACCTCCAGACTGTTGGCGGGATCTCCCCAGCGGACAATAGTCAGTTCCACATAACGGCGGCCCCACTCCTTCATCAGCTTTTTGTTGGGCTGGTAAATATCAATGGTTCCGGTGCCGACCAGGGCGCTTCCGTAATCATCAACAACGTAAAGGTAGGGCTGGCCCTTGATGCGGAAAGTAGTCCCCAAGGGATAAACGGACCAGTCTGCAGCGGCGCTGCGGACGGAAGACGTGTATTTCAGCGCCGTACCGACGGCATTCCGGGGGCCGTAGGCCAAATGGTCGCGTTCGGAATGGGTATAAGCCGTGGTGCGCACTACGCGGGTGCGCTGGGCGGGATGATAAAACGGCATCTTGTGCTTGTCGCGCCCCAACTTGGGAAGTTTGGAAGAAGGTGCTGCCGAACGACTGGGCGCCAGGGGCTGGACGAATCCCTGGGCAGTTTCACCTACACGGGCCAAAACAAGAGCGTCACTACTGGATTTCCCCATGCCGGTTACGGCTCCGTTTGTCGAACAGCTGCTGACAAACATGGCCGCGACGGCACAAGACAGGGTGGCAATTATTCTTAAATTCATGCGGTACGAGGTTAGGCGCCATACACATGGCAGTCACTCCGGCAAAACCTTCAGGCCATGTGCGGAAGCCGGAAAATCGGCAACGGCGGCTCTTGGGTACGAAATAATCCCCGCCTTGGCAATCCTTTTTTCCCCTCACCCCCTTCCGAACGGGGAAATTTAATTAATACAATTTATTGAAAATAAATAATATATGAAACATGCCGCATTTTTGTCATATCATGACAGATAATATACTTCCCGAAATACTTTTTTCTATCACACCACGACACACTTTTTTATTTTTATCATATTTCATTTATAATAAAAAATTTACACGCATGAAAAATACACAATCCCTCAAAAATATTCCCTGAAAAAGTTCCAGGGGCTGTACTCCGCAAAGGCGTCATGAGCAAGAAAAACGCGTCTCCCGTTGAACGGATTTCCCTTTGCCGTTCAAGGTTCCACGCGAATCCTAATCGCCCCCTTTCCATATCTGCATTTTCACAGCCCTTCCATGCGGCAGAATGAAGGGCTCAGGAAGAGGTTGGTAAGAGCATACTCTTGTAAGGGAAAACCGGAAAAGTCCGGATTCTGTCGGGCAATGTTCCCGCCGCAGAAACGCGCTATGGGAAAAAACGCGCAAGCCCGGTTGAAAAAAGGGCTCCTCTCCCTTGCCGCTGTCTTCCAAATTCTGGATAACGCTCATATCAGAAAAGCATGTCCAGCCAGAGAAAAACTTTCCCCTCCGTTTAGCGGTATCTAACGAGGGAAGGGAGCTCTTATGGAATTTTCTTCTTTCCCATTCCCTTCCGGGCGGCTTTCCATAAGAGTCCCCGGCGTTTCACCCGGCAGACGGGCACATACCGAATGGGCTGTTGCATCCATCCGGAAATAGATTACACTCCGGAACGAACATGCCCGCCGGCCTTCCTCAACACCTCACGCTGGATTATCTGCGCGCCCTGCTGTCCCGGGGCGTGGAGAAAACCACCGTCACGGAGGAAGCCAGAATGGTCCTGAGAAAATGGGTCATGGACGCGCGCCGGATATCCGGAAGCCCCCTCCCCTCTTCCGTTTACGCCAAGCCTGCCGCAGATGAAACACGGCCGCAACAGCCCACCCCGGAGCAGACGCCTCCAGATTCCGTGGATGAAGCATCCTTCGGCAATGAACTCCGGGATATCCTCAATGGAGTACAGCCTCACAGAACGGAGGAGGAAGCTCTGGTGCCCCGCCATATTTCCTTTGATCTGGAAGGTGAAACGGAGGAAGAAAAACTGTCCTCCCTGCGGGAGCTGGTCGTTAACTGGCCGCCGCTCCGGAACATGGATTCCTTGAGGGAGACGCCCGTGTTTTCCTCCGGCAATCCCAGGGCGGACATCATGATGGTAACGGACGCCCCCGGCCTGTATGAAGAAAAACAGGGGGTTCCCCTGGCCGGGCCTTCCGGACAAAAGCTGGACGCCATGCTGAAAGCCATGGGGCTTTCCCGTTCCGATATTTATCTGACCCATCTGGTCAAATACCGCCCGGCCCTCCCCAGGCAGCTTACCAACAACCGCCCGCCTACAGACCGGGAGATAGAAATTTCCCTGCCCATTCTCCGGGAGGAAATCATGCTGGTGCGCCCGAAAGTAGTGGTAGCCCTGGGAGCCATCGCAGCCCGCGGCATCCTCCAGTCAGGAGAGACGCCTCTTTCCGCCCTGAGAGGCATCTTCCACACAGCTTTCAACACGCCCGTGCGCGTTACTTATAATCCCAGTTATCTTCTCCGCACGGAAGATATTTCAGAAAAGCGAAAGGTTTGGGAGGATATGCTGTGTGTCATGGAACAGGCAGGTCTGCCCATCTCTGAAAAACAACGTTCCTACTTCCTGCCCAAAAAGTAATATATGGATTATTTAAACAGTATTCTGGGGCGCAAACGCGCCGATTTGAAAAAACTTCTTCCCCTGGAAGGGAAATTACGGGCCTCCGCCATCCAGCGGAATGATTACGCGGGATTCCGCACCGCGGTGGACCTTGGGGAAACCCGCCTCTCCGTAGTTCCGGAAATATCCAGGGTGCATCCCGCCCTCCGCCTCCGGGAAGGAGTACAGGATATCCGGCACATGTACGGCATGTTCCTCCAGGGCGGAGCGCAGGGCATTTCCATCGCTGTGGAACCGGAAGTATACGGCGGGTCATGGGACATGGTTTCCACTGTTTCCAGAATCAGTTCCATTCCCGTCATGGCGCGCGACGTGTTCATTCATCCCGCCATGATCTGCCAGGCCATCGTCTCGGGAGCGGATGCCGTCAACCTGGTGGCGGCCGCCCTGCCGGCAAAGGATTTGTCGGAGCTGTACCGCATGGCTTCCGGGCTGGGACTGGACGTAATGATGGAGGTCCATACCCTGAAGGAGCTTGAAACCGTCATGGACCTGGAAGCGGAATTCATCTGCATCAACAATGCAGACCCGCACACTCTCCAGGCCAATCCTGCAGTCACGGAGAAACTCATTGAAGAAATCCCCGCCTCCGTCACTGTCCTGTCCGCAGGGGGCATCCGCACCGTGGAAGACGCGCGCCGCATGCTGGACGCAGGAGCCAATGGCGTTCTTCTCCAAGACGAACTTGCCCGCATGGATATTCCCCAGGATTTCATGGAGGCCATTCTGGCTCTCCGGGCGGACTGATTTTCCCCTTACTATATTATAATAGAAAAGACATCTGCATCCGCACGCATGGGGAAATGCAGGATTGGAGAAATTGCTCCGCCACTGCCGGCAGGACTCCGTGACCTGGGTTCCATATCCTCCGCGTTTTCATCCCGCCTTTCCCTGTATTTTCATGAAACGTACAAATCCTTCGCCCCGAATGCCCCGCGGATATGCCGGAATTCCGGGGGCTTCCCTTCCCTGTACAGGACTTCCACAACATCGTAGCGGAAATTCACCGGTTCCGGAAGCAGGCGAAGCCATTCCGCCGCTCCCCGGCGTATCAGAGCCCTTTTGCGGGCATTCACAGCGCGTCGGGCACCTCCATAACCATTCCCCGTACGGGTTTTCACCTCCACAAAAACCAGGCACTCCCCTTCCCGGCACACCATGTCCAGCTCTCCGCCTCTGACGGGACGCCAATTTCTCCTCAGGATAACGCACCCTTCCGCACGCAGGAAGGAGGCCGCAGCCAGTTCCCCGTACATTCCCAGCCATGCCGTATCCCGCTTACCCCTGCTCAGGGATGGACAGTTCCATTTGTGAAACCGGCGCAAACGAGCGGCGATGGAGCGGACAGGGCCCATGCCTCCGCAGAGCTTCCATATGGGCTTTCGTACCATATCCTTTGTGTTTTGCAAAACCGTACTGCGGGTAGGAAGCGTCCGCTTCCGTCATCATGCGGTCCCTCGTCACCTTGGCCAGAACGCTGGCGGCAGCTATGGAAAGGCTCCTGCCGTCCCCCTTTACAATGGCGCGGTGCGGCACAGGAAGCCCCTTGACAGGCAATCCATCCACCAGGCAGAAATCTGCACGCAGGGCCAGACCTTCCACCGCACGCGCCATCGCCAGATGAGTGGCTCTCAAAATGTTGAACCGGTCTATTTCTTCCACGGAAGCCACTCCTACGGAACACACCGCCTGTTCACACTCCAGAAGAGCCAGAAACAGGCGTTCCCTTTTTGCCGCGGTCAACTGCTTGGAATCGTTCAAACCGGTTAATTCCTCCGCCAGAACAGGCAAAATAACAGCGCCGGCTACCACGGGACCGGCCAATGGCCCGCGCCCGGCCTCATCTACTCCAGCCACGCAAAGAAAACCGGAGGCCCGGGCCTCCATCTCAAAACTCATATCCGGATGCGGTTTTTCCTTCATGGCGCTATTCCTCCTCCTGTTCCTCCGGAAGGCGGGCCAGCAGAATCTGCGTGATTCTTCTGCCGTCAGACCCCGTCACCACAGCCCGGTAGCGGCCAATCCGCAATTCCTCCCCTTCTTCCGGAATATAACCCATCCGGCTGATTACGTAACCGCCCAGCGTAGTAACGCCCGGACAATCCAAATCCATTTCAGGCAGGTAATCAGCCAGGTCAAACAGGGTAATAGCCCCATTGACGGCATATGTATCCTTGCCGGTTTTCACAAACTCCCGCATTTCCTCCTGGTCAAATTCGTCCTGAATGTCATCCCCTACAATCTGTTCCAGCACATCATCCAGGAATACCAGGCCGATAGAATCACCGAATTCATCCACTACCAGGGCAAAGTGGGCATGTTCTTTCAGAAAGAACGTGAGAAGACTGTCCAGGGGCATCGTATCCGGCACCACGCGCAATTCACGCCGAACGCTCCTCAAATCCGGATTTTCCCGTCCTACCAGTTTGAGCAGATCCTTGACATGCACCCAGCCCTTCACTTCATCCAGGTGGTCTCCTTCCACCAGCGGAAACCGGGTGTGGCGGGATTTCCGGGCAAGCTCCCAGTTTTCCTCAAAGGGGGCCGTCAAATCCATCACATCCACTTCAGAGCGCGGGGTCATTACGTCCTTGACGCACATATCGTTCAGTTCAAGGGCATTTTTGGAAATTTCCGCCTCCTGCTTCGTCAGCTCGCGGGAACGTTCGCTTTCTTCCACCAGATACATCAATTCATCCGTGCTGTGCACCGTGCACGCCGTGGAGCGGGGATCTATGCCCAGCAGGTATTTCAGCACAAACCGCGCCATTCCGCCCGTCAGGCCAAGAATACCCGTATATCTGAACACCGTATAAAAGAAATACAGCAGGGGAACCGTCGCCAGGGCGGCCTTGTCCGGATGGCGCATCGCCATAGCCTTGGGGATAAACTCCCCAAATACCACCTGGCAGCAGGCAAAGAAAACAAACGTAACGGCCAGAGCGATTCCGTAAACGGAAACCATGCCTCCCAGCCCCAGGGAAATCAGAAAGGGAGCTGTCAGTTCCGATACAAAAAACGTTCCCAGGAATCCCAGCGCCAGGGAAGAAAAAGTAATGCCCGCCTGACAGGCAGCCAAATAAAGATCGGGATGTTTGGCCGCCTTCCGCGCCCGGGCCAGTTTTTTCCGGGTTCGGGCCGGAACGCCTTCCCCGGCGTGCAGCTGGCTTTCGCGAACCTTCATCAAGGCGAATTCGCTCGCCGCAAAAAACGCATTCAACAGTAAAAAAAGAACAAAACCGGCAACTGCCAGCATTATCCCATCCAGCGCAGGGCCTGAACCGGGCGCTTCAGCGGCCCCGAAGGCCGCAAGAATACTCAGAGGATCCGGATCATTCATTCTGATTCAAATAACATATTCGGATAAGATGGCAGAGATATTGCCCGGCACTTGTCTCACAGTTTTTCATAAACTCCCTTATCCCGGCGCTCCAGCACGGTGAATCCGGCAGCCTTGGCGTCTGAAACGGAAAGAGGCTTGGTTATCTCCGGCACATTAACGCGGCTGATGACCTTACGCACGGGATGCTTGCACACCAGGCATTTTTCAAGCGGAGCACGATCCACGGGACGCCTCAACTCAAAACCGCGGCGGCACACCGGACAGGACTGTCCGGGGTCGTCAGGGTTTTCAGAAATATACTCGTATATGGGCATAGCAAAACGCTAGGCTAAATAAAAATCAGCCTAGCGTCAAAATCTTTATAAGGCTGCAACCTTTTCCTCTCCTTACCAGCTGGACTTGGTCACACCGGGAATCATGCCGGCATTGGCCAGTTCACGGAAGGAAATACGGGAAAGCTTGAAACGGCGGATAAATGCACGGCGGCGGCCGGAAACAAGGCAGCGGTTGACCGTACGGGTCGGGCTTGCATTGCGGGGCAGCATGGTTAAACCGATATAATCCTTCTCAGCCTTCAATTGCGCACGCAGTTCTGCATAGCGCTTGACGGTTTCAGCCTTTTTCTTGTCTCTTGCGATCCAGCTCTTCTTAGCCATAAGTTCGGCGGAATAAGTAGAGGGACGGGGATGAAAAATCAAGCGCTTTTTTTCGATTTTATCAAATTCAAGTTGTTTTCAATGTCATCCGGCCTTTCCGGCGGTCTTTGCGCACGGAATTGAATACCTGTTTCTTTCACAAATATATCGCGTGAGTAGGCATCCGGAACGTTCGCAACAGGATGGAAGAAGCCGATTTATTTAACTCTTCCTAACCATTATCTCCAACACCCCATGGGAGCATATCTGGAAGGAGTCCATGCAAAACACGCCGACCCTCTGAGCACGAAGGACATTTTCTGATTTTAGAAATATCCCAACAAATAAGGTGATCATGATAAAGATCCGCACCTTGGAGGCGCTGCTTGCGCAGGCATGGGCGAGTGTATCATCCCGGCATTTGAAAGCGGAAGCCGGACAGGGATATCTGCCGTAAAAAAACGGCCCTTCCCTCCGGCGCCTGCAAGGAAGAATGAGAAAAAACATGGAGGGCTCTACATACACGCGCCGCCTGTTTCCAATCCATTGAGGGATCAACATTCTTCATCAGGAAGGACACGGCCGGGAACTGGACCATTCACGCAGACTGGCGGCGGAACCGTTCGCCGGGTATGCCTCAACAGAAAATTTCCGTGGGAGTATGAAGAGGAACGCAAGATGCGGTTACCTCTGTAGAGGAAAGCACCCGTTTCATTCCTGTTCCGGATGATGGCTGAATCATTTGCCGGAGACATGAACAAAACCCGGAAGAAGGCAAGATATGCAACGTTCTGCATGGAACACTATTTTCCAATGAGTTCCGGCAGCAATTCCCAGTAAAACTCCGGAAAAAGCTGTGGAAGAAATGAGCGTTGCTTTTCCCGGAAAGGCCGGTTCACCTCCGCTCGGAACCGTTTCATCAAAGCAGTCTCCGGATACTCCGGGGAAAAGCCTGCGGCGAAACATGATTTTGTCCTTTCCTCCGGGGGGGGAATGGGGCATCATGCCGCCGCACACTAATCATTGACGTACATGAAAATCGTAGTTGCATACTCTGGCGGCCTTGACACCTCCGTTCTTTTGAAGTGGCTCAAGGAAAAATATAATGCCGAAATCATCGCCTACTGCGCAGACGTAGGCCAGGCGGAAGAACTGGACGGACTGGAAGCCAAAGCCCTGGCGACGGGCGCCTCCAAGTGCTTCATCGGCGACCTCAAGGAAGACTTCGCCACCAACTACATCTTCCCGATGATGCAGGCCAATGCCCTTTACGAAGGCCGCTACCTGCTGGGGACATCCATCGCCCGTCCCTGCATTTCCAAAGACATGGTGGATCTGGCCATTCGGGAAGGCGCGGACGCCATCGCCCACGGCGCCACCGGCAAGGGCAACGACCAGGTGCGCTTCGAGTTCGCCGCCAAGGCCCTGGCCCCCGACCTGAAGGTCATCGCCCCCTGGCGCGAATGGGACCTGATGTCCCGTACGGCCCTCAACGCCTTTGCTGAAAAGCACGGCATCCCGATCTCCAAGGAAGCCAAGCGCTACAGCATGGACGCCAACATGATGCACACCAGCTTCGAAGGCAGCGAGCTGGAAGATCCGGGCAACGCTCCCCACGAGTCCTGCCACGAGCGCTGCGTGCCCGTGGAACAGGCCCCCAACGAGCCCGAGATCATCGAAGTGAGCTTCGAGCACGGCAACCCCGTGGCCGTCAACGGCGAAAAGATGTCGCCCTACACCATCATCAAGACCCTGGCCGAACTGGCCGGCAAGCACGGCATCGGCCGTGACGACATGGTGGAGAACCGCTACGTGGGCATGAAGTGCCGCGGCGTGTACGAAAACCCCGCCGGCACCCTGCTCTACGCCCTGCACCGCGACCTGGAAGGCCTGTGCATGGACCGCGAACTGCTGCAGCTGCGTGACATGCTGGCCGTGCCCTACTCCCACGCCGTGTACAACGGCTACTGGTTCTCGCCCGAACGCGAAGCCATGCAGGCCTTCATGGACAAGTCCCAGGAGACCGTCACCGGTACCGTGCGCGCCAAGCTGTACAAGGGCGGCGTGTGGCCCCTGGCCCGTACCTCTCCCTTCTCCCTGTTCTCCGAAGACCTGGCCACCTTCGAAGGCGGCAACTACGACCACAAGGACGCTGCCGGCTTCATCCGCCTCAACTGCCTGCGCCTCGGCATGTACGCCGCGGTCCAGAACAAGCTGGGCAAGTAAGTCTTCCTCACGGCGGACGGGGAGACCCGTCCGCCCCGTTCTTTCCATCCGGAAGGCCGCCCCGTCCGCATCCCGCACGGGGCGCCGCCGTTTCCGGCCCCCTGTCATCGCGCGCCGCAGCGCATACACCGGCCCCTCCCGGGGCAGAGAGATCTTTCCATGAGCACCAATCAGAGCTGGGGCGGCCGCTTCGCCGAAGGCCCCAGAGAAGCCGTGGCCGCCTATACCGATTCCCAGACCTATGACCGCGCCCTCTATGCCCAGGACATCCGCGGTTCCCAGGCCCATGCCCGCATGCTGGGCCGTCAGGGCGTCATCACGCCCGACGAGGCCGAACAGATCGTCAACGGTCTCGATGCCGTGAAGCAGGAGATCGAATCCGGCGCCTTTGTCTGGAAACCGGCGCTGGAAGACGTGCACATGAACATCGAGGCCCGCCTCACCGAGATCATCGGCGACGTGGGCAAAAAGCTGCACACCGCCCGCAGCCGCAACGACCAGGTGGGCCTGACCTTCCGCCTGTTCGTGGCCGACCGCCTGACGGCCTGGCAGCAGCGCGCCGCCCATTTGTGCGCCACCCTGGTGTCCTGCGCCGACGGCCATCAGGACGACATCCTGCCCGGCTGCACCCACATGCAGCCCGCCCAGCCCGTGAGCCTGGCCCACCATCTGCTGGCCTACGCCTGGATGTTCCGCCGCGACTGCATGCGCCTGGACGACGTGCTCAAGCGCGTGCGCATCTCCCCGCTGGGCTCCGCCGCCCTGGCCGGCACCACCTATCCCCTCGATCCGCAGAGCGTGGCCGACGAAGTGGGCTTCGACGGCATCTACGGCAACTCCATGGACGCCGTCTCCGACCGTGATTTCGTTCTGGAGGCCCTGTTCGCCGGCTCCTGCATCATGGCCCACCTGTCCCGCCTGTGTGAAGAGCTCATCATCTGGGCCAACCCGGCCTTCGGATTCGTGCAGCTCTCCGACGGCTACTCCACGGGCTCGTCCATCATGCCCCAGAAGAAGAACCCCGACGTGGCCGAACTCATGCGCGGCAAGACCGGCCGCGTCTACGGCTCGCTCATGGGCATGCTGACCATCATGAAGGGCCTGCCCATGACCTACAACCGCGACCTGCAGGAAGACAAGGAAGGCTTCCTCGATGCCGACCGCACCGTGGATGCTTCCCTGATGCTCATGGCCGGCATGCTGGAAGAACTAACCTTCCGCACCGACCGCATGCGCGCCGCCTGCGCCCGCGGCTTCCTCAACGCCACGGAACTGGCCGACTATCTGGTGGGCAAGGGCCTGCCCTTCCGCGAGGCCCATCACGTCACGGGCCATGCCGTGGCCCTGGCCGAAAAGCAGGGCAAGGGTCTGGAAGACCTTTCGCTGGCCGAACTCCAGCAGCTGGACGCCCGCATCGCCGATGACGTCTATGCCGTGCTGGATTACGCCGCCGCCGTGCGCCGCCGCGAGACGCCCGCCGGTACCGGTCCCCGTTCCGTGGCCCGCCAGATCGAGCAGCTGCGCAGCTGGCTGCAGGAGCGCGCATGAGCCAGCAAAAAGCCACCGGCTGGAAAGTGCCCCTGCTCTTCTGCGCCGTCATGGGCGTAGCCGTGCTGGGCACCTGGTTGTGGCGCAACCTGGGCAAGCCCGAGGTTCCGCCGCTGGAGCCCGGTCTCGTGGCCGTGGCCCAGACCTACCACATCGACCTGGAAGCCGACCCCGAAGGCAAGCTGCTGCGTGAGTCCATCACCAACGCTTCCACGGGTTTTGCCACCCATGACAGCAAGGTCTGGCGGCCCTGATCGACAAATCGCTGGACATGGGCCGCTTCGATGCCGCCTGTGTGGCCGCCGTGCTCCTGTTCGACCAGCACAAGCGCGAGGGCAAGCTCATGCATATCGCCCGCAGCGCCGCCAAAGACTGCGCCACCCTGCCCTGGGGTGCCTTTGCCGCCAAGGCCATGAAGGATCCCGGCGTCCAGACCGACGCCCACTTCCTGCTCAATGCCCGCTGGCGCG
>ERZ827181.2499-NODE-2499-length-15652-cov-15.208694_pt1 | contig 15652 bp, 16 predicted proteins | sample MGYA00519778_ERZ827181 | MGnify/ENA primary metagenome ERZ827181 (study PRJEB31778, sample SAMEA3449273) | human gut metagenome | biome: human gut; feature: human-associated habitat; material: faeces | place: United Kingdom | collected 2010/2012 ...
AAGACAAATCTAAAAAATCAACCTATTCCACAACCTTTGGTGTTGACCCAAAAAAGCCGTAAGTTGTTGAACTTACGGCTCTTAAAATGGTGGGAGTAGCAGAACTCGAATCTGCGACCCCTTGCGTGTCATGCAAGTGCTCTAACCAACTGAGCTATACCCCCGCTGTTTTGTTTTAAGGCTTCTATCCAATATTATATCTGCTCTTTTGCAAGCATTTTTTTCAATATTTTCCAACTACAATCTTTAAATGCCGTATTTGTTTAAAAGAACTTTCCTCTTTACCCCGCCCTTTGGCCCGCAAATATACAGATGGTCTTTATCCAACCAATCAATTCTTAGCCGAATCCTAATCTTCTTCCAACAGCGCATCTTTTACAAGCCCGCTAAGATATGGAATTAGCTGCTTCTTTCTGCTGACTATTTTGGGAAGTTCGTACAAATCCCGCTTGGCGTCCCTTACATAACCAATCTTCTCGCGTATCTTTTCGCCGCCGCTTATCATAAGCAGAGAATCCTGCGTCATAACATTTGTGACAAACAGTGCGGAAAATAGCAGCCCGTTCTCGCGCCTGTATTTTTCCAATGCTCCGCGGATTTCTTCGAGTCTCTCAAAGAATCTTGAGAAGTCCAGCTCCTCTATTTGCGAAACTGAAAATTCCACGTTCTCCTCTTTGTATCTCTTGCAGTCCGATGTTATTATTTCCACGGCGTCGTTTACAGACAGCGCACTGTCGGCGCTAAATATGTAATCGGCAAGTTCGGAGGAGGTCATACCTATTATTTCGCTTAGGTATTTTATCTCCTCGGCGTCCTCTTTTGTCGCTGTCGGGCTTTTTAAGTTTAGCGTGTCGCAGACTATACCGCTGCATAAAAGCCCCGCTATCTGACGGCTCGGTTTTATGCCGTTTTCCCTGTACAGCCCGCTTACTATTGTGCATGTTGAGCCGACTGGCTTGTTTAAAAACAATATCGGCGACGGCGTTGCGCTTACCCCTATTCTGTGGTGGTCGATTATCTCAACTATATCGCACTCGTCCGCCCCGGTGACTGCTTGCGAAAGTTCGTTGTGGTCCACCAGCACGAGTTTTTGCACCCGCGCGGATATCAATTCCGCGGGGGACAATATTCCGCGCGGCCTGTTTTGCGAATCGCACACATATATCGTCTTGCCGGAGTACTCTCTCGCGCGCGCGGATATTTTTGAAATCAAAAAGTCTTCCGGTACTACTGCCACATCCTTTCGGATTAGCGGCAATGCGCGCGTTGCCATTCTCACAAGCAGTGCTGTTGTGGCGCTATCGTATTTGCACATCAGCACGCTTACGCCCTTGCTTTGCGCCATATCGACTACCGATTGGTCTATCCCGTAACCGCCTGTTATTATTATTGCGCGCACCCCCATTTGCACCGCTTTTATTTGTATGTCGAACCTATCCCCGACAACTATTAGATTCTGTTCGGGGGGCGTCCCCTCGCGCTCTATGAACGACCCGAATGTCGATACTTCCATCGCGCCTATCCTAACGTACATCTCTTCATCGACGTCGCCTTTGAATTTGCAGAGGGCCGTTGCGTTCAGAGTCTTTATAATATCGTCGAGCGTTGCCCTGACTCTGCGGACTTCTTTCGCGGATTTTGGGTGGGGGATAAAAAATTCGCCGAGGTCGAATACGCATAGTTCGCCGAGAAGTTTTCCGCCGGAGTCGATCATTGGCACGGAGCGGATGTCGTTCTTGTCGATGGCGTCCATTATTGAAAAGCATGAGGCGTCGTCGTGCATCTTTATAAAATCCGCGTTCATTGCGTCTTTCGCGCGCGCCCGGACGTCGCCTACAAACTGGGGGAGAGCTGCGGAAAATTTTTCGAGTATTCTGTCTATTCTCGCGTTCGAGTTTCCGCAGCGCGCGGCTTTGTAATTCTTTTCGCCAATCGACTCTTTAAAGTCGGCGTATGCGAGGGCCGAGCATATTGAGTCGGCGTCGGGATTTTTATGCCCTATTATATAAATTGAGTCCATTTTAACGTTTTGTTTGAGCGGCTAAATTATCCGAACCCGCCGCGCCGCCTTTGCGCATTGAGAATTCGCACCCGCAGTATTGTTGGTTGTAGAACCCGCGTTCGCGCAGGATTTCCGCGCGCCTTTGGGTCAGCCCGCCTTTGCGCCAGTTGCGCGCCCAAAATTTTGGACCCGCAATTTCTTCCGCAAATTTTCCAGCCTCGAAAATTTGCTCTATACATTTCCACCTCGACGAGGACAGCGTTGTCGTGAAAACTGAATATCCGTGTTCCGCGGCGTATTGCGCAGTTTTAAGCAGCCTGAGCTTGAAGCATACAAGGCATCTGCCTCCGCGCTCGGGCTCGGCGCTGAGGGCGGCGCATTTTTCAAGCCATATATCGTGGTCGTAGTCGGCGTCGATAAAATCCGCGCCGACGCTTTCGGCGAATCTCATATTTTCGGATTTTCTAAGCTCGTATTCTTCCCTAGGAAAGATATTGGGGTTATAGTAAAACACGGAAAAGTCCTCCGCGCTCTTTGAGAGTGTTTCTATTATTGCGGCCGAGCACGGCGCGCAGCACGAATGCAATAGAATTTTGCCTTTCACCGGCGGGTGCAAGTTGGGAATTTCTCTATTCCTCAAAGACGACATGCTGACAGTGTCGTAAGCCTACCTCTCTTTGTCAATTTTTATCGGGGAAGCGTGCGCATAAAAAAAACGCCCGAAGAAAAATCAGTTTTCGTGGCGTCTTTTTATAGAGGAATCTTTATCTAAAACAAAAAAGTTTTATTATCTGAATGTCATTATTGACGAATGAATGCGCGATGTAAAGATAATATTTTGAATTATAAAATTAATAAGTTCATAACTATTATGCACGAAGATTTTTAAATTTGCTGTCTTCAGCGCGCCTTTACGCTTTATTTGTGGAGGCTTTTGCGGTGCATTGCCGCAAGGATTTTTAGTTTGTAGAATTGCATTTAACGGTGGCACCACAAGCAATAGCCGTACGGAATTTTTTTACGATTCTCTCCAAATTGGCTTTAATCTGCATGCTTATACAAACGAATGCAAAAAGCCGCCGCATATCGGAAAATTTTTAAGCGGCTAAGGCCGCCCAAGCTTTTATTTTATCTTGAAAACATTCCCATATTTGTGAAATTATGTTTTTTATGTTGAAAATCGGCAGAATCCCCGCGGCATTATTTTTCGCGGCAAACTTTTTTGCGTTGGCGGCAGGCGCAAATCCGCAAAATGCGCACTCCCCGACGGCGCCGTTTGTCGATTCGGCGCAAATATTGAAGGCGGGTTCAAAAATCAGGGAAGAGTCTGCGCGCGACGCCCTATCTTCCGGGCTCCCATCGCTTGCGCAGCTGATAATCGAGGACGGCGAAAAAGACGGCGGCGGACAAATCGGCACAGACGAGATTCTCGTTTACGTTGATTCGCTAATCGCGCAGGGGAAATTTGAAAAGGCTCTCAGGCGCATATTGCCAATCGCGGAGTCAGCCCCTACGCCAGAAAATAAAATTAGGGTGGCGCTCGCGTATATAGGGCTTGGGGAGGCCGGCAATGCCGAGGAAGCGATATCGGCAGTTTCGGAAGAAAGCGTTCCGGAATATTTTAAAGGGTGGTATTACCTTGCGTTGGGGTATATTGCATACCAAAATTCCGATATGCCTAAGGCTATTGCGGATTTTGAGAAAGCAAAGTCCGCATCGGTGGGGGAGCATATGCTCGCCGACGCAAAGATCGCGTTGAACATAGCAAGGCTCGCCGGAAATCTCAACCGCGAAGACCTCGAAAAAATCGAGGAGGAGCTTGCCGACAACGTAAAAATATACATGGGCACTACCGCCGGATTCCAGTTTGCCAAACAGTACGCCGCCGTCCTCTTTAAGCTTGGAAAATTTGACGAGGCGGTGGAGACGATTGAGCAGCAACTTCAAATAGAGCTTGCGGACGATATTGACCGCGAAGAATTGAGGCTTATAGGCGCTCTCATAACGCGCAATTCATCGCGCCAACTTGCGATACTGCGCGACGTTCTCAAAAAGACATCTTCCCCGGGAGTCGCCGAATACGCGATAGCCCTTATCGAAAAAAATCCGGAAATCAAAACCGAGGATTTCGACGCGCTTATAGACGACGTGCTTGAAAACGGATCCCCGAAAATCCGCGATAAAATTCTCTTAGAGAAGGCGAAGATTCTCGTTAAGCGCGGCGACGACAACGGGGCTGCAAAGTTTGCCGGCAGGCTTGCGGCGGAATATCCCGGTTCCGAATACAGGCGCGACGCGCTTAGAATACTCGCTTGGGCGGCGTATTCCGAGGCGGCCGGCAAAGCGCCAGAATACAGGCTTGCTGCGACCTATTTGTCCGAGCTTGCGGAGGTTGAGAAGGACTCGAAGCAGGCGGGGCTCATAAGGATGCTTGCGGCTGATTGTTATAGGCTCAGTTCCGACTTTCAGAGCGCGGCTGCAATATACAGGTCTCTTATAGGAAGCTATCAGTCGAAATCCGGTCTCATATTGTTCAAGGCGGTTGACGCAATGCTTGAGGCATCCGACGAAGAAAGCGCAGTACGCACGCTCGACGACGCATGGGAGTCTCCGTCAATTTCCGACGACGAATTGTGGAATGCAGAATGGCTGTTAACCCAAAAGCTGAGGGTCTCGGGCCGCTCCGACGACGCGCTTAATCGCATAGAAAAACTTTTAAAGCTGAAAAAGTCCGACAATCTAAGGGGCAGGCTTCTCTGGCTGAAGGCAATTATTTTGAGGGAGAAGGCGGATTATGCGGACGCTGAAAAAATTTGTTCTGAAATATTGTCAATAAAAGGACTGGCGGCAGATGTGGCTTCGAGCGCCATGCTTGTCAAGGCGTCGTGCCTGGAACTATCCGGAGGAGCGAACGGATCAAAGAAGGCGGTTGAGGTTTACGAGAAGCTGAGGAAGGATTATCCGTCCACGGACGCCGCGCAAATATCTTATATAAACGAGGCGAGAGTCGAAGCTTCCGCCGGGCGGTATTCGGAGGCGAGAAAGTTATGCCTTAGCTTATGCGAGAAATATCCGAAGGGAAAATTCGCGTATGCCGCCTTGTTCGACGCCGCAAGATACGCCGCAAAAATAGGGCTTGAAGCTAGCTATAAAGACGCCCTTGCGCTTCTCGACAGGCTGTGCTCTACATATCCCGACGACGCTCGAAATTTTTACGCGCGGCTCGAACAGGCCGATATCTTAAAATTGCTGAATTCGTTCGGCGACGCGCGCACGCTTTACAATGAAATATTGAACAAGTACCAGTCGCACCCCGAGATACACCTTGCATGGCTCGGGCTCGGAGACGCGACACTCGCGCAGAACACGAGGTCGCTCGACGCAGCCGCGATATTTGAAAGGCTGTATTCGCTTCCCGGAATGCCGCCGGAAGCGCGCGCGGAAGCCGCGTTCAAATGGAGCTTCGCCCTCGAAAGGGCCGGAAAGCGGAGCGAGGCAAACGATGTCAGGTGGATTACGTCCTCGGAGCTTTTAAAAGGCAACCGTAGCCGCGGTTCGGGAGAGGGATATTGGATAGGAAGGTCGCTTTACAATCTCGCAAAATCGATGGAGTCGGAAAACCGGAGGCGCGATGCAAGAAGCGTGTACGAAATCATCGTAAAAAATTCGCTTCCGCCGCTGCAGCTCGCGAAACAGAAGCTCGGAATGGACAAGGAGAAATAATTTATGGAAAAAATAGCGGACATTTTTAAACTCGGCGGGCCGATGATGATACCTCTTGCGCTGCTTGCCTTTGCGGGGATAATAATATTTATCGAGAGGCTATTGTACCTGCATAAGGGGCAAATTCGGGCGGTTGAGTTTGTAGCGGGGATAAAGACTGCGTTGAAAAAGCGCAGGATTCTCGAAGCCGTGACAATTTGCGACGAAAGCTACGGGCCGATTCCGCGCGTTATAAAGACGGCGCTGCTCAATTTTGAGGAAACGCCCGAAACTATGTCGCAGGCTGTAAACATAGCCGCAGCAAACGAATTTGCCCTAATCGACAGGAGGGTTTCGAGCCTTGCGCTGATTGCCAAGCTCGCCCCGCTCACCGGCCTTGCGGGTACGGTTTTGGCTATTTTGCAGATTTTCCAGAAAATGGCGGAATCGGGCTCGTACGCGAATGCGTCGGAGTTTTCCTATCAGATATACAACGCTCTGCTTTCAAGCGCGGTCGGGCTTTTTATTGCAATACTTGCGTGGCTTGCGTACGCGCTGATAAACAGTAGGGTAAGGGCACTCGCCCAGGATATAGACTGGTCAGCGAACGACATAATGCTATTTATCATACGCGGAATGCCCGAAAATGAAAATCTCCATATGGACGGGGAGCGCAAGAAATGAACCTTGTAAACACAACGTCGAGGGTGCGCAAGCAGGAGGTGTCGCTCGACGCCGTTGCGCTGTTCGACATATTGCTGATAGCGCTGATGATGACGCTATTGGGGTCGAGCTTTATTGCGGCGACAGGTCTTGGGATATCGTTTGGCGGCGATGAGTCCTCGCTGCCGCGCATGGCGTCTCCCGACGAGGTTATTGCCGACTCGGATGTGGACGTGCTGTCGGCACGCGGAGACTCAATGCTGATATTTGCCGGCGCAATTTATAGCATGGACACATTTAAAAGGACTTTCACATCCGGTGCAAAGCCCAAACACCGCGGGACTCTTTTAATAAAAGCCGACAAGAATCTGGCTGTTCAAACCCTTATAGAGATATGCGAAGCCGCCAAAGCCGCCGGATTCAAAAACGCAATAATAGCAGCCGAACCGAATGAATCGAAGTAGTCCATATCGGCGAATGGGTGACCGCATGTACGCTGTTGTTTCGGTAATAACGGCGTCGGCATGTGTAGGAGCGTTTATATATTTTCTTCCCGATGCTAAGCCGGAGCTTCTTCCAGGAAGCAACTTGAATACTTTTGTAAAAATCCGCGATAAGGTAGAGGTGGAAAACGACGAAATAGGAGTTGACGAATTGTCGGACTACTCTCCGCTATTTTTGCCGACGCGATGGAATTACGGGCGCGACGCATATTCGCCCGACTATAAAAGTATGTCGGAGCCAAAAGCAATCAAGGCCACGTACGCAGTCCCGCTGGAAAATAAAAGCATTGTTTTGGATAAAGACAATATTGAGTCCGCGAAAACTGGGTTGTACCGGTCCGTAATGCGAAGCGTATTTTCCGGGCTTGGGCGCAAGGATTCAAAAACCGATATAGTAGCGGAGAGGAGCGCATTGATAAAAGTTGTGGATATGTCGAGCGGGAAAACGGTAAAGAGGGTTTACGCAAATCCGAATACAGACGGAATAATGATATCGCCTGCGGAATTTTTGGTAGATGTTTTTAATGGTGGATTGGCAAGCCGCCCGCTGTTGCTTAAAAGTTCCGGTTCGGAGTCGAACGACGCGGCGATAGTGAAGTTCATTGCGCAGAAGTCGATATTTAGGGAGCTTGGCAATGGGCAGTATAAAGTGATGTTTACTTTTTAGGGGCTGAGAAGTTTTGGCGAAAAGGTAATTTTTTTTTCATGAAAAATAAAAAATAGCTTGCAAAGTTTGAAGGGGAGTGCATTTATATAGGGCTTTAAATAAGTAAGTGCGCCTTTAGCTCAATTGGATAGAGCATCTGACTACGGATCAGAAGGTTGGGGGTTCGACTCCCTCAAGGCGCGCCACTTATAGACGCGGTTTTTGCCGCGTTTTTTTTTTGCAAACAGCGCTAGGGCTTTTGTGGTTTCCACGCGTAAAAGGGGTAAACGCCAAAGTAGGAGATTTTGGGTCAACCCCAAAGTGAGTGGATTTTAATGAAAGACACCGCATAGAACCAAGACCCTCAATCTGTAATTTTGACTCGCGTTTGCATGCGCAAACCGTCTCGCCCTTCGGGTCTTTTGCCTACGGCAAAATCTCATTCGCGCTTCGCTTAAATTCAAAGTTTTTATAACCGTAAGCCATTCGTTGTATCAGTTTCATTTTTCTATGGAAGCCCTCAATTATTTCATTATTTTTCGCAAACCCCCACATTCCTATTATTGGTGCAAACTATTCGCTTATTTACCCCACGAGATTTTTAAGCCTAACGGCGTCCAATATTTCATTGGATAAGTTTCAGTCGTCGAATGTATTTTTTTCAGCTCTCCTACTTGCTACGAGAGATTATTGTTTTTTTGCGCACTGAAATTGTCTGAGCGAAAGTAGGCAGAAAATTTACATTTACAGTAAGGTCAGGGTGGTTTATATAGTTTTATTGATGAGTATTTGCCATTGTCCGAGAAAAATGAAATATTTTACAATTAGTAATTCTCCAATTGGCCGTATTTTGATGATGAGCGACGGAGAGAATCTCAATGCTTTGGAAGCTATTGGAAGGCGAAATATTGCGCTGAACGGGCTTGCGGAAAATAAAGAAATCTCCGTTTTCAAATCTGCAAACCTATGGCTCAAAAAATATTTCTCTGGGGAAAATCCTCCGATATCGAACGTGCCAATAAAACCGTTAGAAGGTACGCCGTTTCAAAAAATTGTCTGGAAAATTCTGCTCGAAATTCCATACGGCTCGACTATCACATATGGTGAAATAGCAAGGGAGGCGGCGAGGCGGCTTGGAAAGTTGAAAATGTCGGCGCAGGCCGTCGGACAGGCTGTTGGGCAAAATCCTATATCAATTATAATTCCATGCCATAGGGTCATTGGCGCAAACGGCAATTTGACCGGTTATAACGGAGGCATAGATGTAAAAATTAAACTTCTTGAAATTGAGGGAATCGACACTTCTCGAATGTCTCACCCCTCTAAAAATAGGCGGCGAAAGTAATTTTCAGAGCCTAAAATTTTCATTCTGGAAATTACCGAAAATAGCATCACTTTATTTTATACAATAAAGTGATGCGAGGCTTAATTTGAATTAAAATCCGCGGAGAATGAAGCTTTGCGTTTGCTGTACTAAATTATTTTATGCTTTATATATCATTTCTAAAAAATGCAGCTTAGACTTGTCTATATATGCTCTGGCATTGGATTTATTCTGCCGCAAGTTCGGCTAAAGCAGCAATGAACATAAGCGTAAATAAGAAAAGCTGGGGAATCAATAACAATAGCCATAAATAAAAGTATTCATTGCTTGTTTTTAATGCCTCAGACCGCTTTAAGGAGTACACAGGCGGGAATAATATCCAGCATGAACTCGGCGGCTCAACTCCCAAATTTTTTATGAGTTCCCTATCCTTTGTGATGCAAACAGCATATACTCCCAATAGCCCAAAACTAAGTAACATAAATAGTATGAAGGCAATATCTATCAATTCTTCCGGAGTGATGAAAAATACACTCCAGAACAATGCGCTTGCAATAAAATAAGCTATCGGCATTGCCGATACGTATTTATCGGAAATCGCATATTTTGATCTTGTTAAAATAGGCGGCTCATTGGGGAAATTCTGGGGTGTAGGTTGGGGACCTTCAAAGTTGTCCGGGAAAACTTCGCATAGTTTTTTCCATTCGGGCATTCCTTGTGTCCATACGTAGTCATTTGAACTCCAATTCCCCATTTTCCCGCCATTTAATATGGCATATTCGGTAAATGGGCCAAACTGCTGCCCTTTGACATTTACAAAATATTTTTTTGTATCTGCGTTTTCCTGATTTTTATTGTCTTCCATATTTTTATACTAAGTTGAATACCGTAGGAACATTCCGCATCTCTCTATTCGTCGTCTTGAATAAACATTCTAAGGATATACCAAAATATCAGCATTACTGAGGAGAAAATGGCCATGGATGCCGCAACGTAGTCGTCCTCGCCGTATTCGTACGCAATAGCGTCTGTCTGGTATAGCAGCGCCATACTTCCGAGAAAAATCATACATACTGAAAATAGCAGCCCAAGGTTGAATCCGAAGATTATGGCGGAAAATATCAACCCTGCAGATAGGAGGCCGCCAACAATTATGTAATTGTATAGAATGTCAAAACGTTTGCCAGAGACAAATACGCATATTGTCAATCCGACACATAGAGTCGCCGTTAAGACTATCGCGTGCGGGATTGCATTGTAGGCTACGGTTTCTGCCAATAAGAGAAGTGGCAGGAATATGACTGCCTCAGCCACAATATAAACCAATAGTGCAATATACTGTGTGAGTTTGTCGTTTTTAGTTTCCGCGCACTTCATCGCGATTGAGGAAACCCCTATGTACGCAATCAATACAAAAATCCAATTTTTACCGGAAACCATCTTTTCCGCGAGAACGTTTGCGGAATTGGAAGAAATCAACATTAGTTCAATTATTCCAAAAAGTAATATGGAAGATAATAGATGTACATATACTTTTTTTATAAAAGCTTCGCGGGCTGTTTCTTCAAATTGAATTTGCGGTGCTTCCGCAGCTATGGAGTTCCCTCCGCAAAAAAGCGGAGGAGATGCTCGCTCCTGCAAAATGGGAGTTTCCAGCCTTGCTCCGCAATTTAGGCAGAAAACGTCTTTCTCATTAACTTCGCTATGGCAATACGGACATCTCATAGTTTTAATAATTTAAAGATTTTGATATAGGGCCACTAAAAATGCGTTTAATATAACGCCTACTATACTTGCCAATATGCTGACTAAAATATATATGAAAAATAAAGTGCGCTTAGTTTTTAGTATAGTAGCGCGCTTCCACAGATAAACTACCGGAATCAAAAACCACCACACAGAGGGTGAAGCAAAACCGTTTTCTTCCATTAGTTTTTTATCTTTGAATATGAAAAAGTAGCACATACCCCAGGACAATCCTGCCAATGCTGACGAGGGAAAACCGGGGAAAAGCGAGGCTATTAATGCGAGAATACCGCATCCGGCAATGAGGTATTTCATATGAGTATTTGAAACGCATATTTGATTAACATTTTGCCCGGATTCTTTGCTTGTAAATGCGGGCGGCGTTGCGCTACTATTAGGAGCTGTCTCCGGTTTTACTTCACGGTTAATTGCATTATTATTATTCATATTTTTATATGGTTTTATTTATATGATTATTATAGTTTGTTTCCACAAATTGGACAAAAGGTTGCATTAGTCTGGATTTTATTCCCGCAATTTGGGCAGAATTTTGCATTCATTGCCTCATTGAATGCTGCGAAGTTTTCGCCGTATCGGGAGTAAATTTTCCTATTGGCTGCCGAGGAATTTGTTGTCGGATCGTTTACTACAATATCCGCAATACCCGTTTCACTTGGCCACAGCGCCCATATAAGCGCAACAATCCAACCGACTCCAAAAAGTGCGCCGCCAAATATGTTTAGCGCAAGTATAATCCATTTATAGTGGTGACCCCTTAAAAAAGCGACTATCGATGGAATGAAAAATATAACAAGCAATACGGCAAAGAATAGCACAAATATAAACTCTTCGTTCATAGTTTAATATATATATAAATTTGTAGTTTATTTTGATAAATTATATCTTTTCATCTGATTTAGGCGCAAAAAATCAATACGCATAAAAATGGCATTAGATTTGCTAAATTTATAAGATATTTATTGTGTATGAGTTGTATATTTTATATATCGAATGCTATTTCATACGCGCTTTCGCGCAAAAATTCATTCAAATTCCAAGTTAAAATTTTAAAAATAAGATTTTAATTGTGCTGTTAAAATTTACTCGGATGATCCTTTACTTCTTTTATCTTCTATTCTCAGCTTGCGCTCGACATCTAAAACGATTTTCCTGTGCGACGGCGTCTTTTGAAGTGCGTTTATAGAGCGATACGCTCTCTTTAATTCTTTTATGATTTTGTCGGATTCGGCAGCGTTTTCTTTTTCGTTTTCTTGTTTATTATTTGCTTTCATCGAAAAATTCCTTCATTGACGGGTTGTCGGAAATTACTTCCCTAAGTTTTTTTGTTATTCTATATACAGCATTATTTATCACATTCGGGGAAACCCCCAGCTCTTCTACAACTTTTTCTACATCCATATCCTCAAGCTTTACCATCTCAAAGGCGGTGCAGGTTCTTGGGTCGAAGTTGTGCCTTATGGACATGTATGCGTCAAGAACAACAGATTCTTTAAATGCGCGCTGTTCCTCCTCGGCGAGTTTCGCATTTAGGCTTTCCTGCGCTATAGATTCAGCCATCGCTTTTACTCCGCCGCCGTCCTCGTCGATAGAATCGGTTTTAAAGCTGTCTACATTCCGCCTTAAATAATCGACGACTCTTCTGTCGCAAATGGTTTTAAGATACGAACGGAATCTCGACTTTTTAGGATCGTATAAGTTCTCGTTGAAAATCTTATTTAGAGAAATGACGACATCGCTTACCACTTCGTCTATAACATTGTTTGGAATAGAGTAAATTCCGTACTTAAAAAACGAATTGCCGACCATTATTTTAATCGGCGCGTGGTATAGGTCAAAAAACCTGCGCCAGGTTAAGTTCCACAATGAAGCTTTGCCCGGTGACACAAGCTGCTCAATAATTGTTTTTGGTGTCCTTGGAATAAACATGATTCGCCTATGCAATTATATTCGCAAAAAATTTTGGAAAATCACTTTAATCTCTTTAAATATTTTTTGTATTCACCAGAAACGTATTGTTTGTACTGTTCATCGCTGTCGATAGCGTCTTTTAGCTCTTCAAGTTCGGCCTGTTCGTCAGCAAGATTTTTTCTTGCGTTTTGCCATTCAAATAGGGCCAATTTTATTTCGCCGGATCTAATTTCCTCCAATTTTTTCCTGTCAATGTGGGGGAAAGAATCCAAAAGCTCCGTTTTTTCTTTCATAAAATTCGCTTCTGATTCCGCTAAAACCTGTTCTTTTGTCTTTTGGGCTAGCAATTTGGATTTCTCAAAATCCTCATTCCATGCTCTTAAAACAGAGCGTTTTCTATCTTTCCAAGTATAGATATCCTCTATAAAGAAATTGCCGTCCTGAAATCCATTTTCCTTTATCTTTATATATATGTCGTTCGGAATTTCATATTCGGACGGCTTTGATTGCGATACCCCGTCGTGAACGCTTTCTCCTGAAAAAATTCCTGCAATAGTTAGAAGGGCAAGGGAAAACAGTGCACATATTCCAATAGAAAAAAATATTTTTCTCTGATTGTTTTTGGGTCTATCAACGGCATTGTAAACCTTGGAGCTCTCAAAATTTTCCGAAAAAACGGCGTCTTTAAAAGCCTGCAACGACACATACCTGTCTCCCGGATTTTCAGAAACAGCGCGCAATATGCACCTATGCCAGTGCAGCCAACGCTCCCTTTCGGAGTCGGGGATTTCTTTTTCCGGAAATCTGTATGCAGGGCGCCCCAACGTGTCGGGAAGATTCCCGGATATTAGGGTATATAAGGTTGCTGCGATTCCATAGGCATCGGGATTCCCTCCCTTGCCAACATACCAGGACGGCGCAATGTAAAGCGGCGTGCCTATGTTTGAAAGCGATCTAACATCTTTGTCAACAAGGCCGAAGTCGGATAGTTTTGCTTTACCGCCAAAAAATAAAATGTTGTCGGGCTTTATATCGCGGTGCAAAAGATTGCTTTCGCCAAGCGCGATTGCGGCGTCAAAAATCGGGGATATTATCTCCAAGATTTCAGAATTCGAGAACCATTCAGGAGAGGAGTCTGTGAGTTTTTTGTCTATTAAATTTTGTAAAGACTTTGGCTGCCATCTAAAATCTTCCGGCTGAAAGGACTCGTCCAACGGGTCTGCCAGGGGGCTTGAATAGTAGAGGAAATCCTTTGATGAGCCTATGTCGAGAATTTCAGCCATGCAAGCTCTGTCCGGAATATTTAAAAATTTCTCTAACGCCTTTTGCTCCCGTTCGATTCCTTTTGAGGTGATGATTTTTATGGCAACGTATCCGTCGTGATTTTTTAATTTTGCAAGGTAAACCTTTCCGTATCCACCCTCGCCGATTTCACGGAGTATTTCATAGTTTGCAATTTTTGGTATATCCGACATTTGTGCCAGCAAAAGCTTTCATCATTTTGAATATGCGTTTATATATCCTTAAAAATCCACTATTTTCGCATAATACAAAATTTGGGCTTGAAGGATAGTTCGCTATATACGGCAATAAGAAACGTTTTTATTATGACGCAATAGTAAAAATAAATTGGGTTGGAAAGCAAGGTTCAAAAATTCAGTACAATGAAATACTCTGTATTGGGAATAATCGGGCGCAGTTGAAACTATAAAACGAGTTTTAGCAAGATGCCAATCACGTGTTTATTGGCAAAATTGTTCCCGCTTTGATAGATAATGCCTTCAAAATAATTAAATTAAAAAATCGTTAACTTTTAAGATGTTAAGGTTGAAGCGCTAAAAAACTTAATTCTCTACTTATGTATTTTGCTTATGAAAATTGAGGAAAAATTGGAGACGCAAATGGCCGTTCAATTAAAAATGCCGTAGCAAAAATAGAACAGATACGTAATCAAAGAGGAGAATTATATCCCACTGAAGTAGCAGTGAAAAAGGATGAATGGAGTGTATCGACAAATGATAATGGCAAATATTCAATTGATGAAATTCCGGCAGTTTGGCCACTAAGGCTTGCGCTTTGTTTTATAAGAGATAAGAAATTCCCGAACAATCTTCGGATTGCCTTTTGCGCAAGCGGATATGGGAAAAAAGTTATGGACGCGTTCTTAATAAAAAAAGGCGGTTGTATATTTGTCTGCCAATTTAGTTCAGTTTTAAAAAAGGATAGAATAAGCTTAAAGTGGCAATAAGTTGGAAATTAAACTTGATTCCTACTTAATATATTAATAATTAAAAAACTACATAGTTAAAAAGAAATAGATAATATCATGAAACGCAACACCATCAAGATGCCAATAGACGTATTTGTCAATCTTGGCGTGGTTTGTTTGGGAATTATGTACCTCATTTCGGCAGTTATGCTTATTTTGATGATGTTGTTTGAAGGCAGATTAGTGGATCTGAAAACATTTTTTTATATTGTCGTTTACTTTAGCGTTAGTGTTTTATTAATTCGGTTTAAAAATTTTTTTCAATTTCACTCAAAATTGTTCTTTATTGCAGTGGTGATAATAATGCCTTTTGGAATTTTTCTGGCAGGAAATCTAGATGGGGATGAAAGGTTTACGAATGTCATCCAGTCTCTTCGGTTTGTGCCTTTCGCGCTTTCATTATTACCGGCTTTGATTTCCTTTGTTTTGGCAAACACCTTGTTTACAAAAATGAAATGTATGATAAAAAGCAGAATAGTTATAGCCTGCCTATTATACGGATTTTGTATTTTTTGGATATACACGATGGACAATATTATCGGGAATCCATATTTTAGGGGGGCACTTTACAGTTTGATCCCGCTCTATATAGTTTATTCATGCTTATGTTTTAATAAGAAAACAATAAAAAACTTTCAACTGCTGTGTATTCGGCTGATATCCGCCGTCAAAAAATAACTTATAAATTGGTCCGATATTGCCATTTGCTTTTTTATTTAATGACTGTGGTTTCACATTCTTACGGAGGTGAAATCCAAAGGGCTGTTTTACCCCTCCTTAGGGAATGACCCGTGCAGAGGTTGTATATCTGGTCGTTCTACGTCAAAGATTGTGGAATGGTGGGAAAAAAAGAGGGCAAAGAGAACGA
>ERZ827181.2506-NODE-2506-length-15624-cov-5.740703_pt1 | contig 15624 bp, 6 predicted proteins | sample MGYA00519778_ERZ827181 | MGnify/ENA primary metagenome ERZ827181 (study PRJEB31778, sample SAMEA3449273) | human gut metagenome | biome: human gut; feature: human-associated habitat; material: faeces | place: United Kingdom | collected 2010/2012 ...
GCGGCTTCATCAACTACTGCGAGTACCCGTGCCTGCAGGACAACCCGAAGGCGCTGGAGGCCGTGTGGGATTACGCCTACAACATCGGCATCGGCTACCTCGGCACCAACACGCCGATCGACCACTGCTTCGTGTGCGGCTTCCAGGGCGACTTCGAGCCGACCGACGAGGGCTTCAAGTGCCCCGAGTGCGGCAACTGCGACCCTGACAAGTGCAACGTCACCAAGCGCACCTGCGGCTACCTCGGCAACCCGGTGCAGCGTCCGATGGTGCATGGCCGTCACGAGGAGATCTCCCACCGCGTCAAGCACATGAGCGGCGAGACCGGTCACGTGACGCTGGCGGACGGCTCTGAGCGCGAGTGGTTCGAAGAGGCCAAGTAACTGCCGGTACCGCGCGTTGTGCTGTCCGCGAGGGTCGCCGGTATATGTTGTCTGACACACTCAAGGCCGTTCGGTCGAGCTTACGGTCAGACAACATATACCGGCGACCCTCGCTCGTTGCGCGCAACGTTACGGTTGGACAGGGAGGATGATGATGGACAGGAAGTCGACGCTGCATGATTTCGCGGCCGGCGAGACCGGCCGCGGACCCGGAGTGCCGTCATCACTGACCAACAACCCCCGTTCCGGCCAGTGGGACGGGCGGCGCATGTCCAAGCGCATGATCGCCGACTACAAGACCTTCATCGTCACCGACGGCGAAGGCGTACGCAATTCGCTGTACGTCTCCGGCTGCCCGTTCCACTGCGTCGAATGCTTCAACTCGTCGATCTGGGATTTCCAGGCCGGCCACGAATACACGCAGAAGCTCGAAGACAAGATCGTCGACGACCTCAAGGCGCCGTGGATCCAGGGCATCACGTTCCTCGGTGGCGAACCCATGCTGAATACGCCCGTTCTGTTGCCGCTCGCCCGGCGCATCCGCGGCGAGTTCGGCCACGACAAAGACATCTGGTGCTGGACCGGCTACACGTGGGAGGAGCTGATGCGTCCCGGTGAGACGCCGGACAAGCTCGAACTGTTGCAGCTCATCGACATCCTCGTCGACGGCCGCTACCTCAAGGACCAGCACGACTCCCTCCTGCAGTTCCGCGGATCCAGAAACCAGCGCATCCTCGACGTGCCGCGTTCGCTGGCCGCCGGCAGGCCTGTCGTCTGGGCCAAGCTCCACGACCAGGAGCGCGACATCCCCGAAATGTACCTCAAGGATCGCGAGGCCGGCGAGGGCGCACAGGCGTCGTGACGGCGCCGCCGGCCTTGCCATCCATCCAGTGGATTCGATGCCGTCGGCCTGATCGCGGCCATCCTGACAGTCTCGCCCGCCATCGGCATGGCCTTGCTTCTCCCCGCATTCATCTGGCCTCGCGTGAGTCCGCTGTTCCATGTGATGATGCTCTGTTTCCGGGAAGGGTGATCGCGCATGCTGGGCACCGGATTGGGGCGGACGACTCTGTATATGCGCGGCGTGTCTGTATATGCGCGGCGTGCGGGACGGCGTGGTCGACGTTTTCGCGGGCAGCGGCGTGCCCGGTCCGCTGGAGGTCTCGGATACTGCGGCCGGGGTATGACCCGCCGTCGTCGCCGGCGTGGCCGTCATATCAGGGATTTGGGCGGGACTGGGGGTGGTCAATAGCACTAGTCCATAAGACCACCAGCCTGCTGGCATGCTCGGCTCACCCCCCCCGAATGCGCGATAATGGGGGGTAACGCCGCAATCGTGGGGAAACCGTCGAGTTTCCGTTTTGCGTTTGTTAGCGAAATCACGCCATACGACGGCTCGTTAGGAGGGGTCTCGGACTACATTACATAAGGAAGTAGCGGGAAGTCCCGAACCGAAGACAGAGGTAACAGATGGTGGATACAGCGAATACCGCGGCCGAAAGCCACGATAGTAAGCCGTTGCGCGTGGGTCTGGATATCGGATCGACCACGGTCAAGGCCGTGGTGCTCGATCAGACCAATGCGCTCAATGACGTGCTGTTCTCCGACTACCGACGTCACCACGCCAACGTCCGCGCCACGGTGGCTGGACTGCTCAAGGACATCCATCAGACGCTCGTCGACCTCGGCCGCGGCGACGAGCCCATTCGTCTCGCCATCACCGGTTCCGGCGGCCTGACGCTCGCCGACAACCTGCACGTGCCGTTCATCCAGGAGGTCATCGCCGAGACCCGCGCGATCGACGAGGAATACCCGCAGGCCGACGTCATCATCGAGCTCGGCGGCGAGGACGCCAAGATCACGTACCTGAAGCCCACTCCCGAACAGCGCATGAACGGTTCGTGCGCGGGCGGCACCGGCGCATTCATCGACCAGATGGCCACGCTGCTCGACACCGACGCCTCCGGCCTCAACGATTACGCCAAGGACTACAAGACCCTGTACCCGATCGCGTCGCGTTGCGGCGTGTTCGCGAAGACCGACCTGCAGCCGCTGATCAACGACGGCGCCGCCAAGCCCGATCTGGCCGCGTCGATCTTCACCGCGGTGGCCACGCAGACCATCGCCGGCCTGGCTTCCGGACGCCCGATCCACGGTACGGTCATCTTCCTCGGCGGCCCGCTGTTCTTCATGTCCGAGCTGCGCGAGGCGTTCCACCGCGCGCTCGCCGGCAAGGTCGACGAGTTCATCGTGCCGACCGACGCCCACCTGTACGTCGCATACGGCTCCGCGCTGATCGCTGGGGAGCCGGACGGCATCGACGTCGACGGCGTGCATTTCGAGCCGCGCACCTGTGACGACATCATCGCCGCCCTCGACGGCCTGAAGAACCTGCCGGCGAACACGCCGACCATGCCCCCGCTGTTCTCCTCCGACCAGGAGCGCGAGGCGTTCAACGAGCGCCACCATCGCGAACATATCCACATCGGCACGCTCGAAGGCGCGAAAGGCCCGCACTTCCTCGGTATCGACGCGGGTTCGACCACCATCAAGGCGACGCTCGTCAACGACGACCGCGAGATCGTATGGTCCAGCTACGCCACCAACGAAGGCAGCCCGTTGACCGCCGCCATCAACATCGTCAAGAAGATCCAGTCCGAGCTGCCCGAAGGCGTGTGGATCGCCCGATCCTGCGCGACCGGCTACGGCGAGGGACTGATCACCACCGGCTTGCACCTGGACGAGGGCGTGGTCGAGACCATGGCGCACTACCGCGGCGCCGAAATGGTCAGCCCCGGCGTCACCGCTGTCATCGACATCGGTGGCCAGGACATGAAATACCTGGCCATCACCGACGGCGTCATCGACTCGATCGCCGTCAACGAGGCGTGCTCGTCCGGTTGCGGCTCGTTCCTGCAGACCTTCGCGCAGTCGATGGGTCTGACCATCCAGGAGTTCACCCAGGCGGCCCTCAACTCCGACCATCCGGTCGACCTCGGCTCGCGCTGCACGGTGTTCATGAACTCGTCCGTCAAGCAGGCACAGAAGGAAGGCGCGTCGATGGAGAACATCGCCGCCGGCCTGTGCTATTCGGTCGTGCGCAACGCGCTGTACAAGGTCATCAAGCTGCGTGACTCCGGTGAGCTCGGCGACACCGTCGTCGTGCAGGGCGGCACGTTCCTCAATGACGCCGTGCTGCGCGCCTTCGAGCTGCTCACCGAGCGCGAGGTGACCCGCCCGAACATCGCCGGTTTGATGGGCGCGTTCGGCGCCGCCCTGACCGCGCGCATGCATTACGAGGACGTGGCCGACGACGCGCACGACCACGACGCCGAAGTCTCCGAGGGCCAGTCCGCCGATATGGCCGGCAGCGACGATGTCAGCGCGGAGCAAGACCACGAGGTCGTCATCGACGGCGTGCACCACACGGCGTCCAACATCCTGTCCGGCGACGACCTCGACAACATGTCGATGACCTCCGAGCGCGACGTGTGCAAGCTGTGCCAGAACCACTGCAAGCTCACCATCACCACGTTCGCCGACGGCTCGCGCTACGTTACCGGCAACCGCTGCGAGCGCGGCGGCGACGCGAAGAAGAAGCGCTCCGACAGGCCGAACCTGTACGACTACAAGTACAAGCGCTGCTTCGCCTACCGCAGGCTCACCGACAAGAAGGCCACCCGCGGCGAGATCGGCATCCCTCGCGTGCTCAACATGTACGAGAACTACCCGTTCTGGTTCACGCTGCTCACCTCGCTCGGCTTCAAGGTGATGATCTCCGGCCGCAGCTCGCACGAGCTGTTCGAGACCGGCATCGAATCGATCGCCTCCGAAAACATCTGCTACCCGGCCAAGCTGGTGCACGGCCACATCAAGTGGCTGCTGGGCAAGGGCGTCAAGAACATCTTCTACCCGTGCGTGAGCTACGAGGACAACCTCGTGCCCAACACGGACAACCACTACAACTGCCCGGTCGTGGCCAACTACCCGGTGGTGATCGGCGCGAACATGCCCGAACTGCGCGAGGACGGCATCCGCTACATGCACCCGTACTTCAACCTCGCCAACCACGAGCTCATGGTCGACCGCATCGTCGAGGAGTTCGCTTGGGCGAACGTGAGCCGCGAGGAGGCCGAGACCGCGGTCAAGGCCGCGTACGCCGAGGACAAGATCTTCAAGAACGACGTGCAGGAGGAAGGTTTCAAGGCGCTCGCCTACATGAAGGAGCACAACTGCCGGGGCATCGTGCTCGCCGGACGCCCGTACCACATCGACCCCGAGGTCAACCACGGCATCCCCGAGACGATCTGCGCGCTCGGCATGGTCGTGCTCTCGGAGGATTCGATCTGCGAACTGCAGCCGGGGGAGAACCTGCATCTGAGCGACTACCTGTCGGAAGGCGAGGAGGACCCGCGCAAGAAGAACGCGAACGGCTTCCGCCACGTCGGCGACCGCAAGGTGACCGTCTCCCGCATGCCGCTGCGCGTCACCAACCAGTGGGCCTACCATTCTCGGCTCTACGCGGCGGCGCATTTCGTGGCGTCCTACCCGGGTCTCGAACTCGTGCAGCTCAACTCCTTCGGCTGCGGCCTGGACGCCATCACCACCGATCAGGTGGCCGAGATCCTCGCCGACAAGGCCGACGTGTACACGCTGCTCAAGATCGATGAGGTGAGCAACCTCGGAGCGGCGAAGATCCGCCTGCGTTCGCTCAAGGCCGCCGTCGAGGAGCGCGAGGCCAACAAGCGGCGTCTGGCCGCACAGGCCCAGTCCCAATCCCGCCAGCAGGTGCTGCCGAACAAGCAGGACCAGCCGGTCGGCCCCAGTGCGGCCGAGCTTGCGGCGCAGCGTCAGGCCAAGGAGGAGCTCGCGGCCGCCGAGGTGCAGCTCAAGGCCGCCCAGGACCAGCTCGCCGCCGCGCAGGCCGCCGTCGAGGCCGCGGAGAAGCAGAAGAACGCCGCCGAGCAGCCGGCCCCGCATTCCACCGGCTTCCGCAAGACCGGATCCGAGGCGCCCACGCCCGGCCGTCAGGTCATGCTCGACACGGTGATGAAGAGCAACCCGCAGCTCACCAAGGCCGTCAAGGACGCCTCCCACCGCGCGGCGCAAGCCGAGTCGCGGCTCGCCGCCACCTCGCCGAACGGCAAGTCCGCGAGGAAGACCGCCAAGAAATCCGGCCACAACACCGCGACCATGTCGAAGTACGCCAACAAGGTGCCGTTCGGCAAGTCGATGAAGAAGGACTACACGATCGTCGGCCCCCAGATGAGCCCGATCCACATGTCGCTGGTCGAGTCGGTCATCCGCTCCGGCGGATACAAGTTCGACATCCTCAAGACCGCGAGCCGCGAGGACGTCGAACTCGGCCTCAAGTACGTCAACAACGATGCCTGCTACCCGGCGATCATGGTCATCGGCCAGCTCGTCGACGCCATCGTCAAGGGCAAGTACGATCCCGACCATGTGGCGCTCGCCATCACGCAGACCGGCGGCATGTGCCGCGCGACGAACTACTTCGGCCTGATCCGCAAGGCGCTGATCGACGCCGGCTACCCGCAGGTGCCGGTCATCGCGCTGTCCACGCAGGGCTTCGAGGACAACCCGGGCTTCAAGGCCACGCCCGCGCTGCTGCACCGCGCCATCAAGGCGCTGGTCGTCGGCGACCTGCTGCTCAAATGCCTGATGCGCGTGCGCCCGTACGAGGTCGAGAAGGGCAGCTCCGACAAGCTGTACCAGATGTGGGACACCATCGTGCGCGAGACCATCGAGCACCACGGCTTCTCCGATACCGCGAAGAAGAAGATCGGCAAGCATTACCTGCCGTACCAGACGCTGCTCAAGGAGATCGTCAAATCGTTCGACGCACTGCCGCTGCGCGACATCCCGCGCAAGGTGCGCGTCGGCGTCGTCGGCGAGATCCTCGTCAAGTACCATCCCGACGCGAACAACCACGTGGTCGACGTCATCGAATCGCAGGATTGCGAGGCCGTGGTCCCCGGCATCATGGAGTTCATGACCACGCGTCCGTACATCACCGACTGGAACGAGAAGAACCTCGGCATGGGCGGCAACAAGAAGCTGTACTCGCTCATGCGCTGGGGTCTCGACCGTTACCTCAACCCGGTGCGCGCGGCCATCGATCTGGCGCATGGCAAGTTCAGCCAGGACCTGCCGATGCCCGAGCTGGTCAAGAAGGCCTCCGAGGTGACCTCGGTGGGCGTGCAGGCCGGCGAGGGGTGGCTGCTGACCGCCGAGATCCTGGAGCTCATCGAGTCTGGCTGCCCGAATGTGATCTGCGCCCAGCCGTTCGCCTGCCTGCCCAACCATGTGACCGGCCGCGGCATGTTCGGCAAGATTCGCCGTCTGCACCCGGACGCGAACATCGTTTCCATCGACTATGATCCCGGCGCCTCACAGGCCAATCAGCTCAACCGCATCAAGCTGATGATCGCCGCGGCGAAGAAGAACCACCAGAAGCTGACCGCGGCCAACTGACGGATCAGCCTCGGCCCGGCGATCAGCCGACCAGGGTCGCCGCGTAGGCGTACAGCCTCTTCCATGGCAGGGTCGACACGTCTATCTTGTCGGCCTTGCTCTGAACCCTCTCGCGGTAGCGTTCCGTGCACAGCGCCGTCTTCACATTGGCTTTCACATCGGCGAGCGGCGCCTTGCCCTCGACCCCGTCCACGGTCCAGTCGTGCGCGTCGTAAAACTCCTGCACCTCGGTCTCGCTCGGGTTCATGCCCGGTTTCGTGGCGTCGTCGACGTAGTCGTTCTTCAGCGCGGTCATCTCGTAGTCGATGTATGAGGCGATGTCGTATTCGCTGCGTCCGTAGATGACCTGCCCCGCTTCACGTTTCTGCCGGTTGTTCGCGTTGAGGGTTTCCATGCGCTTGACGATGCCGGTGTACGAGTCGTCGTCGACCAGCCCGTACGAGACTGCGATCAGGTACGCCGCGTGACGGAAGCGCAGCGTGTCGATAGTCTGTTTCGTCAGCCATTCGACCGGCTTCTCGCCGCCGTATGAGGCGGTCCAGTCGGCGTCCCGGGCGTTGAGGTTGACGTCGTGCTTCTGCTTGAAATAGCTGACGGCGGCGGTGCGCTGCGACGACCACGCCTGGGTGAATTCGGCCTGCGTGATGGTGGTGTCGCCGAAGGAGAATTTCGGGAAGGCCTGCGTCGCGTTGGCTTGCGCGTCGTCCGTCTTTGACGAGTCGGGGCTCGCCGTGAGTGAACGGACGAGAAAGACGGCGCCGACGATGGCCGCAATCAGCAGGACGGCCGCGACGACGATGATCGCGCGGGTTCTCGTATTGGTTTTCGTCCCCATCTTCGCGGCGTCACGGCCGCTCCCGTCCGTTGCCTTGCTGGGAGAGCCTGATCCGCGTTTTCGTGACTGCTTCATGCCGTCATGATACGCGACGGACATGATTGCGGGGTGTCGCCCGCATTGCGCAGGAACGCCCCCACAATCATGTCCGTCGGTCGTCGCCTTGGATTCCGGTTATTCCTGGAATACGTTCGGATGCTTCGGATCGCCGGGCTCGTCGGCCAACAGGCCCTCCAATCCCAGGAACTCCTTCCAGAATTCGAGCGGCTGGCCATACGGCGCCGATTGCGCGCCGCGCGCCTGCAGGTTCGCCTTCGCCTCGAACACGTCCTCTTCGCGGATATCCTCGAAGTAGCTTTCCAGCCGCTCCCTGTTCCCCGGCATGTAGAACAGGGACGCGATGATCTCCGTCAGCCGCTCGGCGCGCTCGATCGGCAGCGAATCCCAATGCCGCAGCTCGATGAAGTTCTTCATACGCACGTCGTTGAAATGCGTGGAGATGATGTGGTTGATCTCGTACGGGTTGAGCTCGCGGTCGGGATACACCTCTCCGGCGTTCTCATAGAACGCCGGGTGATGCAGCTCCTTGCCGCTCAGGCCCTTGGCCTCCGGCGTATGCGTCAGATCGGCGAACATCAGCGGCGTGGACAGCACGTCGATGGCGTACTCCTCCCAGCCGAACCGCTTGTCGAACAGTCCGGGAATCACGTTCGTGCGCTGGGGGTCGAGATAGTCCCACATGCGCTGGCGTAGCAGGGGCCACGGGTTCGGCGCGCCCTCGAAATACGGCGTATTGCGGAAGTACCAGGCGAGGATCGGCCCGATGATGGTGCCCAGACGCAGCTTGTCGATGGAATCCTGCTCGTCGACGTAGTCGATGCTCACCTGCGTGGAGGCTGAGCACCGCATCATGCACGGGCCGAACTGGCCTACCCGCCCCAGGTAGTGGGTCATGGCGTCGTAACGGTCCTTCGGGTTGACCTTGACGTCGGCGAAGCCCGACTTGGGCTGGTAGCCGTAATTGACCAGACGGAAGCCCAGCTCGTCCAGCACGGGATCGATGTCACGCCGGAAGGAACGATACAGCGTCAGCAGTTCCTGCGGCGTCTTGAGGATGCCCAGCGAGCACTCCACCTGACCGCCGGGCTCCAGCGACACGGCGATGCCTTCGCGCCCGAGTCCGACCAGATGGCCGTTCTCCCAGTACTCCTTCTCCTTGTCATAGTACGGCGCGATGCGCTTGAGCAGCGTTTCGACGCCGTTCTCCTCGTAGTAGCTGACGGCGGTGTCGTCGCCGTTGTGCACCGGAAGATGTTCGATCTCCACGCCGAAACCGCCCGTGCCGCGTTTGGAACGGCCTTCCTCGAAGAATCGCAGCAGACTGTCGATGTGCTTGGGATTCGGCTTGGCGAGCAGATGCGCGTAACTGATTCTCGGTGTCGTCATGGGGCATATCGTACCTGTAGATTCCATCGGCCACGGCGGTGCCGTTATACAAAGAATCGATAGCTGGTTTGCGTCCGAATGCTGGACATTGCGACTGATTTCCCGGGTTCCGTTCAGGGGGTACAAGGGTGACGTTATGACAGTTAACGAAATGCCGAATACGCCATACCCCCATTGCCGTAGCCTATGGGTACCGCTATACTTGTGAACTTGTAAAGTCTCTTTACATATTGGTGGTGTGGCGAGTCCGTGAATGACCCCGGAAGGGGGCATCGTCATGGATGACCGGATCGCCGACATGTCCCCCCGCAACGAGGAGGGGAACGGAGACTCTCCAATAACAGTAAGGACAACGATGAAACCTCATGTAGGATCACGGATGATCGCAGCATCGGTCGCTTTGGGGACGGCGTTCGCGTTGATCGCGCCGTCTTCGGCGCTCGCGGGCGATGCGACGCCAGCGGCGGCGTCGATCGGAACGACATATTACGTGTCATCGACGCATGGCGATGACGGCAACGCCGGCACCGATCAGAACCATCCCTGGAAGACGCTGGACAAGGTCAACGCCATCGCGACCGACCTTAAGCCGGGCGACTCCGTGCTGCTGGAGCGTGGCTCCACGTTCCAGGACCAGTATCTGCACATCAAGGACACGTCGGGAACCGCCGACGCGCCCATCACCATCGCCGATTACGGCGACGCCTCCGCCAAGCCGGTCATCGCGGCGAACGGCGTCAAGGGCAGCCAGTGGTACCAGAACTACCGTGCGTCGGTCGGCAACCACCAGAACAAGGGCACCGTCTCCTCGACCATCCTGCTCAAGGACGTGTCGTACATCACGGTGAAGAACCTGGAGATCACCAATGACGACCCCGACGTCTACGACCCGATCGACACGTGGAAGTGGACCGACACGGCCGATTCGGATGGCACCAAGCTCGACCGCTCGGCCGACCGCATGGACCGCACCGGCGTGGCCGGCATCGCGGAGAACGGCACCACGATGAGCCATGTCACGCTTGAGGGCCTGAACATCCACGACGTGGACGGCAACATCTACAACAAGCACATGGCCAACGGCGGCATCTACTTCATGGCTCACTACGCCCGCGAGAACAAGAACGCCGCGGACAACACGTGGCTGCAGAACCACATCTCGCGCTTCGACCACATCACCATCAAGAACAACATCGTCAAGGACGTGGACCGCTGGGGCATCGCCGTGGGCTACACCGCGTACCTCAACTTCATCGACGCGGCGTGGGGCGACGGCAGCATCGACGACGACCTGATCGCCAAGTACGGCCAGACCAACGTGACCATCGAGAACAACTACGTCAAGGGTGCGGGCGGCGACGCCATCACCCTCATGTACTGCGACCGTCCGGTCATCCAGTACAACGTGGGCGACAGCGTCTCGAAGCACATGAACGACGTCGACTACCCGCATGATGCCGCGCACGGCGGCAGGTACGGCGGCTGGGTCGCGGCGGGCATCTGGCCCTGGCGCTGCAAGGACCCGATCTTCCAGTACAACGAGATGTACAACAACCTCAACTCCGAACACGGCAACGGCGACGGCCAGGCGTGGGACGCCGATTACGGCGACGGCACGCTGTACCAGTACAACTACTCGTACGGCAACTCGTTCGCCTCGCTGATGATCTGCAACCAGTACGCCATCAACACGACGTTCCGCTACAACATCTCGCAGAACGACCGCCGCGGCGTGTTCGACCTGCCGAGCAACGGTCCGGGCAACCACATCTACAACAACACCGTCTACATCGGTAAGGACAGCGCGGTGCTGACCGGCCGATCCAACAGCCAGGCGAAGTTCGAGAACAACATCTTCATCAACGCGACCGACACCAAGAAGACCGAGACGTGGAACCGCGGCAACCAGCACGGCGGCCAGACGTACGACAAGAACATGTACGTCAATTACGCGAACAAGCCCGCCTCCGATTCCAACGCCGTCGAGGTCGCCGATGTGAAGACCGTGCTGGCCAATGCCGGACACGCGCCGAGCGCGCCGAAGGCCACCGGTTCGGTCTATGGCCGTTCCGGCAGCGAGTTCGACGGATACAAGCCCGTTGACGGCTCCCCGGCCATCAATGCCGGCAAGGTCATCTCCGACATGAACGACTACGCGGTCACGAACGACTTCTTCGGCAACACCATCAAGGGAACCCCGGACCTGGGTGCCGTCGAAAGCAACGTGCTCTCCGTCTCCGGCAAGGTCAACGCGTACGAGACCGCCACGGTCGGCGGCTCCAAGGTCGTCTACGTGCCGTTCACCGCGAAGAACCCGACCACAGTCAAGCAGCTTCGCGCGGGCCTGACGGTCGGTGACGGATCAGTCGCCAACGTGTACCGCGGCGGCAACAAGCTGGCGGCCGACGCGGCGATCCAGTCCGACGACGTGCTGCGCTTCGAGGTCGAAGGCACTTCAAACACGCCGATCGAATACACCATCGCTCAGAAGAACGCCTGGAACTGGGTCGACTGGTTCAAGACCGCCACGGGCGTGGTCTGGAACTCCCAGAAGCAGAATGGCGCCGACGGTGACTGGACGGACATCACGACGTTCTCCACCGAGTACCCGATGTCGAAGTACAACGAGTACTACGGCGCGGGACTCACCGGCAACCTGTCGGACCTGCCGGCGGTGGGAGCTGACCGCCCCGGGCGTCAGGGCCTGTTGGTCGACGACCCGGGTGCGGCCGGCGGCACCGCCATCGTGTGGAAGGCCCCGAAGGCCGGCACCGTGAAGGTCACACTCGGCCGCGACAACGAGCCGCAGCGGCGCAACGCCAACGCTTCGGGCACGGTGACGCTCGCACTGACCAAGAACGGCGAGACGCTGTGCACCGCAGACATCTCCACCGCGCAGACCAAGAACGACGACTTCGTCAATTGCCTGAAATCGGATAAGGGCACGGTGCAGGTGAACGCCGGCGACGTGATTCGCATCGCGGCGACCGCGGCCAGTGACGCGGCCGCTCCGGACCTGTACGTCTCGCCGGTCGTCACCTATCAGGATGTGGCACCCGTCGAGTCCCAGACGGCGCAGTATGCTGCCTCCTACGACGCGGTGAGCGCCAAGGTCGGCACCAAGGCCACCGCTACGGTGAAGTTCACGAAGGGCGGCGCCGCCGCCACCCCGACCGGCGTCAAGTCCTACGCGCTGAAGACCGCGGTCGACGGCGTGGCCGTGGACGCCGCGACCGGCGCGGTCACCTACACGCCTGGCGCCGATGCGTACGGCACCACCAAGACCGCGACCGTGGTCGTCACCTACTCGGATAACACCACCGACGAGGCGACCGTCACCTTCAACGTCGAGAAGTCCAACGCGCAGAAGTACAACGTGCTGTACCCGGCCGTGTCCGGCGGCGCGGGCGTCGCGCTCAAGCGCACGCCCAAGTTCACGCTCAAGGCGGACAGCGCCGCGGCGTCCATCCCCGCCGGCACCAAGTTCGCGCTCGGCACGGGCGCCCCGGCCGGCGCGTCCGTGAACGCCGCCACCGGTGAGGTCACGCTGACCAGCACCCAGGCCGGCACCATCACCGTGCCGGTGACGGTCACCTTCTCCGACACCAACGAGTCCATCGAGGCGACGGCCACGTTCACCGTGACCGCTCCGGCGGCGCTCGGCACCTCCAAGCTGGAGACCGGCACCGCGAACGGCGCGAACGTCATCTATGTGCCGTTCACCGCGAAGACCCCGACCACCGTCGCCGATCTGCTGGCCCTGGTGACCGCCGAGCCGGATTCGGCCCTCAAGGCCGTGTACCGTGACGGCACCAAGCTGGAGGACGCCGCGGCAGTAAAGGCCGGCGACGTGCTGCGCTTCTACGCCGACGGCTCCACCTTCACCGCCGACTACACGGTCGTGCAGAAGAACGCCTGGAACTGGGTCGACGACTTCAAGACCGACTCTCAGGGCCCGATCTGGACGTCGCAGCGTCAGGTGTCCGGCAAATGGCAGACGATTACCGATTTCGGTTCCGATGTGTACCCGCAGACGTACTACGACAAGTACTACGGCGTCGGTGTGGACTATCAGAACAAGAACCTTCCGACCAACCGCAGCGCCATTCACGGCCTGATCGCCGACAATCCGGGTGATTCCGCGGCGACGGCGATGGCCTGGACCGCGCCGAAGGCCGGTTCCGTGAAGGTCACGCTGGACAAGGTGACCGGAGCGCACGTCGAGCCGTACATCCGTCAGTCGGGCAGCAACGGCAAGGATGTGGTCCTGAAGCTGCTGAAGAACGACGAGGTGATCTGCTCCGCGACGATGACCGATTCCTTCGCGACGGCGACCGGGTTCAACGAATGCCTGGCATCCGCCAAGGGCACGGTCAAGGTCGCGGTCGGCGATGTGCTGCGCTTCTCGGTGGATGCCGCGACCGGCACCTCCAAGTCGTCGATCCACATCAGCCCGGTCATCACCTACACGGATGCCGATGAGCCTTCGCCCGAGCCTGGCCTGTCGGAGCAGTATGCTGCGGCGTATCCGGCTTCGGTTGCGGCGAAGGTGGGCGAGAAGGCCACCGCCGCGGTGTCGTTCACGAAGGGCGGCGCCGCCGCGGATGCCCCGGCGGGCACGACGTTCGCGGTCGCGGGTGACGGGTTCACGGTCGCCGCGGACGGTACGGTGTCGTTCACGCCGACGGACGCGCAGGCGGGCAAGACGGTGACGGCCACGGTGACGGTGACGTATTCGGACAAGTCGACGGATACGGCGACGGTGACGTTCAAGGTCGCCGCCAAGACCGAGCCTGAGCCCAAGCCCGAACCGACCGATCCGAAGGCCGACCTGCGCAAGGAGGTCGAATCCGCGTCGAAGCTTGACGAGAAGGACTACACCGCCGACTCGTGGAAGGTGTTCGCCGCGGCGCTCGATAACGCCAAGGCCGTGCTGGAGGACAAGGACGCCACCGAGGCGCAGATCTCCGGCGCGCTTACGACGCTGAAGTCCGCCACTGCCGCGCTGGCCAAGGCCGGCGACACCGGCAAGCCCGACGATGGCGACAAGCCTTCCGCGGGCAAGCCCAACGACAAGGGCGACAAGGGCAACGGTCTGTCCAAGACCGGCGCCAGCGTCGCCGTCATCGGCGTTGCCATGCTGCTGCTTGCAGCCGCCGGCTTCGTCACGGTGAACGTCGTTCGCCGCCGCCGGTAACGGCATGACGGGCACCCGCCCGTAACAAGCAATCAGGGGTCTCATGGTCAGCCATGAGACCCCTTTGCTATGCCTGTTAGCCGCTCTCTCGCTGTCGATTACCCTATATTCCCGCGAAAGTCCCATTTGCGGACGCTGGAATGGGACTTTCGACGGATGGGAGCAATTGTTCAACACGCCGATTGTTGTATATGCAACTGTTGTATATGGTGTGCATTATTATGTTATGTTGCCTGAATGTTCGGAATGCGATTTTCGCATCGACAGACATGGTATGGAGGGGTATGGAGCAACGTATTCTCAGCATTGAAATACGGGCGGTGAGTAAGGCCGTCGACCGTTATTTGGGCGAAAGCATGCCGCTCTCCGCCAAGGAGACCACCGGCGGCAACGCGCATATCATCATGTTCCTGGCGCGCAATCGGGATCGGGAGATCTATCAGCACACCATCGAGCAAAAATTCTGCATCACCCGTTCCACGGCATCCCGCGTGCTGGCGCTGATGGAGAAGAAAGGGCTGATTGCCCGTGAATCCGTGGCGCACGACGCACGATGTAAGCGCATTGTGCTGACGGATAAAGCCGACGCCATCGTCGCCGATCTCAAAGCGAACGGGGAGCGTGTGGAGCGTCTTCTGGTCGACGGTTTCACGCAAACGGAGCAAGATGCGCTGCATGACTACGTGGAGCGCATGCGTGCCAACATCGAGCGCGCACAACATGAATTTGAACATCAGACATCCTCCCAGACGCCGTCAACGGCGGCTCCCGAATACTCGGAAGCGGAGGTCATCAACACGAAGGAGGAGAACAAGTGAGCAGCACCGAAGAAGCGATTGCGCAAGCGCGCAAAGCCGTGGAACCGGACAAGCCGAAACATATCCTGCGCACGCTGGGCAAGTCGATCCGCGAGTACAAGAAGGCCAGTCTGCTGGCCCCGGCGCTCGTGGCGGTCGAAGGCATCCTGGAAATCCTGATCCCGACGATCATGGCCTCGCTGATCGACGAGGGCATCACCGGCGGCAGCATGCCGTCTACCATCAAGTTCGGAGTGATCCTGCTGATCTGTGCGATGGTCTCACTGGGTGCCGGCTTCCTGTCCGGCAAGTTCGCGGCCATCGCGGGCGCGGGCTTCGCCAAGAACCTGCGCCAGGACCAGTTCAAGAAGGTTCAGGGCTTCAGCTTCACCAATATCGACCGGTTCTCCACCGGCTCGATCGTGACCCGACTGACCACCGACGTGACGAACCTGCAGAACGCCTACATGA